>Ga0163150_10008735_pt1 | contig 11434 bp, 7 predicted proteins | sample OliLakLV19P2IB_FD_148628 | JGI IMG/M metagenome (GOLD analysis project Ga0163150, IMG submission 148628) | Freshwater microbial mat bacterial communities from Lake Vanda, McMurdo Dry Valleys, Antarctica - Oligotrophic Lake LV.19.P2.IB | ecosystem: Environmental > Aquatic > Freshwater > Lake >...
CTGTCTCACCGTGGCGAAATGCGCGCGGCAGTTATCGTCGAGATAATCGAGGATCGAAGGCAGCGCGTCGATGATCGGCTGATCCTCGGGCGCCTTGCAGTCCAGCACCCGCAGCGGATTGGTCTCGACGCGCCGCTGGCAGTCCGCGCACATCCGCGGCCGAGCGTCCTTCAACTGCTCCTTCAGCGCCGCCACAAATTTCGGCCGGCAGTCCGAACATCCCACCGAGTTAATCACCAACTTGAATCCGCTCAAGCCCGACTGGCTCAGGATCTCCACCACCATCTCAATCACTTCCGCGTCGATGAGTGGCGACTCGCTACCGATGGCCTCCGCGCCGATCTGGAAGAACTGCCGGTAGCGGCCCTTCTGCGGACGCTCGCGCCTGAACATCGGGCCGATATAGTACAGCTTCTTGAGGCCTGGCTCCTGGTCGAGACGATGCTCGATATAGGCCCGCATCACGCTCGCCGTCGCCTCCGGCCGTAGCGTCAATGACGACCCGTCGCGATCCTCAAACGTGTACATCTCTTTGCTCACGATGTCGGTTTCCTCGCCCACGCCGCGCGCAAACAGCCGCGTCTCTTCCAGGATCGGCGTCCGAATTTCCCGGTAGTTGTAAGCCGCGAACACACGTCGCGCAACCGTCTCAACGTGGTTCCACACACTGCTCGAAGGCGGAAGAATATCGCGCGTTCCTTTAACTGCTCTGATCATCTGGTTGCGGCTATGCCGGTTCCTCGCGGTAAGCCTTGCACGCATCGACGTAGTGCCGCGCGTTATCGCGGAAGCGCTGCCGCTCTTCAGCCGACACCTCGCGCTTCACCTTGCCGGGCACTCCCATCACCATGCTCCCCGGCGGCACTTGCATGCCCTCGGGCACGACGGCCCCCGCCGCGACAACTGACCCTTTACCGATCGTCGCGCCGTTCAAAACAATCGACCCGATGCCGATGACGCACTCGTCTTCTATGATGCAGCCGTGCAGCATCACCAGGTGCCCCACCGTCACGCGGTTGCCGATCACCAGCGGGAAATCGGGCGCGTCGCAGTGCAGCACGCTGTTGTCTTGAATGTTCGATTCATCGCCGATGCTGATCGAGTGGACGTCACCACGTGCGACGGCTCCAGGCCACATGCTGGATCGTTCGCCGACCGTAACGTTTCCAATGACCTGAGCGCTGGAGTCGATGTAAGCTGAAGCGGCGATCTTCGGCAACACGCCGCGGTAAGCACGAATCATCGTTGATGGAAGCGCTTGCTGCGCCCGCTGGGGTTCATTCATCGTATCATAGGGCTCTTGTCCGAGCTGTCGCCTATGCAGCGCACACCACGCATCCTTCTTTACGTCTTGCTCGCCCTCCTCACTATCGGCGGGATCATCGGCGCCGTCGCCGTTTTTTTCGTGCCCGACTGGCTCCTTCGGCCCGTCAAAAGCTTCGGACCTCCGCTTCGCGCCGGTGATCGGGTCTACCTGCTCACGGGGCAGTGGCGGTCCTCAATGTGGCACCCCGACGACGGCCCAACGATTACCGATCTGTTCGTTGACTTGTGGGCATTCAACGCCGCCACGGCTGTCCCCGTCTGGCGCAAGCGGCTGCAAACCGAGCGTAACGGCGCGATGGATGGCCGCTCCATATTGGGCGCCGAAGGTGACACTCTCTGGCTATTGGTCCCCTCGGGATTGATGGCCGTCTCATTGAAGGACGGCGCCATCCTCGCCGACACTCCACGCATCGAGGCCAAGTACCCCGGGCTCAAAGGACTGCTCCCCACCGACTCGCGCTATTTCAGCTTCGACGCGAAGGGTCTGCACATTAAAGCGGGCGATGGACGCACCATCAGCCTCAACCCTCAGACCTTCGCGGTGAATCCCGAAGAAGGCCCCAACCCCGCCCTTCGCGGAGGGATCGTGATGCCGGCTTACTACACCCCCTTCTCCACCAGCAGCTTTGTGGAACGCGGTCTCCATATTCCAGGACACTGGCTCGGCGTTCTCAATGACGATGAGGCAAAGCTCTTTAGCGAGAAGAATGTCGTCGGCGGAATCGACCTCGAAACCCGCCGCCGGCTGTGGCACGCACGCACAGGCGAGGGGACTAATTTCTTCGGCAAGTTCACCACTCACCTCGACTTCAAACCTCTCGGCGACCGTGACTACCTGGGCCCAGGTCTGCTCGCCCAGCACGCCTCCACTGGTCCGAACCAGGTGCTCTACTATCGAAACCCGGACAGCGTGCTCGTGCTCCATCGTGATCGGCTGGGCGAGGAGGGACGTCTACGACTCGCGCGCATCGCCGGTCCAGCGGGCAACGTTCTGTGGGACGCCACGCTGCCCCTGTCGGTTCTGCAGTCCGTGATGCCCGGTGAGCAGGCGCTCGTTTTCTACGGGCGCGAGTACACCAAGCCGAAGGACTCGCGCCCTCGCGACCCCATGCATACCGCGCTTGAGATGCTGATCGCTATCGATGTCGCCACCGGTAAGTTGTCGGTGCACAACCAGGGTGATGTCGACAATCACCTCGACGCGGTCGCAGCCGAAGTGAAGCAATGAACACCGGCGAGCCGCGGCGCCTCACGCTCGTAGCGAAGATCCCGCCCGTCTTTTAAGGAACCTCTACGGAGACGCTGAATTGTCAATGAGTTACGCGGTCGTCTCCAACGGCACCAGTTTGTAGCCGCGTTGAGCGGCCTGTTTTTGGAGCCTGGCCTCAATGCGCTGGTCGCGCATCGCATCGCGTTGCGCCCAGAGCGACACATCGTATTCGACTTGATTTTTCACCATGGTGTAAAAGATGATGGCGATCTTGTGCGCCGTTGCAGTCGTGGCTCCGGCCGGGCCTAGCTTGGCTTTCATGCGACGAAGGTAATCGCCCATCGGCGTCTGATCGTGATGCAAGGAATGAGCCGCCAGCCGGAACAGCGTCCCGGCGCGGTTCTTGGTTCTGCGGACGCCTCGCCATAACACCTTTCCGCCGCTGATGTCGTTGTCGGGGCACAGCCCAAGCCAGGAAACGAAGTGCGCGGCAGTGGGCCATCGAGACATGTCTCGACCCACTTCACTGAACAGCATGAAGACCAGTGTCATCAAGCCAGGGATCTGTGTGAGGTCTACGCCGAACAACTTGTACGCCTCGGTGCGCATGTCGAAATCCGGGCTCCCGCTTTTCTTTTTGCGTTTGCGCTGCTTCTGCTTGCGATCTTCCGGCATTGGCTTTTCATCGGGATCCACTCTGGGCTCGAAGGCCGCTACCAGCTTTTCGATTTCCTTGTCGCACTCATCGATCAAGTCACGATGGCTTCGATAGAGCGACAACCTCTGTTTGAGGGCCAGGATATGTTCGGCTAGCCAGTTTCCCTCCAGCGATTTCCGGATGGTCTCCTCGCTGGCCTTGATGTGTGGGTCCCGTAACTTCGCCAGCACTGCCGGATCTCGCTCTCCGCCCACGATGGCGTCCAGAATCGCAAGACCCGTCAAGCCCGTGAGGTCGCTGATGACGTGTTGGAACTGCACGTTCATCTGAGTGAGCGCCTTTTGCATATGCTGAATATGCTCGCTCGCCATCGTCACCAAGTCGTTGCGATGCCGCATCAGCGTACGGACCGCACACACCTGGCTATCCGGACGGAAGCTGGAATGCAGCAAACCCAACGAATGCAGTTGCCGGACCCACTGGCATTCATGAAAATCCGTGCGCCTGCCGGGCACGTTTTTCATGTTCCGCGGATTCGTCAAACACGGCTTGATTCCGTGCCGCTCCACCGCGTCATAAACAGGAACCCAATACACCCCGGTGGATTCCATCGCGACCGTAGTAACGCCACAACTCACCAGCCACTCGGCCATCTTGTTGAGATCCCCGGTAAAGGTCGCGCACTTGCGGACGGGATGGTCATCCCGGTCCTCAGGCACCGCCACGAAGATCTCTCTGGCTCCGATGTCGATACCAGCCGCGTTGGGCTCAAATACCTGGCGATCCAGTTGCTCCGGCCGATCCGGTAATTTGTTTCGCTTACTCTTGACTGGTACGGGGCCTTGGCCACCTCGAAGCTCATGCTGCAGTGTCTTCTTCTCGGACACGGTAACTCCTTTTGCTCGGGAAACCGGCCAAGCCGCGCAAGGAAGGTACTCTTTTAATCGGAATCAGTCCGGGATGGTGCGCCGAACCGTAACCACTGTTTTGTGCACGGGGCTTGGGACCAAGCTTTTAATCGGGTTTGAAAGCACCACTGTTATTTCGGCCTACTTCCGCTCCCTGAGCCTCTCCAGTATCCATCCGACCGCAGGCTCAATCCAAGTTCCTTTCCCGTTTGTCCCGTCACGCGGGCACCCCGCTTTTAAGAAACACGCGCACAACGGACTCGCTACGGCGCTATGGGACTGTGTGTTTCTCTATCGCTTGGAGACGCGCCTTCGCGGCCTGTGCGCTTTTAAGGGAGCGGAATAACGCCGCTGTTCGCCAGCGGGACAAGCAGCGGTGGCGGGCGTGAGCATCGTCGGGCCGACAAAACAGGACCCGAAAGGGAACCACTGATGACGTGTCGAAAGCGTAGGGACGATCTAAAAGCCGCGGGAGCAGTTAATGCGGCGCGGGTTTGGCGGCGCCTGTTTCCGGGTGCCATGCCCCCCGCCCCCTGTTTCCGGACCAGACCTTGCCAAGCGGCCTTTGCCGAACATAGGCAGGCAATCCCGAACTACTTCTCTTCAATCCGGTACAGATGCGTCCGAGTCCGCGCATAAAACGCCTTTCCCGCAATCGCCGGTGACGCCAGAAATCCCTCGTCCAGGCGATTCTCCCCTACCGGCTCAAACACTCGTCCCGGCTTGAGCACCGTCGTCTTGCCGTCCTCGCTAAACAACCACAGCCGGCCATCGGCGTACACAGGCGACGCAGAGTACTGCCCGCCAATCCGCTGCTGCCACACCTGTTCCCCCGTCTTGGCATCGATACAACTGGCAATGCCCGTGTCGCCGATCATGTAGATCAAGTCATCAACCAGCAGGATGGACGGCTTATTCGAAACGCCCCGCTTTACCTTCCACACCACATGTGTATCGGAAATCAATCCTTTACCGCCCGTGCGCACCGCGAACAACTGCCCGGCGGAAAAGCCCGTCGGAAAGAAGATCATCCCGTGACCAATTACAGGACGCGTGCTCGCCGAATGCTCGCCGCGCTCTTCCACACGCCACAATTCCCTTCCCGTGAGCGGATCGTAAGAGTACGCCGCCTTCGCTCCCAGGCTGATCATCTCCCAGCGCCCGTTAATCCGCTCGACATGCGGAGTCGAAAACGCCTTGCGTAGATCGCCCTCGGCCGCCGGCTTGCCGTTCTTGTCCAGATCCTGGAAATCGATCGACCGCTTGGTTTGCCAAACCGTCTGCCCCGTCCTCTTGTCGAGCGCCATGACGAACTGATGGTCGCTCCCATCGAAGTGCATCAGCAGTAGGTTGCCGAAAAGGATCGGCGACGATCCAGCCCCGCTGAAGTGGTTGCACTCAATGTCGCGCCGTTCCCATAAGACCCGAAAAGTTTTCGTATCGATGCCGGCCGTGCCCGCGGCCCCGAAAGTGATATAGACTCGCCCTTCTTCGATTACCGGCGTCGGCGAAGCGGGCGTGTTGAAGGGGTGCACAAACTGCGGCTGCGGGACATCGAACAATTTCCAGTCCCGGATGATCTTCCCGGTGTCACGGTCAATGCACAGCGCGAACAGTTCCCGGCCGTCCTTGCTCGCGGAGGTCAGCCAAATCTGTTTTCCATGGATCACTGGCGACGACCAGCCGCGATCGTGAATCGCGGTTTTCCAGACGACATTCCGCGTCTCGCTCCAAAGCAAAGGCAGGCCGCGCGCATCCGAATGCCCGTTACCGCCGGGTCCGCGAAATTGCGGCCAATTCTCGGCTGCGCGCATCACCGGACACGACGTCAGCAGAAGGACAAGGAGGATCTTCGTGATCATAGTCTGTACCGGAGTATCGCACTCAGCCACGGACTATGGGGGTGCAGCCCGTCATCCCATTTGCCGAAGACGTCGTAGACGTTGCCGTTCAGCATGGAATTGAATCTGTGCGTCTTGGGGTAATGGCGCGCTCGTTGATTCCGGATATCGGAATTCGTCTGGGCCTGCCCGCGCCAGGTTGCCGAAGATCTTGACGAGGTGACTATCCCAACTGCGGCGCCCACTCATTCCTAGCGCAGTGCTTCCACAGGGTCGACGGCGGTCGCGCGCCGGGCTGGCTCCCAGCAGGCGAGCATGGCAACAGTCGCAAATGCGAGCGCCACCCCGATCAGGGTCAGCGGGTCAGTTGGCTCGACTCCAAAGAGGAATGTCCGCAGCACACGCGAAAATGCGATGGCCGCCAACACGCCTACCGCGATGCCACTCGCAATCAGCCGAAAGCCCTCGCCGAGAATCAGGTTCCGAATGTCGCGCTTCTCGGCGCCCACTGCGGCACGGATGGCGAGTTCTCTCCGGCGTGAGGCCACGGAGAGCGAAAGGACGCCGTAAGTGCCTACCAGCGTCAGCACACCGCCGACAATCGCGAAGCCGGCCAGGAGTTGCATCGCAAACGCCCGCGTTGCCAGCGATTCCCCACGTACATCCTCCAGTGTCTTCATATTCTCCACGGCGGCTGTAGGGAGCACGCCGCGAATTTCGCGCCGGATGCTCGCCGCGATCGTCCGCGGATCGGCTGACGTCCGAACGAGCAAGTGCTTAGAAAACGCCGATGCCTGCCAGAGCGAGAGGTAGATCTCGGGCTCCGCTTCCTGTGTCAGGTCCACCGTGCGGCCATTGGCCACGACACCCACAATCTGTGTCGCCGGGCGGTCGCGTCTGTTGGTCCAGAACTTCCTGCCGACGGCGCTGCTCCCTGGGAAATACCGGTCGGCGAAGGCTTTGTTCACCACTGCGACAGCCGAAGCCTTCCGGTCGTCGCTGGCGCGGATATCGCGGCCCTCGATGATGGGCAGGTGCAGAAGTTTGAAATACCCTTCGGTTGCGGAACGCAACGGGATGGCAATCCGGTCGCTTTCGCGGGCAGGAGCAGGTTGACCTTCGATCTCAATCGCGCCGGGCCAGTTGTTTCCCGTTAGGGGAACGCCCCATGCGAAGGCGGCCTGCTCGACGCTAGGAATTGCGGATACGCGTTCCAGAGCGCGGTGATGAAAGTTTGCAATCCCGACCTCACAAAAAATTTCTTCCCCTACTCCCCCGACAACATCCCGGCCAAACCACCCCACCGAAATTCGGCCGCCGCGCGAACATGAGCCGAGAAGAGGTGCTGCGCCGCCACGCCTCTCACTCTAACTGACAACCGATAACCGACAACCGACAACTAAACCCGACACGAAAGGAGCCTCGACATGTCCGAACAGCCCCCTCGCCCACCGTCCGACCGTAAACGCGAAGCCGGCCACATCAACGGCCTCAAATCAGCAGGCACCAAAACTCCCGAAGGCCTCGCCGCCTCCTCCCAAAACGCCCGCACCCTCGGCCTCTTCGCCCTTCGGCCCATCCTCTCCGTCGAAGAAGTGCCCCACTTCGACGCCCTCTACGCTGACTGGGCCCTCTCCCTCCGTCCCCAAAATCCCATCGAACGCCAAACCCTCCAGGACATCGTCGAAGTCCACTGGGAATTGCGCCGCCTCCGCGACGTCGAGCGCGCCAACATCGAAATGACCATCTGCCTGCGCCGGGATACCGTCGACCAGCAGTGGGACACCATCTCCCCGCACGGACGCGTCGCCGACGCCATGTCACACCTCGCCAACACGTCCAAATTTCCGGCCCAGTTGAACCGCCAACTCGCCCGTCTCAGCCGCGAGCAGGACCGTCTCATCAAGCTCTTTCATCAACTCCGCCGCGACTGCCCACCCATCGTCGACCCGCCGCCAGACCAGCCCCAAACGCCCACTGACGATCCACATGAAGTAAAAAACGAAGGTAATCCCATTTCTGAACAACCCGAGGCCGACACGCTCACCGTCCTGCAATGGAGCGCCGAACCCTCCTGCAGCCTCAGAAACCCGCCGCCCCCGGCACCCTCCAGGTACATGGCCGCGGGAGCCCCTATATAAAGGAGGAAACCATGCACCCAAACCTCCTCCACCCCGGCCCACAACGGCAGCGCTTCGCCCATGTGTGCTATCCTACAGTCCGCTCCCAGCCCAATTTCCGTATAGCTATATTCATGCGTGGACTTTGCTTTTTCGCTCTTCTCGTCCTGACGTCCCTATCCCTCGCCCCGGCCTCGGCCCAAGGTGTCATCACCACCGTAGCCGGTACTGATTGGCTCTTCCCCAGCGATGGACAGCCCGCCATCAACGCGCCCCTCAGCGCCTCCAGCGGACCCGACCTTGCCATCGACGCCGCGGGTAATATCTACGTCTGCGACTTCGGCAATGCCATGGTCCTGCGAATCAGCCGCGATGGCATCATCCGCGTCGTTGCGGGCAACGGCCTCGTCTCCGGCGCCGGCGATGGTGGACCCGCGGTCAACGCTTCTCTCTTCACCCCTGTCGCCATTGCACTCGACCGCGCCGGCGCCATCTATATCCTCGAAATCATCGGTACTATCCGCAAAGTAAACCCCAACGGCATCATCGAAACCATCGCCGGCAATCTCGGCGAAGACGGCTTCGGTGGCGATGGCGGCCCGGCTCTCAATGCCCGCTTCGATGGCCCCTACGGCATGGCCGTCGGACCTGACGGATCCATCTATGTCTCCGACACCGACAACCAGCGCATCCGCAAGATCGGCACCGACGGCATCATCCGCACCATCGCGGGCACGGGCGCCTTTGGACTCTCCGGAGACGGTGGACCCGCGACCGCCGCCCGCCTCATCGGCCCCCGCCGCATCACAGTCGATAGCCGCGGCAACGTCTTCTTCGTCGATGGCGGCATTACTGGCGGAGCCCTCGCCGGCGTCATTCGCCGCATCGATCCCAACGGCGTCATCACTACCGTCGCCGGCGGCGGTACCCGCACCGGTGAAAACATCCCCGCCACCCAGTCCGCGCTGGTCGCGCTCGCCGTCGCGGTGGATGCCGCGGGTAATATCTATCTGGCCGACCGCGCAACTTCCAGCATCCGTAAAGTCGATACCTCCGGCGTTCTCACCACCGTCGCCGGCAGTGGAGTCTCCGGCTTTGCCGGGGATGGCGGGCCCGCGCTCAACGCCCGTCTCGCCCTCGGCGCCGCCCCTGCTATCGCACTCCATCCCGACGGGTCCATCTACATTGCCGACGAAGGCAACGGCCGTGTCCGAAAGATTGACTCCGCCCGCAACATCACCACCGTTGCCGGCAACGGACTCTTCCGCTTCTCCGGCAATGGCGGACCTGCTACCAGTGCCACCCTCTACCTGCCTACCGGCCTCGCCCAGGACACTGCGGGTAACATCTATGTCGCCGAGCCGACCGCCGGACGCATCCGTAAAATCACCAGGGCAGGTGTCATCACCCTCTTCGCCGGCAACGGTACTTCCGGCTATTCCGGCGATGGCGGGCCCGCCGTCAACGCTTCTCTCAACACGCCCCAAGGACTCGCTGTCGCGCCCGATGGCTCCGTCGTTGTCGCCGACTCGGGTAACTGTGCTATCCGCCGTATCAACCCCGCCAATGTCATGAGCACCCTCGCCGGCACTGGACGCTGCGGCTTCTCCGGCGAAGGTCCTCCACTTCAGACACAACTCGGCGGACCCGGCGGCGTTGCCGTCGACGCCGGTGGTGACTACGTCTTCACGGAAACCGATGGCAACCGCATCCGCATCGTCGCCAACGGAACCACCATCACCATTGCCGGCGACGGCACCGCTGGCTATACCGGCGATGGCGGCCTTTCAACTCGCGCCCGCATCTCCGCCCCCACCGGCATCCGCATCTTCGGCAGCTTCCTCTATTTCTCCGACAAGGGCAATAACGTCGTCCGCCGCATCTCTTTCTCCGACCTTCGGATTGAGACCGTCGCCGGCAACGGCAGAGCTGGCTTCTCCGGCGATGATGGACCCGCCACCCGGGCTTCACTCGATGCGCCTTATGGACTCGACTTCGATTCCGAAGGCAACCTCTACATCGCCGATAGCGGCAACGCCCGGATTCGCCGGGTGGCTCCCAACGGCGTCATCACCACCGTCGCCGGTGGTGGCCTGTTCCTCTTTGACGGTGTTCCGTCCACCCTCTCCGTTGTCACGCCCTTCGACGTACTGGTTGACCAAACCGCCGGCAACCTTCTGTTCTCCGATGTCTACTTCAACCGCATTCGCGCCGTCCTCGGCACTGTTCCCACCTTTACGGGCAGCCCGCTCAGAATGGATCTCACGGCTCCCGCGGGAGGCCAGGCCACCGATCAGGCCATCACCCTCACTGGCTCCATCCCCGGCGTTATCTACGTCGCCACCGCGGATGTCCCATGGTTGAAGTTCACTCCTGAAGTAGGCACAATGCCCGCCAACATGACCGTCAGCGCCAGCGCCGCCTCGCTCGCCCCCGGCATCTATAACGCCAACATCACCCTCACGGCCATCGCTGAACCGTTGACTCAAAACGTACCCGTGGCGTTTACCGTCACCGCGCCCGGCGCTCCCAGCCTCAGCCTCAGCCCCACATCGATGCAGTTCTCATTCGTGGCGGGAGCCACTGCCTCCCGCACCCGGCCAATGGCCATCTCAAACGCGGGCGGCGGCTCGCTCCCCTACACCGTCAGGACTGCTATCAATGCCGGTGGAAGCTGGCTCAAACTGTCTACCGCCTCCGGCACCCTCGGCGCCTTCGGTTCCTCGCCGCTCAACATCACAGCCGACCCAACTGGCCTCGCCCCCGGCACCTATTCCGCTACCATCACCGTCGCCAGCGCAGGCCTCTCACAGTCTCTTGTCGTCCCCGTCACGATGACTGTGAGCGCAATTCAGCAGACCATCCTCATTCCACAGACCGGCCTCTCCTTCGTCGCCACCAGCGGCAACAGCGCCGGCTCCGTGCTCCCGCAATTCTTCAGCATCCTGAATACAGGCCAGGGACAGATGCGCTGGAACGTCTCCCCCACTACACTCTCCGGCGGCTTCTGGCTCAATGCGTTTCCCGCCTCCGGCGTCACCGATGCGGCCCAGCCGCTTGTGCCCCAGATCCGTGTCGACATCGATCCTACCGGCCTCGCCTCGGGTGTCTATTACGGCACCATCCAGATCACCGCTCCCGACGCCGATAACTCGCCCCAGTTCGTCTCCGTCGTGCTCACCGTCGTCGAGCCCACGGCCGGCCTTGGCGCCATCGTCCAGCCCGCTGGACTCACCTTCGTCGGTATCGCCGGCGGCGAGTCGCCCGGCTCGCAGACGATCCTGGTGCAGAACACCGGCGGCTCCCCGGTCACGTTTACCGCCGGCGGTGTCGTCGTCAATCAGCAGCCTCTGTTTGAGACGCTTCCGGGC
>Ga0163150_10008737_pt1 | contig 11431 bp, 6 predicted proteins | sample OliLakLV19P2IB_FD_148628 | JGI IMG/M metagenome (GOLD analysis project Ga0163150, IMG submission 148628) | Freshwater microbial mat bacterial communities from Lake Vanda, McMurdo Dry Valleys, Antarctica - Oligotrophic Lake LV.19.P2.IB | ecosystem: Environmental > Aquatic > Freshwater > Lake >...
GCTCGGGGGAATGCCACATCGGGCGGGCTGTTCACCGAGCCTGGTTTGAGATCCGGGTATCCATCCTTCTGTTGCTGGGCGAGTTCCGGCCCACCGTACTCGGCGGGGTTTTCAGCGCCGACGCGCAGCGGCAGGACAGCCACGAATAACGGCGGATTTTCGGTGTCGGTCGTGATGTCGTGGATGTACGGGACGCTCGCCAAGTTGTGTTTCCACTTCAGCGTCAGACCGAGAACACAACCCCCGATGACCAAGCCGATGAGCGCGGGCGTCATACCTTGTGGGAACACTTTCCATTGCCAGAGCGCCAAACCAACAAGGCACACAACAACGGCCGCGGCGCTGATGAAGCCGGCGTACTTCACCAAACTGATCCCGGTCTTGTACCCCCACAATCCCAAACGATAACCCGGTCCGGAAGCACCGAGACCAAGCAGACCGATAACAGACAGGGTTAATCCCAACCAACTCACGTAATTCATCTCTATCTCCTTTTTCTGAATGCCAAGTGTGTCGCCAATCCCTTGCGCCGCAACGTCACGGAATCTTTTGGGTTGTTCATGGATGGCTCGTTTTCATGACGCAATCACAGTGCCGGGCGATCATCAGCTCCTCGTCGGTCGAGACGACTTCCACGGCGCATGGGCTTTGAGAGGTGCTCACTCGGCGAGCGTTTGTGGCATTGGCGGCTTCGTCCAAGGTGATGCCCAGATGATTCAGGCCCTGGCAAATGTCGCGACGCACTGGTGCGGATCGTTCGCCGATGCCGGCGGTAAAGATCAAGCGATCGAGTCCGCCCAAGAGCGCCGCGAAGGCTCCGATCTGTTGGCGGACGCTGTTACAAAACATCTCGATGGCCAGCGCGGCTTGAGGATTTGTGCCTTGAACGGCAAGCAGCGTCTGCATGTCGCCGCTGAGTCCCGAAACACCTTTGAGGCCGGACTCGTGATTCACTAGGCGTTCGATCTCGCGCGGGCCGTAGCCTTGTTGATCCATCAGATAAATCAGCACGCCGGGATCGAGGTCGCCGCTGCGGGTGCTCATCATCAAGCCGCCGGTCGGCGTAAAGCCCATCGTGGTGCCAACAGGTCGACCGTCTCGGACGGCGGCCATGCTGCAACCGTTGCCGAGGTGGGCAATGATCGAGCGTCCGAGCTTCGCTTCGTCGTGAGAGGCCAGAATGGATTCATACGACAAGCCGTGAAAGCCATAGCGGCGGACGCCCGCGTCCCACAGGAATCCCGGCAACGGGTAGCGTTGCGCAATCTCCGGCATGTGCCGAAAGAAAGCCGTGTCGAAGCAGGCCACTTGAGGCAGTTCGGCAAATCGTTGTTGAGCCAACTCGATCATGGCGATCTGCGGAGGCAGGTGCAGCGGGGCGAAGCGCACGAGCGTTCGCAGTGTACTGAGAACTTGCGTGTCGATTCGTGTGGCACGATCCAACTGATCGCCCCCATGCACCACTCGGTGACCGACGACGGAAAATGCCCGCAACTTCAGTGTCGAAAGCAAATCCATCATCGCTTCAAACGCGGCTGGATGAGAGCCGAAGGAACGCTGGGTCTCTTGGCGCTGGCTGTCTGTCGGCTGTTGAATCCAGAGTCGTCCGTGCTCTTGCGAGATGCCTTCGACAGCCCCGCGAGCCAGCTCGACCTCGTTGAAGTAATGGGAACGAAAGACGGCAAACTTCAAGGACGATGAGCCGCTGTTGAGGCTCAGAATCAGCATGGCGATGCCCCCTGCCATTTCCAGTCGCGAATCTCCGGCAAGTCCTCGCCATGCTCGATGATGTACTGATTGTGCTCGATCAGTTTGTCGCGGACAGCCTGTTTGGCGTAAGCGGCCTGCGCACCCAGGTTGGGTACGCGATCAATGACAACGGCGACGAGGTGGAAGCGGTCCAAGTCGTTGAGCACGCACATGTCGAAGGGGGTTGTGGTCGTGCCCTCTTCCTTGAAGCCACGTACGTGCAGGTTCATATGATTCGTGCGGCGGTAAGTCAGCCGATGAATCAGCACAGGGTAACCGTGGAAGGCGAAGACAATTGGCTTGTCCCTCGTGAACAGCGAGTCGAAGTCCCGGTCGCTCAAGCCGTGCGGGTGCTCGCTCGTCGGTTGGAGCGTCATGAGGTCGACCACATTGATCACGCGAATCTTCAGGTCCGGGAAAAACTTTCGCAGCAGCTCGACGGCGGCGAGAGTCTCCAGGGTCGGCACGTCGCCGCAGCAGGCCAGGACCACGTCGGGCTCACCCCCCTGGTCGTTCGAGGCCCACTCCCAGATGCCGATGCCAGCCGAGCAGTGCTTGACCGCCTGGTCCATGTTCAACCACTGCGGGGCCGACTGTTTGCCCGCCACGACCACGTTGACATAGTTGCGGCTGCGGAGGCAGTGGTCGGTTACGGACAAGAGCGTGTTGGCGTCCGGCGGCAAGTACACGCGAATGATCTCCGCCTTCTTGTTCACCACATGGTCGATAAAGCCGGGGTCTTGATGACTGAAGCCGTTGTGATCCTGCCGCCAGACGTGCGACGACAACAGGTAGTTGAGCGAAGCGATTGGTCGCCGCCAGGGGATATGGTTGCACACCTTGAGCCACTTGGCGTGCTGGTTGAACATCGAGTCAATAATGTGGATGAACGCCTCGTAGCAACTGAAGAAGCCGTGCCGGCCCGTCAGCAAGTAACCCTCCAGCCAGCCCTGGCATTGATGCTCGGAGAGGACTTCCATCACGCGGCCGTCTGGCGACAGGTGGTCGTCCTCCGGGTAGATTTCAGCCACGAAGCAACGATTGGTCACCTCCAGAATGTCCTGCCAGCGATTGGAGTTATTTTCGTCGGGGCTGAAGACGCGGAAGTTCTGGCTGTCGAGGTTGAGCTTCATCACGTCGCGCAGAAATGTCCCCTGTACCCGCGTCGCTTCCGCCGTGGTCGCTCCGGGACTGGGCACGTCCACGGCATACTGGCGGTAGTCGGGCAAACGGAGATCCTTAAGCAACAGCCCACCGTTGGCGTGTGGGTTGGCGCTCATCCGCCGCCCGCCCCTGGGAGCCAGTTCGGCCAGCTCCGGCTGAAGTTTGCCGGCCGCATCGAACAGTTCTTCCGGGCGGTAACTCTTCATCCACTGTTCGAGGATCGCCACATGGCCCGGCTTGTCCATCTCACCCATCGGCACCTGATGACTGCGCCAGTAGTCCTCACACTTCTTGCCATCAATCTCTGCCGGGCACGTCCAGCCCTTGGGGGAGCGGAAGATGATCATCGGCCAAATTGGTCGCTTTACTGCTGAATGTGGCATACCTGTAGTACGGGCCTCAGTCTGGATCTGTTTGATCTCGGCAATCACCTGGTCCAGGACGGTGGCCAATGCCTGGTGCATCTTCTCCGGCTCGTGCCCCTCGACGAAGTAGGGCTTGTAGCCATAGCCCTCGAAGAGTTTCTGTAGCTCATCCTTCGGAATGCGGGCCAGGAAACAGGGGTTGGCGATCTTGTAGCCGTTGAGATGCAGGATCGGCAGCACGCAGCCATCGCGTGCCGGGTTCAGGAATTTGTTGCTGTGCCAACTGGTGGCGAGCGGACCGGTCTCCGCTTCGCCGTCGCCCACGACGCAGGCGACGATCAGGTCGGGATTGTCAAACGCCGCTCCGAAGGCATGCGACAAGGCATAGCCCAGCTCGCCCCCTTCGTGGATCGAGCCGGGCGTCTCCGGCGCGACGTGGCTGGGGATGCCGCCTGGGAAGCTGAACTGCTTGAACAGCTTCTGCATTCCATCCTCGTCCTGGCTGATGTTCGGATAGACCTCGCTGTAGGTGCCTTCCAGATAGGCGAGTGCCACGAGCGAAGGACCGCCGTGACCGGGGCCAGTGATATAGAGCATGTTCAAGTCATCGCGCTGGATCACCCGGTTCAGATGCACGTAGAGAAAGTTCAGGCCAGGCGAGGTGCCCCAGTGGCCTAGGAGTCGCGGCTTGACGTGCTCCCGCTTCAGCGGTTCGCGCAGCAACGGGTTGTCGAGCAGATAGATCTGTCCGACAGACAAGTAGTTCGTGGCTCGCCAGTACGCGTCCATCTTTCGCAGCAGATCGGTGGAGAGAGAGGTCGTCATTGAGCTGTTGTCCTTCCTGATGAGAATGCGACTCGTTGGATCACCTTGACTAACTCCACCACGAGCACAGGCAGCAGCGAGCAGCCAAGGATGACTCCCCATTCCGCCATTGTTGGCGGGACCGTCTGCAGGACCTTCTGCAACAGTGGAACATAAACCGCTGCGATCTGGAGAATTATGCACACCCCCACTGCGGCCCACAGCCAACCATTCGTAAAGAGGCGACTCGTGAAAATCGACCGCCTCTGGGATCGTGCATCAAAGGCGTGAAAGACCTGGGACAGGGCCAGCGTGATGAACGCCATCGTCGTAGCGCGACGTAAGCCGTCACCATCGTCCCCGTGCCAGTGCATGCCGACTGCGAAGGCGAGGAGTGTGACTCCCGCCAGCAGCAGTCCTTGCCACACGATCAGGCCCGCAAAACTGGGGCTGAGCAACGACTCTTGCGGGTCGCGCGGCGGGCGTTTCATCACGTCCGGCGCGGACGGCTCCAGCGCGAGGGCGAAGGCCGGGAAGATGTCCGTGATCAAGTTGAGCCACAAGATTTGCAGGGCCACGAGCGGCAGCGGCCAGCCGAACATGAGGGCCAGGAATACGGTGAGGATTTCCGAGAAATTGCAGGAGAGCAGGTAGTGCAGAAACCGGAGAATGTTGGCGTAAATGATTCGTCCCTGCTCGACCGCACCGACGATGCTGGCGAAGTTGTCGTCGGTGATCACCATGTCGGCATTCTCCTTGGCGACCTCTGTCCCCTTGATGCCCATGGCGATGCCGATATCGGCCTTCTTCAAGGCGGGAGCGTCGTTCACTCCGTCGCCCGTCATCGCGACAATGTGTCCCTGCTGTTGCAGGGCTTCGACGATCTGCAACTTGTGCTCGGGAGAGACCCGGGCAAACACGGCTGCGTCGGCGACGATCCGTTTCCAGCCTTCCGCGTCCAGGTCTGTCAGCTCACGTCCGTGGACCGTGCGGAGGGGACGCCCAGTGAGGTCGTGGTCGATCCCCAATTGGCGGGCGATCTCGGCGGCGGTCGCCTGTTGGTCGCCGGTAATCATCACCGTCCGAATCCCGGCCGTGCGACAAGTGGTCATGGCGGCCTTCGCTTCCTCGCGAAGGGGATCAATCATGCCGACCAAACCCACGAAGGTCAGCTCCCGCGAGAAATCTTCTTCGCTGTAGCCCTCGGGCAAGTCGCGATAGCCCAAGCCCAGCACGCGCAGTGCGGTGCCAGCCAACTGCTCGTTCGTCTGCTCCCACAGTTTGCGTTCTTCCGGCGTGAGCGGCGTGACTCCGGCGGCCCGAACCAAGGCCGTACTGGCCGCGAGCATCGTCCCTGGCGAGCCTTTCACGAACGCGATCGTTCCACCTTGTGGTGTCCGATGGACGGTGACCATCCGCTTGCTGACGCTGTCGAACGGCACCTCGCTGACGCGCGCGAACTCTTCGGACATCGCGGTGAGTTTCATCCCGGCCTTCTCCGCCACGACGGTCAAAGCCGCCTCGGTGGGATCGCCGAGCACCGTGTCAACGCCGTCTTTGCGATCGACTTTGGCATCGTTGCACAAGGCCCCGATGCGCAGCGCCAACGCGAGTCGTTCGTCGGTGAGCGGGTCCAGTTGCCGATCGCCCATTTGAAACTTACCGACCGGTTCGTACCCCACGCCGGTGACATCGACGCGGCCTTCGTCCAAGGCATAGACGCAGACAGTCATTTCATTTTTGGTCAGCGTCCCGGTCTTATCGGTGCAGATCACGGTGACCGCGCCGAGCGTCTCAACAGCCGGAAGCCGCCGCACAAGCGCGCGCATGCGGGCCATGCGCTGCATCCCCAGCGCCAGCGTCATCGTGGTCACGGCGGGCAACCCTTCGGGGACGGCGGCAATGGCCAGCGACAGGCCGATCTCCAACATGTGCCAGAAGTCGGTCGTACCGCGCAGCCAGCCCGCCCCGACGATGACGGCGCACAATGCCAACACGATCACGATCAGCAAGCGACCGAGGCGAGCCAGCTTTCGTTCCAGCGGCGTGGCGCGTGTGACCGCCTCGTCGATCAGCATGCCGATCTTGCCCACTTCGGTCTGAGCGCCGGTCGCCGTCACCAGCAACCGGCCGCGTCCGTCCGTGATCGTCGTACCCAGGAAGGCCATGTTGAGCCGATCACCGAGCGACGCATCTTTGTCGTCCAACACTTCGGTCGTCTTGGTGACTGCGAGTGACTCGCCCGTCAGAGCCGACTCCTCAATTTGCAGCCGCGCGCTCTCGACGATCCGACCATCCGCGGGCACTCGCGCCCCGCCGGCGAGGACCACCAAATCGCCTGGCACGAGCTCTGCCGCCGGGATCTCGCCCTCGGCTCCGTCCCGCATGACATGCGCCATGCTCACCGCCTGCTTTTGCAGAGCGGACAACGCCCGCTGTGCCTTCCATTCGGTGAAAAAGCCGATGGCCGCGTTGAGGACGATGACCACCAGAATCGCGGCCGCCTCAATGATGTCACCCATGACCACCGCGATCACCGTGGCCGCCACCAGCAGAGCGACGATGAGGCTGCGGAACTGCGCCAGCAAGATACTCAGCGTCGAACGCTCGCGCGCCTGCGACAACGAATTGGGGCCGTACTGCGCGAGTCTGCGAGTCACCTCCGACGGACTCAGACCGCGCACGCCATCCGCTTGCAACCGCTCGAACGCCTCGGCCAGCGGCAACATGTGCCAAGCTTCCGCCGGTGACGGAGAACCACGCTCTCGACTCGAACGCCCATCGGTCGTTTGTTTGATCGGTGTCTGATTGGTTGTCACGAATCTTCCTGTTCCAGAAGGGGCCAATGCTCCTTCAATTCGAGATGCCACGCGGGTACGATAAATTAAACAAGCCGACGTGGCGAAACACCCTGAGGCGCTCCATCACGTCGGCTTACTCGATAACTAGCCCTCTGGCACAGCCAGCTTGCTCTTTACATAGTCGTCCGGCGAATGTGATCAGTTCCTGCGGCAAGCCGTCATGCTGAGACCGCTTCCCGCGCATTCAAGCTTACCAAGTTCTCGGTCTCAACCTCACGCCGCACGAGTTTTTGAGTCGCCTTGCGGCCCTCGTGCCGCCGCCGCGTAGACATCGGCATCGCTATCACGGCGTCTTCGCGCCGAATCATCCGCTGCGGTCGCTCGTGACGGAGATGGCAATCGGCAACGTCGCCTTGCTCCCTCGCCCTCCGGGAGAGGGACGGGGTGAGGGTGCCTCCGCTGCCCTGTCGGCACACGACGCCGAGGGCGCCGCAATCGCAGCGACTCGCTCCCACGACACCTCCCGGATCGCGTGGGCCAAGCCCGTGCAGGGCCACTTTCGACCGCGACGTCGTGCAAGCCTCAGCCGACGAACTACCAGTGATCGACATCCACTTACTCTGAACCGCCCGCAACGGGGCAAAGCGGGGACGGCCTACGCCCAGTGTGAAAAACCGCGATCACACGGCTGTTTTCACGGGAATTGAAGGCCGGCCGTCGCGCCACAAGACAGCCTCAGACCGATTCGGCTACGCTGCGCCGATGCCCGTCAGTCATCCAACGATTGCCGAAGTGCCGTTGACCGGGCTATCCTTCGGAACTTTGGCGGAGAGCGGCATGCGAGTCCTTTTGACGGGCGGTACGGGAGTGATTGGGACCGGCGTGATCCCCGAACTCCTCGCCGCCGGATATCAGGTCCGTCTCCTGTCGCGCGCGGCCAGTGAACACGTCAGTGAATGGCCAGCGGGCGTGGAGGCCGTGGATGGCGATGTCACGAACGCCACTTCGATAAAGAACGCGGCTGACGGCTGCGAAGCGGTGTTGCACGTCACCGGAATCGTCGACGAGAAGCCCCCCGAAATCACGTTCACAAGCGTCAACGTGGAGGGGACGAGAAACCTGCTGTGCGAGGCCGAACGGGCCGGTACTCGCCGGTTTATCTACGTTTCATCGCTGGGCGCGGAGCGGGGCCAATCGCCGTATCACCAGTCGAAACGGGAAGCGGAAGCGCTCGTCCGTGAGTTCTCCCGAGAGTTCGTGATCGTGCGGCCCGGCCATGTGTTCGGTCCGGGTGATGAAATGATCTCGATGGCACTCAAAATGGTGCGGGTCTCTCCACTGGTGCCGGAGGTGGGTCTGGGGCAGCATCGTTTTCAGCCGCTGTGGTTCGCTGACGCCGGCCTCGCGCTGGCCAAATGTGTCAGCCACCCCGATGTCGCGGGCCAGACGATCGAAATTGCCGGTGCGGAGGTTCTGACGGTTCACGAGCTGATTTCGACGCTGGCGAAGATCACCGATCGCCCGGGGTTGGTCGTCCCGGTTCCCGCGGTTCTGGTGCGTGTGGCCTGTTGGCTGACCGAGCGCCTCCAGGGCCTGATCGGCAGCCGTCAGACATTGGCCCTACCGCTCAATACATCGAAACTCACCATGCTGGTCGAGGAAAACATTGTCGCGGACGGAACCCCCAACGCCCTCACCGGGGTGCTGTCGATTCAGCCGACACCGCTCGTCGAAGCCCTGAAGCAACTGGCGGACCTGGTGCCGGAAAATCCGCCGAAAACGGGCGTCGGCCGGCTGGAGCGCAAACGCTTCTGGGCCGACCTCTCCGGCTCTGACCTCGACTCCGCCGGGTTGATGAATTTGTTCAAGACGCGGATCACGGAGGTGATGCCCATCGATTTCTGCGCCGAGCCGGGCGCGGCATTTCAGATTGAACCCGGCTGCACGTTGTCGGCTCATCTTCCGGCACGCGGTCATGTGCAGGTTCGCGTCGAACAATGCGACGCGGACCGGGTCACGTTTGTCACGATCGAAGGCCATCCCCTGGCAGGCATCGTCACCTTTTCCGCCCAGCAGCAAGGACCCGGTCTACGATTTTCCGTCGAGACGTTTGCCCGGGCGGCCAATGCACTGGACTGGCTGGCGATCAAATCGGCGGGTCACTGGTTTCAGGATCTCACCTGGAAACGCGTCGTCGAAAAGATGGTGAAGATCAGCGGCGGGACCGCGCGCGAGGGCGTCCTGCACGAGGCGGAAGCGCTGGACGACGAAGCCGCCGCGGCTGCGGAGCGGTGGTCCGAGGACCTGATTGCGAATCGAAAACGGGGCGAGCGAGAGGCTGACCTGGACGAACGTGCGATGGGGGCGGGAGTTCTCAACGAGACCGCCGCCACAACCACCAGACAACAACGAGAATGAGCAGCAGCGCATTGACGACGAGCATGGCCTTCAAGCCTGTGGAAGAGGCCCCGCAGTTACCAGCGGGTGTCGCAGGACTGACAGCGCGGCGTTCAAGTGTGGTCGCCGAAAGCGCGTTCAAGGCGGCTTCCAGAGACTTTTCAATGTGCGTTGCCAACAACGGCGAGGGAGAGGCGAGATACTGCCGCATGTCGCGGACGGCGAACAGCATTTCCCGCCGGGCAAGGGCCTTCTGACGCGGCGAACCAGACGCGCTTCCGGAAACCGGGTGGGCGCGGAGTTCCTGCTCGAGATCGGTCTGCGTTGTCTCCAGCCAGGCGGCGACTCCGGCCGGGACAGTGGTTCGAGCAGCATTGGACTCCGCTCCCTTTGTCGCGTGCACCTGTCGCCAGACCGCCTTGATCTGCTGTTGGCGCGCGGTGTCGCTGGGACCCCGGACATCGAGGTTCGAGAAGACGAATGCAGAAATGGCCACGCCCCGGCCACCGTGATCCACAGGCGGCCGGTCCGCCCGAACCAGCGCCACGCGGAGCGACTCGCGCGAACAAGCACTTCGGCAATCGCGCTGGCCGCGCTGCTGATGACCTCAGCAAATCGTGACAGGACGTTGTCACGTCGGACGGAAGTCGCCACCCCGCCCTGCATTCGCCGGGTTGCGGCGGTCTCCAGAAGCTTCGCGGCGGCCGTCGCGGGGGAATCTCCGAAAGCGGGACACTTGAAGAGTTGCCGGATCTCCGCGGCGGGAACCCAGTCGTCGCTGCCATCCAGCCGTACGTCATCGCCTGGCCCTAGCCGGTTCGCATCGACGATCGCTTCGAGTTCTTCGGTCGCCAGCGGACCGCGAATGCGCCCTTTCGTCCTCCAGTACCACAGCTCAGTCATTCCACTTCCGTCGGAACAACATTCCGGGACGGGACGGCAAGGCGCCGTTACTTGAGGGCATCGCGTTCCCCGCCGTCGATACTGGCGGCCACCTTGTAGGTGATGAGGTCGATCGTATTGGAAAGGAATCGCACGCTGCCATCGTCCATCAGGACATGTGTTCCGCCGGGGTGTTCGCTGCCGAGGGAAATGTCGTTGAAGCCGGCACCGTTATCGAAAAACGTCTGGCCGATGGAGGTGAGGACATTCTTGCAGCCGCCGATGGGGTCCCCATTCACGCCCCGGACCCAGGTGCGATAGCCGTTGGCCGCGTTCCAAGAGATCTCGCCGACGACGAACGTATTCGACGACCCATCGGTGATGTCGGTGTGCTTCTTGCTTCTCGTGCAAGGGACGCGGCGTCTGCCCCTCATGCAACGGCCGCCGCATGGCCCAGACGGCCGCCCATCTGGTCGATCACGTCATTCCACCGGTCCCCGTGCGGCAGTCGGTGATTTCGGTACCCAAGCGGCTGCGCTCACCCTTGGCGGCTGCGGTGGTTTTTGGCACAGGGCGACCGGCCCGAGGCCGTCGCCGCCCTCACGAAGATCTTTATGAGCGAGGTGGAACGGCTCGTGCTCGAGGCGGCAGGCGTGGCACAGTGGGTTTTCGATAGACGCTTTGCGTGCAAATTTCCTTTTCAGTCCCCAAAGTGCGTGCCTATTGCAAGCCCCTCGAGCACTTGGTGCGAAACTGCGCTCGGCCTGCGTTCGCCCTCGAACGGCTCGCGGTCATCGGTGGCCGCGACGACGGCGCGGAGCGCATCCGCTACACGCTGCCGCGGCACAAGCGCGGGCAGTGGATCGGGCCTGGGCGGCAGAAGAAGGCGACGAGTCCAGATGCCCAGGGCGTGATCACCCTGTCCCCGCACGAGTTTTTGAGTCGGCTTGCGGCTCTCGTGCCGCCGCCGCGTAGACACCGGCACCGCAACACGAAAGTGTCCGCGCCGAATCATCCGCTGCGGCCGCTCGTGACGGCGATGGCAATCGGGAACGTCGTCTTGCACCCTCGCCCTCCGGGAGAGGGCCGGGGTGAGGGTGCCTCCGCGCCCCCTCGGCACACGACGCCGATAGCGACGCAATTTCAGCGACCCGCTCCCACGACACCTCCCGGATCGCGTGGGCCAAGCTCGTCCAGGCCCACTTTCGACCGCGGCGTCGTGCAAGCCTCAGCCGACGAACTACCAGTGATCGACATCCACTCACTCTG
>Ga0163150_10008738_pt1 | contig 11430 bp, 8 predicted proteins | sample OliLakLV19P2IB_FD_148628 | JGI IMG/M metagenome (GOLD analysis project Ga0163150, IMG submission 148628) | Freshwater microbial mat bacterial communities from Lake Vanda, McMurdo Dry Valleys, Antarctica - Oligotrophic Lake LV.19.P2.IB | ecosystem: Environmental > Aquatic > Freshwater > Lake >...
ACCGCCCTCCGAGCCGCCGGCCGCAGGGAGCGCGGGCGTTGCGCACACGCGCGCACTGGGAGAGAGGAGGAGGAGTACGGCGGCGGCTCGGAGGGCGGTGTGCATGGTCGGCTCGGGACAGGATGTCCTGGAACCCTGCGCTTGTCGCCCGGTCGCGCGGATTCCGAAGTCCCTTTCCGCCGCGCGTTCCCAGAGGCGCGGATCCCGACTAGGATCGGGCCCCGTCGGAGCCGGCATGATCCTCGAGCAGCACTACCTCGCCTGCCTGTCGCAAGCCTCCTACCTGATCGGCGACGAGGGCACGGCCACGGCCGCGATCGTCGACCCGCGCCGCGACGTCGAGGTCTACGTCGAGGAGGCGGCGCGCCGCGGATTGAAGATCGTGCACGTGATCCTGACGCACGTGCACGCCGACTTCGTGGCCGGCAACCTGGAGCTCGCGCGGCGCACGGGCGCGCAGCTCTCGATGGGCGCGCGCGCGCGGGCCGAGTACCCGTTCCAACCGCTGGCCGACGGCGCCGAGATCCGGCTCGGGTCCGTGCTGTTGCGCATCCTCGAGACGCCTGGTCATACGCCCGAGGGCATCTGCATCCTGGTCTTCGACCTCGAGAAGGACCGCGTTTTTCCGCACGCCGTGCTGACCGGCGACACGTTGTTCCTGGGCGACGTGGGACGGCCCGACTTGATGGCCGCGCAGGGCCTCACGGCGGCCGAGCTGGCCGCGATGCTGTACGAATCGCTGCACGAGAAGATCGCGCCGCTGCCGGACGACACGATCGTCTACCCGGGGCACGGGGCCGGTTCGGCGTGCGGCAAGAACATCTCGAGCGAGCGCAGCGGCAAATTGGGGCAGCAGAAGGCCCAAAACTGGGCGTTGCAGCCCATGTCGAAGGAACGCTTCGTCGCGATCGCCACGGCCGACCTGCCGCGCGCGCCGGCGTACTTCCCGCATGCGGCCAAGGCGAACCTCAGCGCGCGTGAGACGTTGGACGAGGTGCTCGAGCACTCGTTGATCGCGATGGAGCCCAAGGACGTGTTGGCTGCGCAGCGGGCGGGCGCGATCCTGCTCGACGTGCGCGAGCCCGACGATTTCGCGCGCGGCTACGTCGCGGGCAGCGTGAGCGTCGGCCTGTCAGGCAAGTACGCGCACTGGTGCGGAACGCTGCTCGACCGCGCGCTGCCGATCGTGCTCGTCGCGCCGCCCGGTCGCGAGAGGGAGGCCGCCATGCGCCTGGGACGCATCGGGCTCGAGAACGTGCGCGGCTTCGCACGCGGCGGTTTCGAGGCGCTCGCAACGGCCTCGCCCGAGCGCGTGCGCGGCTTCCGGCGCCACACGGCCGAGTCGCTCGGCGCGGAGCTGGCCGCGGGGATCGGCGCGCCGCTCGTCCTCGACGTGCGCCAACCGGGCGAGCGCGCGCAGAAGCGCATCGCCGGCAGCCGCTTCGTGCCCCTCGACGAACTCGCCGCGCGCGCCGCGGAATTGCCGCGCGATCAGCGCATCGTCGTGCACTGCGCCGGCGGCTACCGCAGCGTGATCGCGGCCAGCCTGCTCACCGCCCAGGGCTTCGAGCGAATCGAGGACCTGATTGGCGGCATGGGCGCCTGGGAAGCCGCGCACCAACCGCTCGTCACCGGCTGACGGCCGATCGGCAGTCAGAGGTGAACAACGGTGTCAGACACCTTGTCCCACAACGGTGTCAGACACCTACAACGGTGTCAGACACCTTGTCCCGGTCCTCGATCCCATCCTCGCAGCCCAGCCTCCGCTCGGGTTAGCGCTTCTTGCGCGCGGCCTTGGCCTGCGAACTTCGGCGCTTTCGCGGCCGATCGTGCCACCAGCGCGTGACTCTCCGCGATCCATCGTCTGAGGACGGCGATCCCCGGCAAGACGTTGCGCGGCAGCATCACCCAGCCGTTGGCGCCGACCTTGAATCCGAGCTTCGTCGCCTCGGTCTTCGAGGCGTCGAGCTTCAGGCGCGCCTGGTCCTTCGACACGAACAGGAATGACTTGCCCCGGACCTGAAACGTCTGGCTCTCCAGCGCCGTGCCCGCGCACGCGATGCCCTGCTCGACGCCGGGTAGCGCGGCGGCGAGCGCATTCAGGTCGACCATGGTGCTGGCTCCAGTGAAGTCAAGGTGCACCGATGCTATCTCGCCGCTGCGCCAGCCCTTCGCTGGAGGGAGAGGGGGCACGCGGCGCGGAGACGGCTGCCGGGCTCCGCAGGCAGGCGCGGAACAGGCCGCCCTCCAGCTCGAACTCGAGCACCATCCCGCTGCGCTCGGCCAGCGCGCGCGAGAGTGACAAGCCCAGCCCGGCCCGGCTGCGGTCCGTGCGCGCGCTGTCCTTGCGCCAGAACGGATCGGCCAAGGCGGCCAGGTCCGCGGGGCGGAGCTCGGGAGCCTCGTTCTCGACCGTGAACCGCCAGCCGTCGCCCGCGACCTCGAGGCGGCACTCGACGGTCCCGCGCGGCGGCGCGTAGTAGAGCGCGTTGCTCAAGAGGTTCGCGATCACGATGCGCACGGCTTCGCGGTCGCCTCCGATGCGATCGGATTCCCCCAGATCGTTCGACACCTGGATCTCGCGCTCCTGCGTCAGCGCGTTGAGCGACCGCAACGTGTCCCGCACGATCTCCGCCACGGCGATGCTCTCGTGATCGAAGGACTCCGCGCCCATCTCCAGTCGCGCCAGCTTGAGCAGCGTGAACACCGACCGGCCCATCCGCCAGGCCACGTCGCGCACCGTGGACAGCGCGCGCCGTGTGGCCACTGGATCGTGTCCGTTGCGCAGCGCCACCTCGGACACGGTCAGGATCTCGCTGATGGGCGTGCGCAGCTCGTGCGCGATGTCGGCGGTGGTGCGCCGTTCGCGGCGCAGCGCGGTGTCGACGCGGCGGATGAGCGCATCGGTTTTCTGCGCGACCGGCGCCAGCTCCTGCGGCATGGGCCCGACGTCCAGCGACTCGGGCAGGTCATCCATACGGATCGCGTCGATGGTCGCGCCGAAGCGGGCCGTCGGCTCGAGCCCGCGCTTCACGGCCGTCCAAGCCACGATCCCGATCAGCGCGAGCACGGCGCAACCCACGCCGATACAGCTCGCGAGCATCGCGCGCTCGGCCGCGACGAGCTCCTCGACCCCGCTCGCGACCGCGATGCTCACGACCTTGGCGCTCGGACGGTCGGGTCCCTCCTCGGGGTGCACGTGGTGCACCTGCACGAAGCGCGCCGCGTAGCGACCCTCGCGTCCGTCGGGGAGCCCCGCGGTCCAGTGCATGGGATCGCCGGTCATCCCGGGCCGGCTCGGCAGATCCTCGCCGACCAATGAGTCGGAACGCTCGAGCAGGCTGCCGTCCTCGAAGCGCAGCTCGAAGTAGGACGCGGCCGGACCGGGCGCGTACTCCGGCATGAGCTCCTGCGAGAACTCGAACTCGACCTCGTCTCCGACCTGGAACAGGATCGACGCGAAACCCTGCAGACGATCGTCGAGGCCCCGGTCGAACTGCGCCTCCAGCGAGCGGGCGACGACCAGGTAGATCGCCATCCCCGCCACGGCCAGCACCAGTGCTGTCCCGCCCACGAGCCGCTTCAGCAGGTAGGCGCGGATCGACTTCACGGCCTCGGCTCTTGGAGGACGTAGCCCTGGCCTCGGCGCGTGCGGATCAGGTCCTTGCCGTGGGGGCCGAGCTTCGTGCGCAGGATGCAGATCGTGGAGTCGACTGCGTTGCTCGACGGCAGCTTGTTGACGCCGTAGATGTGGTCCTCGATCTCCTCGCGGCTGACCGTGTGGCCCTTGCGCAGCGCGAGGTACTCGAGCAGCGCGTACTCGCGCGCCGTCAGGTCGAGCGCGACGCCGTGCAGCACGGCCTGCCGCGCCACGACGTCGACGAGCAGGTCGCCGACGCGCACGCCCGGCGATCGCTCCTCGTAGCGGCGGCGCACGAGGTTCTGGATGCGCGCCAGGAGCTCGTCGAACGCGAACGGCTTGACCAGGTAGTCGTCGGCGCCGGCGTGCAGGCCCTGCACGCGGTCCTCGACTCGGTCGCGCGCCGTCAGCACCAGGACGTGCGGCCGCGACTTGTCGTCACGGAGTTGCGCGAGCACGCTCAGACCGTCGAGCTCGGGCAGCAGCAGGTCGAGCACGAGCACGTCGTAGGGGTTGTTGCGCGCGAGGCTCAGACCCAGGCGCCCGTCTCCTGCCACGTCCACGGCGTAGCCCTCCCGCGCGAGGCCGGATCTGAGCGACTCGCGCAGATGCTCGGAGTCTTCGACGATCAGGACGCGCATGGCACGGCCCTTCGAGTCGTCAGTGAACTTCTGTCCCGGCCCTTAGCAATGAGGCGGGCGCCATCCTCGCGGATGGACACCCGCCCGGGGAGTGCATTCCCCTCAGTTCGTCTCACGCTCACATCGTCCGGAACGCAATCTCGACCAAGGTGCAGTTCCCGTTGCGACCGATCGCGCCGATCTCGAGCCGCGTCCGCGTGCCCGGAGCGAGCACGCCGGGCGGGACCTGGAACGACTCCGACGAGCCGGGCAGCTCCACGATCAGGCCGTCGTTCTCGTTCTGCTCGAACACCACGCGGTAGCGGCTCGCGCCCGGGTCGCGCAGCCAGTGGACTTCGACGGTCGTCGGGACGCCGTTCGCTCCGTCGAGCGGATGCTGCACGACCGGCGCCGCGAGCAGACCGAGGCCGAGGTCCGCGCTCCCCGTCACGGTGCGTCCGTCCTCCGCACGAGCACGCAGGTGGTAGGCGCCCTGCGGGTACGCCTCGAGCAGCTCGCCGAGCTCCAGCTTCTGCGACGACACGCGGAACTCGGCCAGGCCGGCGCCTTGTCGCGCGCGCAGCTCGAAGACCGGCTGGCCCGAGGGTGTCCGCAGCTCGACGCCGCCCAAGGTCGTTTCACTTTCCGCGTCGAAGAGCATCACGGCCTCGCCCGCGGTGGCGTCGTACTCGACGTACATCGTCGCCGAGCGGAACTCGAGCGCGGCCTCGTCGCTACCGAAGCCGGGCCAGCTCAACGCCGCCAACGCGAGCGCGGCACCGGTGATCACAGGTTTCCACATGGTCGATCTCCTCGCGACGCGAGCGTTCGGGGGCGCAGGGACGGTTCGGGGCCCGTCGGGGGACCTGCGCCAAGTCACCTCCGGCCCCAGCAAAGAGTATCCCGCGCGGGCCGCGCTGGATTATGGCGGCGTTACCGGCCGCGCACGGCCCGCGCCGGCGTGCCTGAGGGCTCTCCGGAGCGCCTGCGAGCGGTCCGATCGATCGCTTGCGCGCACGCGCGGCGGGCGGAGGGGGATCGCAACCGATCGACCGGTGAGCGATCCCGATCGCAGCTCAGCGCGGCTGCGACGGGCGGTACAAGGTGTCTGACACCGATGTCTACCAGGTGTCGGCGGCGCGCAGGCGCTCGGCGGCCTTGAGCTCGCCCTCGAGGGGCGAGAGCTCGGCGCCCCACCAGCCCTTGTAGCCCAGCTCGGCGGCGGCCTTGAACACTTGGTTGTAGCGGATCTCGCCGGTGCCGGGCTCGTGGCGGCCGGGGTAGTCGGCGAACTGGATGTAGCAGATCTCGTCGATGCCTTCCTTGAGGTGGCCGCACAGATCGCCCTCGGTCACTTGCAGGTGATAGAAGTCCCAGCAGACCTTCACGTGCTTCGAACCGACGGCCTTCGCGATGCGCAGCATGTCGGGCGACGTCGACAAGCAATGGCCGCGGTGATCGACGCGCGTGTTCAACGGCTCGATCATCAGGATGACGTCGTGCTTCTCCGCGATCGGCACGGCCTTCTTGAGCCCGTCGATCACGTTCTGGTGCATCTGTTCCTTCGTCATGCCGGGCTGGTCGTTGCCGGCGATGCACAGCACCCACTTCGCGCCGAGGCGGTTGGCGGTCGCGCACGAGGCCTCGATCTCCTTCAGGAAGGCATCGTGGTTCTTCGCGTCGTTCAGGCCGGGATCGAAGCCCCAGCCGACGAATTGCGTGATCTCGACCTTCGTGTCCTTGGCGGCCTTGGCTAGCGCGTCGAGGTCCTTGCCGCGCCAGGGCCAGAACTCGACCCCTTGGAATCCCAGGTCGGCGGCCTTGCGGATGCGCTCGGCGTGATCGCCGGTGCCGAAGCCCCACATTTCGATGTTGCAGGCGAACTTCGTGCGCAGGCCCTTCACGGGTGCCGCGATCGTGCTGTCGCCGATCAACTGGGTGTACTCGCCGCGATCCTGCCGACGCGGTTGTGCGGCGAGCGGCGTCGCCACGGCCAGCGCCAGCGAGCTTCCCAGCAAGGTCCTGCGGTCGATCGTCGTCATTGCTTGGCTCCGTTCGGGGTCGTGGGCTGCGTGGCCGCCGGTGAAGTCGCGGTCGCTGGCGCCGCCGGTGGCAGCGTCGTCAGGTATTCGATCAGATCGCGCATCTCCTCGCGCGACAGGTGCTCGACCAGGTTCTCGGGCATCGCTGACAAGCCCGGCTTGGTGCCTTCGACGTCGGCCCGGGCGATGTCGACCTGCGCGCCGTCGGCCAGGCGCAGCACGATCCGCTCGGGCGAATCCTCGATCACGACGCCTTCGACCGGCGCGCTTTCGGTCTGGAACACGACGGTGCCCTGGTAGCCGGTGGCGAACGTGCGGTTCGGATCGCCGATCGACTCGGCCAGGCCGAGCCGTGACAAGCGCGCGCCGACGCCGTCGAGCGCCGGGCCGACGATGCCGCCCTCGCCCGCGACCATGTGGCAGCGCAGGCACTCGAGCTCGCTCTTGCCGCGGAAGATCTCGCGGCCGCGTGCGGCGTCGCCGCCGTACAGGCCGTCGACCCAGCGCTCGAGCTTGGGATCGATCGCGCGCTTCTCCTTGCGCGCCGCGAGCGCGGCGACGAGCGCGGGATCATCGCGCTTCTCGCTGGCGATCACGAGGTCGAGCGCAGCTTCGGCCGGCACGAGCTCGACGTCGAGCTTCTCGAGCTCGCGCAGGAGCGCCGCGTCGGCGCGCGGGTCCTTCATGCGCGCGAAGCCGGTGTACGCGACGCGCCGCTCGGCGATCGACGCGCCCAGCGCGGCTTCGAGCAGCGGGAACGCCTCGCCCGGCCACACATCCTGGAATACGGAGAGAGACATGGCGCGCACGCCAGGCTGCGCATCGAACAGTCGATCGCGCAGCGTCGCCTGCAGGTCGTCCGGTTTCAGCACGCCCAACGCGTGGATCGCGGCCGCGCGCACCTTCTCGTCGCGCGCCGTGTCGCGCGCCATCGCAATCAGCGCCGGCGCCATGTCCGCCAGGGCCGTCTTCTCGACGAGGCGCACCCACGAGCGCGCGATGTCGGGCTGTGCGTCGGACAACCCGCGTGCGTGCAGATCCCGGACCGTGTCCGGCAGGAAGGACGCCTCGCGTCGAGGATGCTGGCGCCATTCACCGTCGAAACCGTCGCGGCCGGTCGGATCCTCCCAGCGCGCCAGCAACTCGAGCGCCTCGCTGCGCAGGTTCTCGCGCGCCGTGGCGTCGGCCGCGAGGTCCGTGATCGCGCGCGCGTTCTCGTCGCCGCCCAGACGGTACGCCGCGTTCAGCGCACGGCGCGCCAGCGCGTTCGGCGCCTGGCCCGCGGTCGCGAGCTTGCTCGCCAGCGCGGGAAATGCAGCGATCAGCGGCAAGTCGTAGACCGCACGCGCGGCTTCGGTGTGCACGCGCGGCTCGGCGTCGTCGAGGAACTGCGCCACGCGCGCGTCCCACAGCCGCCGCAGCGCCACGACGGCGGCGACGCGCACGTCGACGTTGGGATCCTTCTGCAGGGCGAGCAGCTGGTCAGGCCCCGCGTGCTTCCACAGCGCGTACGTCGCCGCGTGACGTAACCACGGGTCGCTCTCGCCGGTCTCGCGCACGAGCGCCAGGATCGCGTCAACGGCCTCAGGACTGGTGGCTGACGAGTTGCCCAACGCCGTCGCTGCGAACCGTCGCACCCGTGGGCTCTCGTCCTTCAGGAGCGGGACGAGCTCCGCGCACCCTTCGAATCGCCAATCGCCCAGGGTGCGCGCCGCCTGTGCGCGAACTTCCGCATCACGGTCCTTTAGCAGCAAAGGCAGCACCCTGCGGATGAATGGTTCGCCCACCACGCCCAGACCCCACAGCGCGTGAATCCGCGCGAGCAACGGCTCGTTCACATCCTTCGCCACGCTCTCTAGCGCATTGAGGCCGGTCTCACGGAGGCTGGACCCTCTGTTGATTCGTGCTCGCTGTGCCAGCTCGAGATGTGCTTCCTGCCGCACTCGCCGGTCGGCGTGCCTCAGCAGATAGCGCAGCTCGTCGAACGGCCGGCCCTTCATCCCCGAGCGCATGAGGTCCTTGACCTGCTTGACGATCGGATCCGCCGAGCTCGCCGGCTCGCTGAAGCGCCAGATGCGCCCCTTGCCCGTCTGGTTCCAGCCCGCGACCCAGTCGGTCACGTAGAGCCCGCCTTCCCAGCCGAAATCGCAGTCGGTTGCGAGCGGCCGCCACACGAAGCGCTCAACGGGTCCGATCTCGTACGCGGATCCCTTGGGCTTGACGCTGACGTCGTAGACGCCGCTCCACTCCGACGAGCCCGAGAAATTGCACAGGAAGAAGTGCCCGGCATACTTCGCCGGCAATCCCGTGCCCGGATAGCACGCCAGGCCCGACGGACCGTTCGCGACGTTCGCGATCGGCGGCACGATGTACGCCGCCTGGCCTTCGAAGTGCGGGTTCCACAGCTTCTCGTCGTTCCACGCGCCGCGCAGGTTCGGATCCAGCAGCCACTGATACGCCTGGCGCCAACCGGTCTCGCCCTGATCGACGACGAGCACCCAGCGGGCGAGGTCGCCGCCGTCTGAGTTGTTGTCGCCGGTCCACAGCTCGCCGTAGTCGTCGAACGCGAGCTCCTGCGGGTTGCGCAGGCCCGTCGCGAACACCTCGAGCCCCGTGCCGTCGAGATTGCTGCGCAGCACGGCGCCCGTAAACGGGTTCGCGATCTTCACGCCGCCCATCGACGACACGTTGTAGCCGCGGTCGCCGATCGACCAGTACAGCCGTCCGTCCGGCCCGATCTGCAAGCCGTGCATGTCGTGCCCGAGCAACGCGACGCGGATGCCCCAGCCGGTCGAGATCTTCTCGCGGTAGTCGGAGACGCCGTCGCCGTCCTTGTCCTCGAGCTGCCACAAGTAGGGGATGCAGGTGAACCACACCTTGCCGTCGCGCTCGAGCAGGCCCGCACCGATCCCCGTGGCGGCCTCCGTGAATCCGTCGGCGTACACGCGGTCCCAATCGGCCTGCCCGTCGCCGTCCGTGTCGCGCAGGATGCGGATGCGCTCGGAAGCGCGCTCCCACTCGGGGAACTTGTCGCCCAGATGCTTCTGGAACATCGCGGCGCGGTCTTCGACGGTGCGCGCGCGCAGATCGTCGTCGAGCCAGTCCATGTGGTCGCGGATGTCCGTCACGCCCTGGTGGTGACGGAACGACTCGGCCACGTAGAACGAGCCGTCGCGCGCGATCCACATCGCGACCGGCTGCGCGAGCTGCGGCTCGGACGCGAAGCACTCGACCTGGAAGCCCTCGGGCTTCGTGAACGTCTGCATCACGGCCGCGGGTTCGTCGCTCTTTGGCTCGATGTGCGGCGCGTAGACCGGTGTTGTCTGCGCCTGTGCCGCCGGATCCTTCGCGGCGGGATGCTGCGCGGCGGGATGCTGCGCGGAGGGATGCTGCGCGGAGGGATGCTGCGCGGAGGGATGCTGCGCGGAGGGATGCTGCGCGGAGGGATGCTGCGCTGCCACCAGCGCCGCGAGCGCGAACGCGTGAGTTGCCGTCACGCGGACTGGCTCCGCACGCGCTCGAGCAGGGTTTTCGTCGCGCGGATGCCCTCGTGCTCCGACAAGCGCGAGCCCTCGTACTCGATGCCGACGTGCCCATGGTACCCGGCCGCGGTCACGATGCGCATCATGCGCGCGTAGTCCGTCGACGTCTCGTTCCCCTGCGCGTCGAAGTCGTGGCTCTTGGCGCTGACCGCCTTGGCGAACGGCATGAGCTCCGTGACGCCCTTGTAGCGGTCGTAGATCTGACCCTCCGCGACCGTGAAGTTCCCGAAGTCCGGCAGCGTGCCCACGCGCGGATGCGCCGCGCGCTTCATCACCCCGGCGAGCCACGCGCCGTCGGAGGAAGGGCCGCCGTGGTTCTCGACGATCACGCACAGATCGAGCGGCGCCGCCTTCTCGGCCAGCGCGCGCAGCGACTCGGCCGCGTGCGCCGCGTGCTCGTCGCGCGGCCCGCTCCCGCCGGCGTTGACGCGGATCGAGTGACAACCGAGCTGTTTCGCGGCCTCGAGCCACTTCACGTGGTTCTCGACGGCCTTGCCGCGTTCGGCCGCGTCGGCGTGCCCGAGCTCGCCCTCGCCGTCGCACATGATCAGCAGACTGCGGACGCCCAGGTCGTCGGCGCGTGATTTCAGGTCCTTCAGGTACGCGTCGTCCCGCGCCTTGTCCATGAAGAAGGAGTTCACGTACTCGACCGCGTCGATGCCGTGCTTCTCCTTCGCGACCTTGGCGAAGTCGCGGTTGTCGAGCTCGCCGGACTGGAGCGCCTTGTGCAGCGACCACTCGGCCAGCGAGATCAGGAACGGCGCCGGCGGCCGCGGCGCCTTCTCTTGCGCGCCCTTTGCGATCGAAGCCAGACCCGCGACCGCGCCCAGACCGGCGGCGCCCGACAAGAATCCACGTCGAGAGGTGTCCATGCGAAGCCTGTTCTAACGGCGCGCGCGATGGGAGGACAGGGACCGGGACGGACGGTCGACTCGTACGGCCCCGGTCGCACCCGGATGCGGGTCGAGAACCGGTCGGTCCAGCGCTCGTCGGGGCTGGAGGATCCGCGGAACTGGCACGCAGGTCGGACATCGGATGGGCGCAGGCTCCTGCCGTTGAACGCAGGCCGGCGTGCGCCCGTCCGCTACGATCTGCCGTGAGGGCACGACCGGAAGCTGTCCCCGTCGGTTGTTCCTTTTCGCGGCAAGCAGCGCGAGCCGGGCACTTAGTCCTCGCGTTGCGAACCCCCTCAGGCCGCTCGCGGGATCACGGCCTTCCACTGCAGCAGCTCGCGCGCCGTGAGCCGCCTGCGCGCCACGCCCTCCGCTGAAGCGGAAGACCTCGTCTTGTCGTAGTTCGTGATCTCACGCACGTAGTTGCGGTAGAGGATCCAGACCCACAGGTGCAGACGCAGGTTGCGTTCGCGCTTGGAGTGGCACCAGCTGCGTCGCACGAGCCTCGAGAGGTTGTCGCGCATCTGCGCCAGCGTGTTGTTGACCGGAAAGAGCAGGTTCGCGCGGTTGCGCACGGCCTTCGAGTTCACCCACTGGTGACGGATCTGCTTCCCGAACACCTTGCGCAGCACGGTCCGGTACGACTTCTTCTCGTCGGTCTGCACGTCGAAGCTCGCGTCGGCGGCCAGGTGA
>Ga0163150_10008740_pt1 | contig 11429 bp, 9 predicted proteins | sample OliLakLV19P2IB_FD_148628 | JGI IMG/M metagenome (GOLD analysis project Ga0163150, IMG submission 148628) | Freshwater microbial mat bacterial communities from Lake Vanda, McMurdo Dry Valleys, Antarctica - Oligotrophic Lake LV.19.P2.IB | ecosystem: Environmental > Aquatic > Freshwater > Lake >...
GGTCGACGTCGTGGTGGCGAATACTGTTCGTGCTCGTCGTTCTTCCGCTGACCGTGTTCGTATACGCCACGTGGTCGGCTGCCGGCGCTTCGCTGGACGTGGCGGCGTGGCGGCGAGTGCTCGGCGCATCGCTCACGGATGCCGACGATCCGCCGCGGATCGCGCCGCGCCGGGTGGTGGCCTACGGCGTCGCGTCAATTGCCGCGACCGCGATGGGGGTGCTGGCTTTCGCGGAGGCCGATGCGGCACTCGGGCGCCAGGAGCGCTTTCTCGCGCTCGCTGCTGTCCCGCAGTGCGAGCGCATCGGCGCACGCGTGTATTCGCTGGGAACCCTCGCGAAAGTGCAGGCTTACGACTCGGTGCTCGAGAAAAGCATGGCGTCGCGCCGAACCAATGCTTGTGCGCGCATTGCGGAGGTCGGCCGCGTCGCGGAGCGTAACGTCGACGCCTACCTCGACTGGTACTTCAGTCTTGGTGGCGACTGGACGCGCTTTGCGCTGATGTTCGCAGGCGACGTCGAGTCGCTGCTCGAGGTGAAGTTCAACAAGCTTGTGGCCGCCGAACCAAGGGTCGCATCGCTGATAGGCGAATTGCAACTGGACCAGCACTACCTGCTCGAGGTGGCATCGGTGGGCCGCAATGGCCTCGTCGATCTGCTCGAACAGCAGCGGCTGGTGCTGGATGAGCGACAGTGCAAGGTGGTGACCGACGCAGGGCAGGGAATCGCCGCGTTGCCTCGCTACGACGGCCTGCGCACGCGCATGATCGCGAGCGCCGCAACCGGTGTCGTCGCGGGCGCCTTTGCCGGCGCACTGACCGCAAGAGCGATGCAACGCGCGAGCATGCAGGCCGCGGGACGTGTCCTGGGGCGAGCTACGGCGAAGCGCAGCCTGAGTCGTCTTGGATCGGCAGGCGCGGGCGTGGCGGCAGGCGCATTGGCAGGTTCCGTGGTGCCTGGCGTGGGCACGGTGGTCGGCGCGGCCGCGGGTCTTGCGGCGGATTTCGTCATGCTCTTGGTGGAGGAGAAGCTCACGCGGCAGGATATGCGGCACGATCTTCTTGCGGCGATCGACGAGTCGTTGGCTACGTTGCGGGGGGCGTTCGATTGCCCGGGACGTTAGGACTTTTGCGCAGGTATGCAAGTAGCGGCGACACGACGTCGTGCGCCGTGAGCCGGTCCACAATTCGCGTCCGCGCGATCGAGCCCCTGGGCTGTATGGAATTCGTGAAGCGCACGATACGCGGCGAGTCGGGTGTCGACGTAACGGCGGAAGAGGTCGGCAACGAGAACATACTCCGCCTGTAGCGTGCAAACTATTGAAAAATAGGTTAAAATGTCGATAAGGAGCTGCGCACTGCTTTTTCGCAGGTCTTTGGTTCGAGCCCAAGTGGGGGAGCCAACGATTTCGAGTACCTGGCGTCGAGCCCATGTTCCGCCCGGTAAGCCGGCAGATCGTATTCAGTTTCCCGGCCGCGCGAGGTCCCAAGCCTTCGCCATCGTCCTGCGGCGACGCCTCCGAGTTGGACAGTCGACAGTTCGACGCCTTTCCCTTTGCACAACCGAGGATACATGCCGTGATCGAAACGATGAAGTGCCTGAAAAAGTACGGCCAACGGCTTGATCTCGAAATCGCCAAAGAAATGGGCCTGCCCCTTGCCACCGTGCGGCAGAACCTCACCGCCCTTGCGGCCACCGGCGCCGTGATCACCTGCACGCTCACCCGCTTCGAAAACGGCAAGCAGATCGATGCGTGGCAGTGCCGCGTGTCGGGGTATGTGCCGCCGTTGGCGCCAGGTCGCAAGGCGAAAGCTACTGCGTAACGCGTAGAGTATCGAACAAGCCAGCCCTCGTCTTCCTGCTTGCTTGCAGCGAAGCCGAGGGCTTGTCCATTGCTGGACCTCGCATTTCGCCCGTGGTCCTGCATTCCAAATTTTTCCCGGCTCAATTCATGAACACCAAGCGTCTCGTCGCTTTCGCCTTGCCGTGCCTGTTGGCCGTATGGGCCCTCCAATCCGGAGCGGCGCCTGCCGCGGCGGGCAACTTCGAAGCTGCACCGGTGCTGGCAGGCTCGGTCCTGGTGCCCGCCGAGCTGTTGAAGGGTCCGCTGCACAGGGTGGCCGAGCCGGTTTCGCTTGATGGCTACTTCGGGCGGTTCGTCATCGAATCGAAGTTCGGCAAGTTCTCGGTGGTCGGCGTGAAGATGCTGGGCATTCGCGTCCACGAGCTGGCGGCCATCGAGGCACTGCAGCAGGTGCAAAGCAGCCAGGCCTTCCAGGATTCGTTGTTGCGCGCGGCCTCGGCGCCGGTGCTCTTCGTGAAGAGTGCGGTCACCGATCGGCTGGGCACGGTCTAGAACGTCGGCCAAGGCCTGGGTTCGGTGCTGGGGCGCATCGGATTCGTGGCACGATCCGGCGCGCAGTCGATCGCCGACAGTTCGACCGATCGCCGCAACCCGCAGCAGCCGTCCAGTCTCCCGGCGGCGCCTGCCGGCGAAACGATGCCGTCGGCGTTCACCGGTGATCCCTTCGGCTACAACAAGGCCCGCCGCGATTGGGCACGCCAGCTCAACATCGATCCGTACACGACCAACCCGGTGTTGCGTCCGCTGCTCGACAATGCGGCTGCCGCCAGCTTGGCCGGGAGCGGCCTGCGCCGGATCAAGATGAGCGCAATGGTGCCCGTGGGCGTGAAAGTGGATGAATCGCTGGTGATCGCGGCCGCCGTTGACTACGTGTACTGGGATGTGATCGCGGCCGAGTTCGCGCAACGCAAGACCCTGAGCGGCAAGCGACGGGTGCTGTTGCTGGCCGGCAACGCCAGCCCGCGGGCGACGCAGGATCTGGAGCGGGCGGGGACGATGCGCACCGGATTGCGTCCCTGACTTCAGCGGGAGGGTAGGCCACCGCAGTCGGCGCCTGCCTACAAACGTGCGGGCGCCGCTCCCACGCATCTATGCGCCATCGAGCGACAGTAAGCGTCCTCCGGCTACGGCAGAATGGGTCCCAGCGATCGCACAACGATTCGCCTCCCTCTTCCTTCATGGAGAACGCAATGAAAACGAATCACGCAGTGAAGCTAGTCACCGCCGTCTCACTAGCGCTCGCGCTGACCACCGCCTATGCGGCCGGTGACACGAAGTCCACCGATTCCACGTTGACCGGCAAGGAAAAGGCCACGGCCATCGGTGCAGGTTCCGGCGCCGTGGCGGGTGCAGTAGTGGGCGGCCCGGTGGGCGCGCTGGTCGGCGCCGGCATCGGCGCCTACGTGGGCAATCAAGGTACCGACGCCAACGGCAAGGTTTCTACAACGACAGCGCGTCCGGCCGACGGTACGGTGCGCAATGCCCAGGCTGCGCTGAACACCAAGGGCTACGACATTCGCGTCGACGGCCAATGGGGCCCGAACACGCAGAATGCCGTGCGTCGCTTCCAGGCCGAGAACGGGCTTTCACAAAGCGGACGTCTCGACAGCGCAACGTTGACCGCGTTGGGCGTGAATAGCTGACCGCACGCTGTAAACCACGATATTGCGCTGACGGATCTTTCCGATCCGGAAGCGCGATGCCCGGAGTGTGCCAATAGCCGCCTACAGGCGGCTATTGGCATTTTTCTTGTCGCGTTCTTCGAGGTTGCGTTGTTCGCCGCGCGACACGATCCAGCCTGCAGGGATCGCGATGTAATTGGGTGGCGGAATCGTCGTCAGTTCCTTCAGCAACTGGACGCGCGCCGCGAATCCCGGCTGGCCCGGCCAGGGTTCCTCCACCGGTTGCGTCACCCACTCCTCAAGGAATGCCCGAGCCGCGCCGCTGGCCGCCGGCGTGCTCTCGGGAGCGAGCATGGCGTCCCGTGCTCCGCGGAGGAACAGATAGCCGGCACGCGTGCGGCCCTCCATCTTGTCGAGGCGGAGGCGCTCGAAGATGCCGGCACGCGCGGCTTCATCCATCCCGCGCAACTGCTCGGCAATCGTATCGTTCAGTAGAAGCAGCGCGGCATCGTTGTTCGCAGGCGGCGGCTGCGGCCGCTTGAACGTGAACCTGCCCAGGGTCTCGGCATACGCGTCACTTCCGACACGCCATGCAATGCGCTCGCCCGTGGCGAGCGTCGCGTCTTCGGGAAGCGATGCCACCATTCGGTCCGTCAGGTTGACGTCGCCGTACATGTCGTAGAGCACATCCGCAAATGTTGCATTCAGCGGGCGCAATGCGCGCGGAAAGTGGTCGCCCCACCACGGCAACGCCAGAAGTGGCGCGACGGCGATGAACCACGCCAGCGAGCGCGGCAGATGGGCCACGATGAGCGAGATGCCGCGGTACCACAGGGCGAGGCCGATGCCGAAGGCCATCACAGTGAGAAGCCAATTGCCCTGCAATCGCGCCTGGTTCTCGACGAACCCCGCGGGCAGCGGGTGTGCGGGTTGCGCCAAGTCGAGCGCCAGCATGAAGTTGGGGGCGTTGTCGCTCCAGCCCAGGATGGCGGCGTCCACGGGGCTGTCCAACGCGCGCCGCAGTTCCGTCATTTCCGTGCGCGTTTCCGGTCCGGGCGGCGCCGTTACCGTTGCCAGCGGCGACGCGGGTGGATGCGTGGCCAGCCATTCTGCGGCCTCGGCGCTGATGCGGATCTCCGGCGCGATGAAACCGCGCTCGTCGCGAGTCCACGCGAAGGGTACGCCGGCCGTGATAGGGCCGGCATCGTGCAGCGTGTAGTGATCGTAGAACGGCAGGCGGGTGCCGCAGAACGCGTGCCGCGCATTGACGGCCCATTCCGCGGTGTACTCAACGACGACGCAAGGCGCGGCTTTGGCAAACGGTCGCCATTGCGTATAGCGTCCCATTAGCTTCGGATCGAATTCGACGGCCAGCCAGCTTTCGACGATGTGCGCCGGGGCACGCATGTTGTACGTCGCGAACTTATGCGCCTCGATGGCTTTCTGCGGTCCAGCCTGCCAGCCGACCGTCAGCAGCAGCCCGGCAATCCCGACGAACACGGCCCCGAACAGCGTGTTGATGCGGGTGACCGCAACGCCCAACGCGTTCGCCACGAGCGTCGCTGCATGGGAGCCAAGCCGCGACTCCACCGTGGGTGTCGCGGGGGTCGCTGGCGATACCGCTTTTTTCGGCAGCTTGGGGCGCGCCATATCGCGGCGACGATTGCGGTCAGTACGACTTCGATGCCGCGGGTGGTTGCGCCGTGCGCATCTTCGCCATCACTGATTGCGCGCCGGCGGCCATCAATCGCGCATCCGAGCTGACGGTCACGAGCTGGAAGCCCTTGGCGATGCGCTTCAGCGCGGCGTCGGGACCGGCGTTGTGGATGGCCGCTACCACACCGTGCGCCTTGGCGCGCGCGAGGATGTGATCGATCGCCTCCGCCGCCTTCGGGTCGGGTTCGTCCATGTTGGGCGCACAGCCCAACGACAGCGCGAGATCGGAGGGCCCGATGTAGATCGCGTCAAGGCCTTCCACCGTCAGGATGGCGTCGAGGTTGTCGAGCGCCTGCGCGGTCTCGATCATCGCGAACACGACGATCGTGTCGTCGGCGTGCTTGGGATAGTCGGCGCCGCCGTAGAGCAACGCGCGCACCGGGCCGAAGCTGCGGGTCCCGCGCGGCGCGTAGTGCGTGTACGCGACCAGCTTCTGGGCTTCCTCGCGCGTGTTGACCATCGGGCAGATCACGCCGTAGGCGCCGGCGTCGAGCGACTTCATCAGGATGCCGGGTTCAAGCCACGGCACGCGCACGATCGGCACCGTTGCCGTCGTCGAGATCGCCTGCAGCATGCCTACCATCGCCTGGTAATCCACAACGCCGTGCTGCAGGTCGATCGTCAGCGTGTCCCAGCCCTGGTGGGCCATCGTCTCCGCGGAAAATCCATTGGGAATGGCCAGCCAGCCGTTGACGGCGGCGCCGCCGGATTGCCAGATCGTGCGCAGGCGGTTCTCTCTCATCCGTTGCTCCATGACGTAGCCGCCGGAAGAGGGTGCGGCGGCCGGGATTGATGATCCCGCCGGGCAACATGCATCGGAGGGCGTAGCGCCGCGCCTTCAACCGACGGGGCCTCGGCGCGCAGGGGAATGTGCCGTTGATTCTAGCGCACGGTACCGGTCCCTGACCGGGTGACGCACAGGTTGCGCCCCTTGTTCTGAACGCGTCGGCCGCTGCCCGCACCGCGATCACGCGCTACCATCGCGCCATGGGACCACTCGATAGCGTACGTGTACTGGAATTCGAGGCGCTCGGCCCCGGACCGTTTTGCGGGATGCTGCTTGCCGACATGGGCGCGGACGTGCTGCTGGTCGACCGGGCCAGCGATCCGGGCCTGGGCTTCGACCGCGAGCGCTGGAACGACGTGATGCTGCGTGGCCGTCGCTCGGTCATGCTCGACCTCAAGTCGCCCGATGGCGTGGCCGCGGCCTTGCAACTCGTGGCGCGCGCGGACATCGTCATCGAAGGCTTTCGTCCCGGCGTGATGGAGCGGCTGGGCTTGGGGCCGGACGTACTGCTCGCCGTCAATCCGAAACTCGTGATCGGCCGCATGACCGGGTGGGGCCAGAACGGCCCGCTGGCCGCGCGCGCGGGCCATGACATCAACTACATCGCGATGTCGGGGGCATTGCATGCGATCGGCCGGGTCGGCGATGCGCCGGTGCCCCCGCTGAATCTCGTCGGCGATTTCGGCGGCGGCGGCATGCTGCTCGGCTTCGGTCTCATGTGCGCGCTGCTCGAGGCGCGCCAGTCCGGCAAGGGGCAGGTGGTGGATGCGGCGATGGTCGAAGGCGCGTCGCTGCTCACGACCATGTTCTGGGGCATGCAGGCCGCACAGCGCTGGACGGATGAGCGCGGCACGAACGTCCTCGACTCCGGTGCGCCGTGGTACGACACGTATGCCACGCGCGATGGCAAGCACGTGGCCGTGGGCGCCATCGAACCCAAGTTCTACGCCGTACTGCTGCGGAAGTTGGGACTCGACGGCGAGAAGCTGCCGGACCAGAACGATCGCGCGGGCTGGCCTGCCTTGCGCGCGCGCTTCGCTGCGGTGCTGGCCACGCGCACGCGGGACGAATGGTCACGTGTGTTCGAGGGCGTGGATGCCTGCGTGTCGCCGGTGCTGACGTTTGCCGAAGCCGCGGCGCATCCGCATGCGCTGGCGCGGCGCAGCCATGTCGCCGTCGGCAACGTGCAGCAGCCAGCGCCCGCCCCACGCCTGTCGCGCACCCCGGGCGCCGTGCGTGGCCCCGCGCCGGAGCGTGGCGCGCAGGGGCGCGAAGCGCTGGTCGACTGGGGCTTCGACGACGCGCAGATCGGCCACCTGTCCGCGTTGGGCCTGCGTTTCAACCGCCGTGAATCGCCCGGAGGCGAAGAAGGTTGATCGCGAAGTCGAACAACGATTGCGGGTCGACTACGGCGCGCTCGGTGTGCTTCAATTCCGTTCCGCTTGAAGCTTGCGAAGGACTCCCATGAACGCACCCGCAACCGCGCATCTCCCGGCCAAGGTTGAAGCCGGGCCGGCGACATTTGCTGCGGAGGAATGGAAGGCGCGCGTCGAGCTGGCGGCGGCCTACCGGATCTTTCACTACCTCGACTGGACCGAGCTCATCTACAACCACATCTCGCTGCGCGTGCCCGGCCCCGACGTGCACTTCCTGATCAATCCCTTCGGGCTGCACTACAGCGAAGTCACCGCCTCCAACCTGGTCAAGATCGACCTGGCGGGCACCATCATCGGTCGCGCCGACTGGCCGATCAATCCCGCCGGCTTTGTGCCGCACGCGACGATCCACGCGAACATCCCGCAGGCCCATTGCGTGATGCATACGCACACCACCGCCGGCTGTGCCGTCGCCGGCCTCGAGGACGGCTTGTCGCCGTCCAACTTCTACTCGGCCCAGTTGCATGGCCTGCTCGCGTACCACGAATTCGAAGGCATCACGTTGCAGGCAGACGAGGGGCCGCGGCTGCTGCGCAGCATCGGCGGCAAGCAGGCGGTGATCCTCCGCAACCACGGCTTGCTGGCGTGGGGCGACGGCGTGGCGCGCGCGTTCTCGATCCTGTGGCTGCTGCAGCGCGCCTGCGAGATCCAGGTGGCGACACTCGCGATGGGCAAACCGCGCGACGTGCCGGTAGACATCCAGCGCAAATGCGCGGCGGATTCGTTGCAGTTCAACCCGAAGTTCGGTGGCGGTCAGAACGCATTCGATGCGCTGATACGGATCGTGGACCGTATCGACCCCGGCTACCGCACCTGACGCTTCGCCCCGTCCCGGCAGGTACCGCCACCGGGACGCAGCGGCCTCTCATCCCCGCGTTACACTGGCGACTGTGGCAACTCCACTCGCCTCTGCGTTTTCGTCCGTTTTCGGCTCCTCGCCGCTGCGCCACCCGCGATTCCGGTATTTCTACATCGCCTCCATCCTGGTGGCGTTGGGCTACACGATGCAGGTGACCACCGCGGCGTGGCAGATGGCGACGATGACGCCGTCGCCGCTGATGGTGGCGCTGGTGCAATCGGCCAGCACTGCGCCCACGCTGCTGGTGGGCCTCGTCGCCGGCGCGCTGGCCGACATCATCGAGCGCCGCCGCATCATCCTCGTCACGCAGCTGGTGCTCATCGCCGCCACGGCCGCGCTGGGCGCCACGACACTGTCGGGCCACTTGTCACCGGCGGGCCTGCTGGCCTTGACGTTCCTGATCGGTGCGGGCTTCACGTTCTACATGCCGGCACAGCAGGCCAGCATCAACGATCTCGTCACCCGTCCCGAAGTGCCGCAGGCGGTGGCGCTGGGTGCGGTGGCCTTCAACATGGCCCGCGCCGTGGGTCCGGCACTGGCCGGCGCCATTGCCGCATGGTTCAGCCCCGGCAGCGCATTGCTGGCCAGCGCCGCGTGCTTCCTGATGATGCTGGTGGTCGTGCGCCGCTGGAAGCTGCAGTTGCCGGCATTGCCGGGCGTGCCCGAGACGTTGTTCTCCGGCATCAGCAGTGGCGTGCGTTTCGTGCGCCATTCGGCGACGATGCGCGCGATCATCATCCGCAACCTCAGCTTCAGCGCGAGCGCCAGCGCGTTGTGGGCGCTGCTGCCGGTGATTGCCCGCGACCAGCTGCAGCTTGGCGCGGGCGGCTACGGCATCCTGTTCGGCAGCTTTGGCGCAGGTGCGGTGGCCGGCGCGCTGTCGATACCGAAGTTGCTGCGCAAGAATTCACTGCAGAAGATCGTCGTCGGTTCGGCATTGCTATGGGTGATCGCATCGTCGATCATCGCCGCCACCAATCACGTGGCCGTCGCGGTCGTGGGCGCGTGCATGGCCGGCGCGTCGTGGGTGGGCGTCCTCGCCAGCCTCTCGGCGGGAACGCAAAGCGCCGCGCCCGCATGGGTACGCGCCCGCGCGGTGGCGATGAACCTGCTGGCGGTGCAGGCCAGCCTCGCGATCGGCAGCGTCGTGTGGGGCATCGTGGCCTCGTGGACCGACACGAAGGTGGCGCTGATCGCCTCGGCCATCGCGATGCTGGTGATGCTGTTCGTCAACCGCAACGTGCGCGTGCGGTTGGGCCGGGAAGCGGATGTGACGCACGAGGCGCACCTGCCTGATCTCGGCATCAAGGTGGAGCCGTTGCCGGACGACGGGCCGGTGCTGATCCAGATCGAATACCGGATCGACGCCGCCAACCGTCCGGCCTTCCTGGCCGGCATCCGCAAGGTGGAGCCCACGCGGCGGCGCAATGGCGCCAGCAGCTGGCGCGTATTTCGCGACCTGTCGGAAGACGGCCGCTTCGTCGAGCGCTACATCATCGATTCGTGGGCCGAATACGTGCGGCTGCGCCGGCGGATGACGATGACCGACCGGCAGATCCAGGAAGAGGTGATGCAGCTGCAGCGCGCGGACACGCCGATCCGCGTCTCGCGCCTGCTTGGCGTTGATCTCGCCGAGGCAAACCTGGTCGTCCCGGTGGATACGTCGCTGGTGGTGCAGCGCCGGTAGGCGGGGGGTAGGCGACGCGTAGGTGTAGGCGACGCGTAGGCGACGCGTAGGCGAGGCGTAGGCGAGGCTTCAGCCTCGCAGGATCAATGCAGCGCCTTCCCCGCGAGGCTGAAGCCTCGCCTACACAGCAGGATCCATGCAGCGCCTTCCCCGCGAGGCTGAAGCCTCGCCTACACAGCAGGATTCATGCAGCGCCGTTCCCATCAGCGTGGTCCTGTAGGCGAGGCTTCAGCCTCGCAGAGGTGGCGCGCGCCCAGAATAATTTTACCGACCACCCGCCGACAATTTGCACGTGACGCAGACTAAAGACGCGTGTGCGGTATCGTTACGGGTTCATCGCGGGCGCTGCGGCGGCCGCTGACCTTCCACCTTCGTCGTCAGGCAACGTTCATGCGCGTTTTCAATTTCAGTCCCGGACCGGCGGCCCTGCCGGAAGAAGTGCTGGTGCAGGCCGCCGCGGAGATGCTCGATTGGCATGGCACGGGTACCTCCGTGATGGAAATGAGCCATCGCGGCAAGGAGTTCATCGGCATCGCCGACAAGGCGGAAGCCGACTTGCGTGCGTTGATGGCGATCCCCGCCGACCATGAAGTACTGTTCCTGCAGGGCGGCGCGATCGGCGAGAACGCGATCGTGCCGATGAACCTGGTGCGCGACCGGCCGGTGGCCGACTACGTCAACACCGGCGAATGGTCGAAGAAGTCGATCAAGGAAGCGAAGAAGTACGTCGGCGTGAACGTTGCCGCCAGCTCCGAGGACCGTGGCTTCACCTATGTGCCCGCGCAGTCCACGTGGAAACTCTCGCCTGGCGCTGCGTACGTGCACATCTGCTCGAACGAGACGATTGGAGGCGTCGAGTATCCGTTCACGCCCGACACCGGCGACGTGCCGCTCGTGGCCGACATGTCGTCGAACATCCTGTCGCGCGTGATCGACGTATCGCGCTACGGCGTGATCTACGGCGGCGCGCAGAAGAACATCGGCCCCGCCGGCCTCACGATCGTCATCGTCCGCAAGGATCTGCTCGACCGGTCGCTGCCGATCACGCCGTCCGCGTTCAATTGGAAGGAGCAGGCCGAGAACGATTCGATGTTCAACACACCGGCCACCTATTCGATCTACATCGCCGGTCTCGTGTTCGAGTGGCTGCAGAAGCAGGGCGGCGTTGCGGCCATTGAAGCCCGCAACATCGCCAAGGCCACGCTGCTCTACGACTGCCTCGACGCGTCGTCGTTCTACCGCAACAACGTCGACCCCCCCAGCCGGTCGCGGATGAATGTCGTGTTCACGCTGCGCGATCCCGCGCTGGACGAGGTTTTCCTCAAGGGGGCCAGGGAGCGCGGCATGGTGCAGCTGAAGGGCCACCGGTCCGTCGGCGGCATGCGCGCATCCATCTACAACGCGATGCCCGAGGCCGGCGTGCGCGCGCTGGTCGATTACATGAAGTCGTTCGAGCAGCA
>Ga0163150_10008742_pt1 | contig 11429 bp, 10 predicted proteins | sample OliLakLV19P2IB_FD_148628 | JGI IMG/M metagenome (GOLD analysis project Ga0163150, IMG submission 148628) | Freshwater microbial mat bacterial communities from Lake Vanda, McMurdo Dry Valleys, Antarctica - Oligotrophic Lake LV.19.P2.IB | ecosystem: Environmental > Aquatic > Freshwater > Lake >...
GACCTGACTTGCGATGGCTCACGTGCGATCATGATGAAGCCCCTCCGCTGGCGCCACGGGCGCGCCGCACCTGCCGGCCGCCCCGCATGCGCCCTTGCACGAACTCAAACAGAGACAACTCCAGCGGCCGCGCGGTCGAAAGTTGCTGATAGCCGATGCCGAGTTTCTGGCAGATCGCCCGGAGGGCCTCGGTGTGAGCTTCGAACTTTTTCAGGTAACCGGCCCGCGCCGCCGCGGGATCGATATAAATCGTCCGCGCGGATTCGACGTCTTCAAACACCGACGGTTGCTGCAGTCCGAAATCGATCTCCGCGGGATCGAGCACTTGGAAAATCGTGACCTCGTGACCGCCCGCCGTGAGCGCGATCAGGTTGCGCTCGAGGCGATCCAGCGGCGCCAGGAAATCCGAGATCAAGGCCACCATGCCGCGCTTGCGAATCAACGACGTGATGCGCTCGAGCGGGGCGACGAGATCCGTCGCCTTGCCGCCGGCCGGCTTTTCGAGCGAGAGCATGATCTGGCGCAGGTGCCCCGCCCGCCCGCGCGCCGGCAGAAACTCCCGCACTTCGGCATCAAAGGTCAGCAAGCCAATCGCGTCGCCCTGCAGATGGAGGAAATACGCCAGCGTCGCCGCCAACGTCGCCGCGAAATTCGCCTTGGTGTATCCACGCGAGCCGTACTCCATGGAGCGGCTCTGGTCGACCAGGAGATAGCAACGCAGGTTCGTCTCGTCCTCGTACTTTTTGATGAAGTATTTGTCGCTGCGCGCATACACCCGCCAATCCAAATAACGCGGATCGTCGCCCGGAGTGTACTGGCGGTACTCAGTGAACTCAACCGAGAAGCCGTGATACGGACTCCGATGCATGCCGTTCCAGAAACCTTCAACGACCGCCTTCGCCCGCAGTTCGAGACTGCGGATCGTCATCAACGCCTGCGGGTCGATGAGCTTCGCGGAAGATAACCCCTGGGGGGTGGCGGCGGCGGCCATGAGTCAGGCGCGATTCCCGGCTCGACGCCGGGCGATCACTGCGGTTTTTAAACGTGGGCGGGCGAACGCGGAGACCACAACGGAGTTCGTCAGCACGGTTACGTGGTTTTGCCCGGTACCTTGACCGCAGCGACCAGCTTCTTGACGACGTCGTCAACCCGGACGCCTTCCGCTTCGGCGCGATAATTCAAGAGCACGCGATGGCGCAACGCCGGCACCGCGAGGACCTGAATGTCTTCGGCGGTCACATGCGCTCGACCGCGTAACAAAGCGCGCGCTTTCGCTCCGAGCACAAGGAATTGTCCGGCGCGGGTGCCGGCGCCCCAGCTGACCCATTCGTTGACAAAGTCAGGGGTATTTGGCTGACGCGGACGAGAAGCGGAAGCAAGTTGCACCGCGTACCGCACCATCTCTTCGGCAATCGGCACCTTGCGCACGAGTTCATGGAAACTGAGCACGTCTTCGCCCGTAAACAGCGCATCGATCGGCGCGGGGCGCCCTGACGTCGTCTGCGCCACCACCTTCACCTCGTCGGCTTCGGGCAGATAATCCATCACGATATTGAACATGAAACGGTCCAGCTGCGCCTCGGGCAGTGGATACGTGCCTTCCATCTCAATCGGATTCTGCGTCGCCAAAACAAAGAACGGCTCCTCGAGCGGGTGCCTCACGCCCGACGCGGTCACTTGATGTTCCTGCATCGCCTCGAGCAGAGCGGCCTGCGTCTTCGGCGGCGTGCGGTTGATTTCGTCGGCGAGCAGCATGTTCGCGAACACCGGTCCGCGCACGAACGTGAGCCGGCGTCCGCCGTCGCCTGAATCCTGCAAAATTTCCGTCCCAGTGATATCCGCGGGCATCAGATCCGGGGTGAACTGAATGCGTTGAAACCGCAGGTGAAAAACCTGAGCGATCGACTTTACGAGCAGCGTTTTTGCCAGACCCGGCGCGCCGGTGATGAGACAGTGCCCACCCGCGATCAGCGCGATCATGATTTGCTCGATCACTTCGCGTTGCCCGACGATCACCTTGGCCAACTCGGCTTCGATCCGCGTGCGGCCGGCGATCAGGCGTTCGGCGGTTTCCCGCTCCTGATCGAACGTGCTAACCGGTTTCGGAGCAGAAGCGACGAGCGGCGAAGGCGCCGTTTCGAGCAAGGGAGGTGTGGGAGTACTCATTGAAGACAAAAAAGGAAAGTTGAGAAAACCGGGAGAAAAGAAGGCGCCCGAGGGCAGAGCTGACCTTCATCGGCGGGAACCAAATGTGAGTTCATCGGACGGTCAATCGGGTGCCCCGGGAATCGCGCCGAGGCCATCAATGCGTCATGAGATAAAAGATCAGGTTCACGCCAATCGGGTAGGAAATGCGTTCGGAGAACGTGGCGAAGTAATCCGCGTTTTCTCCCTCGCGCTCCCAACCGTCACTGATGTCGGTATTGTGGAAAGCGATGACCATGATGCGGCCTTGATCGTCGTGGAGAGCGCGGACCGACATCTTTTCCGAACCTTCGCCGCGGTTGATTTGTATGGGCGGGGAAGACGCGTCGTCGGGGTTGTGCCGTCGATCCCAGAATTGCATCGTCGGGACCTGCAGCCGCTGCATCGGCCCGCTCAGCTTGAACACCGAATTGAAAATCGGATGATCCATGGTGAGATCGGTCCATTGCCGCTCCGGCAAAACCGCGGCCATCTGCTCGGCGAAACCATTCCACTCGGTCTGATTCCAGAAATCGATGATCGCGAGTACGCCGCCCGCGAGCAGGTACTTGCGCAGCCCCGCAACTTCGGGTGGCCGCAGGCGCATGTAGCCCGGATGCTCCATGAACAAAAACGGATAGTTATGCAGATCGGGATCGTTCAGCTTTAGCGTCCGGCCATCCGGATCCACGCGGGTCGATGTCATCTGCTGCAGCCGATACGACATGTTCAGGTCCGCGTCCGGGAAATCCACCCACCAGCCGATCCGCCGTCCCAGGTGAAAGCGAGGAACCGGGGAGGTCGTCGGAACCGCTTTAAAAATCGCCCGGGCAAACGTGAAGACGTCTTTTTCGAAACCCACCGGGTTGGTCCACTCGGGCGTACCCGTGCTATGCGATGCAATCTCGCGCGCCGTCTTCACCGCATCTTCGTCGATGATCCCGCTCCCCTCCGTCTGCACGAGCGAGCCACCGAGATCGCCTTCATTGCCAAACTGCCGCGGATCGAACAGTCGCGGTCCGACGGGCTCCGCCGGCTGCCCGAGCATCGACGTTGCAGCTGCTACGCCGAAAACGAAAATCCCCAATCGGGTTCTCCCGCGCGTTAACCGTCCCGCCTTCTGTTTTTGAAGAGAGTGCATGATGGAGGTGACGCCTCAGTGGGTCATCACGTAGAAAATGATATTAATCCCGAGCGGATATGCGATCTTCTCGGAGAAATTTGCGAAGTAGTAGGCGCTCTCGCCTTCCCTTTCCCACCCGTCGCCGTTGTCGGTGTTGTGCGTCGCCAGCACGAGCAGGCGCCCTTTGTCATCAAAGATGGCCCGATGGTGCACCGTCTGGCTGTCGCCGTCGTGGTTCTCCCACGTGACACCCGTGTATTGGCTTTCGTGCCCGGTCCGGATGTTGGGCACCTGCCCTTTAACCTTGATCGAAAACACGCAGCTGTAGAGCGGGTGATCGAGCGTCAGCTCGACAAATCGATATTCGGGAAAAACCTTTTTGAATTCCTGTTCGACGTTCCGCCACGCACTGTCGCCCCAGAAGTCATCGAGCATCAAAAACCCGCCATTCAGAAGGTATTTTCGCAGGCCGGTGACTTCCTGCTCATTCAGTGACATCGCTCCCGGTTCAGCCATGTACGTCCAGGGAAACTCGTGGAGATCAGGATCTGTGATGTTAACAATCCGGCCGTCGGGGTCGACTTTGACGGCCGTCATCTGCTGGAGCCGGTAGGAGAGATTCAGATCGCTATCTGGCAAGTCTGTGTCCCAGCCGCCGCCGCGACCGCGCCGACCATAGCTGCCCCCACCGCTGGTGTAACGGATCCGCGTAAAGGTGAACGCGTCCTTTTCAAAGCTCTTGGGGTTCTGCCACTCTGGCGTCCCGGTGCTGTCGGAGGGAACCTCACGAGCCGTGCGCAGGCCCTCGCGATCGCCCCAGCCATAACGGCGCTGCGCCATCACTGCCCCGGCCACCAGCAGGAAGACCGCGAGGACTGGCAGGACGCGCTTCATTCGGCTTTTTTAAGAGGCTGAGCGGAGGAAACAGGAACCTGCTCCGGTGCGGGCGGCGGCCGACTCAGGTCGAGCAATAAGCTCAACGCGGCGCGGTAACGCGGCGTTTCCTCGAGCGCGAGCACCGCGTGCCGTCGCGCCTCGACGACGTCACCGCGATGCTGCAACAAGCGCGCGAGCTGATAGTGAACGTCCGCACGATCCGGCACATCCAGTTGGATCAAAGTCCGGGAAGCGACGATCGCGGTGGAAAAATCTCCCGTCTCCGTCGTGGCCTGCGCGAGGTAGCGATACGGTGGTGGCACGAGCGGGTTCACGGCCAGGTAACGCTCGGCATTTCGCGCCACGGTCGGCCAATCCTTCTGGGCCGCGGCGAGTTCCATCAGGCGCACATAGGCGTCCGTGGCCTCGTCATCGATCTCACACCATTGGCGCAAGACGGCGAGCTCGCCGGGAGTATCCGACAGCGCCTTGAGCGCGGCGACGAGTGGCCGGTACGCGCTGTCGCTCCCTTTCTGCTGCGGATAAAGTTCAATGAGACGCTGCAATGGTACCTTCGCGTCCTCCCATTTTTGTTCCTGCATCAAGCGCTGGGCCTTCAGGCGCAGCAGCCAGTAATTATCCGGATGCTTGCGTTCCCACGCCGCCAGTTCCGCCGCGCCGCTGGGCAGGAGCAAATCCGGATCCGGCTTCTCCCATTCAAGCTTCGGAGCCAACGCCTGGGCCCGTTCAACCGCGTAGGTCTTGAACTGACTCTCCAGTGATTCCAGCGGCACGGTGTGCTTCGCCAGCGCGGCGTTGATCTCCATACCGTCGCGGAGGTCGCCCAAAATTCCGCGAATCTTTTCGATGCCGAACTTGCCGACGATGAACTCGACGACCAGGGACGACTGCAGGTACGCGAACTGCAGATGGCGCGATGACTTGGGCGCGAGGAACGCGGCGCTCAACTTGCCCACCGGCACGAGGTCGTCGCCCAGCAACATTTCGCGATACGTCGGATCGATCCGCATCCCCCACGCGGGATCTGCCTGCCGTTCTTCGTAAACCGAGATGCCTTCGCTCAACCACCGCGGCATCTTGTTCTTGGTCATCTGGAGCGTGACCACGTGACAAAACTCGTGCCACAAGACCGCTTCCCAATTGGTCGGACTCGAACTGGTCGCGGGACTATTCGCGGTCACCACCCGCCCAAAACACACGCCCAGAAACCCGGCAACATCGGGCAAACCAAAAGTCCGAACCGCAAAGTCTTTCTGATCGGCGAAAATCTCGATGAACGTCGGCTTGGCCAACTCGACGCCATACTTCGTGACGAGCACCTGCTTCGCCCGTCGCAGGAGCGCCAGGACGCGAGGTCCGTATACCGCCACTTCGGGCGCCGCCATGCGGATCACGAAATCCTCATTCTCCAACGAGGCGTATTTGTTCATCGTGTCGCGCAAGGTCACGAGATTGAAGGCCTCCACATCGTAGTCGTCCTTCGCATGCACTTTCTGCGCGAGGTCCCAGCCTTCCGCGTGTTCACCCAGGCGAAGTAAATCGGTCGCGAGACTCGACGCCGCCGGGATATAATCCGGATCGAAAGCGAGTGCGCGCCGCTGGGCCGCCGCGCCTTCCGCGAAACGGTATTTCGCGGATAATTTCTCCCCAATCAGCTGGTCCACGCGGGGATTGCGCGCCCAGCTTGCGAGCGCTCGATCCCGGGCGGATTTCTCTGCCTCGGGATCGTTCCGCAGGTGCGCGATGACCGAGCGATATGCCCAGGCTTCGGGATGCACGGGATTTATCTCGATGATCTCATCCAGCACCTTGCTCGCTTCGGTATATGCTTCGGCATCGATGTGATGATCGACGTACTGGAGCAGCGTTGGCACGTGCCGGGCATTCGCGTCCAATGCCGCCGCGAGCGACTTGAGGGCGACGTCACGGCTACCGTCCGCGTAGGCTTGGGCGCGGCCGCTGAGCAAATCCGGATCCGCCGGATGAATCTTCAGCCCTTCTTCAAACGCCTTCGCCGCCAGGGCGAAATCATGTTTCTCCATCGCGACTTCACCGCGGGCCAGGTAGACGTCCCGCAGTTTCGGATCCGCTTTCTGGGCAACCGCAAACACCTTGTCCAAGACGTCCCGGGGATCGGCGCCGAGTTGCAAAATGGCCAGACCAAACACGATCAGATCGGCGGGGTTGCGGTAAAGCCACTGCGCGTCGCGAACGGAACGACGAATCTCATCAATGCGTTCCGCCGCCTCCTCGGGCCGGCCATTGGCAAACGCCACGTCACGCGCCAGCCAGCGCAGCCGGATGCTCCGGGGATCACGGGCCAGCGCCTCGGCCATGGCGGCGTCGGCTTCGCGATTTTTCCCCGTAGTGAGCAGCGCCTGGATGAGGAGTAACGACCAGTCGGCGCTCGGGTTATCCTTGATCGCGGCCTGCGCCGTTCGGATCACACTCGAGTAATTACCGGCGAGCAACTCGCGTTGCGTCGCCGTGGCGTCGGCCGCTTGAGCGACCACCGGGCCGGCGAGGAGGACAAGCAGGAGGGTAATACCCTGGCTCAAGCGAACCGCCATCGTCCTGCGTGGGTTCACGAGATGAGCGATCGAAAGGCCGGACATGCGTTGCAAGTGGGAGCGTGAACGAAGCTAAGGGAAGGAAACGGCAACCGGGAGGAAGACGAGTGGCACGGCAAAGAGTGATGCGCGCTCCGCTTGTTTTCTCAAGTCCCGCGGTGAAGGTTCTGCGAGGTTTTTAACGCCCACCCGGTAAACGACGCTTTCGCCCCGGGATAGTTGCGCGGTTGGATTTCGATTTCAGATCGAACCCGTGAACCACGGCTTAATCCCCTTAAACTCTCAATTCAGGGCGTCGATCCCGTTAACCCGTCAGTTCCGAAGGTGGAGCGACTTGTCCCCAAGCGGCTTTCTCGCCCGCCGCCTGCAGCCGCCGCTGCCGACGCGCCGCCAGCAATCCGTGCTTCGGCGCCATCACGAGAACGACCAGGAAAACGGCCGCCTGGAGGAGGACAATGCACGCTCCCGAAGAGGCGTTAACGAAGAAACTCACGTACACGCCCACCACGCTCGATCCCATCGCGCTGCCGGCCGCGATGAGCAGCATCCGATTGAAGCGATCGGTGAGCAGGTATCCAATACACCCCGGCGTCACCAACATCGCGATCACCAGGATGATCCCGACTGCCTTCAGTGACACCACGATGGTCACCGCCAGCAGCGAAAGCAGCAGGTAATACAATAGCCCCGTTCGCAGCCCCAACGCCCGGGCATGCGCCGGATCAAAACAGAACAACAGGAGGTCGCGCCGCAACAGGAGGACCACGGCGAGGGTCACGCCCGCGACGATCAAGGTATCCCGCAAATCTCCGGGCGCCAGGCCCAGGATGTTGCCAAACAGGATGTGATCGAGGTGCAGCTCCGTTTTCACTTTCGTGAACAACACGAGGCCAAAGGCAAACATGCCCGTAAACACGACCCCCAGGACCGTATCCTCTTTCACGCGGCTGTTCGACTTGATGTAGCCCGTCAGCACGGCGCAGAGCAGACCTGAGGCAAACGCGCCAATCCCCAGCGGAAGACCGACCGCGTACGCGATGACGATCCCCGGCAGCACGGCATGTGACACCGCATCGCCCATCAGCGACCATCCTTTCAAAACCAGAAAACACGACAACACGGCACACACCGCGCCGACCGCGAGGCCGACGATCATGGCGTCGACCATGAACGGAAATTGGAAGGGCTCGAGTAAGGTCGACATGTTTACCCGTTGAGTGCCGCCAGACTGGCTGACCGCCGCGCGATTCGCGCCGCCCGCATGCCGTGCTTCGGCGCGAAAACCAGGGCAACGACGAAGAGGAAGCTCTGCAGCGTGACAATGCAACCGCCGGTCGACCCATCAAAGTAGTAACTCGCGTATGCCCCCATCGCGGACGTGCTCACGCCCATCGTAACGGCCAGCCCGATCATGCGGCTGAAGCGATCGGTCAGCAGATACGCGGTCGCTCCGGGCGTGACCAGCATCGCCACCACGAGAATCGCGCCGACTGTCTGCAAGGCGGCGACCGCAGTAGCCGAGAGCAGCGTGAGCAGCGCGAAATGCAGCAGGGTCGTGTTTAGACCCAGGGCCCGCGCTTGATTCACATCGAAGCAGAAGAGGAGAAAATCGCGCCACTTCAGCCCGAGCACGAGGACGGTCACCCCTGAAATCAACACCACCTGAAGAATGTCCTGATTCGAGATGCCAAGGATGTTGCCAAAGATAATCGAACGCAGATCTACCTGACTGGGGTACCGCGAGATCAGGAATAAGCCAAAGGCGAAGAACGCCGTGAAAACCACGCCGATCACCGCGTCTTCGCGCAGGCGAGTCTTGGTCTTGACGAACGCCATTCCGAGCGCGGCGAGCAGCCCGGTCACAAATGCACCCGCCGCAAACGGCCATCCCGCATAGTACGCCACGGCGACACCGGGCACCACGGAATGGGACAGCGCATCGCCCATCAACGACCAGCCTTTCAGCGTGATGAAGCACGAGAGAAACGCGCACACGCCCCCAATCATCGCGCTCACTACGATGGCCTTCAGCATATACTCATACTGGAGAGGAATCAGCAGCGCCTCGATCATACCAGGGAGAACCCGATCGCTGAGTCCGCCGGGAACGAGGTCGCGACACGCGGATTTATTGAGCGCGTCGCGCAGCCAAAATGGAGCCGCCCTACTCTCACCGCCCACGGTGCGGTTCGCGCTAGCTCAGCCATTCGCTCAATCATCCTCTACGCCCTCCGCCCGCTTCTTGACCACGTCCTCGCGACCTTGGCGCTCGCGGTATTCGACGTGACCGCCCTTGCCAAAAACCAACGGCCGCTCGTCGTCGGTGAGCAAGGTGACGGCGCGACCATCGTGTTTCTGGACGGTCGATTCATCGAATCGGAAATGACGCAGCACGCCACCAAACGTCCGCAATAAATTCTCTTCGGTGAACACATCGACGGTGGGCCCGAAGGCCAACACCGTCCGGTTGATCAACACGACGTGATCGCAAAATTCCGGGACCGATCCGAGGTTGTGCGTGGAGACGAGCATGATTTGTCCCTCGCTGCGCAGTTCGCGCAGCAGAGTGATGATGGCCGTCTCGGTGTTCACATCGACCCCGGTGAACGGTTCGTCGAGCAGGATCACTTTGCCTTGCTGCGCGAGCGCGCGCGCCAGGAAAACGCGTTTCCGCTGCCCCCCCGAAAGTTCGCCGATCTGGCGCTCGCGAAACTCCAGCATGCCCACCCGCGTCAGGCTCTCCTCCGCGATCCGGCGATCCTCCGCGCGTGGCATGCGCATAAAATTCATGTGGCCGTAACGTCCCATCAGAACCACATCCCACACACTCACCGGAAAGGTCCAATCGACCTCCTCCGCCTGCGGCACGTACGCCACCAGGTTTTGCTTCAACGCGGCGCGCACCGATTGGCCCGCCACCCGCACCGTGCCAGCCGCTGGCGTCACAATTCCCATGATCGCTTTGAACAGCGTCGACTTGCCGCTCCCGTTCACACCCACCAGCGCACAGATGGTGCCCCCCGAAAGGGCAAACGAAGCTCCGCGCAGCGCGACCAGTCCGTTCGGGTAACTCACAGTCACGTTGCTCACGTCGATGCTGAGCGCTGCCGGAGTGTTAATCATAGTCTCGTCCCGGCGCGTGGTGAGGCGATCTGCCAGTGGCCGTATAAATAGAGCAGTGGACGGGAGAATCGGACGTTCATGGGGCGAGCAATCCTTTCACAATCGTCTTCGCGTTATAGTCCAACATGCGCAGGTAGGTGGGCGCGGGGCCACTCGCGACCGTGAGAGAATCGACATAGAGCACGCCACCATAACGAGCGCCCGTTTCCCGTGCAACCTGGCGCGCCGGCTTGTCGCTTACCGTGCTCTCGCTGAAGACCACGGGGATCTTCTGTTTTCGCACCGCATCGATGACTTTCCGCACTTGTTGCGGCGTGCCTTGCTGATCGGCATTAACGGCCCAAAGGAACAACTCCTTCATGCCGAAGTTACGCGCCAGATAAGGGAAGGCGCCCTCGCTGGTCACCAACCAGCGACGCTCAGCCGGCACCTTCTCCAACTCCGCCCGCACGCTCGCCTCAATGGCCGCGAACTTGGCGCTATAGGCTTTCGCGTTGGCATTATACGTCGCGGCGTTCTCGGGATCGATTCGCACGAGCGCCTTGCGAATATTTTCGACGTAGATCAGCGCATTTTGCGGCGACATCCACGCGTGCGGATTGGGCCGCCCACTATACGGACCTTCGTCAATGCCGATGGGTTCGATCCCTTCGGTCAGCACCGCGCTCGGCACATTTTTCAAGTTTGAAAAAAACCGCTCGAACCAGCGCTCCAGGTTCAATCCATTCCAAAGCACCAGATCCGCCCGCTGCGTTTTGACGATGTCCTGCGGCGTGGGTTCGTACCCGTGAATTTCCGCACCGGGCTTGGTAATCGACTCCACAATCGCGGCGTCGCCCGCAACGTTCTGGGCCATGTCCTGAATGATGGTGAATGTCGTCACCACCCGTTTTTTCGCCCCGGCGGCCTGACCCGCGGAAACTCCGATGGCCAATGCGATCAACCAGCCAGTGGCCAAGAATTTCCCAGCCGAGCACATCCATGGTGTTTTCATTTTATAAGGGAGTCAAAATTTCCGAGACAGGCCGGCAAACACCCGGACATCCGGCGCGCTCCGGGACAGCCCGAAGTTAAAGCCGGCATCGAGTTGGAGCTGAGGCCCGAAACGGCGCGTCAGTCCGCAATTGAAGGTCGCGACGTGCGATCCGTCGCCGGCGGCAGAGGTCAACTCGAGGAAGCCGCCGAGATCCGGTGCCAGCTCGCGGCCAACGGTAATGGTGTTGACCCAGACTACCTGACGATCCGATCCCGTTAAACCGAATTCAACGGCCGTCATCGCCGCCCCCTCCCACCCGCCACCCACTTCAAATGCGACCGGGAAGGTGACGGCGCCGTCAACCTCGTCGTTGCCCAAGCCTTCTTTCGCGGTCGGCAGCTTGAGGTCGAAGAAAACCCCGTACGCCGTCGGCCCGCCATCGTTGCCGTGCAGATTAAATTTCGCGCGCAATGTGGTGTCGCCCAGCCCGCGCCACGTGGTCGTTTCGCCGTTGCGCAGCTTCTCCGTGGTCTCGAGGTACGGAGTCAAAAAAATT
>Ga0163150_10008748_pt1 | contig 11418 bp, 6 predicted proteins | sample OliLakLV19P2IB_FD_148628 | JGI IMG/M metagenome (GOLD analysis project Ga0163150, IMG submission 148628) | Freshwater microbial mat bacterial communities from Lake Vanda, McMurdo Dry Valleys, Antarctica - Oligotrophic Lake LV.19.P2.IB | ecosystem: Environmental > Aquatic > Freshwater > Lake >...
CACGAGGGCCCACCCCACGCCCGCCAGAGCCGCGACGGCTGCCGCCAGAAGCAGGTAGCGTCGCATGCCGATACTCCTGTACCGAGCCAGGCTCAAAATCGAGAGGTTTCCGCTCCACCCGAGGCAAGCATCTGCCAGCATGCGCGCCCGTCCGCAGGCGCCACCCCCTCCCTGGGGACACGCCCACAAAGGGGTTGTACCGCCGGCCCTGTCCGACGTTCCATAGTGTGGGGCCTTCTGGCCCCCGGAGGTCTCCCATGCGACAGGTGCTGCTCGGTGGCTCGCTTCTGCTGGCGCTCACCCTGGGGGCCGGACCCGCGCCGGCCGAGGAGCCGGAAGGCGCCTCCCCGCTGCGCCTCTACCACGTCGGCGCCCTCACCATGGGCCGCAGCGACTTCATCCCCAGGGTGCTGGGCCTGGTAGGCCCCGAGTCGGTCAGCAGCGAGGTCCGCCCGCTCTTCGGCGCGGAGGGCGAGGAGCCGAACCTGCCGGTGGGCACCGTGGACGAGATCGTCGAGCTGGTGCGCTATCAGGTCGATCCTGGTTCATGGGAGTCGGTGGCCGGCGCGTTCGTACGCACCATGGGCAGCTCGACGCTGCTCGTCAGGCAGCAGCCCGAGGCGCTGGTAGGCGTGGGGCAGGCCATCCGCAGGATGGAGGACCGCTGGCTCAGGCCCATCACGCTCGACGTGGTGGCCGTGCGCCTCCCGCCCACGCTGGGCAGCGTGCCCAGCGCGAGCGAGCTCGAGGCGCTGGCCACGGCCGAGGGCTCCGGACCTTCGATCACGCTCACCGTCTTCCCCGCGCAGCGCGTCACGGCCTACTCGGGCCGCCAGCTCGCCTACCTGCATGACTACGACGTCGAGGTGGCCCAGAAGGCCAAGATCAGCGACCCCATCGTGGGCGTGCTCAACACGGGCTTGGGCGTGAGCGCGCGCGCCTCGGCCTCGGAGGCCGGCGATCGGGTGCGCGTGGACCTGAACGCCGAGCTGGTCGAGCTGCTGCGCATGGACTCGATCGCCGCGGGCGATGGGCGCACGCTCGACGCCCCGGTGGTGGGCACCACGGTCACGCACACCTCCGCGGAGCTCACGACCGGCGCCTGGACACTGCTCGAGGGGGCGGGTGCGCGCGCCGAGGGCGGCGGGGCCGTGTTCCTCGCCCGCGCGCGGCTGGGCCATCGCTCGGCCGGGGCGCCCAGCCCGGGCCTCTCGCTGCCGGTGCTCGACAGCGCGGGCATGGCCAAGTTGCACGACCGCGCGTTCTCGATCTCGCTGCTGACGCAGCCGGTTCACAGCCGGCTGAGCGCGCGGCTCGACATCATGCCTTCGAACTTCACGCCCCCCGAGCCCCCTGAGCTGCCCGAGCCGCTGGGCGCCGTACAGTCTGACGGCTTGCTCGAGCTCATGCGCCAAGCCGTCGCGCCTGAGGCCTGGGGCACGCGCGGGGGCTCGGCCGAGGTGCGCAGCGACACGCTCTATGTGCGCGCCCCCGAGACGACCCTGCTGGCGGTGGAGCGCATGCTCGCCGCGCTGGAGCACGCGCTCCTGTGGGCCGTGGACGTTGAGGGACGGCTCGTGGAGGTCACCGGCAACAGCCCTGTGCTGGCAGGCCCGCTGCTCTCTCCCGAAGCCGAGGCTGCCTTGGCGAAGGCCCTCGGCGACGGCTCCGCCCAGCTGCTCGAGCGCGTACGCGTGAGCTCGCTGGCCGGCCAGCGCAACAACGTGGCGGCGCTGGAAGAGCGCAGCTACGTGTCGGACTTCGAGGTGGAGATCGCCGAGGACGCGGTCATCTCCAACCCCGTCGTGCGCACGCTGCGCAGCGGCATCGTGCTCGACGTGCGCCCGCAGATCACCTCGGCGCGCGACAGCGTCGTGGTCTCCGTGCGCCTCAACCGCAGCATGCCCTTCCAGGCCCCGCGCCTGGTCAAGACCATCGTCGGCGACATCCAGTGCCCCGACATGCGCCTGCACGAGCTGCGCACCGACATCGAGATCCCCTTCGGACGCACGGCCGTGGCCGGCGCCTTCGGCGCCCAGGGCGGCCGCCGCACGGTGCTGCTCTTGACGCCCCGGCTCACCCGTCCGGCTAGGTGAGCGACCGCAATCCTGTTACGCGGAGGCACGCCGCGCTGGGCTGGGGGCGCTCAGGCCGCTTCCTCCCCCCGCTGTAGACAGACTGCACGGCGTCTTCGTCATCGGCCTTCCGCACCCCAGCCAGCGCGGCGATGGCTTGCGGCTGGCCTCTGGTGCCCCGGAGCCTGCCGCGGCCACCGCGATCCAACCACCGCCGACTGTTACAGATTCCCGGACCGCTACGTAGTCACATCGAGCGCGCTTGATCCCGCCGCGGCTGCTTGCGTGCTGACTACTTGGCGGCGGGGGCGGTGACCTCGTAGGTAGTGGCGTCGAGGATGAAGACCACGCGCTCGCCCAGCGCCAAGATGCGGGCGACTTCGTCGCCCTTGGCCATCAGCGTCATCCAGCCCTCGGAGTAGGCCTCGACCTTGGTGGTCTCGCCCTTGCCGTTCCAGGCGGTATCCACCCAGCGGCCGTCGTCCTTCTTGACGAAGCTGCGGGTGCCCACGGCCTTGACGCGTTCGCGCGCCGTACCGAGGCGGTCTGCGACTTCCTCGTCGTCGAGGTCGCTCCTGTCCTTCATGCGCTTGAGCTCCTCGGACTCCTTGGGCTGATAGGACGGATCGGACATCGGGGCCGCGGCAGGAGGCGACGTGGGCGGCGCCACGGTGCCGGGGGCGAGACCACCGCCGCGGCCCGCCGGGCCGGAGAGGCCGCCCAGGCTGGGCGCCGGCATGCCATCGCGCGGCTCGCGCAGGCCGGGGAGGCGCAGTCGGGCGCGTTCCGCCTGAGGCTCGCCGAAGCCGCGGCTGGCCGCCTCGAGCTCGCCGTCCTCGACCACCAGGCCGGCGGTGTAAGGCGTGACGATCGCGTAGCGCGTGGCCAGGCGGATCACCTCGTCCACCAGCTCCTTGGATTCGCCGCGCAGGCGGATCTCGTCGAGCAGGAAGGCCACCTTCCGATGCGACCACAGGCGCGCCAGCCAGGCGGGACCGCCGGAGGCGTTGAGCGTGCCGCGGTGCTCGAGGACGAGCTCTTTGCCGCCCATCTTGCCGCGCAGCAGCAGCGTGCGCTCGCCCGCCTCCTTGTAACGGCCGAAGAGCACCACCTGGCTGCCGGCGAAGAGATCGGGGATGCGCTGCGGGTAGACGTCGTAGACGCCCGAGCCGAGCTCGACGGTCACGTCGGTCATGACCGGACGGTCCACCTTGGTGAAGAAGCGGCCGGTGACGAGCTCGAGGTCCTCGCCGGGCGTGACGTAGTCGCGCACGCCGTTGGTCCCCTCGGCGAGCCTGTCGAGCAGGCCCACGTCGAGGTCATGGCCCACGCCGAAGGTGAAGATGCGCGACTTGGCGACGTTGGCTGCCAGCGCCCGCTTGAGCAGCGTCTCGGTGTCGCGCTCCCCCACCGTGGGACGCCCGTCGGTGATGAAGACCACCAGCGGGAGCCGCCCAGTGGACTGCGCACGCAGGGCGGCGTCGAGCGCACCCTCGATGTTGGTGCCGCCCACCGCCTGCAGAGCGTCGATCCACTGCGTCGCGGCGGCCTTGATGTCGGCCGAGGCGTCCACGAGGCCCTCCCGAAAGTGGGCCAGGCCCGTCGAGAACGAGATGATGTTGAAGCGGTCGCCCGCGCGCAGCATCGACACGCCCAGCTTCAAGGCCTTCTGGGCCTGGACCATCTTCTCGCCGGCCATCGAGCCGCTCACGTCCACGACGTAGACGACGTCCTTGGGAGCGATCTCGGCGCCCGTGGCGTTCTGGCGTGGCGCGAAGACGGCCATGAAGGTGCCGTCCTCGCCGGCCGCGCGGCTGGAGACGAGCGAGAAGCCCACGGCCTCGGGGCTGCGGCCGATGTAGAGCAGGAAGTCCTTGTCCTGGCGGCGGCCGCTGCGCTCGAAGGAGACGCGCGCCTTCCGCTCGCCCTCGCGGGCGATGGCCACCTCATGCGAGGGGCTCCAGAGCGTCTTCAGGTCCACGCCGCTCTCGACCTTGACGTCCATCACGACCTCGTCCACCGGCTGGCCGTTCAAGCGCTCGCTGGCGAGCGGGTAGCGCAGCTCGAGCGTGCCGGCATCGTCGCGCAGCACAATCTGGAACACGAGCCGGATCGTGAGATCGCTGTGCGGCATGATCGGGAACACGCGCGCCTGGAACAGCCCGCGGCCCATGTACTCGAGCAGCCCCGGGTCGCGGCGGCGTGAGACGATGCTCTGGTAGATGCGCCGGGCCTCGCCCGCCTCGAGCACCGAACCCTCGACCATCTTGCCGCCCATGGTCATGGCGAACTTGCCCACCGCGGCACCCTCGGGCAGCGGGAACAGATACGTGCCCTCGAGCTGCATGTCGGCGTCGCTGTGGAAGGTCTGCTCGACGGTGAACTCCGCCGTCTGGTCCACCACGACCGCCGACACGCGATGGCTCTTCAAGCGCACCGGCGAGTAGCGCGGCGTCTCGGGCATGGGCCGGATGCGTTCCGGCGGCAGCGACACCGGCCCCGCTCCGGAGTCGATCACCAGGATGCCGTTGGCGAAGGCGCTGGGCGCGGCCGCAAGGGCCAGCCCCAGCGCGAGGAAGGAGAGGGCGAAACGACGACCGACGAGGGACGTGCGCATGGAAGCCTCCTGACCCCCCATTGGACACCCAACCGGGGCCTGAGTTCCGGGGGCCGGGGGGGCAAATCGCCGGCGATACGCCTCCGGCACACGACCGCCGCCGCCCCGACCCCAGCGGCCCTATCCTGGGTGCATGTCACGGTTTGCGCGCCCGGCTGCCCTCGCCCTGCTGGCTCTCACAGCGGGGGCCGGCGTGTGGTTCTCCGCAACCCGTGCGCCTGCCGTGGAGGCACCACTGGCGCGCTCGGGAGCACCGGTCGAAGCGACCGAGTCGCTCGCCGCACCCACCCTGAGCGGTCTGCCCCACGCCAAGCCGCGATCCGGCCGGCCGCCGACCGCGGAGCAGGCGGCGGGCGATGCCACCGCACCTGACGAGAGTGAGGCCACCCCACGTAAGGTCTCGCTGCGTGTGGATGTCGTCGATGCGCTCACCGGCCGAGACGCGGAAGCAACGTGGAACATCAACGATCCGGCGTTTCGGCCAAGTGTTTCCCATGGACCTTCGCTTCGCGAGCCCTACCTCGGCGCGGCCCTTCGACAACAGGAAGTGGAGCTCGCGCAAAAGCGTGCCGACTGGCTGAACCGCTTCCTGGCATCGGGGAACGCACGCGCGCACCACGTCGACGACTCGACAGCCGTCGCCTGGGGCTTCCTGGCAGTGCGCCCACCCCCGGGCTTCGTGCTGCTCGACCCTCACGTCTGGCTGAATGCGGTGGTCGCAGCGGACGTGGTTGCCTTGACCGCCGTGGTGCCCGTCGCGCGAGAGGCCGTGCTCGAGGTACTCCTGCGTGGCCCAGACGGCCGCGCGGCCGAGGGAGCCTCGATCGCGCGCCTGACGCTGGGCGGTAGGTCGTGGCACTACCAGCTTGAAGCGCTGGGCTCCGGCCGGCTCCGCGTGCGCGGGATCCCGCACTTGGCGGACGAGGACATTGAGGCGGCCCTCAAGTGGCCGGTGCCCCACGGCACTCCACCACCGCCGCCCCGAGCAGTGTTCGGCGAAGATCATAGCCGCTTTAGAGCTTCGGTGCCCGAGAGCCTGGCGACGCCGTGGACCGTCGAGGTCACGCTTGACGGGCCGATAGACGCTCCTCGGGATCTCGACGAGACCGATGACTTGCCCGAGGCGGCTGAGGAGCAGAACGAGACGGAGGAGGCGCCGACAACGGGTCACCATGGCCGCCTGCGCGTGCGCCTGCTCCGTTGGGACGGGAGGCCGATCCGGGGGGCCCTCGTGGACGAGGTCGCCACGGATGGGCAGGGCCGCGCGGTGCTCGATCGTCAGCCCATCGGTGAGCGCGCTCTCTATGTCTTGGTTCCGGGAAGGCTCCCGATCCGCGGCGCGGTGCGGGTGGAGGCCGACCGCGAGGCCGAGATGACGCTGTACGAACCGGTCGGCGCGCGGCTCGAGGTCACAGTCGTGGACGGGGAAGGCCGCCCGCGCCCCACGGCCCTCCTAAAGATCGTGGGCGCTGCGTTCTTCGACGTCGAAGGCACGACCCAGCGCGCGGACATGTTCACCGACCACCTCGGACGACGATCCATCGCGCGCGTGGAGCCCGGCGAGGCGGAGGTCTACGCCACGTGGGGCAGCCGTCACGGCTCCGAGAAGGTGACGCTGGTGGACGGCGAGACGACCCGCGTGCGCATCGTCGCACGCTGACCTCGCCCGCCCGTTAGCGGTGGCCGCCGCCTTGTACGCGCCGTTCATCCACGTGCGCCGACGCGCGAGTGAGTGGCAGGTGCCAGGCACACCGCATCCCCAGTCGCCCAGGGGCCGGGGAGAGCACCCCCCGGCCCCCCGCGCGTCCCCTGGGAGATACGGCAGCGGGCTGCGCAGGCACGCCCCGGGGCGGTTCCCTTACCCTGCACGCATGGCGCGTCCGCAGGCCCGAGTTCTGCTCCTGGCTCTGCTCCTCGGGGGGCTGGCGCTTTGGCTGCTGCGGGGCGACGACGAAGACGAGTTCTCGTTGCCCCAGGCACGCGATCGCGCGGCGGCCCGTTCGGACGAATCCCTAGAGGCGCAGCCCACGCTGCAGGCTGCCCAGGGGGCGGCGGCGCGCAAGTCGAGCGTGCCCGGCGCCTCCTCCGAGGCGCCGAGCGCCCCTGCCACGGCGCTGCCACCGAGCGAGCCCGCCGGGCCGGAGGCGCCGCTCAAGCTGCGCGTGGACGTCGTGCACGCCTTCACGGGGATGGACGTGAGCGCGCGCTGGAACCTCTACCCGGGCCCGCTCGACGCGCGCGGGCGGCCCCATCCCATCGACTCGATCCAGAGGTCGATCGCGGGCCGCAAGCGCCGAGAGTGGGAGGATCAGCTGGTCGAGTGGCGACGGAAGTTCGTGCCGTCCGGCGACACGCGCGTCATCGACCGCAAGGCCACTCAGTCGTTTCCGCCCCTCGTGCTGGAGGGCATCGCCAAGAAGCTGGTCCCGTGGCGTCCGCCCGAGTCTCTGCGTACGGAGGTTGCGGCAGGCGTGAGCACGCTCGTCGCGCTGGTTCCGGTGGCGCCGGGTGTGGATCTGAACGTGCTGATCCGGGAGCAGGGCACCTTCCTCTCTCAGAGCGAGCTACGCCGGCGCGACGTGAGGGTCACGCAGCTGACCGTCGGAGGCGAGGACTGGCCCTTCCTCGAAGTCGTCCCACGTGGTCTCGCCGTGCTCCAGGTGCTCGGCATCCCGCACCTGGCGGGCGAGCCGGTCACGGCCCACGTGGTGTACGAGAAGCAGGTCCCGCCACAAACCGAGGGGGCGCCGGCGCCCGAGCCTACGCGTCGCCTCCCGAACCTGCGTACGCTGGTGCCCCAAGACGTGAACGACTCCTGGACGGTGGAGGTCCCGACCCCTGTCCCCCCGGACGAGCTCGAGCCCAAGATCAAGGTCGATGCCGACCTGGCGGCGGTTGATGTGGCCCGCGGCGACGACGACGTCTTGACCGAGATGCGCCTGCGTGTGCTGGGCTGGGACGGGCGTCCCCTCCCGCTTCGGGATCTCGAGGGGCTGCCGGTGGACGACCAGGGTCGCCTGGTACGCGAGAACGAGCCGACCGGCCTGCGCGACCTGCGCGTCACGCTGCCCGGACGCCTGCCGATCGAGGCCCACCTGGACGTCAAGGCCGGCGCGGTCTTCGAGGCCACGTTGCGCGAACCCGAGGGGGCGCAACTTGAGGTCTTCGTGGTGAACGAGCTGGGCGAGGTGCGCCCATCGGCCACGCTCTCGCTCCCCGGGCGCCGGTGGTTCGACGTAGACGGCACCGTGCAGCGCATCGACAGCCTCACCGACCACCTCGGCCGCCGCCGCTTCGCGCGCGTGGAGGCCGGGCGCGTGACCGTGCACGCCCGCTGGGGCAGCCGCCATGGCGCCGAGGAGGTCAACCTCGTGGACGGCCACCTGACGCGTATCACGGTCGTCGCGCGCTGACCGGCTCGCTCGGGGACCGCATGGAGACCGACTTCGACATACCGTTCGAAGAGTCGCTCTGGGAGGCCGAAGTCGGCCCAACGGGGAGCCTGCGGGTTCAGTTCCTGGGGCGCGATGGCCGGCCGATCCGGGGCGAGCCACTGCTCGGCCTCACGCCGGATGCCAAAGGCGAGGTCGTGCTCGAGCGGCTCAGCCCGGGAAAGCTCAAGTTCTGCCTGCGAACTCCCGGCAGGCTTTCGGCCTGGCACGAGACGGTGGTGCGAGCCAACGAGGAGGTCGTCGCGACGTTGCGCGAGCCCGTCGGCGCTCGGCTCGAGGTCACGGTCGTGGACGAAGACGGGCGCCCGCGACCCACCGCCCTGCTCGAGATCCGTGGCGCGACCTTCTTCGACGTCGAGGGCACGACCCAGCGCGCGGACATGTTCACCGACCACCTCGGACGACGACTCATCTCGCGCGTGGAGCCGGGCGAGGCGGAGATCCACGCCTCCTGGGGCAGCCGTCACGGCTCCGAGAAGGTGACGCTGGTGGACGGCGAGACGACCCGGGTTCGCATCGTGGCGAAGTAAGCGGCGGGCCTGCTACTTGCCGGCCTTCGGGACCCAGGCCTTGAACGCCGCCTCGAACTCGAGGATGGGGAGCCCCAGCGCGGCGGAGAGCTCGGCGAGGCGGTCCTTGCCGGCGGAGCGGACTGCGCCCAGCGCCTTCAAGCGCGCGGTGATGCGCGCGGAGGGGGCGCTGTCGGAGCCGTTCGCGGCGGGTGGGGCCTCGCGCACGAGGAACTCCACCACGCTGGCGGCATACAGGTAGATCGGCCGATAGTCGAAACTTTGGTCGATGCGCTCACCGCCGTGGAGCGAGGCCGCACGCAGGAGGGCTTCCATCGACCAGTGTTCGCCCGTCTTCACGCGCGGCGCGAACTCCTTGGCGGTCGGGCGGTCCATCAGGCGACGCACGCAGTACTCGCCGGCGCCGTCCTGCAGCCAGGCGCCGCCGCCGTCTCCGTAGAGGTGCGCGAAGACGGCCTTGGCAAGGCGGTGGCGCAGCTGCGCGTCGTCCACGCCCTTGACGTAGAAGACCAGCCCGCGATCGGAGCCGGCGGCCGGCGTTCGGCGCGCCTGCTCCTTGGTCCAGCCCAACGCGCGCGCGCAGTACTCCTGGTAGTCCGAGGCTTGCTTGAACACGTAGGCGGGGATCTTGAAGCCGCTCAGCCCGTCCTTGGGCCCGGCCAGGATGAGGGCGCAGGCTGCGGCGTCCTGCTCGAGCGAGGCCCCCACCGCCTTGAGAGCCTTGGCGTCGTCGGACCACAGGTCGAAGTGCACCGTGGACTCGTTCTTCACCTCGCGCGCGCGCTGCGGCCCGAAGACGCGCTTGGCGAGCTCCGCCGGCGGGTGGCGCCAGCCGGCGGGCCCCGGCACGAGCACGGCCTTGCCCACGGCCACGGTCTGGGCGAGCGGCTTCATCCACACGAGCAGGAAGGTGGTGACGCGCGTTGGATCGAAGCCCGGGTCGATCTGGAAGTCGCCCAGGTCGAGGCGGCGCGTCTCCCAGGCCGCCTGGGGCGCTGCGAGACGCAGCGTGGCCTCGCGGTCGCCGGCGTCGAGCAGCTGCAGCTTGAGCTCCTGGCCCTCGCCGGCCACCAGCCGCAGGTCGAGGTCGAGGTGCTGGAAGGGCTGCACATCGAGCGTGAGACGGCGCACGAACATGCGCGCCCAGGCCGTGCCGCCCTCGACCGCAAGCAGCCCCGCGGGCCGTCCCTCGGAATCGGCCGTCACCACCTTGACGCCCTGGCCCTCGAGCTTGCCGCCCGTCCCCGCCCCGACGTCGAAGATCACGGCGGAGGCCGGGTCGTCGGCGCGTGCCCCATGGGCCCCCAGCGCCCCCACGAGCAGTTCAAGCAGCACGAGCAGCACGAGGCTCAGAGCCAGCACGAACACACGGGCCATCGTCTTACCTCCCGCGCGAGCAGGCGCGCTCAGCGGTCTTCGCGGCGCAGCTGAAACAGCCAGTCCAGGGCCGCGTTCTCCTTGCCGCCCAGCTGCGCGTAGCGCTCCATCCAGTCGCGAGCCTCATGGAGCTGGCCCAGGTGGATGCCGCGCACGACCGCGAGCAGGTAGCAGGGGTCGGGATCGGTGGGCGCGAGGCGCGTGACCTCCTCGAGCTCGACGGCGGCCTCGGTGTACTGCTGCTGCTCGATCAAGGCGCGGGCGTAGAGCTCGTGCGCACGCCGTTCGGCGGGAAAGCGCGCTGCCGTCTGCTTGTAGACCACCAACGCCTGCTTGGCGTCGCCCAGGCGGCGCAACGAGGCCGCGAGGGCGAAACGATAGTCGCTGCGCTCGGGGTCGAGCTTCATGGCGCGCTGGTAGCTGGTCACGGCCGCGCGCGCGGCGTCTCCGGCGTCCTCCGCCATGCCGCGCAGGAACCACAGCCGCGGGTCGACCTCGTGCGCTGCCAGGGCGGACTCGGCCACCTGGCGGGCCTCGTCGGGGCGGCCGATCTCGATCAGCAGGCTGGCCAGCTGCACGGCCAGCTCGCGGTGCTCGCGGTGGAGCGCGTGCGTCTTGCGCAGCGTGTCGAGCGCGAGCCGCTGGCCGTCGATGCGTCGCAGCGCGGCCGAAACGGCCGCCACCGCGGCCGGGTCGGTGCCGGCCAAGCGCAGCGAACGCTGGTAGGCCCGCCTGCCGTCCTCGACGTTTCCGGAGAGCGCCAGGGCCGTGCCCCAGTAGAGCTGGCCCACGGCCGAGCGCGGCGCGAGCAGCAGCGTACCCTTGGCCACGCGCAGCGCGTCTTCGATCTTGCCCGCGCGCAGCAGCAGGTCGGTGAAGGAGAGGCGCGCGCTGATGGCGCGCGGGTCGAGCTTGAGCGCCCCCGCATACGCGCTCATGGCGCGCGGGCCGTCGCCCTGCTTCTGAAAGATCCAGCCCAGCAGCGCGTAGGTCTCCGCGCGCGGATCGAGCCGCAGCGCGTAGCCCGACGATTGCAGCGCCGCGTCGAGCAGGCCGAGCTCGGCCTCCCGCCGGGCGAGCGCAAACCAGCCCGCACCGATCTGCACGCGCTCGCTGGGCGCAAGGCCCAGCCGCTCGCCCAGCAGCGCGCGCATCTCCGCCACCCCGGCTTGCGAGCGCAAGGTGCGCGCGCGCAGGAAGCGCAGGATCTTGTGGTCGGGGTTGGCCGCCAGGAGCTCGACGAAGATGCGCTCTACGCCCTCGGGGGGCAGGCTGCTCGCCAAGCGGTCCTGAAGCGCGAGACCCAGGCGCACGTCGGTGAGCAGCGAGCGAGCCTCGCTGCTGGAGAGCCGCGCAGGATCCGGACG
>Ga0163150_10008749_pt1 | contig 11416 bp, 8 predicted proteins | sample OliLakLV19P2IB_FD_148628 | JGI IMG/M metagenome (GOLD analysis project Ga0163150, IMG submission 148628) | Freshwater microbial mat bacterial communities from Lake Vanda, McMurdo Dry Valleys, Antarctica - Oligotrophic Lake LV.19.P2.IB | ecosystem: Environmental > Aquatic > Freshwater > Lake >...
TCCTCGGTGCGCGCGGCGCTCGCCAACTGAGATCAGCTCGCGCGTATAGGCGCCCTCGAACAGCAGGTATGACAGCAGGCGGCCTCCGCGAGCGCCGCGCGCACCGAGGATGCGCAGCAGCGCCCTGAGCGAACCCGGCATCGCGTGCCGGTGCGCGACGGCCGTCTCGCTCGGGTCGCGCTCGGGCTGCAGCAGCAGCGTATCGACGTGGCGCATGCCGAATGGCGCAGGCCCGGGTTGACGGCCGGCGAGCAGCGCATTGATGCGGATCAGCCGCTCGAGGTCCGCCTGCAGGCCCTCGGCAAACAGCGAATCCAGCATGAATCCGAACTGCTCGGCTATGTTGGGCGCAGGGGCCGGCATGACGCGCCCGGCCCCCGGGTGGCGCGAACCGATCACCAGGATGCGGTCCGCCCCGAGATGGATCGCAGGGGCAAGCGGCGTCAACTGGCGCAAGGCGCCGTCGCCGTAGTGACCGCCCTCCATGGCGACCGGCGGGAACAGCAACGGGATCGCCGCGCTCGCCATCAGGTGATCGACGCCGAGGTTTGCGGCGGCGCCACGGCGCGAGGCGCGGTCCCAGGGAATGAATGGCCGCGAACTCTCGACGAATGTCACGCTCGCGCCGCCAGTCAACGAGGTCGCGGTGACGGCGACCGCATTCGGCCGGCCGGCGGCGACGGATCGGGCAAGCGCCGCAAAGTCGACTTCGCGCTCGAGCAGGGCGCGCAGCGGCGAATTGTCGAGCAGCGAACGCGGCATCGGCAGCAGCCAGCCGCCGGAGACCAGCGCGAGAACGACCTGCAGGCCGGAACGCAGCATGTCGAGCGCGCCGGTGCGGAACACCTGGCCGATACAGAACCCGCCCCAAACGCGCGCAAGCGCCGCGCTCGCCTGCAGGAAATCCGCTGACCCTGCCGCGAGCACGGCCGCGTTGATCGCCCCGGCCGAGGTGCCGCAAACCACCTGGAACGGCAGCGGGCTACCGGGCGGATGCCAGCGGGCGATCTCCCGCAGCACGCCGACCTGCCAGGCGGAGCGTGCGCCGCCCCCGGTCAGCACGAGGGCGATGCGCGGTGTTTCGCTCATGGCCATAGGGCGGCGGGCCGCGATACTATGCAGTTCGCCCGAACCGGAGGAATCCCCATGACGCGTTTACTGCAGGGCGCCGCCATTGCGCTCTCCTTCCTGACCGCAGGCACCGCGCTCGCCGCGGACCCGCCCGCCGTCGGCTCGCCCGCGCCCGCCTTCAGGCTACAGGACCAGACCGGCAAGTGGCACGCACTCCCCGATTACGCAGGCAAGTGGGTGGTGCTCTACTTCTATCCCAAGGACAACACCCCGGGCTGCACGACGCAAGCCTGCGAGTTCCGCGACAACATCTTCGCCTACCGCGAGCTGGGCGCCGTGATCCTCGGCGTCAGCGTCGACGACGTGGATTCGCACAAGGAATTCTCCGACCAGTACAACCTGCCGTTCCCGATCCTCGCCGATTCCGGCAAGGAAACCGCGGCTGCCTATGGGACGCTCACGAAGTACGTCGGCATCGCCGAGCTGGCGCGGCGCGACACCTTCATCATCGACCCGAAAGGCCGCATCGCGAAGCATTACGTCAAGGTCGACCCGAAGGGCCACTCCGAGGCGGTGATTGCGGACCTGAAACAGCTCGCTGGCAAGGCGGCACCGAAGGGTTAGCTGGAGTGGGCGGGTGGTCAAAGGGGACGCACCCCTTTTCCCGGGTGATGGACACGGCCGGCAGCAATCGGACTGAAAAAGGGGTGCGTCCCCTTTGACCACCCGCCCCCTCCGCTTCTCAGGTTCCGCCAGCTACGTGGCGACTGCGGAGCTCGCGCTCGCGGTCAATGCCGCGATCACGCTCGGAAGGCCGCTGCTGGTCAAGGGCGAGCCCGGCACGGGCAAGACGCAGCTGGCACTCGAGGTCGCGCGCGCACTCGATGCCCCGCTCTTCGAGTGGCACATCAAGTCCACCAGCAAGTCGCAGCAGGGCCTCTACGAGTACGACGCCGTCTCGCGGCTGCGCGACTCGCAGCTCGGCGACGGGCGCGTCGGCGACATCGCCAACTACATCGTCCCCGGCATGCTCTGGCGCGCATTCGAGAGCGAGCAGCGCGTCGTACTGCTGATCGACGAGATCGACAAGGCGGACATCGAGTTCCCTAACGACCTGCTGCGCGAACTCGACCGCATGGAGTTCTACGTGTACGAGACCCGGCAGCTGGTGCGCGCACGGCACCGGCCGGTGGTGTTCATCACGAGCAACAACGAGAAGGAATTGCCCGACGCGTTCCTGCGCCGCTGCTTCTTCCATTACATCCGCTTCCCCGATGCCGAGACTATGGAGCGGATCATCGACGTCCATTATCCGGGCCTCAAGAAGGCGCTGCTCTCCGAGGCACTTGCGGCGTTCTTCCGCATCCGCGAGATGCCCGGGCTCAAGAAGAAGCCGACGACCTCGGAGCTTCTCGACTGGATCAAGCTGCTGGTCGCCGAGGACATCCCGCCCGAGGCCCTGCGCAGCGACGACGCGAAAGTGGCGATTCCCCCGCTCTACGGCGCGCTCCTCAAGAGCGAGCAGGACGTGCACCTGTTCGAGCAGCTCGTGTTCATGCACCGGCGGGCGGGCAGGCCCGGCTGAGTAGCGTCGGGCTTTTGACATGCTGATCCGTTTCTTCGCGATGCTTCGCTCCGCGGGCGTACCGGTCTCCATCACCGAGTTCCTCGCGCTCCTCGAGGCGCTCGACGCGCGCCTCGTCGCGCAGTCGGCGGAGGATTTCTACTGGGTCGCACGTGCCATCCTAGTCAAGGACGAGCGCTTCTTCGACCGTTTCGACCGCGCGTTCGCCGCGCACTTCAAGGGTGTCGAGGCCGCGCTCGAGACGCTGCTTGCCACCGCGGTTCCGGCGGACTGGATGAGGGCAGACCTCGACCTTCAGCTCACCGACGCGGAAAAGGCACGCATCGAGTCACTGGGCGGCTGGGACGCGCTCATGGAAACGCTGCGCAAGCGGCTCGAAGAGCAGAAAGCCCGGCACCAGGGCGGCAACAAGTGGATCGGGACGGGCGGCACCTCGCCCTACGGCTCCCACGGCTACAACCCGGAGGGCGTCCGAATCGGCGGCACTGGCGGCAGCCGCCGCGCGATCAAAGTCTGGGACCGGAGGGAGTTCGCGAACCTGGACGACTCCGCCGAGCTCGGCCGGCGCAATGTCAAGCTAGCCTTGCGGCGCCTCAGGCGCTTCGCGAGACAGGGCGCGGCAGACGTGTTCGACCTCGACGGCACGATCGACTCGACGGCGCGCCGCGCGGGGCTGCTCGACATCCGCATGGTCCCGGAGCGTCGCAACGCAGTGAAGGTCCTGCTGTTCCTCGACGTCGGCGGATCGATGGACGACCACGTCCGCATCTGCGAGGAGCTGTTCTCGGCCGCGCGCGGTGAATTCAAGCACCTGGAGCATTTCTACTTCCACAACTGCGTCTACGAATCGGTGTGGAAGGACAACCGGCGGCGCCACGCCGAGCGCACGCCCCTGCCGCAGCTCATGCGGACCTACGGCCGCGACTACCGGCTGGTAATCGTCGGCGACTCGACGATGAGTCCCTACGAGATCCTGCAGCCGGGCGGCAGCATCGAGCACTGGAACGAGGAGCCGGGCGCGGCGTGGATGAAGCGACTGGTAGCCGCGTACCCGCGCCATGCCTGGCTCAACCCGGAGCCGCAGGACCGCTGGGAATTCACGCCCACGATCCGCATCACGCGCGAGCTCTTCGAAGACCGGATGTTCCCGCTGACGCTCGAGGGGCTGGATCGCGCGATGAGAAGCCTGCAATAAGGGAGAATGCGCGCGGGTATCTAAGAGAACTCGGCACGAAGCTGCTCGTGTTCAGCCCCCATTTCGGTCATGAACTGCTTGAACGGCGTCGATTGCCTGATCTTGTCGAGAAACGGATCGCGCGCGAACAAGGTATAGGAACGGAATCCATTTTCCGCGGTTATTCGCAGCCATTTCATGGCTTCCTGCCCGTTCCCGTTGATGGCATAGATACAGGCGAGGTCATAGGTGAAGTGATGATAATAAGTAGCGCGGGTAGCGACGGGAGACTGGCGGATTATCTTGGCCAGCAAATCTTCCGAGCCCTTCTTTTCTCCTCTCAAGGCAAGTAGATAGGACATCTCGACATCATTGGCCCAACCGGCGTTCCTCTCTGCGTTCTCATCGATCTGCCTCGTGGCCGCCTCAAGATCGCCCTGCATCATGTGATACATCGGAGTCACTGACTCTTCGGGAAAGTATTTTCGAAGTGCGGCGACAAACTCGTCAGGGCGGTGCAGAAGTTCGTAGTACGAGACATAGTCACTTGCCAGGATGCTGCTGGTCGGGTCGATATCAAATGCCTTGTGAAACTCGCGCTCCGCGAGATCTTCCAGTCCGATGTGGTCATAGAGCTCGGCGAGTTCGTGATGGCCAATGTTCGGATCGAACTGCTGCGCAGCACGCACCTCTCTTATTGCGGCGGATGCCCGGAAACCCGACACATTGCTGTACAGAACAAGTGCACGTGCCAGGTGAGTCTCCGGCAGTTGCGCGTCGATGGCGTCAGCTCGATTGATCTCGTCGTTGGCGAGGGCGATCCATTTCTCCTGATCATCCGGAACGTTGAATACGGCATGAAAGGCGTACGCGTGGGCAAGCTTCGAATGCGCTAGCGCATAGTTCGGATCAGCCGCGAGCGCCTTCCTCAATAGCGCCATGGTGGCTTCGTTCTGGTCCTTTGCGTCGGGTCCGCGACTGCGCTGGTCGTAGTTGTAAACGCCCCTGGTGTAATAGTCGTAGGCAATTGGACTCGAGGTCGAGCGCTTCGAGAGCTTCGCGCGTTGGGCGGCGGTTAACTGCAGTCGCAGCCGTGACGCAACCTCCTGCGAGATCGTGTCCTGTGCGGCAAAGACGTCAGACGACTGCGTGTCGAAGTTCTCGGTCCAGAGCGAAGTGCCATCGGCTCTCAAAAGATTCACCCTGATATGAACGCGCCCGCCCGCACGTTGTACGCTGCCCTCGAGCACGGTATCGACCGCCAGTTGCTTTGCGGCTGTGATTGGGTCGACATCCTCCGTCAACAGGTGCCGAACCGAACTGGCCGGGCGAACGGTCACTTCACCGGTCTGCCCGATGCGCCTGATCACGGCTTCGGCTATGCCGAAGCCGAACGCTTCGTCGTTCACATCGAGCGCCTTCAGCGGAAGCACCGCGAGCGATCTTATTTGCGGCTGCTCACTGGCCGAGTCGGACCAGAACCAGTACCAGCCGACTCCGACTGTCGTCATCAGAATCACCAGCAGTGCCGCGGGCGCGGCGGCCCGCGGGCGTCGGCTCTTCAACCGCCGCCACCATGCATGTCCTTCTCCGTCGGCGAATGGCCGCAACGCAGCGGCGAAACTCGCCGTGTCCGCAAATCGTACGGCCGGGTCCGGCTCCAGCGCCGTCATCACGACGTCGCGCATCTCGCCATGCAGCCGCTTGCTTTCGCCGGTCGCCGGCCGCGTGGGCTCGGCAGGGCGCGCGCCCGTCAGCAGCTCGTGGAGCACGACCCCAAGTGAGTAAATGTCGCTGCGCGAGTCGATGGACTCTCCGTGCAGCAATTCAGGGCTCGCGTACTCGGGCGTCAGGGCGAGGCCGTAAACACGCGTCAGCGATGCGCCCTCCGACTCTGGTCGCAGCAGGCGGGCAGTGCCGAAATCCAGCAGGCGCACTTCGCCTTGCTCGTTCACCAGGATGTTCGAGGGCTTGAGGTCGCGATGAATCACCTGCCGCTCATGCGCGTAAGACACCACGTTCAGCACCTGCAGGAACACCCGAATTCGCGCCGCTTCATCGAGCCCGCGCGCGTTGCACCAGGCTACGAGCGGCTCGCCCGGGACATATTCCATCGCCAGGTAGGGCACGCCGGCGGCATCCACTCCCGCGTCGTACAGCCGGGCGATTCCCGGACACTCCAGCGCGGCGAGGATGTTGCACTCGAGCGCGAAGCGCGCCGTCATCTCCACGGGCCGGTCGTGCAGGCGAGGGATCTTCAATGCCACCTGCCGTTCGAACGCGCCGTCCGTGCGGCAGGCCAGCCAGACGTTCGCCATGCCGCCGGAGCCCAGCGGCCGCAGCAGTTCGTAAGGGCCGAAGCGCTCCCCTGCGTGGCGGCTGCCTGCTCCCCCCGTCTCGCCGCTGCCTGTGTCGATCAGCGGCGGTCGGTCCAGCGACCCGCTGCTTGCCACTTCTTCCACGAGCAGTGCGTCGCGAAGCGTCCGCACCAGCGGCTGATCCGAGCTCGACAGCGACTCTAGCCAGACGAATCGCTGCTCCGGCGTCAACGTCAGCGCCGCGTCGAGCAATTCCCCGAGCCGCGCCATTTCCAGGATCGTGAGGCCCACGGGTTCCGGCTCTATTCGAGTGCCGCTCGCAGCATCAGCCTGGCCTTCAGCCAAAGCCGCTGTACGGTGCGTTCGGTGACTTCCAGCGTCTCGGCAATTTCCTGCTCGCTGTAGCCGCCGAAGTAGCGCATCTGCGCCACCTGGGCGAGACGGGCATCGACCTGTTCCAGCGACTCGAGCGCTTCGTGCATGCGCAGGATCTCGTCCTCACCCGCCGGAAGCTGATCTGCCAACTGAGTCGACAGCGTCAGGAGGCGCCGTCCGGCGCCTCGCTTACCCGCGGCTCGTTCGCGGGCACTCGAAACGATGACCGAGCGCATGACCTGGGACGCATACGCGAAAAACGCGCGGCGGCCCTCGGCACGCAACTCGCCACCCCGCACGTGGCGAAGATAGGACTCATGCACCAGGCCGCGCGTGTCCAGCAGCGTATTGCGGCCTCCATCACGCAGCCGCGCGCGGGCCAGCCTCTCCAGGTCCGGATAGGCCGCAGCAAACAGCGCATCGCGCGCGCTCACGTCGCCGGCCTTGGCATTCCGGAGCAGGCGGGTTATCTCCGTCATAGGCGCCCCTTAGGGCCCCTGGCCCCCCTGCGCGAATACTAACCCCGTCGGATGTCGGGTTTTGCCCGCGGATTGCGTCCTGATAAGTAACAGAACTGACTGCGCGAGGCGCGGTTACGCGGTTTTACACCATCTCAATAGAGGGGAAAGTCCATGAAAAACAACACCCACGGTACAACCTGGCGCAATGGGAGAGTCCTCCTTGCGGGTGCCATTGCAACGGTGATTATGGCAAGCGGAAGTACCGCATCAGCGACGGGCGATAGAAGCATCAGGATCTCCGGCAACAGCACGTTTTCCGACTGCGGAACGGCAGGGTCCGACTTCGCGCTTCTGATGACCGGGGACCTGCAGGGCTGCCTGAGCATCTTCGTCCAGGGTTACACCTGCAAGGAGCTGAACGGCTTTGACCACTACACGGAACGCGGTCGCGAGGCTTTTGTCGGCACGTGGCGCGGCAAGAAAGGCAGATTCGCCACGAACTACACCGTCGATGCGGCTTACGCCCAGGGCTTCTGCCAGTCATTCGATTACAGTCTCGAGTTGAGTGGTAGCTGTATCCACAACGTCCACGGACGGAGCGGTGTATTCGCTGATTCCGAAGGTGTATTCACGCTGTTTGACGTGATCACCAACGTGACGGGCGATCCGGTCACCGGCGCGTTCACGGCCGGATCCGGGGCGAACAATTTCCTCTATTCCGGCCGCATCCGGACGAGTGACACGCAGAGCCTGCGGCCGGCGGCGTTCGATGAATCCGGTTCGCCGGAGATTCGTTCTCCGCTGGTTTCTTCAGTCGCAGTCCGCAAGGCTCGATCGGGTCGTTCCTGCTGACACTCGCGGGCTCGACCGAGCGGTGGATTCCGCTCGGTCGGCCTGCCGCGGCTAGCGCTCAGGGCGTGGGCTGCTTGTAAACGACGCCGCCCTTCATCACGAAGCGCACATCCTCGAGGCGCCGGATGTCCTCGAGCGGACTGCCCGCGACCGCGACGAGGTCCGCGAGCAGGCCCGCCTCGATCCTGCCGCGGTCCGGCGTGCCGAAGAGCTCCGCGTTCACGATCGTGGCGCTCTGGATCGCGTGCAACGGCGTGTCGCCTAGACTCACGCGTGCGGTCAACTCTTTCGCATTGTCGCCGTGCGGAAAGACGCCGGCATCCGTGCCGAAGGCGACCTTGACCCCTGCCTTCAGCGCGCGCTTGAAGCTCTCCACCGCGAGCGGCCCGAGATAAGCCTGCTTGGCCGCCAGCGCCGGCGGCAGCTCGGTGGTCTTCAGCGTGTCGATCAGGTGCATGTTGGGGACTACGAAACTCCCGTTTTTCTTCAGGATCACCGCCGCCTCGTCCGTCATCATCGAGTTGTGCTCGATGCTGTCGATGCCCGCCTCGCTCGAGGCGATGATGCCCTCGGTGCCGTGCGCGTGCGCCGCGATCCTGAGGCCGTGCCGGTGCGCCTCCTCCGCCGCCGCGCGCAGTTCCTCGATCGAATACTGCTGCGCCCCCGCCGGGCCCTCAAAGGACAGCACTCCCGCAGTCGCGCAGATCTTGATGACCTTGGCACCGTGCTTCACCTGGTGGCGCACTGCCTTCAGCACTTCGTCGACGCCGTCCGCGGTGCCGGATACAAAATCCGGCGGCACGACGCCGGGCCCCAGGCCCGAGGTCTGGTCGCAATGGCCGCCGGTCGTCGTCAGTGCATGGCCCGCGGGGATCACGCGCGGGCCGACGGCCCAGCCCTTGTCGATCGCATGCATCAGCGCGACGTCCGAAAAGCCGAGGCCCGTGCCGAGGTCGCGCACGGTGGTGAAACCAGCCAGCAGTGTCTTCGACGCATGCGGCAGGGCGCGCAGGGCGAAGTCGCCGGCCGTGAAGCGCACCGGCTCCGTCTCCCAACCCTCGTCGATGATGTAGTTGAGGTGCACGTGCGCGTCCATCAGGCCCGGCAGCAGCACGTGGCCTGGCAGGGCGATGATTTTTGCGCCCGCGGGCCGGGACGCGGGATTCACCGCGGCAATGCGCTCGCCCTCGACGACGATCACCGCAGGCGAGACGATGCGCCCCGCCACGACGTCGACATAGCCGTCCGCCTCGATGACGACGGTCTCTGAAAGCGCGGGCGAAGCGACGATGAGGCAGGCAACAGCCAGCGTCGAGAGCAAATTGATCATCGTGTATGACCTAATGACTTGGGGGGTGCGGGAAAAGTTACGACTGGCCCCTTCGGTGCCTGGTCGGGCGGCAGATAGGCCGGTACGGGGTTGCCCCCCGGCCCGAGATGCTGCAGGTAGGCGAAGATGGCTTTTACGTCCCCGTCGCGCATGGCCACGAGGTTGAACCAGGGCATCGGCGGTCGCAGCGGACTGCGCGCGCGTTCCATGAACTGCTCGGCCGTCATGTCCTTCGCCGCGAGGCGGAGGTTAGAGGCGTAGGTGGTACCCCAGGGCCCCTGCCAGCCGAGGCGGTCGCCGAGCAGCCACTGCGATTCCGCGACCTTGCCGCCGCTCTCGGCATAGCCGGCCGTATGGCAGTCGTTGCAGCCGGCGACCTGCACCAGGTACCTGCCGCGCGTGACTTCCACCCGCAATTTTCCTTCCGCGGTCTCGTTCGCCACAGCCGTGCACACGATGCAGGCGGCCGCCGAACACGCGGCGAGCGAATTGACCATCACAGTCATGATTCCCCCTCTCACCAGTCTAGCGAATGATTGCGGGCTCGAGCGTCAGGACGTGCACCGGCGCGCCTGGCAGGAACGGCGTCGCCTCGCCGCGCGCCCAGGCCGAATGACCAGCGCGATAAAACGGCGAGAGCGGATGGCCGCTCTGTCCGCCTGGCATGTGGAAGTAGCTCTCTGCCTCCCGGCCTGGCGACACGGCGAAACGCTCTGAGGCGCCAAAACCCGGCGACTGTACACGCGGCACGGACCAGTCGCCGGGCAGCGGTTCGGCTGGCATGTCGAGAAACCGCCCGAGGAACGGCACGGCCTCGCTGATCGGGTGGCGGATGCGCGCGACGTTGATTTTTCCCCAATGGCAGTTGGCAAGGCTGGCACAGGCAGCCGGCCGGTCGTGCACGACCCGGGTCGCGACGTCGGCGAGCCAGTCGTCCCAGTTGGCGAAGCGCGGATCGAGCAGGTTCGCCGGCCGCGACTCGACCAGACGCCAGGCGACCTCCGTGAATCGCTCCGGCGCCCGCCAGTCGTAGTCCGGCCAGCGCGCGATCGCAGGCAGGGCGACCATGCGGAATGCCCGCGCGGTCGCGCGGCGCTCGAACCCGCGCACCAGCCGGTAGCCCGCATCGTCGATCGCGGCGTGACCGCTCCAGGCAGCGACGAGGCGTGCCGCCTCGATTTCCCCGGCACGCTCGAGCGCGCGGTGCAGGACCGGTTGCCAGCGCGCTGCGTAATCGGCGCGGTCGTCGAGCTGGATCGCGAGCATGTCCGCCGGTGATGCCTCGACGAGAGCCGCGAGGCGGTCGCGAATCTGCCGTGCCCGGGCGGCCGCTGCGTAGTCGCCGTCTCCGATCTGTGCAAAGGCAGTGCCACCAATCACACGGGCGTTGGCGCTCCAGGCGAAGCCGGTCGGCGGGTCGAGCAACCGCGGCGCTTCCTCGCGCGGCAGCCAGCCGTCCCAACCCGCATCATTCCCGTGCCAGGGTGACGGGCGCGAGGGATCGATGCCGCGCCGCCGCGGCAGGCGGCCGGACAGCACCCAGCCGATGCGCCCCTCGGCGTCCGCGATCATCACGTTCTGGCCGGGCATGCCGGCGCCGCCGATGATCGCCGCGGCCTCGTCGAGGCCCTGGGCCCGCTCGAGTCCGAGCATTGCCATGTCGGTCGCACCGTCCCGATGCGCAGTCCAGGCGAGCGCGAGTTCGCCCCCTTCCCCGTCATCGCCGATCACCGGGCCCCAGACCGTGCGTCGAAGTTCGAGCGTCACGGGCTCCGCGCCCGCGACCTCGATTGTTTCGCGGTCGATTTCGAAGGCGCGCGGACCGTCCGCAGTCAGGTAACTCGCGGAGTCCGGCCCGGGCGCAAGCCGGACGAGGTCCTGGAAATCGCCGTAACTGTTGGTGAATCCCCAGGCGACCCGGCCATTGCTGCCGGCGACGATCGCCGGCACCCCCGGCAGGCTGACGCCGGTGACGTCGAGGCCATCCTGCGCGACGACGAACCGCGCGCGGTACCAGATGTTCGGCACGCGAAGCCCGAGGTGCATGTCGTTCGCGAGCAGCGCGCCGCCGTCTCGCGCGCGGCTGCCGGCGACCGCCCAGTTGTTGCTGCCGACCTTGGCAGCGCCGACGGCCGTCTCGTCGAGGCCCTCGAACAGCGCGCGATCGAGGATGCGCAGGTCGTACTCGTCCGCCGTCGGCAATGGCACTTCCGGCAGCCGGCTGCCGTCGATCGGCGCCTCGTCCGCTGC
>Ga0163150_10008750_pt1 | contig 11416 bp, 6 predicted proteins | sample OliLakLV19P2IB_FD_148628 | JGI IMG/M metagenome (GOLD analysis project Ga0163150, IMG submission 148628) | Freshwater microbial mat bacterial communities from Lake Vanda, McMurdo Dry Valleys, Antarctica - Oligotrophic Lake LV.19.P2.IB | ecosystem: Environmental > Aquatic > Freshwater > Lake >...
TTGTAGCGGGGTTGTTTCAGGCGTCCTCGCCTGAAACCGCGGGTTGTAGCGGGGTTGTTTCAGGCGTCCTCGCCTGAAACCGCGGGTTGTAGCGGGGTTATTTCAGGCGTCCTCGCCTGAAACCGCGGGTTTTGGACCACACGATCCAGGTAGTGGACTAAAACTTCCAATCAAGTTAAAAACATGCAGTAACTTACTGGATTTAAGCAAAATGAAAGCCAGCGACGATTTATTACCCATAACCCGGAAACTACATATCCTCCTTGCAGACGATGACAAAGACGACTGCCTGCTGTTTAAAGAAGCCCTGGACGAACTTCCGGTCTCTGTTCAATTTGCCACAGTGCCCAATGGAGAGAAACTCCTGGAACGGCTGACCAGAAAGGGGAATAAACTGCCGGATGTGATTTTTCTCGACCTCAATATGCCGCGAAAAAATGGTTTCACCACCCTGGGGCTGATAAAACGGGACCATAATTTAGAAAACATTCCGGTGGTTATATTCTCCAGTGCAGATGAAAAGGAAAAAGTCAAGCAGGTATACCGCGATGCCGCTCACTACTATATCCGTAAGCCGGCAAAATTTTCAGATCTCAAAAAAGTGATTTACAAAGCCCTTGTCCTGATCGCAGACAAAAACAATTCATTGCCGGGAAGTGCAAATTTTGTACTAACCGATGACTTAAAACCGAAAGCAAATGAAATCAACCCCCCCCAAAAAAAACCGAGGCGAAAAATTACTTAAATCGGCTAATCTTTTTCCGGTGGTGGGGGTAGGCGCCTCGGCTGGCGGATTGGATGCCTTTAAAAAACTATTAAGAGCCATCCCTGAAGACTCCGGCATGGCCTTCGTGCTCGTACAGCACCTGGATCCCAATCACGAAAGTATGTTGCCTGAAATTCTCCAAAAAATTACGCCTATTCCGGTAATGGAAATATCGGATGAGATTAAAGTACAACCCAATCATATTTACATCATCCCAAGCAATAAGATGTTGGTGGCAACGGATGGTATCCTGCAGCTTGAGCCCCGGCCGGCTAAAAGTAGAACCGAACGCAACTTACCTATTGATTTATTTTTTGGTTCGCTGGCAGAGGTACACCAGGCTCATGCCATCGGCGTGGTATTGTCCGGCACAGCTTCTGACGGCACCTTAGGGTTAAAAGCTATTAAAGGTCATGGAGGCATTACGTTTGCCCAGGATGAAGAATCCGCTGCATATGAAGGTATGCCTCATAGCGCGATTGAGGCAGGGGTGGTTGATTTTATACTACCACCAGAAAAAATTCCTCAAAAATTGATAGAGGTTACCAGGATACTCAATACCTCTGCTGTCCGGGAAGATAAGGAATCCGTGGAACTGGAAGATTTGTTCAGGCAGGTCCTTTCTGTTCTGCGCATCCGCAAAGGAACTGATTTTACTTATTATAAACAAACGACCATCCGAAGAAGAATAACCCGCAGAATGGCCTTAAATCAAAACAAGGCGATGGGGGAATACCTGAAATTTTTACGAGAACATAAAGAGGAGCAGGATGCCTTGTATAATGACCTGTTAATCCCGGTCACTTCCTTTTTCAGAGACAAAAAAAGTTTTGAAAACCTTGTTGAGATCGTTTTTCCGCTCATCCTGAAAAATAAAACTTCTTATGACCCTTTGCGGGTATGGGTAGCGGGATGTAGTACCGGTGAAGAGGCTTATTCCATAGCTATAAGTTTAAAAGAATATTTTAATGAAGCCAACTCTGGTTCGGGTGAAAAAGTGCAGATTTTCGCGAGTGATTTAAGTGAACTGGCTATCACAAAAGCACGCCTGGGCATCTACAGCAAAATTGAATTGGTCGGGGTTTCCCCCCGTCGATTAACGGATTTCTTTTCCATGACCAATGGGCATTATCAGGTCAATAAACAGGTGCGGGATATGTGTGTATTTGCACACCACAATTTTTTAAAAGATCCTCCTTTTGGAAAGGTGGATCTGATCAGTTGCCGGAATGTGCTCATTTACATGGAACCCTATTTGCAGAAAAAAGCACTCACTACTTTTCATTATGCCCTCAATCCATCCGGATACTTAATGTTGGGCAAATCAGAAACCATCAGTGGGGTACCAGAGCTATTTGCGTCGGCATCGATAATCGAAAAAATTTTTTCCCGAAAAGATGTGCCCGGCCGGTTTATGACGGCTGCGAGCCCACGCAGTGAGCAAAATTTGTTGCACCACAATCCCCCGACCAGAAACGAATTCATACGTTCCGACTTTCAAAAGACCGCCGATGATATTATTCTCAGTAAATACACTCCACCAGGGGTTGTGGTCAATGAAATGATGGACATTGTTCATTTTCGAGGGAGCACCGTAAATTATTTAGAACAAACGACCGGCAAACCCAGTCATAATCTATTGGCTATGGCCAAGCATGGGCTGGCATTTGAATTGCGTAATATCCTGCATAAGGCCAAAAAAGAAAAGGCACCGGTTTTAAAAGAAGGTATTCCAGTGGAAGTAAACGGGGTATTGCGCTACATTTCCATAGAGGCTTTGCCTTTAGCCAACACCAGGGATCTCCATTTTCTAATCTTGTTTCATGATCAGGATTCTACAAGGCACCAGCCTTTCCTGGCCCAGGAAACACCACCCATTGTCCCCCTCAGCCACACTCAGAAGGATAGACATGCCCGGATCCGGCAACTGGAAAAGGAGTTGGCACAAACCAGGGAAGATATGCGCAGTATTACGGAGGATATGGAAGCTTCGAATGAAGAACTGCAAAGTGCCAATGAAGAATTGCTGAGCGGTAGCGAAGAATTGCAAAGCTTGAACGAGGAGTTGGAGACCAGCAAAGAAGAACTGCAAAGTACCGTTGAAGAACTGATGGTCGTTAATCAGGAAATGCTTAGCCTGAATGAGCAGATCGCAGTGGCCCGAAATTACGCTGAATCTATTGTGGCCAACATCCGTGAGCCCTTGCTGGTGCTGGATAATAACCTCCGAATCAAAACGGCCAATAATGCGTTTTATAAAACCTTCCGGGTCAATAAAAGTGAGACCGAAGGGGCTTTGATCTATGAATTAGGCAATAAACAATGGGACATCCCCGAACTCCGGACCTTGCTTGAAAAAATACTGCCTGAAAAATCAATATTTAATGATTTTGAGGTCACTCATACCTTTCCGACTATAGGTTCACTGATCATGCTGCTCAATGCCCGTGAAGTCATCCACAAAAATAGTTCCGAGAAATTAATCCTGCTCTCCATTGAAGACATTACGGAACGGAAAGAAGCGGAAAGAAGGGTGAAAATAAGTGAGTACCGGTACCATAACATGATCAACTCCTCTCCCTCTATGATTTGCATTTTTAAAGGAAAAGAAATGATCATTGAAATCGCCAATGAAGCCATCTTAAAATCGTGGGACAAAGGCCACGATTGCATTGGCAAATCCTTGTTTACCGTCCTGCCTGAGATCAAAGCCCAGGGATTTGATAAATTATTGATGAATGTTTTCAAAACGGGGAAACCCTTCCATGCCTATGAATCCCCGGTTACGCTGATCCGAAAGGGCAAGGCGGAATTGATTTATTATAATTTTACCTACCAGGCGCAGCGCAATTCAAAAGAAGAAATTGAAGGTGTAGCCATCATAGCCAATGAAGTGACCCCGCAAGCCATCCTGAATAAAAAAATAAAAGAAAGCGAAGAAAATTTCCGCCAACTGGCTGAACTGATGCCACAAAAAATATCGCATGCCGACGAGTCCGGCCGGGTTTTCTATTACAATAAAAACTGGTTGGAATATACCGGATTGGATGCTGAAGATTTAATAACACATGGATGGATTAAATTTATCCATCCGGAAGAACAACAGGAAGTAAACAAACGGTGGAACCGGTCGATTAAAAGCGGAAAAAACTTTGAAATTGAAATGCGGATACAGAATAAAGCTGGAGAATATAAATGGCACCTCAGCCGCGCCGCACCGGTGAAAGACGATAAAGGAAAAATCGTAAAATGGATTGGTGCAACGACAGAGATTCAACAACAGGTGGAGCTGCGGGAAGCCCTTGAAAAAGCCGTCGATAAAAGGACCCGGGATTTAAAGACAGCCAATGCAGAACTTATAAAAGTGAATAAAGAACTGGAAGCTTTTGCTTATGTATCGAGCCATGACCTGCAGGAACCCTTACGTAAAATTCAAACCTTTGCCGGTCGCCTGCTAGAAAAAGAAAATAAAAACCTGTCCGATAAAGGTCAACACTATTTCCGGATTTTACAGGACTCTGCGCAACGCATGCAAACCTTGATTGAGGATTTACTCTCATTTTCGCGGTTAAATACGTCAAAACGGAAATTTGAAACCACTGACCTGGGCCCCTTCATCGAGACCATTAAATCGGATTTTAAAGAAGTCATAGACCAAAAGCAGGCCGTCATCGAAGTGATTGAACTCTGTCCCCTGAATGTTGTCCCATTTCAGTTTCGTCAACTCTTGCAAAACCTCATCGGCAATGCACTCAAGTTTTCACACCCCAAACGCCCGCCTCATATTACCATCAGATGTAGGACGGAAAAAGGGAGTAAAACAAGGAACCACCTTCTTTCCCCAGACAAAAATTACGTACACCTCAGTGTGGCAGACAACGGTCTGGGCTTTGAAAATGAGTATAATGACAAAATATTTGAAGTGTTTCAGAAACTTCATACCAAGGAAGAATACGCCGGCACCGGTATAGGGTTGGCCATAGTAAAAAAAATCGTAGAAAACCATAATGGGATTATCACTACCCGGAGTAAAATCAACAAGGGAGCCACATTTGATATTTATATACCTGCACATTGATGGCCGGCATCAGGAATAAAATCATAAAAAACCACCTTTAAGCCCTAGAAAAAGACAAATGGTTTTCGAAATTTACCAGCCTTCTTTTGATCATCAGCTATAATATGGCTTTTTTCCTGGGTGGGCGAGACCCCGTTTGAGCCCTTATGGCAAAAATCATCAGAAAAAGGTCCTTCACCAAGAATATCTCATTTCTTCCGGGTCATCAACATCGCTCAATTTGATCAAAAATGTAGGGTAAACGTTCAATCATCTTACAGCAGAAGTCTTTCTTAACCGGTTGTACTCCGACCGTCGTAATCCCAATACCCTTCGTTTTGGAGGAGTTGCACTCCGACCGTCGTAATCCCAATACCCTTCGTTTGGAGGAGTTGCACTCCGACCGTAGTAATCCCAATACCCTTCGTTTTGGAGGGGTTGCACTCTGACCGTAGTAATCCCAATACCCTTCGTTTTGGAGGAGTTGCACTCCGACCGTAGTAATCCCAATACCCTTCGTTTTGGAGGGGTTGCACTCCGACCGTAGTAATCCCAATACCCTTCGTTTTGGAGGAGTTGCACTCCGACCGTCGTAATCCCAATACCATTCGTTTGGAGGAGTTGCACTCCGACAGTCGTAATCCCAATACCCTTCGTTTTGGAGGGGTTGCACTCCGACCGTCGTAATCCCAATACCATTCGTTTTGGAGGAGTTGCACTCCGACCGTCGTAATCCCAATACCCTTCGTTTTGGAGGAGTTGCATTCCGACCGTCGTAATCCCAATACCCTTCGTTTTGGAGGAGTTGCACTCCGACCGTCGTAATCCCAATACCCTTCGTTTGGAGGAGTTGCACTCCGACAGTCGTAATCCCAATACCCTTCGTTTGGAGGAGTTGCGCCTTTCAGGCTACACCGACCGTAGTAATCCCAATACCCTTCGTTTTGGAGGAGTTGCACTCCGACCGTAGTAATCCCAATACCCTTCGTTTTGGAGGGGTTGCACTCCGACCGTCGTAATCCCAATACCCTTCGTTTGGAGGAGTTGCACTCCGACAGTCGTAATCCCAATTATATATAGTATGGAAAAATTAAATAGGAAATACTCAGGACTTAAAACCTTCTCTAATTAACTTAAACAGCAGGCCCAAACTACTCTTTAGAGTCATCTTTCAGACACATGGTTGCCGGTGAATTTACTCCCTTGGGCCCTCCACCCAGCAAAGCATAGATAGTTAATTTCCTAAGCCACAAATTCTTTGCGGTATATTTTTATCAATAAGAAAAAATAAGAGATCAACAATGGCCCGAATACCAAACCGGGCAAACCAAACCATTTTAAGCCTATGATCACTCCAAGAATGGTAATGACAGGATGTACATCGGCAAACCATCTGGCAAAAAATAACCGGAAGATATTATCTACGGTGGAAATCACCAGAGCACCATATAATAAAATCCCTATCCCTTGCCAGGAAACGGAAGTCGATAACATAAAAATCCCGGCTGGAAACCAAATTAATCCGGCTCCGACTACGGGCAGAATACTGGTACAGCCACACATGATCCCCCAAAACAATGGATCGTTTAATCCGAATAACCAGAACCCAAATGATGCCACAATACCCTGGCCGAATGCGATAAGAGGAACTGCAATGGCATTGGCCTTGGTCATATCCCTCAATTCATTGGTCAAGACATGGATACCCTCCTTAGTAAAAGGGAGGTAACGAAATAATGCCGGCTCTACCCGACCGATGTTGACCAGGAGGTAATACAAGAGAAAGTACATCATCAGCAGACTTCCAAATAACAGCAGGGACGAACTCAGGACAGAGGGCACCCCAGCTGCCCAGGTTCTGAAATAATCACCAATCATATTGCCGTTGATAATTTCCTGGTCAAATATCCCATTGAGTTTAGCTATCAGGGTATTATACCCCAACACAACGTCCTGGGGGTCATTCAACAGATTCTGTACTCTGCCAATCAGTAAATACAACAATCCGAATATCGGTATGATAATGACTAAAAAAGAAATAAAAATGATGAGGGTAGCGGCCAACCATCTTCTCCAGTTATATACTTTTATCAGGGTACGCATAAAATTCCTGAACAACACATAAAAAATCAAGGCACCCAGAAAGGCATTGATAAACGCATTTAAACTTAATAAGAGAAAGAGGAATAAAATAAAAATGATGGAGATTACAACAAACTGACGGCTTTTACCCGGATACAAAGAGGAAGACTCGCTCATAATAAATACAAAAGAACAAAAAACATAGCACATTCTGCCGGGTTTCGGAGTAAGGATGGCCCTTCTTCAAATCAGTTACGACACCACTCGTTTATCAAGAATGTATTAATTTGGAAGGACATTCCTTTCTTTTGAAAAACCATCACTTTTTAAATCTTTTGTTGAATTCCTTGTCCTCTAAGGTCAGGATAAATTGGTTGCTTTTATTCACTTTGTTAATTTCCTGCACGCCCAAGACTCCCGAACAGCCCTACCAGGACTTGTCCCATACCAGTCAGGTCTTCAAGCAGGTCAAACCTTTCCGGATATACTTTCCGGACACCTATCCGGACGCTCAAACCCGGTATCCGGTAATCTACTTTTTTCATGGATGGGGAGGGCGTCATTTTAAGGATGACAATGCCAAATTGGAATATGAACGGATTAAGGACCTGGTCGATAAATACCAAATCATCCTGGTCATGTGGGACGGCAATATTACCCTCGACCAACCCAGACCTTACAACATTGGTAACCATGAAAACATCAATGCTCCGGTCCAGATGTCCGAATACTTCATTGAATTGATGCGCCATATCGATACCAGCTACCGTACCTTGCCGGAACGGCGGCATCGCGGTATCATTGGATTTAGCATGGGAGGATTTTTATCCTATTTTATCGCCGGTAAATATCCGGACCGGATCACAGCAGCGGTAAACATGACCGGCAGCCCTGAGTTTTTTGTCGGCCATCCGGATAACCATACTCTTTATCCTTTACGTTACACCTTTAAAAATTTAAGCGCAGTGCATCTCCGGTTTCACAACAGCACGGAGGATGAACTTACCGATTTGAATAAAGAAGTACACCAGGGCGCGCGTTGGGAAGGTGGTCTATCCTATGACTACTGGGTCTTTGAGGGAGGACATAAAGTAGATGATCCAGGAAAGACCGAAGTCTTTGAAAAGGCGATGAAGTTTGTTGTTAATTCATTTAATCATCCCAATCCATCACTCCATAAATGGGGACATTATGATATATACCCTTCATTCAAAGTATGGGATTATTCCGTGCTATCGACTAAAAATGTTCCCGGCTTTATTTACCTCAAAGGGGTTACCGTTCGGGGCTTTGGGATAAAAACACATCAATGGTTGCCTGCCGGGCCAATAATCCCGGGAGTGAACCCGGATATAACTACCGCCCCTCTTTACCTTCCGCGTGAGGAATATCAAATCGTGCAATATCCCGGTCAGGGGAATAAATGGATTCATAAAACTTTGACCAGCGATAGTCTTGGGCGTCTTCATTTTCCGTCAACTCCTTCGGAATACGAAACGGGAATTTACCGGGACGGGGACAACCCTGAAATAATTGTGTTGGATTATAAATTATCCTCCAACCGAAGATACCTGAGGGCGGGGAATGAAAATAAATTCACCCTTCAATTATTTAACCGCGGTAGTGGAATAAATACAAAAGAAAGTATAACTATTAAAATCACTTCCCGGGATACCTCCGTTCGGGTAAATCAGACTAATAACACCTTGATCTGGGACCAGGGAAAACGGCTGTTGCCAAGTCCTGAATTTATCATTTCAGTCAATAAAAATCCCCCTTCCGATGGATCTCCTGCTGAATTAAAATTCGAGATAACTATACATCTCGATAGCCTCCAGTTTGAAGATGAGCTTGTCGTGCCGGTGTTTTATAATGTTCCGGAGTTTAAACATTTCCTGTTAGACGACGGCCGGCAGGTCAAAGACAGTGTTGTTGTTTTTGGGCATGGGAATCAGGATGGCATTGCCAATGCCGGTGAACAAATTATGGTCTATGTGGATGGGCACCGGACGAGGATTTACAGCGATGATCCATACCTCGAGCATTTAAAAGAAAAATTGGTTGATGAGGCTTTGCCGGCTAAATGGCCCGATGGATTTACGTTGTCTTCCGTGATCAGTATTGATCCTGCTTGTCCCGATGGCCATCGTATAGCATGTCTCTTCAACTATGAGACCAAATCATTTATGCCGATTACGCGGAAACTAACCTGGGGAAAATTGTGGATTGAGGTTAAAAAAACCGGAAGTTCAAAACCTGTTCCTTTAAATTAAACCTGGCTGTTGCGGTCAGTCCACGATTTATTCCACAGCATCACACATTGACCGGACCGATATATTCAATAAAAATTCACAACAGGCGTTTAGCAATGTTCCCTTTTCAGACGTTTAATTCAAAGCGCGGGCTGGACAGTGTTCAATTTCAGATAATCCTGCATGGAGATGATTTAAACGGAGCCCTTCAATTACCGCTTTGATTTTGGTTTGATAAACAAGCTGCCCATTCAAATTATAGACTTCTATAAATACAGGCAAAAACGATAGTATACCATCGGTTGACAAAACTTTACGGACAATGGGACGGAAAAACCAGCTTTGACTTCGGATAGAACCATCTGATCAAATGGATGAGATTAATTTTGAATGGTAAGTTTTTGGATGATCTTGCACCGGAAATAAAACCGGAAAGGGATAATTTACGTATATAGGAGCGGGGCTGAGATCCGGTACGCTTGAATCAAAAATATGGAGGCAAGATTCCCTGGATAAACAATACCAGCATGGTTACATTTTATATGGAAACTAACACCACAACGTTTACTATATATAATTGGTCTGGCCAATATTCAAGCAAACCAGGAATCTTCGTTGTACCGGAGACGGTGGCTGATTTGAAAGAAATTATTCAAAATAAAGTCAAATTTCCATCACCAGCAGTAGCACTGGCTTCGGGTCATTCCAACAGTGGATACAATGTGGTCAATGCGGGTACTGCCAGACTGGTAATTATAACGCCAGCCCACTAAAATCCAATAGTTGTTTGCCAGGCCTAAGATCTTTATCTTAAAGCCATCATTTAATTGGTGGTTGATATAGTATTTGTTTTACTGACCACTGACCCATTGACCATTGATACTGTATGAGAATTTTGATGATTGTTTTATTCCTGTTATACTTTACCATAAATTCGTATGCCCAGGTATTAAATCCTAAAATCAAAAAATCCTCCTTGAGATTCACTATCGATAGTATCCTCAACCATCAGGTGGATGAGGATATGATCCCGGGTGCGGTAATACAGATCAAACAAGGGAATAAGATTTTATACCGTAAGGCATATGGGTTTGCTCAAAAATACGACTACCAGCAGCAGTTACTTGCTCGTCCGGAAAAAATGAGCCTCCGCCATTTGTTTGACCTGGCATCACTGACCAAAGTCATTGCCACGACCAGCGCCATCATGATATTGGTCGATCGGGGGGTCATCAAATTAGACAACCCTATAAATGAGTATCTCCCTGGGTTCGATTCGATGGATAAAAAAACAATCACCGTTCGCCATCTGCTGACCCATACTTCAGGATTAACCGAGTGGTACCCGATGTATTACCGGGCCGACAACAAACAAAAAACATATAAGCTCATTGAAAGCCTTCCCCTGAAATATCCCGTTGGAGCGGAAAGGCATTACAGTGATCTCGGATTTGTGCTTCTGGGTCAAATCGTGGAAGAAGTTACAAGGCTGCCTTTCGAAGTCTTTTTGCAGAAAGCGTTGTTTGGGCCATTGCACATGAATAAAACAGGGTTCAATCCCTTAAAAAATAAAAAGAACAAAAAAATCGCGGCTACCTCGCACGGCAATCCCTATGAAAAAAGGATGGTTTATGATTCTACTCTGGGTTTTACGGTAAAAGAAATAGATCCTGCATCCTGGAATGGATGGCGTACCTATACCCTCAAAGGCGAAGTCAATGACGGCAACGCCTGGTATGCTAATAGGGGCATATCCGGCGCTGCGGGATTGTTTTCTTCGGCCAAAGACCTGCAAAAATTGCTGGACCAGCTGATGGGTAAAAGCAAATATCCCCGGATCATATCTAAAAAAACGATTAATACCTTTTTGACCAGGGATTCATTTGACAACGGACTGGGATGGATGATGGATCCTGCAAATTCCTTTATAAAAAATGGACCGGAAGGAAGTTATGGTCATACCGGCTTTACAGGCACGTGCATTTCAGTAATCCCTTCCCATGACATCTCCATCATTCTATTGGTCAATCGCCAGAATAAAGGCTTGCTCAGTACAGGCAATTATTATAACGTCAGCCCTTTGAGGCAGCGATTAGTTGAAGTAGTACTGAACCTATTAAACTGAAACTTAAAGAAAATATATTATCCTCAAGTCTCTAGTAAAATACGTTTCAATTTAAGATGTTCAAACAACGCTAAAATAGAAAAGATATTGTAAACAGAAATAAAATTTGTCGTAATATTAACAATCAATCAAAC
>Ga0163150_10008753_pt1 | contig 11414 bp, 13 predicted proteins | sample OliLakLV19P2IB_FD_148628 | JGI IMG/M metagenome (GOLD analysis project Ga0163150, IMG submission 148628) | Freshwater microbial mat bacterial communities from Lake Vanda, McMurdo Dry Valleys, Antarctica - Oligotrophic Lake LV.19.P2.IB | ecosystem: Environmental > Aquatic > Freshwater > Lake >...
CCATCGGCGCGCGCAAGCCCGAGGACGGCCGCATCGACTGGTCGCAGGACGCGCAGCAGATCCATAACCTGGTCCGCGCCGTGGCGCCGCCCTACCCCGGCGCCACCACGACCATCGCCGGCCGACCCGCGCGCGTGCTGAAGACGCGCGTCGTCGATGCCGCCGGTCCGGCCGCCGAACCACGCCTGACCGTGCGCGATGGCGCGATGTTCGCGCAATGCGGGGGCGGTGGCGTGCTGCGCATCGCGACGCTGGAATTGGACGGTGCACTGGTGCCGCCTGCCGCCGCCGGAGAGGCCCTGGGTGGCGACGTCCATCCGCTGGAGGTGGGTTAGCGAGGTGTAGGCGAGGTGTAGTGTAGGCGAGGCTTCAGCCTCGCAGGTTTATCGCCACATTGACCCAGCGAGGTTGAAGCCTCGCCTACAAAAGCAGGTTTATTGCCACATTGACCCAGCGAGGCTGAAGCGTCGCCTACGCTTTGCCTACAGAAGCGCGAACGAGTACCGGATTTCATGCCACGCACTCCAGCTGTCGCAATGCAACTAAAATAGCGGGTTACCTGGCGAGCCCCATCCATGAAACGTGTCCTGATCCTCGGCGTCAACGGCTTCATCGGCCACCATCTGTCCAAGAAAATTCTCGCGGACACGGATTGGCACATCCACGGCATGGACATGCAGTCCGACCGGCTGGGCGACGTGCAGGGCGATCCGCGCTTTCATTTCTTCGAAGGCGATATCACCATCAACCGCGAATGGATCGAGTACCACGTCAAGAAGTGTGACGTGATCCTGCCGCTGGTGGCCATCGCCACGCCAGCCACCTATGTGAAGGAACCGCTGCGCGTCTTCGAGCTCGACTTCGAGGCCAACCTGCCCATCGTCCGCGCGTGCGTGCGCTACGGCAAGCGCATCGTGTTCCCGTCCACATCCGAGGTCTACGGCATGTCGCGCGATGCCGAGTTCGATTCGGAAGCCTCCGAGCTGGTGCTGGGCCCCATCAACAAGCCGCGCTGGATCTACTCGTGCGCCAAGCAGCTGATGGATCGCGTGATCCACGCCTACGGCATGCAGGAAGGCCTCGACTACACGCTGTTCCGCCCCTTCAACTGGATCGGCGCCGGCCTCGACTCGATCAACACGGCCAAGGAGGGCAGCTCGCGCGTGATCACCCAGTTCCTCGGGCACATCGTGCGCGGCGAACCCATCAAGCTGGTCGATGGCGGCACGCAGAAGCGTGCCTTCACCTACATCGATGACGGCATCAACGCCCTTGTCAAGATCATCGACAACAAGGACGGCATCGCGTCCGGCAAGATCTACAACATCGGCAATCCGGACAACAACTGGTCGGTGCGCGAGCTGGCGGAGAAGATGCTGGCCATGGCGAAGACGTATCCCGAGTACGCCGAGAACGCCGCCAAGGTGAAGCTGATCGACACCACGGCGGAGTCCTACTACGGCCGTGGCTACCAGGACGTGCAGAACCGCGTGCCCAGGATCGCCAATACGTGTGCCGATCTCGACTGGAAGCCGGTGGTCGCGATGGACGACGCGCTGGCGCGCATCCTCGATTCCTATCGCGCGCAGGTGGCCGAAGCCCGCCGGCTGGTTGACTAGTGCGTGTCGCCCTCAAGATCGACGTCGACACGCTACGCGGCACCCGCGAAGGCGTCCCCCGCCTGGTGGAATTGCTGCGCAAGCACGGCGTCACCGCCACGTTCCTGTTCTCGCTCGGCCCCGACCACACCGGCCGCGCGATCAAGCGCGTGTTCCGCGCCGGATTCCTGGGCAAGGTACGCCGCACGTCCGTCGTGAAGCACTACGGGGTGAAGACGCTGCTCTACGGCACCGTGCTGCCGGGCCCGGATATCGGCCGCCGCGCCGCGGACGTGCTGCAGGGGGTGCGCGATGCCGGTCACGAGACAGGCGTGCATTGCTGGGACCACATCCGCTGGCAGGACGGCGTTGCGCAGGCTGACGCGCAATGGACGCTCGACGAAATGCGCCGCGCGTGCGAACGCTACACGGACATCCTGCGCGAGCCTCCGCGCACGCATGGCGCCGCCGGCTGGCAGATGAATGTGCACGCCATGCGCTTGACGCAGCGGCTGGGCTTCGACTACTGCTCCGACGGTCGCGGCACGCATCCGTACCTGCCGGTGTGGAACGCCGAGCTGGTCCGCTGCCCCCAGTTGCCCACCACGCTGCCCACACTGGATGAAATGATCGGTCTCGATGGCGTTACCGAACAAAACGTCGCGGCGCATCTCCTCGAACGAACACAGGACTCTGGCACCGGTGACCAGGTGTTCACACTGCACGCGGAGTTGGAGGGCATGCGGCTCGCCCCGGCCTTCGAGCAACTGCTGGTCGGGTGGAAGGCGCAGGGCTGGACGCTCGGCCCCACGCGCGCGATGTTCGAAGCGGTGGAGCCGATGGCGCTGCCGCGCTGCGAAACGGGTCTGGGGACCATCGCGGGCCGCACTGGGACGCTGCTGGTCCAGGGCCCCGAGTTCCTGGGCGAAGTCACGCTCAACTGAAGTTCGACTTTGGTAGCCTTACCCAGGAGTCACCATGCTCGGCAAGAAAGTGCCCCAGTTCGAAGCTCCCGCCACGGGCGCACCGTTCAAGCTCGCGGATCACGAGGGCACCGTCGTCGTCCTCTATTTCTATCCGAAGGACAACACGCCCGGCTGCACGACGCAGGGCGCGCAGTTCCGCGACAACTATTCCAAGTTCCTGAAGGCTGGCGCCGTCGTTTACGGCATCTCCCGCGACTCGATGCAGTCGCACGACAACTTTAAGGCCAAGTTCGACTTCCCGTTCGACCTGATCGTCGATGCCGACGAAAAGCTGTGCACGATGTTCGACGTCATCAAGCTGAAGAACATGTACGGCAAGCAGGTCCGCGGCATCGAGCGCAGCACCTTCGTCATCGACGGCACCGGCACGCTGGTGAAGGAATGGCGCGGCGTGAAGGTGCCCGGGCACGTCAACGAAGTGCTGACCTTCGTCAAATCACTGTAACCCACATGGGGTGGGCGGGGCGCGCGCTGTCCGGTTTCCACCACAAGGTGTGGCACCGCCCGTCCGGCCGGACTACTAGGGCTTGTGCCCGGCGGCTTTCAGGGGCAGGATAGGCGGGAGTCAAACGCTGTCCGTCCCACCGTTTAGGAGGCCCATGGTCGAACGCAAGCTGCGCCCCGCTCCATCCACGCTGCAACTGCTGCCTTCCCGCAAGCCGGCCAAGTCCGGCCCTGCGACCGCGACGAAACTCTTCGTCCTCGATACCAATGTCCTGATGCACGATCCGACGAGCCTGTTCCGGTTCGAGGAGCACGACATCTACCTGCCCATCCTCACGCTCGAGGAACTGGACAACAACAAGAAAGGCATGACCGAAGTGGCCCGCAACGCGCGCCAGGTCAGCCGCTTCCTCGACGATCTCGTCACCGCGCACGGCGAAACCACCGAAGGCATCGCCAAAGGCATCCCGCTCGCGGAAAAATCCAGTGGCGCCGCCACGGGGCGGCTGTTCCTGCAGACGGAGAACATTGCCACGGCGCTGCCCGCGTCTCTGGCCGGCGGCAAGGCCGACAACCAGATCATCGCCGTCGTGATGCACCTGGCGCACAGCCATCCCAAACGCAGCGTGATCCTGGTGTCGAAGGACATCAACATGCGCATCAAGGCGCGCGCGCTGGGCATGGCGGCCGAGGATTACTTCAACGACAAGGTGCTCGAGGACACGGAGCTTCTCTATTCCGGCACGCGCGAGTTGCCTGCTGATTTCTGGGACAAGCACGGCAAGGGCATGGAGTCGTGGCAGCAAGGCGGCCACACCTATTACCGGCTGTCCGGCCCGCTGATCCCGTCGCTGCTGCAGAACGAGTTTCTCTACCGCGAGAAGAAGGACGAGGCGCCGTTCTACGCCATCGTCAAGGAAGTGACCGGCAAGACGGCGCTGCTTTCCACCCTGAAGGACTACAGCCACGCGAAGAACAGCGTATGGGGCATCACCGCACGCAACCGTGAGCAGAATTTCGCGCTCAACCTGCTGATGAATCCCGAAATCGACTTCATCACGCTGCTGGGCCAGGCCGGCACCGGCAAGACGCTGCTCACGCTCGCAGCCGGGCTGATGCTCACACTTGAGTTCAAGGTCTACACCGAGATCATCATGACGCGGGTCACGGTACCGGTGGGCGAGGACATCGGCTTCCTGCCCGGCACCGAGGAAGAAAAGATGAATCCGTGGATGGGCGCGCTGGAGGACAACCTCGACGTGCTGAACAAGACCGACGACGAGGCCGGCGAATGGGGCCGCGCCGCGACGCGCGACCTGATCCGGTCACGCATCAAGGTGAAGAGCCTGAACTTCATGCGCGGGCGCACGTTCATCAACAAGTTCCTGATCATCGACGAGGCGCAGAACCTGACGCCCAAGCAGATGAAGACGCTGATCACGCGCGCCGGTCCCGGCACCAAGGTCGTGTGCTTGGGCAACATCGCGCAGATCGACACGCCGTACCTCACCGAAGGCAGCTCCGGCCTCACCTACGTGGTGGACCGGTTCAAGGGATGGTCGCATTCAGGCCACGTGACGCTGCAGCGCGGCGAGCGCTCGCGGCTGGCCGACCACGCAGCGGAAGTGCTCTAGGTGTCGGCGATCTTCTTGAGGCGTCCGTCCGGCGTCTGCGATCCGACGGAGGAAGCAGCGAGAAACAGTGCCAAGGCAAACGAGACGGGGTGCGGCATCGGAGGAGTCCTGCAGGAATGATGTGGTTGGCTTGAACATGCCGTTATGAAGTTGGCACGGCAACTGGACCGCGTGAATGCAGCCCCATGGTCTGAACCCGTGACCCCGCGCAGGTCGGCACCGCGCAGGTCGGCAATTGACAACTCTTCGGGCCAGCGACATGATCCTCGACCGTAACAGTTTGGCGTGCCGAGCAAACCTGCATCGAGGGACAGACAATGAATGCTCACGCTGGTACCGTGGAGTCGCCAATGGACACGGCTTCGTTGCATCCTCACTATCCAACGGAAAGGGAAATGTGCCGTGAGCTGGCGCGGTTTGCCACCCCCAATACGCACCTCGGCCTGGCGCTTTACCTGACCGAATACGCACTCTATGTCGTTGCGATTGCAGGCGTCCTCTGGCTGCCTACGCTGCCTTGGAAAATCGTGGCGAGCGTCGTTGCCGGATTCCAGTTGGGCAAGCTTTCATTGTTCGCGCACGACGCAGCGCATGGCGCCACGACAAGCAGCCGCGCTATCAACCGCATTATTGCGGTCGCCGCAATGACGCCGATTCTTTACAACTACCACCTGTGGAGCTGGGACCACCATACCATGCACCACAGGTATCCAAATGGCGATCATCCGGATGCCTTTGTTCCCTTCAGCAAGAGCGAGTTCGATGCCCTTCCAGCCTGGCGACGCCTGCTCGAACGTGCCGCACGGTCGCCGTGGTTCCTCGGCTTCGGAATCCACTTCATCATCGTGCGTTGGTACGCAACGAAGTTCTTTCCACGCGATCCCATCCCCGAGTACGTGCGGCCAAAGGCCTGGCAGTACTTCCGCGGCCTCGTCCTCTATATCGTCACCTGGACCGCGTTGTTGTTCGCCGCGCCGCTCTACTCGCCGACCGATGCATTGACTGCGTTAGTCCTCGGGTTTCTCGTCCCGGTCTATGTGTTCAACATGCTCTTTGGCGCAACCCTGTACTTTCAGCACAATCATCCATTGATTCCGTGGTTTCGCGGAACTGTCGATCGGAATGTTTTTGCGCGGCCGGAATACCTGACCGCGCACTTGGCCATGCCGCGCTGGCTTTCGAAATGCATGCACGGCGTTTTCGATCATCCGGTGCACCACATCAATCCAAGGGTTCCGCTGTACCGGGCGTATGAAGCGCAGCAGTATCTCAACCGAAGGCTGGATGGTGCTCCCCTGGTCATCGAGGAGTTTTCACCCATGCGCATGATTCGCACTTTGCGAACGTGCAAGCTGTATGATTTTTCCGAGCATCGCTGGCTCGATTTCGACGGCCACCCGACGACCGGGTCCGTCCCCTTGATGAAACACGCGAAGGCGAAGTAGCGCGGGCGGTACGATGGGTCGCGCGCATCAGTACGGGTAGGCCGCTCCCAGCCAGCGCGGCCCTGATGCGCAGGTGACTGCAGGCAGCGTTACCGTGACGTCCGGCACAGCGTGGCCTGGAGATCCACCGACGCACCACGCCACGGCAAGCGCGCATCGACGGTGCCCGACGCGGCCCACGCGCAGACGGCGCGCCGCTCGTCGAAAGGGTTCAGGTACCGGTGCGTCGATTAGGGGTCACGCGGTCCACGCCTGCAGCATGTCGCGCAGCGTGGTCTCGAAGGGGATGGCCGATGGCGCGCCGATCAACGCATGCAATCGCGCCGTCGATCCCACCATCTGCTGCGGCTCACCAACGCGCACGAACTGCGGTTTGACGCGGATCTCCATGGTGCATCCGGTGATGCCTTCCAGTGCGGTCACGATCGACCGGATCGTGCGACCCGTGCCCGAGCAGATGTTGACCACCTGTCCGGCCGTGTCCGGCGTCGACACGAGGCGCGCATACATCTCGACCACGGACCGCACATCGAGGAAGTCCCGCGTCACATCGACGTTGCCGAGCTCAATGACGGACGCGCCTTCCGCGAAGTGCCGCACGATCTTCGGGACGAGATAAGGCTCGCGCTGCCCGGGGCCCGTGTAGTTGAACGGCCGCACCACCGTGATCGGCAGGTTGCGCCCGAACAACCGCGCCATCTGTTCCATCGCCAACTTGCTGACCGCATAGTGCGACCCCGGATTCGGCGGACAATCCTCGTCGATCGACAGTGAATCCACCGCACCGTAGACGGTCGCGGTGCTTGCCAGCAGCACGCCGCCGCCGCCATGGCCCAGTTCGGCGAGAACATCGAGCAGCGTCAGCGACCCTTCGAGATTGGTCCGGTAGATCTCGTCGACACGCGCATGGCCGGGAAACGCGATGGCCGCCAGGTGCACGACGCGATCCGGCGCCACCGCGCCAATGGCTGCCTGCATCGACGTGCGGTCCAGTAGATTGGCCTGCACCTCGTCGGCATGGGCTGCCACCTGTTCGGTGAGCCCCACGACGCGATGGCCGCGCTGCCGCAACAGCGCGCACAGGTAGTGGCCGGTGAAGCCGCCGGCGCCGGTGACGAGGATCCGTTCAGTAGGAGACGCCACGTTCCACGCGGCGCAGGTCCGCCGCCACCATCAACCGGCACAATTCTTCCAGCGGCATCGTCGCGGACCAGCCCAGTTCGCGCAATGCCTTGTCCGGGTCGCCCAGCAACTGCTCCACTTCGGCCGGGCGATAGAATGCCGGATTGATGCGCACGCGCGTGGTACTCGTGCGGGTATCGACGCCCGTTTCTTCCACGCCTTCCCCTTTCCAGGCCAGCGGAATCTGCGCGGCTGCAAACGCCAGCTCCACGAAGCGCCGCACCGGCTGCATCCGCCCGGTGGCCAGCACATAAGTGTCGGGCTCCTTCTGCTGCAGCATCCGCCACATGCCCTCGACGTATTCGCCGGCAAAGCCCCAGTCGCGCTTCGCATCCATGTTGCCAAGTTCCAGTGCATCGAGCTTGCCCAGCGCAATCCGCGCCACGGCGTCGGTCACCTTGCGCGTGACGAATTCGCGGCCACGCAACGGGGACTCGTGGTTGAACAGGATGCCGCTGGCGCCGAAGATGCCGTATGACTCGCGATAGTTGACGGTGGACCAGTGCGCGAAGAGCTTGGCCACGCCATACGGGCTGCGCGGGTAGAACGACGTGCGCTCGCTTTGCGGCACTTCCTGCACGCGCCCGAACATTTCCGACGTGCTTGCCTGGTAGAAGCGGATCGTCGGATCGACGATGCGGATGGCTTCGAGCAGGTGCAGCACGCCCAAGCCGGTAATCATCCCGGTGTTGACCGGCTGGTCGAATGACACCGCGACAAAACTTTGCGCCGCCAAGTTATAGACCTCCTGCGGCTGTGCCTTCTCCAGCAGGCGAATGCCTGAACCCGAGTCGAGGAGATCGAACTCCACCAGGTGCAGGCGTTCGTGCCCGGCGATGCCCAGCTCCTCGATGCGCCAGAAATTGACGGAGCTGCCGCGGCGAAAGGTGCCGAAGACGCGATAGCCCTTTTCAAGCAGCAGGCGCGCCAGGTACGCGCCGTCCTGTCCGGTAATGCCGGTGACGACGGCGGTGCGTGTGGGTGGAGTGGTCATTGCAGGTCAGGTTCGTTGGAAGGCGGCAGCAAGGCCATGCCGGCGGGCGCAGGCCCGCGGCGAATTACACCACATTGGCCGCCATCAGCAATCGAGCCATCATGCGTGTCCGTCCAGTGACCGCTCCGCCGCGGCCTGCGCGTGGAGGGCGGTGGTGTCGAACAGTGGTACCGTCGCATCGGCCGGACCGACCAGCAACGAAATCTCCGTGCAGCCGAGAATGACGGCCTGTGCCCCCTTGTCAACCAGCCGCGCGATGATGGCGCGATAAGCGTCGCGCGACGCCGCGTTGACCACGCCCATGCACAGTTCTTCGTAGATGATCCGGTGCACGGTCTCGCGGTCGGCCAAATCAGGCACCAGCACGGTCATGCCGTGGGTGGCCTCCATCCGGCCGCGATAGAAGTCTTGCTCCATCGTGAATCGCGTGCCCAGCAACCCGACCGTCGTGATGCCGGCGGACTTGATCGCGCGCGCGGTCGGATCCGCGATGTGCAGCAGCGGAATCGTCACTGCGGCCTCGATGGCCGGGGCCACCTTGTGCATCGTGTTCGTGCCCAGCACCAGGAAGTCCGCGCCCGCTCGCGCCAGTGCGTTTGCCGCGTCCGCCAGCAGCGCACCCGCTTCATCCCAACGACCCGCGTGTTGCAACTGCTCGATGTCATGGAAGTCGACGCTGTAGACGATCACGCGCGCCGAGTGCAGGCCACCTAGGCGCGCCCGAATGGCTTCGTTGATGTGCCGGTAATAGGGGACCGTCGACTCCCAGCTCATGCCACCGATCAGACCGATGGTTTGCATCGACTATGTGCTGGCCGCGGATGCGCTGGCCGCAGATTCCTTCGCTGCCTTGACCATGGCCACCAGCTGGTCCAGCGCCTTGCCCCAGCCTTCCTGGAAGCCCATCGCCTCGTGCTGCTTGCGGCCGGCCTCGTCCTTGTGCACCACCAGCGCCTTGTACCTGGTCCCGGCGCTGTGCGGCTCGAACGTCAGGATAACCGTGAACGCAAAGGAGTCACCGTCCGCGCCCTCGACGTTCGAGCCGGGCACGGGGCGGTACCCCGGCATCAGCGCATTGGTCCACACCAGCTTCCTGTTCTCCACGACTTCGAGGTAGCACCCGGCATTGTCGAACTCCTGCCCTTCCGGCGAGCGCATCGTCGTGCGGAAAATTCCGCCCGGCCGCAGGTCGATTTCGGCATCGACCGTCTTCCACGGCACCGGCGTAAACCATTGCCTGATCTGTTCCGGCGTGGTCCAGGCTTTCCAGACGGCCTCGGGCGCGATGTCGATGGTGCGTTCCAAGACCAGGTCGAGTGCAGGCTTCGGGGTATGGGTAATGGGCAGAGGCATTTGAGCATTTCCTGGGCAGGGATTGTTCTCACACCGGCTTGTTCTGCGTGCCCTCGCCCGGTGTCACGAACAGCATCTTCGTCGGGACCGTGGTGCGCGCGGTATGCCAAGTTCCCTTTGGCACGATCACGAACGCGCCGGGATCCCGCAAGCGCGTCACTTCCTCGACGCCATTGCGGTCAAGGACCATCGTGACCTCGCCGGACAGCAGGCAGACGATCTCGTCCCCCGCCGTGTGCAGCTCCCACGTCGACCAGTCGGCGTCGAAGATGAACGAGGACACCAGCAATCGCCCCTTGAAATGCCCGAATCGCCGGTCCAGCTCCTCGAACACCTTTGGCGACACCGCAATGGGGATGACCGAGTGGTCGCGTTGGATAACAACATACGTTGACGCCAGATCGAGGGGTGTGGGCTTGGTCATGGTTTCCAGTGGGGACGTCCTTCACGCAACCCTACAACGAATGGCGGTGCTGCGACAACCTAACCGGCGTGACGATACGTCCCGGCGCCATGCGGGGCCGCCCGGAAGGCCGGCAGCGCTTCTGCCGCCTCCGCAAATATGCCCAGGGCCGGATAGGTCCTGAATACGGAAACCGACTCATGCTCGAAACGGAGGTCCAGCAGTTGCATGGAGATTGCAACCCGACGCACATACGGTGAATCGAGCATACCGATGAGTTTCATTGCTGCTCCGGTGGTGGAGTGACTCTCCATACCGGGCAAGCGCCCGGAATTTGTCGCGTACCATCCCGTTAACTGAAACGTCGCGGCCGCGTCGTCCAATTGGCATCGGTCGCCGTAACGCCGAGAAGGCATTGATGTGGCCAGGTGCACCTCCGGTGTCTTCGTCGCGAAGAGCAATCGACTCCGTGGCGGCAGCAGGTTTATTCTGGACCGCAGGTGGTGAGTCCCGTAGTCGCTGAATAGCCAACAAGGGCCGTGTTGGAGATACAAAACGCCGGGTACCCTTGGGCCTGCCGCCCAAACGCGCCAATGGGACCCGGACTGACTTGATTCGAAGAGGAGAGAAGCCTTGAACAAACAACCGGATTTGGCGAAGGACCAGGACAGCACCCCCGATCTCAACCGCCGGTACTTGGGCGTTGGCCTGGTGGCCGTGCTGGGCACCGGGCTGGGGGTGACTAACATGGCGCAGGCGTTCCCTCCTGGGTCCGCCGGCGAGTTCAACGCCGTGAGCCGCATCCTCGCGCGCTATGGCGTGAGCGTGCGCGGCGAGTTCGACCAGACCGTCACGCCCGGCCATGACGTGCTCACGACCCGGGTCGTGCAGCAGCCGGTGACCGAATACCGCCAGGAAATCGGTACCCTTGGCCGGGCCGGGATCATTCCCTGTGTCAAGACCTCGGTGTTTGAAGGGGACGCCAGCTTCATTCACTTTCATCCAGGTGAAATCGTCCCCTGCGTCAGGACCACGATTGAACGGCATGTCCGCGCGACCCATGAGTTGTTCGACACGGACGAGGGCGGCATCGTTCCCTGCGTCAAGGTGCCTCGGAGATGCTGGACGGGCGGCCTGCTCGGCGCCGTTGAAGTCAGCGTGAACGTTTTGGACGTGGACTTCAGCGTGCGCGTCGGCGGCAAATTTTACCTTCTCGTCGAGGGCAGTCTGGTGGAGCAAAGGCCGGTTAGTTAACGCCATCAGCGCGCGGGCGAGCGTGGATTCTGGGGAAGTTGCTCAGCTTGACGCCCAACGTGTTAGGTAACCGGCGCGCCGCCATCGACGATCGCCAAGTAGAAGGCCGTACCGGAGCGTC
>Ga0163150_10008758_pt1 | contig 11412 bp, 11 predicted proteins | sample OliLakLV19P2IB_FD_148628 | JGI IMG/M metagenome (GOLD analysis project Ga0163150, IMG submission 148628) | Freshwater microbial mat bacterial communities from Lake Vanda, McMurdo Dry Valleys, Antarctica - Oligotrophic Lake LV.19.P2.IB | ecosystem: Environmental > Aquatic > Freshwater > Lake >...
ATACATAATAGTGTAGGAGGTCGCGTTTATAACCCCACCCCATTGGAATGTGGGGCGTGCTGTATTAATGGTAGAGTTGTTGCTTGGCTGAGACAGAGTGTTAACAGTTTCAATTGGGGTACGGAAACTGAACACAGTTGACCATCCACCGGTGTGCCCGTTTGTAGCACGGGATCGTACCTTCCAGAAGTAAGTTGTTGCATTCTCGAGCGTTGTTGATGTTGCTAGTATCTTTTTTTGTAGTGCAGCAGTACCTCCTACGTCATCTGGAACTGATTGATTCGTTAAATTAACTTTAACAGTACCCTCAGTGAACGTATTTGCAGTTGCAATTTGGATGTCAAATTTTTGTGGTGCTGGTATTGCAGCGCTGTAAGCAGTTTGCCACTTTAGAACTGGTTTAAGGTTCGCTGTCGCCAGTAGAATCGTATTTGTTGCAGGGGATGTGAGTGTCGGTTTATTAACTACCGCATTAGCCGAGGTAAAAGAAACTGTAGGGCTCCATGCGGTTGACGCAGTTCCCGCATTTCCTTTCACTCTCCAGTAAAGCGTTGTTAACTTAGGGAATTCAACGGTGCTTGTATATTGTAAAACAGGAGAAGTACTTGTTACATTTACTATAAATGTACTAAACGCAGGGGACGTTGATACTTGAATTGTATATCCGGTTGCCCCTCGTGTGTCATACCAATAGAACGTTGGAGAAGCATCTGTGTGTTGGAAGCCGTTTTGTGGAGAAGAAGTAGCGGGAGTTTTGAAGTACATATTAGTGACTTTCGCATCCAAGTATTGATTCGTCGAAATCATTTGGGCAATATTTTGATCAATGTTATAAAAGAACTGCCACCAATTAGGAACTGCTTTTCCTTGAAATGTAAGTCCGTTAGCCTTCCCTGGCCAATTTTGTGACCACCAGATACTGTAGCCTTTTTGATTACATCCCCATCGACTACAATTCAAAACGGTGGGTGCTCCACTACCATCCGGTTTCCAATTCTCACATGAGGTTGAGACAGAAGTCATATTATCGTAGTCATAACCTAAACCATCACCAGTTGTTCCATTTGGTGGATAATGAACATTTCCACAAACTGGTGCTGTTCTGTCCCATGAAGTAGTCCCGGTGAACGGTGTCCAAAACAAATTTGGTATGACGAGTTTGCCTAAGTGATCCTCTACAGAATGTCCAAAGCTATGCATACCGTAAAGCGCTTCGTCTAAATTCTGATCTAATCCGAGGAAAAGAAAAGATCGTTGTCCATCACATAGGTTCGGTGCCCCATTCGATGCACCATTTGTATATTGATACTCGAATAGGTTGTTGCTATACACCCATTGATATTCTTTATCATATCCACCTGTATCATAATTCACATCAAACCATGCCCATACTTGATCAATTTTGTTGTTAACAATTTCATTACAAATTTCGTTATTATTGGCACTAAGTATTGAATCAAGTGAATGGTACCAGCTCTCGAATGGACCTGTTGTTCTAGGAGAATGCCCAAGACGCTCAATAGTTTTTACAATTTGAACATTGACGGCCGGTACCGCAGCGGCGTTTTTATAACCCTTCGGCTTCGATCCATTAATCATCGTTGTTCTAGACATATCTGTATGCGTATTTGTTCTAGTACGTCTTGTGTCTGCCTCCCTGGGGAAATATCGTAGATCAAGTACTCGTATCGTTTCTGCAGCAGTTGCTTGGACAGAAGGACCACTCGAAAAAGATTCTGTTTCTACAAACGTATTGTTTGAAGTATCTACAGTCTCCCTTGTTTTTGGTGGTTCAGTTGAAATACTTGATGGGTCGGGATATATAACCGAGTAGAAGTTATTTACATCACTCGCTACTAAAAGTGAGTTCACTTCTGCATCGCTTAGTACCACTTTAGATGTTGGTTGATCAATAACTTCAAAACCAATAACAGTTAACGAACCACTTGTTACCTTCAATACTATTTGAGTTCCTGGGTTATACGAAACGTTATATTGGTATCGTTTTGTTTGTTTTGGCGTAATAGCCTGAACATTTGAAACTGATTTAGAGTCGACCTCTAAATTAAATGAAGCATTAAGATCACTTTCGTTCTTAATAGTATATATAACTTGGTATTGTCCAGGACTTGTTGTTGTTACTACGACCGGGCATTCAGCTCCAATGCAGCCCGCTTGGCCCACTCTCAATTTTCCTGAACTCACCATAAAGCCGAGAGCAATTACTACTAAAGCTGAGGCAAAAATAACAACTATTGTTAATAGCTGCGAACGACGTGTACCAATCGAAGATCTAAATCCCATGTCAAAGAGTTACTCCAGTGTGGAATTAAATTGTATTATTGTCAATAACTGATGAACATATGAGACTACAGTAAAATAATTTTTATTGACACTAAAAAATCCCACTTGCGTGGGACTTCTTAGTGAATAATTTCTAAAAAATTACTTCAATTCAACAGTTGCGCCGGCGGCCTTAAGCTTTTCAGCTGCTACCTTGGCTTCGTCTGCTTTTACGTCTTTCAAAATTTCTGCTGGAACTGCGTCAGTCATATCTTTCGCTTCTTTTAATCCAAGATTTGGGTTAATTTCACGAAGTGCTTTAATAACGGAAATTTTATTTGCTCCGCCATTAGTCATTACAACTGTTTGAGTTGAGCTTCCGCTATCAGCTGCTGCCTCTCCTGCTGCTGCGGGAGCCGCTGCTGCTGGAGCTGCTGCCATAGGCATAGCAGAAACACCGAGCTTTTCTTGAAGCTCAGTGACGAGTTCAGAAAGTTCAAGCACTGTAAGCACTGAAATTTCTTCAACTAATTTCGCGACTGTTTTTGATACTGTTTTTTCTTCTGCCATGTATGCTCACCTCCTTAAAAAATTAAGAAACAAAAAGGAAGTAATATTCGTTTGAATATCTATCTCTTTTTTATCGCTTACGCGGTAGTCTGTTCACTCTTTGCTTTCAGTAAATATACAAGCTTTTGTAAGTTACCTTGGAGTGTTCCGACGATACCATACATTGGACCAGCAACTGCACCAACAACTTGTGCATAAAGTACTTCCTTAGTAGGTAATTTGCTGATTTTCGAAAGCCCATCTGCGCTTTGTACCGTACCTTCTACTATTCCCATTTTCCACTTAGGGAGCTCATTATCTTTCATAAATTTGCCTAACGTTTGAAGAGGTGCAACGGCATCTTCAGTTCCCCAAATTAGTGCAGTTTGTCCAGACAATACTGCATCAGCTAACATTTCAGATGGAAGCTCAGCAGCTTGACCTGCAATTCGAAGATATGTATTTTTTGCAACCATCATATCGGCGTTTGCTTCTTTAAGAGCTGCTTTGAGCGATTGCTGACCTTTCATTGTCATTCCTCCGTAATCCACAAACACTATAGACTTAGCTCCGGACATCTTTGATGCAAGAGCTGAAACAGAATCTACTTTATATTGCTTGATATCTTTAGTTGTTTTCATTTGGATATGGTGCGAAGTGAGGAGCTAACCTGAAGTAATTCAGCGTAGGTGCCTCGGCAAGTGTTTATTCCTCCAAGAAGGAACTTGCTGTCTTCGGTAACGCAGTATATCAAAAATTAAACTAATCTGCAAGGCAAGAATACCATTGACACTTATAACTAAAACTGGTTTGATTAAGCAACTTTATGTACGATCACGATAACCCTCGGATTATTTCAGAAACGATTCAAGAACCTAGCGATCCTTCAATGAAAAGCAAGTTTAATGAATTTAGCCGCCTTATTCGTCAAAATTCTCGTAATAGATATAAGCCTCTTGTTTCACTTTTCGTATTAGCAGTTTTAGGAGTTGGTTCGTTGGCTCTTTCACAGAGGCTACTAAGCCCTGTTGGAGAGGCAACACGTTCACAAGCTGCCGTTCCTCAGGCTCGAGTCAGTACTGCGCTTGATAATGAACTTCAGACTAGCTCAAAAACCGTGGCAATTGTTCATTTAAAAGCAACGCCTGCAACAAAAGAAAATATTAAGAAAGTTCAGGACGATTTACTTCTGGCATTAAGAGGATATAACTTTAGTGTCCGTAACCGATTTGAGTTTGCATCAGCTATAGTACTTGAAGTTGATGGTCCCACGTTAGGAAAGTTAAAAACGTTGGGTGACTATATATCCTCAATTGAGAATAATTTTCATTTGAAACCACAAGCGCAGCAAGCACGTAAAATAATTATGACACCTGAAGCAGAGACCGCTGGTTACGTCCCTGCAAACAATATTGCAGTTGTGGTTGTCGATACTGGTGTAAATGCTGCACATCCTTTCTTGAAAAATCGGGTTGTTGATGAAGCCTGTTTTGGTGAAGAATGTCCTGCAGCAAATGGACCGGGTTCTGCTGTTGCTTGTACTTGGAATACTAACCCTGCTGGTGGCTGTAATCACGGAACACTCGTTGCAGGACTTGTTACTGGTGGTGATACTGGTACTAGTGACAGATTTGCAGGGATTGCTCCAGGGGTGAAAATAATTGCGATTCGTATGGCTAGACGCCAGCCACCGATTACTGCTGGAGCACAGGACGATGTAGTCATGTGGCAGGAAGATATGATTGCGGCAGCAAACTGGGTTTTGGGTAAAGTTCAAGATCCGACATACCCCTATAAAATTGCGGCTGTAAATATGAGTTTATCTACGACAGGCGATATGAGCAGTCTTTGTGGGGACGTAAATGATCATTCCAACTTTATTGGTCAATTGTGGGATGCCAAGGCACCAATTGTTGCTTCAGCTATGAATAACCGGTCACCAAGTGGATTGGGCAACCCGGCATGTTCCCCTCTTGCAATCCCTGTAGGAAGTGTAACAAAACAAAAACAGGTATCAGGTTTTTCAAATGCAGCCCCATGGCACCCAAACTTTATACTTGCTCCAGGTGGAACGGGAGATGATGTTTCAGTTCCTGCACCAGCTGCAGAAAACATAAAATCCTCAACCGGTACAAATGCTTATGCTGAGACGGCTGGAACTTCCTTTGCAGCACCTCAGGTAGCAGCTGCAATTGCACTTATGAGGTCAATTGCGCCAAATACACCCGTTGAAGAGTTTATAAAGGCAATTAAAACGACAGGTATCCAGGTGACAGATACGCGCACAAACACTATATACTCACTTATTCAGGTGAAACCAGCGCTCGATTATTTGAAATCAACGGCAGCAGCATGGTCTGCAACAACGAGTTGTAGTGCAACAACAGGTACCTCTACAACATGTAACATGTCTGCAACACTAGGTGCCTCAACTGAAAAAGAGGATGTTTTGGGTATAGACTCATTAAGCACTGATACTGAAGTAGGGTCAGGAACTGTTTTACAGGCTACAACACAAGCGACGCACGGCAAGTTAATGCTCGTAACTGCTGCTTATCGAGGTGACTCTGCGTATCCAAATCTCCAAATTAGTTCTATGAGCTACTGTGGTGCAGCCATGAGCCGCTTAGGAGGCGCCACTGGTCGTGCAAAATATACTGATCAACATCTCGAAATGTGGTACCTTTTCAATGCTTCAGGGGCAACATGTCCATTAAAAGCAAACTTTACCAGAAGTCTATCCGACTTAACACCTGCTGATCCAAAAGATCGAATTTTAACCAGAACATTTTTTGAGAATGTACCATTTACTAATTTTCTTTCTGGTATCGTACGTATTGCCGGATATAATTACCCTCCAGGATCAACCTTCTTAGATCTACGTGATACTGGTCCTAAAAATTCGAGGTTTGTTTGTACCTATTCTAACTATCCAAATGGTGGACAAAATGTAATTACTTCTACTTCATACCAGTGGAGACAGGTGTGGGGGTCTGGTAAAGTAGTTCCCAATGTACAAAGTGCTATCGGGGTATCTGATCAAAGGACTTCAGATGGTCAATCTATCAATATTAAATGGAATGGAACACAATCATGGCCATGGGCCGGTCTGTGTATTAATTTAAACCAAACTGCTCCTACAGGTGGTGGAACAACACCTCCTCCGCCACCTTCGCCGACACCAGTGCCTAAAACGAGTGTTGTTTTAAAAATCAACGGAAGTGATGGTCCAGTCACTGCAAAAGCAGGCGACATTCTTACCTTCAACTGGTATCCAGTTTCAGCAAACGTGTGTACTGCAAGTGGAGGTGCATGGACTGGTGGAAAGAGCATTGCAAACGGCCTGGATTCACAGATCGCTCTTGTCGGATCAACAACATACAAAATTACATGTACAGGTAACGCAACTGCATCTGATTCAGTTGTTGTGAATACTCCTCCCTCAATAGATTTGCGTGTAAATGGATCATCAGAAGACTTCACTATTGATAAAGGAGTTGTACCGTTCGTAAATTGGTCTGTAGTCGGAGCTACAAGCTGTACCGCATCTGGAGGATGGATTGGAGCGAAAGCAATTAAGGTTGGAACCGAAAAAATGATACGGCCATTAACTGTTGATACAAAATATACATTGTCATGTACTGGTGCTGGTGGCACAACATCTAAGAGTGTTACTGCAAAAGTTGGTACGATAACTGCCCCAATAGGTTACCGAGCTGAGTATTTTGCTGATACGAACTTTGCAGTTTCTGTAGGTTCGCAGAACGTAACGAGTATCAATTATGATTGGGGAACTACTGGAGTACCTTTCCCTGGACTTCAATTAAACTATTACTCTGCTCGATACACAGCGCAGTTCACTCCAACAACAACAGGAACGTATACGTTTATTACCACTTCAGATGACGGTGTACGTCTTTATATTGACGATAAACCGGTTATTCTAGACTGGATATATCATGGACGCTCTCAAAAATCTGGAACAATGACTTTGACAGCGGGAGTACCATACAACTTAGTAATCGAGTATGTTGAAACCTCGGGTGGTGCAACAATGATTTTCCAAGCAGGAATTGGTACTTCTCCCGCACCACTTAACCCAAAGGCTACAAAAGTATCACTAGGAATGAATGGGGGAGGGTTTAGGGGGTATTATTACACGGATAGTAACTATACAAGCCACTCAGCGACAGACACGACACCGGTACTCGATGTGCTTTGGGTAACTATGCCTGATACGAAGCTACCATATAACCATAAGTCAGTTCGATATGCGGGTACACTTACTCCAACAGTATCTTCCACATATTCTTTCCAGGTTTCCACAGGTGCAGAACTGTATATAAATGGGGTTAAGAAGGTATTTACAAATGGAATTACAACCCACGCGATGACTGCAAATGTTAACTATAATGTAACGGTGCAGTCTAAACTAGCAACATTCACTCAAGTGTTCCTTAGGTGGAAATATGGTAGCCTGCCATATACTTCAGTGGACTTTAGGAACATGAAGCCGAGCAACTAAAAGTAACATTACTTGACTACTGTAGATACCTGCTTATTGAGCTCAGGAAATTTGAAGTTTAACTGAAGGGCCCATCGATGAAGTAATTACACCTTTTAAGATTATCTTAGGGTTAATAGCATCAATGACCGTTTGTATGTTCGCAATAAGCTTGTCATCTGAAAGACTCATTTTCCCAACGGTAACATGAATAACCGGAGCTTTCTTTTCTGTTTTTACAGTTAATGTATCAGTCGAAAAGTTCTCAATTGCTTTGGAATCTTTAACAAGTGTTCCGTTTTTTGGATTTGGCATGAGACCACGAGGACCGAGTAGTTTTGCAAATTTAACAAGCTTAGGCATTGTCTCAGCTGTTGCTAATATAACGTCAAAAGTAACTTTTCCAGCTTCAAGCTCTTTAACGACCGCATCGTCAACCATAACTACTTTTTTTACCTTTCCAGTTGAATGAGGAAGTGCAACTTGTACATTAACATTGTCACGGCGAACTACAAAATGCAGTTCTATTGAGGGATCAAATTTTGCATAAGAAGTTTCTCGTACTAACCCTAATGCCTCAACCAAAGGATAATGTCGAGCACTATCAATTTTAGATTTTGCAGCTTTATAGTTTTTGCCGTGTACGTGAACTTTTTTTGTGGCTTTTTCTTTGTTTTCCATAATTACATTTCAGTCTTAACGCCCATCGAGCGTGCAGTTCCCGCAACTACTTTCATAGCCGCCTCAAGGTTTGTCGTATTAAGGTCTTTCATTTTCTCAGTTGCTACTTCTTCAAGCTGTTGTCGAGTCATAGTACCTGCAATTGCACGAGGAGTAGTTCCTGATCCCTTAGCAATTCCAATTTTTTTCTTAATAAGCTCTGAAACAGGAGCAAGTTTAAGTTCAAAATCAAACGAGCGGTCTTCGTAAATTGTAATAACAGCAGGTACAACATTTCCTTGCATAGAACTTGTCTTGTCGTTATATGCTTTCACAAAGTCCATGATTGCGACTCCATGTTGACCCAAAAGGGGACCAAGTGGAGGAGCTGGAGTTGCACTACCAGCCTGCAAGTTAACTTTTACTGTTGTTTTTATTTTTTTTGCGGCCATTTGTATTTATATTATTCTTGAAGATTTGAAGCATTGCAGCACTTTCAGTTAAGAAAGGAGGTTGCGATACATTCGTATCTTCCTCACCAATTGGTGAAGTGAGATTATTGTACCTGGGAATGGAGGCAAAATCAAGAGTTGTGAACTTAAACCTTTGCTACTTGTAGGAAATCAAGCTCAACTGGTGTTTCACGTCCAAAGATAGAAACCAATACTTTTACCTTTCCTTTTGCCTCGTCAACTTCATGTATTGTTCCAAGGAAGTCAGAGAACGGTCCATCAGTAATTTTAATAGCCTCACCAACCGTAAGTTTTGTTTTAAATCTAGGTGCAGGCGAGCTTACGAACTTTTGGATGTTATTTACCTCTGCCTCAGAAAGTGGTGTTGGCTGATCTCCAATACCCACGAATCCGGTAATTCCAGGTGTAGTGCGGGCTGCAAGCCAGGTGGTGTCATCAAGAATCATCTTAATAAGAATATATCCTGGGAAGATCTTTTCTTTAACGGTAGCTTTTTTACCCCCACGGATGACCACACGATCTTGGGTTGGAACGAGGATTTCAAAAAAACGATCGTTAAGACCCATTGATTCAATACGTTGCTTTAATGTTTGGGAAACTCGAACTTCATGTCCTGAGTTACTATGGAGAACGAACCATTTTGCATGTTCGTTGTTTTCAGCGTTCACGATAATGTGACCAGGAATCTTTTTCTTCCCGATTCCACGCTCATCTATGAGTGCTTCTTCGCTATTTACAATGTTTGGAGGAGTGTCTGACATATTGGATATTAGTTATTATACATAATTTGTACTCAAAAGAGAACTAGCGTGAGACTACTGCACTGAGGAGCTTAGTAAAGAGAACATCAAGGCCTCCCAGATACAATCCCACGATTGCCGATAGTATTATAACGGTTGCGGTTAGTTTTGCAACCTCATCTTTTTTAGGCCATGTAACTCGACCGAGCTCGGTTCTTACATCACGCAAATAAGTCACAGGATTCATATTACGGAATTCTAGCATATTTTTTAATTTGTTCAAAGGTGACAGCCTCGCATGATACACTAAACAGTTATTCCTTGAGGCTAACGAAATATACATATGCATGAAATAGGACTTGATGAAGTTGGGCGAGGCCCGCTTGCTGGGCCAGTAGTTACTGGAGGGGTAATTCTTCATCAGGATATTAAAAATCTTCTATTTAATTCAAAAGTAGTTATTCGAGATTCTAAAACAATGTCACACAAGCAGCGTCTCGAAGCTACTCAATGGATATATGAGCACTCCCTCGCTGTTGGTATTGGAGTAAGTAGTGTGGTACACATAAACACCTTAGGTATCGTGCCTGCTACCAATAGGGCATTCCGAAAAGCGGTGAAAGCTATCACGTTAAAGTTCAGGGATTCAATAGAACAATTAGTAATCGATGCATTTTTCATTCCACAAGTATCTGGGTTTCCTAAAAGTAAGCAAAAGGCAATAATTAGAGGTGACAGTCAGGTGCTCGCCATTTCAGCCGCTTCAATAGTGGCAAAAGTATACAGAGATGATTTGATGATAAATCTAGGGCAACGTCCCGAGTTTCAGCAATACCAATGGGAGCGTAATAAAGGGTACGGCACAACACAGCACTGTGAAGCCATAAGAAAATACGGCACCACTCAACATCATCGAGAATTATTCGTAAGAAAATTATTGAAGTAAGCCTTTATCCGTTGCGCTTTTTTTCAAGCTCAATTTGGAAAGCCATCTTGTATTTCTTCTCTTTTCGCTTCTCAGCTTCTTTTTTGAAACGCTCACGATCACGGTACTCTTGAATGAGCCCAGAATCGATCACTTTTTTACGAAAACGCGCAATTAAGCGGTCATCGCTTTCACCTTTTTGTTTTTTTACTATTACCATAATAAAATCGCCTCCTTTCAGAGCATGCCAAATACCCTTTGTTTATTGAGCTGATTTTACCAAATTCTAGCGAAGTTTCAAACGACCAAAGAGTATGGAAGCAATTTGGGTAATATTCCGGTGAGAAATCCAATTGCTACATCGATAATGAGGATTATAATTATGACAGGTAAATGACGATCTATGATCGTATGGTCATGTTTCATTTCCCGACGAAGTTTACGCCCATATATAATTTGTATGAGTGCAAAAAGCACGAGAGCCATCGAAGCAACTATCCCAAAGTAGTGAAGTTCAATTTGTTGGTTAATTTGGGCGAACGCTTCTAGGCGAGGAATATACACGAGTGACTGGATAATAACCAGTGTAGTGAAGACGATTCCGTTTACGAATAAAATAACAGGAAACCAGCCGTGATACTTTTTGTCACGCCAAATAATATACCAGGCAATCGGAGCGGCAGCCCAGAGGAAGAAAACAATTACAGCATGTTTGGTTGGAAATTTCATATCAATCATCAGTATACCCTTTTTACATATTCCTTACTCTACGTTTATTTAACCCCTAAGCTCATGTGTAAAGATATACCTATACATAGAAAGGAGGTGATCATTATATGAAAAACTCAAACGATAAGAGCCAAAAGGAAGGACCTCCCATGAGCGTTGAAGATGCCGGGCGATTAGGTGGCGAAACAACACTCAGAGAGCATGGTCCAGAATTTTACAGCAAGATCGGTAAAAAAGGTGGAAGAGCACGAGGTAGAAATCGTGCAAAAGTAAATCAATCTGGAAGTTCGCAACATTCAAATCGCGAATCCCGATAACTGTACACCACTGTACCACAAGATCGGGTAGCAAGGCTACCCGTTTTGTGAGGTTACAACTCAAAAGAACGTTTAAGTAATAGATCTTTATGCCTGATGCGTTCGGCTTCAAATCCGCGTTTATGAAAGCCATGCTTATTGATTAAATGTGATGCGTATTGAGCACCAAGATAATGTGGCATAACTACATATGATGATCCTAGGCTGTATAGATTCAACGCCTCTTTAATAT
>Ga0163150_10008760_pt1 | contig 11408 bp, 9 predicted proteins | sample OliLakLV19P2IB_FD_148628 | JGI IMG/M metagenome (GOLD analysis project Ga0163150, IMG submission 148628) | Freshwater microbial mat bacterial communities from Lake Vanda, McMurdo Dry Valleys, Antarctica - Oligotrophic Lake LV.19.P2.IB | ecosystem: Environmental > Aquatic > Freshwater > Lake >...
GATCAGCAAATGGCACAACTTCAGATTCAACCGGCCGACTTTCATGGAGAGTGGAACTATATGATTTCACCCAGAAAACCCTCCCCATGAAAAAATATTTCACCGTAGGTTATTTCTCAACGGGCACTTAGCTGATCCGGCTCGCCTTGAAGCGTCTTCTCGACAGCAAAACGCAGGAAGCGGCTCAAGCGCGGAGCGCGACTGAATTCGGGAGTTTCGAGGATCTTCTGAACCCCGACCCGTCTTCCCCCGTCCGCAACTCGCTTCGGATCATGCCATAACACCGTAAGGTTACCCCACGACACTTTCTTTTTGGTCCTTCTTCCAACAAGTTGGGCTGGCAAACAGCCCATGCAAAAGATCGAGAGTCGCCCCAACCGGAGAAAGCGCTGGTTTCGGGATAAGCACCACGAGCCTCAGCGAACTTGCTTGCTCTCCAAAGACAAGAGAGTCGTTTCTAGGAACCTGAGGACACGCCGATTCCGGGATTCAGCCTCTAGCGGAAGACCTCATCCAGTGCTGGGTGGGTGGGAACAGCTTCACCGCCGCTGCCTGGAGACTCCGAGACATTATGTGGCAAGGAGGAAGATCCCATGACCCCAAGATTCAGACTCAGTTGGTTTCTGTGTTTGGTTCTCTCGTTGGGCCTGGACTGTTGGGCCTTTGAGGAGGGAAATCCCTCGAACCGAGAGACGCTTTGGCAGGAGTTCATGAGCCAAGGAAAGCACCATCGGGAGCAACGGCATTTGTCTGACGCTGAGAGAAACTATCTGGCGGCGGTGAGAGCAGCCCAGCAATTTGGTTCCGAAGACTCAAGGGTTCCGGCAAGCTTGAACGCCCTGGCCACAACCTATCACGAACAGGGCCGCTACACCGACTCAGAGCGCTCCTATCACAAGGCCCTGACCATCTGGGAAACTGCCTTGGGGCCCGAGAACGAAAATGTCGCCATCTGTCTGAATAACTTGGCGAGACTCCATCAGGACCGCGGGCAGTTTGCTCAGGCTGAGCCGTTGCTAAAACGGGCACTGGCCATACAGGAAAAGCTCTTTGGCGCAAGACATCTGGAACAGGCGAAGAGCTTAGACTATCTGGGAGATTTGTACTCAGCCCAGGGTCTCTATGGGAAAGCCGAAAGTCTCTATCGACAATCACTAGCTGTCCGAGAGAAGGCTTTGAAGCCAGATGACCCTCAACTTGCCATCAGCCTCCACAGCCTGGCACAGCTGTACTTTCGCCTGGGTCAGTACACCGAAGCGGAAACTCTCCACCGGAGAGCTTTGCTGATTCGAAAGCGGGCGTTGGCCGAGACTGACCCGGCCGTGATCACGAGCCTCACCGGTCTTGCACGAGTCTATCGAGAGGAAGGACGCTTGAGGGAGGCGGAGTCTCTGACTCGGCAGGTCATCAGCCTTCTGGAGAAGACTGTGGGAACCGAACACTCGGATCTGGCTCCGGTGTTGAACAATCTGGCCGATGTCTGCCAGGCGCAACGGCGGTATTCCGAGGCAGACTCCTTCTACCGGAGAGCCTTGGCCATGAACGAGAAATTCCTTGGGCCAGATCATCTGGATACCGGCAGGATCATCCATGGCTTGGGCACTCTGTACTTTGAGCAAAAGAACTATGCCAGGGCTGAGAGCCTGTACCGGCGGGCGCTGGCCATCAAAGAGAAGTCGCTAGGCCCCAATCATCCTTCTGTTGCCACGACGCTGAACAATCTTGGCCAGGTCTTTCTTCTGCAGCACCGCTACGCCGACGCCGAGCCGCTTTTTCGTCGCGCTCTCGAGATCCGGGAAGCACGCTTAGGGAAGGAACATCCGATGTGGCTACGACGTTGAACGACTATGCGTCTCTTCTGAGAAAAACGAACAAAAAATCTGAGGCTCGGGAAATGTCTGTTTGGGCCAGTCGAATCTTGGCCAAAAACCGAGCCGCAAAACTCGCCAACCAGAGTGTCCATGTAAAGACGCTGATGAATGCGGGGCAGAAATCACGCTGAATCAAAATGAGAATATCGCGTACAATCTCCCGCCATGGTGGCAACGGAAGCGAGGCCGTTGCGTTCCGGTCAGTGAGTCGAGCGATCGCGACGCTTCGCAAGAAGATTCATGTGTTCGCCGACGAAACACACCCCTTCCTGCAAGGGGCTAGGCTCACAGCCTGGGAGCTGCAAAAAGACAACATCCCGGTGACTCTCATCACGGACAGTATGGCCGGGTATTTCATGCAACAGGGAAAGATTGATTGCGTTGTCGTCGGAGCCGACCGGATTGCGGCGAACGGAGACGTGGCCAACAAGATAGGCACCTACTCCGTGGCTGTGCTGGCGAAGGAGAACAACGTGCCCTTTTACGTGGCCGCGCCCATTTCCACGCTGGATCTCAGCCTGGCTTCGGGAGAACACATCCCGATTGAGCAGCGCCCCAGCCGCGAAGTAACTCACATCCAACAAGCGGCTATCGCGCCCGAAGGTGTGCAGGTTGCAAACCCCACCTTTGACGTGACTCCCAACCGGTATGTGACGGCGATCATCACGGAACGGGGGGTTGCCCGAGCACCGTATCTCGAGAGTTTACGCCAGGTGGTTCTTGGAGCGGAGTGAGAGGGTTGAGATCGTTGTAATCGTAGGATGCGTTGCGCTTCTCCGGCAACGCATCACCCGTCCAGCCGGTGCCTGATGCGTTGGGAAAAGCACCAACGCATCCTACAGATTTTGAGAGCACGATGCTGAGGCAGGTTAAGATGTGTTGCGTTTTTCAGCAACGCATTGTCACCAAGTGGAACTTGCTCCCAGCAACCATGACGGATTATCGAAGGAACTTTCGCCCGGGTGCCTGCTACTTCTTCACGCAAGTCACCTTCGACCGGAGAGACTGGCTGTGCACAGCGTGGGCACGAGCAGCCCTCAGAAAACGCAATCGTCAAGGTTCGGATGAACCGGCCTTTTGTGATAGAGGCGTGGGTCTTGTTGCCGGACCATCTACATTGTCTTTGGAGACTGCCTTCCGGGGACGCGGACTACTCGACGCGCTGGAGACTGATCAAGAGGTTTGTCACAAAGAAACGAGATCGCGGTTGGGAACTGCCTGCTCCGTCTGAATCCCACAAGCAGCGCAGCGAGCAAACGCTTTGGCAGCGGCGATTCTGGGAGCACACGATTCGCGATGACGAAGATTTCCGGCTCCATTGCGACTACATTCACTACAACCCGGTCAAACACGGCCTGTGCCGTGCCCCAATAGATTGGGCCTACTCCTCGTTTCACCGGTTTGTTCGCGAAGGGCGCTACGAGCTCGACTGGGGCAGCCCGATTGATCCGTCGAAGTTCAGCAAGATTGGCAACGAGTAGGATGTGTTGCGCTTTTCAGCAACGCATCACGACGGGGATCCGATGCGTTGGCAAGAGCGCCAACGCATCCTACCTGGCTTGCCAGCGTCTCCTCCGGACGTCACTCCGTCGTCGCCTGACCCTCAACCTTCTCAAATTCCAGAATAGAGTCGCGAAGCTCGTGAGGAATGGGCTTGGCTTTTTTCACTTCGGGGTCGAAGCAGGCCTGAACGGTCGACCCATCGGCAACGATGCGGCCTGTGTGCGCTTCTACAATCTCGTACTCAAAAATGAAGCTCGATCTCTTCAGTTCGGAAACTCTCGCGAACACCTGGAGCACTTCGCCCGCATGGGCCGGTGAGCGATAGTTGCACTCAGCACGCACGACGACAAAGCTGTGCCGGGTGAATGCCTCGCTGCCAAAGAGCTTTTTCCAGTAGTGCAGCCGCGCGATCTCAAAGTAAGTGAGGTAGACCGCGTTGTTCACGTGTCCGAGGGCATCCAGGTCACGGAAACGGACTTCGATATTAGTCGAAAACTTGAAGGGAGGCATCGCAAAATTGATTGGCGGGCGATCTTGGAGTGACCGCATCTTCCCCTAGTCTCACTTGCTAAAGAATAACTCTGGGCATCCCCGCCATAGTTTCTGAACAAATCCAGCGAGGGACTTTCACCGCAGAGGACGCGGAGACCGCAGAGAATCCGGGACGTCGTTCACGATTCGCCGAATACCATGACCCCGAAACTCATCCACGAAGAGCACGAAGAATCACTAAGAATGCGCTAAAGGCCCAATGCAGGTCAGTGCTCAGCCGCATCGTTTAGCCAAACTCCAGATGATGGCCGTGAGGCGTTGTCGATGGCTATTGATCACTCTGTCTGTTGTCTGTTGGGTCGGAGGCCACACTACTCACCAATAGGAAATAGCCTATCGGCAATAATCAATAGCAACTGTCTTTGCCGATCTCGCCCTTTCTGGCTCTTCATTCGTGGGCCTTAGTGTCCTTCGTGGACGGCTCGTGTTGCCCGTTATCGCGTTGAGTCTTTCATCTTCGCTCACCTCAGTGTTCTCTGCGGTGAATCTAGCTGGCGCGCCACGATTCCAAGGCCAGACGCGCGGCCCCGCGAGCGCCTGCCATGTCCCCGTCGGGCGCAATCTCAACGGTGACACCCATCTGTTCATCCCGCAACGGAAGGTGCTTGCGCAGCACGCTGAGAAACCACTCTCGAAACTCAGGCATGGTTTGCATCACGCCGCCGCCGACGAAAAAGGCGTCCAGATCGAGAAACTGCATCGCGATGTCGAACAACACCGCCAGGGCGATGGCCTGTTTCTCGAAAATCTGCCGGGCCATCGGGTCGCCATCTTCTCCGAAAGCGCGGACCTGCTTGGATCTTGCTCCGCCCGCATCGTCTACTTGCCACAGCGGGTGGTTCGGATACTTCTGAAGGTAGTACGGCAAAAGATTATTTCGGATGGCTGTGAGTGACGCCCATGCTTCGGCGTCGCCTTCCCGGCCGCAGTTGCACTTGGGCATCGGCTGGCCTGGCTCGAGAAGGCCGTGCGAAGGGAGAACCACGTGACCCGTCTCAGCCGCAAACCCGGTGTTGCCCACCACAAGCTGGCCGTTCACAACAATGCCGCCGCCCAGGCCGGTTCCAACCGCCGCGGTCATTGAGGAGAATTTCACATCCCGGCCGAACTTCACACGATGGCAGTGCAGTGCCGCAGCATTCCCATCGTTGGCGTAAATCGTTGGCAGGCCGATGACTTTTTGGAATACCTCACGGATTGGGAACCGCGCCCACTCGCTGTTACCAAAGTTCGTTGATCCTTGGGCTGAGATCACTCCGTCGGCGCTGGCAGGTCCCGGCGTGTCGAGGCCCACGGCCTTGATATTGCTCATGTCTATCCCGCTGAGATTGGCAGCCTGATTCAGTGCCATCTCCATCTGCTTCAGAGTCACGGCAGGCCCCTGTCCAACCAGCGACGGCGACTCCAGCATTTCCTCGATGTGGAACGTGCCGTCCTCTCCCAGAAGCGTAACATTGACTTTGGTGCCTCCAAGATCAACTCCGGCAAAGAAGTTCTGACTGGACATGCAGGGTCCCTCAAGTTGAGATTGGTTTGTCACTGCCTCGATGCCCCTCCGCGGAAACAGGAAGCGGCATCAAAATGTCGGAATGGTTGCTTGGCGCATCGGATGCTCTACCGGAACGCTTTTCTAGCCAGTGGCAACTGACTCCATCTGCGACTGGCCCACCATTTTTCGCGAGGTGAGATCGCCATTGAGACGTTGGATAAACTCTGCAAACAGGCGGGCATAGCTGTCCAGAACCTCCAGGCTTCCCCCTTCCAGAAGAGGCGAGCACATCTCGTAGGCCACGGCGCCTTCAAAGCCTCCTTCTACGAGAGTTGTCAGGAACCGGGTGTAATCAATAAACCCTTCTTCGATGGGAACAGCCTGAACGTAAGGCTTCTGCTCGGAGTAGTTCACGAGCGCAGGGTTGTAGTGGTAGCGCGGCCGGCGCTGGTAGTTCGCGACCGTGGTCTGCACCGTGAGTGGTGCCAACTTGCGGGCGGCGGTCACGAGGTCTTCGCCATGGAGCGCAGGGGCCCAGGCGTCGAACATGGCTTTGCAGTTGGGATCGTCAATTGCCCGAATCAGATCATGGAAGCTCTCGTACCCAACCCCGATGTCGTGATGATTCTGAATGCCCAAAGTCACTCCAAACTCATTAGCCCGGCGTGCCGATTCCTTAAGTGCGTCCACCACCAGCCTCCATTGGGCATGGTAAGCACTAGCTGGGTTTTCATAACCCGTGAAGATCCGCACGAAGCCGCCCCCCAGATCACTCGCCAGGCGGGCCAACTCGGTGATGTATTGGATCTGAATCTCGCGGTGCGGCACTTCCGCATGTTCGAGGTCGGCGGTGAAATTGTTGTATCCAGCAATACACACGCGTTCGATCTTTCTGCGCTCCAATTGCTTCCGCAGCTGCGCCCTTGCCTTCGCGTCCCAGTCCAAAACCGAAAGATGTGGACGCTTTGCCATGAGCATGACGCCGCTAAAGCCCAGATCCGCGGCTCTGTCAATGAACTGCTCGAGCGAAAGAGCCGCCTGGCCCCAGGAGCCGGAGTAGCTGACGGAGTGAAGCATTGGAAAGAGAGACATCGAGACCTCCTGTTGGTTTATACAAGAACCGCTGTAATTGTTTAGCGGGGCTAAAAAGCCCTGTACGTCAGGCTTTCCAGCCTGACCCACTGCCACGAAGTCAGGCTCGAAAGCCTGACCTACGAGGAAGACTGCTGCAGCCCCGCTAAACAATTACGAATTGCTTCGATCCCACAACAGCCCGCCGTGCTTTTGCCAGCGGGAAAGTGAACTCCGACAGTCGATAGTGACTTGACAAGCTTAGAAGTGAACGTGCCGCCGAATTGGAGGCTACCATTATCCGTCACGATGGACAACCCGCAGGAGCATTGGTAGCAATGGTGTCCACCGGCAGGAGCAAACTAAATCGTGATAGGCTGGCGTCGTTTCGGGGACGAGACAACTTCACTCAAGGGGGGAACCATGCAGTTTGCGGATCGAACAGTGATTGTCACGGGGGGTGGCTCTGGAATCGGCCAAGCCATGGCCGTGCGCTTCGCTGCTGAGCGGGCGGCAGTTGTCATTGCCGATCGCAACGGTGGACGGGCAATGGAAGTAGCCAGAACAATTACTACCGCAGGAGGCAAGGCCATAGCCACTCAGACGGATGTGAGTGTGTCGCACGACGTACAGGAAATGGTGGCACTGGCACTGAAGTCTTTTGGCGCTGTGGACGTGCTGGTCAATAACGCGGCGGCGCCCGGAGGAGACAATCTGGTGTTGATGGAGGAATCCACGTGGGACCGTGACTTAGCGGTCTGCCTAAAGAGCGCGTTTCTCTGTTGCCGCTACGTTCTTCCGGGAATGATCGAACGCAAGCGCGGAGTCATTGTCAACATCTCCTCGGTGAACGCTCTTGGCTACTTTGGCAACGAAGCCTACAGCGCAGCCAAGGCGGGCGTGATCAATCTTACCGAAAGCCTGGCAGCGCGCTATGGCCGCTACGGCATCCGCGCCAACGCGATCGCCCCAGGCTCGATTCGCACGCCCATCTGGCAGCATCGTATCGACAAGGACCCGCAGGTCCTCAAGCGATTGGAGAAATGGTACCCGCTGGGCCGAATCGGCGAACCCGAAGACGTAGCCAACGCGGCCCTGTTTCTGGCTTCCGATGCCGCTTCTTGGATTTCGGGAGTTGTGTTGCGCGTCGACGGCGGCTTGATGGCTGGAAATCCCCTGATGGCGGAGGATCTCCTGGTCGAGTCACGGGAGCGGACTATTTAGCGGTGAGTGCGGGACCCCGTCAAAGTCCGAAGCCAGCGATAACTATAAGGTGACAGCCGGGCACGATTCCCCCTTAAAAAAAGGGGGGAAAGGCCGGAGGCCTTAGGGGGTTGTCCTGGCAGGGTCGTACTTCTTTTGAGTAAGCGGACTTCGACTGCAACCGAGTGCGAGAGACGCAAAAACATCCTGCAGCCGCACTCAGGCACGACCTTGCTTTCGTACCGCTTCGTTGAGCTGCTTCGTCAGGCGCGGCACGGCCACTTCAGCAGCTTCGTCAGCTTCGTACTCGAGCGCCAGGTAACCCTTGTACCCGCCCTTGGCAAGCGTCGTCAGAATGCGGTTCCAGTCGGACGGCAGCTTCTTGCCGTTCTCTGAAATCTCCGTTTTGAATTGCACATTCACGGCGTAGGGCACACAGGCTTCGATCTGGGCATAGGTGTTGCTTTCAAAATTGCCGGTGTCGAGATTGATTCCAACCCAGGGCGAATTCACCGTTTTGACGATCTGCACAACTCTCTCTGCCTTTGACGTGATGCCGCCGTGGTTCTCCAAGCCCAGGATCACACCCTTCCTGCCGGAGTAATCCCCGGCGCGCTTTAGGACACCGACCACCCACTCCGCCGCCTGATCCTCCGTCGATCCCTTGGGCACGTCGCCACCAAAGACGCGAATGTGCCCGGCCCCGAGCTTTGCGGCTACCTCCACCCACCGCTCGAGCCACGCCACCTCGCGCTCGCGCAGATCCTCGGTTGGGCGGCACATGTCTGAGCGAATCGAAATGCTGTAAATCTCGACACCGTTCTTATAAGCCAGGCGGCGCAACGGTAGCAGAAACTCGTCGCTGGTGTTCGGGAACCAATAAACGGTGAGGTCGAGCCCATCGACGTTAAGCTCCACCGCCAGACGAACGAGGTCGTCGTAGGTCATGGATTTCTTCTTCAGCGCCTCGCGAAACGAGTACGCACAAATGGCAGTGCGCAGCCGGGCGTTGCCTTTCGACAAAGTGTCGGCGGCAAGGACGCCGGAAGCGCCGCCGAAAACAGTGAGCATGGGTAGCGACTTCAAGAGGTCTCTGCGGTTCATAGCGTGCCTCGCATCCAGGTTGGGGAAACTGCAAAGGAATTGTCCATCGAGGCGCCCAACATAGCGGTCAGCCGCGGTATTGTCAAATGGCTCAGCGGCCGGCCAGTCAACTCCCCCTTAACAAAGGGGGACAGCGGTTTCGCAGAAATCGCGCGGGAGTTGTCGTGCCCCGGATTACGAATTCTGCCAGGACAACCCGTGAAACCTCAAGCTTCACATCGTAGACTGCTCCCTGAAGCGATGAGAAACATTGTGCCGATAGTCGTCGCGGGAGGGCGAGGTTCCTGCCGAGCCTTTCTGGATCAGAAGCTTGAGGCTGCGGGGCTCGGCAGGAGCCTCGCCCTCCCCTTGCGGGCATCGGGCGACTGCCGCGTTCCAAGTGGCAAGCCTTGCGGCGGCATGCGAGCGATCCTTGCGCAAGCAGAAATCTCACTCGCTTGTCGGCTCGTCTCGGATGAGTTCTCATCACATTCGGGCCACGCACAACCGCTTGTGATGCATGCCCACGACAACTATAATGCCCAGGTTCGCCATCGCCCACCAGAGGCATTGGTTCACTCTTGCCTGTTCATGCCGCCCGCGAAGCCATTGCGTTGGGATAGGCAGGACCGATGCACGGATCGAGCGTCCTCCTCGTCGCATTTCCCAGTCGCTAACGACGAGCCCGGAGGACCACAACAAGAAGATTCTTAATAGGAGCCACCATGGAAAGAGAGAGTTGTGACATTGGTCTGATCGGGCTGGCTGTGATGGGACAGAACTTGGTTTTGAACATGAACGACCACGGTTATCGGGTGGCAGTGTTCAACCGCACGGTTTCGAAGGTGGACGAGTTTATCCACAATGAAGCGGCTGGAACTCGCGTCGTTGGTACGCACTCGATCGAAGAGTTCGTCCAGGCATTGAAGCCGCCGCGTCGCGCCATGCTGATGGTGAAGGCGGGCAGTACGGTGGATGAAATGATCGCGAGCCTGCTGGCTCACCTTGAAAAGGGCGACATCCTCATCGATGGCGGCAACTCGCATTACCCTGACACCAACCGGCGCACCAGGGAACTCGCTGAGAGGGGCATCTTGTTCATCGGCACGGGCGTGTCGGGTGGCGAAGAAGGAGCGCGACACGGTCCTTCCATCATGCCAGGCGGGAATCCTGCAGCCTGGCCGCATGTGAAGGAGATCTTCCAGGCCATCGCTGCCAAAGTGGAAGACGGAACACCTTGTTGCGACTGGGTGGGTGAAGAAGGAGCTGGCCACTATGTGAAAATGGTGCACAACGGCATCGAGTACGGCGACATGCAACTTATCTGCGAGGCCTATCACCTGCTGCGCGAGGGGTTGGGCCTGAACGCCGATGAACTGCACGAAGTCTTCGCGGACTGGAATCGTGGAGAACTGGATAGCTACCTCATTGAGATCACGGCCGAGATCTTCAAAAAGAAAGATGAGGACGGCGCACCGCTCATCGACAAGATTCTCGACACGGCCGGTCAGAAGGGCACCGGGAAGTGGACGGGCATCAGCGCTCTGGAGTTGGGAACCCCGGTGACATTGATTGGCGAAGCCGTGTTTGCCCGTTGTTTATCGGCTCTGAAAGACGAACGCGTAAAGGCTTCGACGGTTCTGACCGGCCCCAAACCAGCTGCCCCTGGAGATCGCGCCGCCTTCATCGAAGAGGTTCGTCGCGCGCTCTATTGTTCCAAGATGATTTCCTATGCTCAGGGCTACATGCTGTTGCGCGAAGCGGCGAAGGATCAGAAGTGGAACTTGAATTTCGGCGGCATTGCTTTAATGTGGCGAGGCGGCTGTATCATTCGCAGCCGGTTCTTGGGCAAGATCAAAGAAGCTTATGACAAGAACCCGCAGTTGAACAATCTTCTGCTGGACGACTTCTACAGTAGGCTCCTTAATGACTATCAGGCCTCGTGGCGGCGGGCCATTGTCCGCGCGATTGAGGCAGGCGTTCCGACTCCGGCGTTCTCAACGGCGCTGTCCTTCTTCGACGGCTATCGCACGGGCCGGCTGCCCGCCAACCTGCTTCAAGCGCAACGCGATTTCTTCGGCGCCCACACCTACGAACGCGTCGATAAGCCGCGTGGCGAGTTCTTCCACACCAATTGGACCGGCCGGGGCGGCCGCGTAGCGTCGGGAACCTATAACGTGTGAGGTTGGGTGATCTGGGTTCGAGCGAGATTTCGGTCCGACATGCAGGAAACAAGGATGAGGCTGGTGCAAGGATTGGAATCGGCTTCCCGCCGCTTAACCCGATTGCACGAGGCCGCGGTGCACACCGAAGATTGACCTGACCGTCGGTAGCCCAATTCGATTCGATGGAGGCAATCGCTAATCCAGGGACTCGTATTTGAGCCATAGAAAAAGCCTGTTGAAGAAAAACCGCTGTGGTATATATTAGGCAGCGATCAAGTCGCACTGTTTTCTCCCCCTTGCGAAGCGCATAAGGGGAAGATCAAGAGGGGGTTCTCCCCCGGCAGTTGATCTCTTCGAAGTAACAGACCTACCAGCAAGCGGGAGTAATTCAGCGGTAGAATGCCAGCTTCCCAAGCTGGACGTCGCGGGTTCGATCCCCGTCTCCCGCTCCATCTTTTCAATAACTTAGGA
>Ga0163150_10008762_pt1 | contig 11407 bp, 7 predicted proteins | sample OliLakLV19P2IB_FD_148628 | JGI IMG/M metagenome (GOLD analysis project Ga0163150, IMG submission 148628) | Freshwater microbial mat bacterial communities from Lake Vanda, McMurdo Dry Valleys, Antarctica - Oligotrophic Lake LV.19.P2.IB | ecosystem: Environmental > Aquatic > Freshwater > Lake >...
AGATCAACAAGCTGAAGAAGGCGGCGAGCGAGTACTCCCAGCAGAACGGTGTCGATCCGACGCCGGTCGAGCTGGGCAAGCGCATCGGCATGTCCGCCAAGAAGGTGCAGGAGATCAAGAAGATCGCCCAGCGCCCCATCAGCCTGGAGACGCCGATCGGCGAGGACGACAACTCGCAGTTGCAGCACTTCCTGGAAGACAAGACCATCGCGGCGCCAGATGCGACCGTGATGAAGCGTCTCCTCCGCGAAGAGCTCGACCGCGTCCTCAATACGCTGGCCGAGCGCGAGCGCGAAGTCATCCGGAAGCGCTTCGGCTTCGATGACGGGCACTCGTACACCCTCGAGGAAGTCGGACGCGAGTTCGGGGTCACCCGCGAGCGCATCCGTCAGATCGAGGCCAAGGCCCTGCGACGCCTCAAGTCCGTCAAGCGGTCCCGCCGCATCAAGGACTTCCTAGATCTCAACTAACGTGTAGGGGCCTCCCTTGTGGACGCCCTGACAGGACTTACGAGTCCTCTTTCTCGACACATTCGTTCGACTGCTCGAACTGGCTGTCCTTGCCAGCAGCGCCCCGGTCCACCCGGGGCGCATGGCATTTTCGGGGGGATCGATGCGCGGCATAGATGCCGCGCCTAGTCGGGGATATTTCCGTGAAGAACCTCTTGGTCTAGCCACCCACCCTAGCCGCGCCATCTGTGGCGCGGATTGCTAAACGTTCCGGGCACAGGTTGAATGCGCGGCACGATGCCGCGCCTAGTCGAGAATATTTCCGTTAAGAACTTCTTGATCTAACCACCCGCCCTAGCCGCGCCATCTCTGGCGCGGATTGCACGATGTTTCGGGGTACGTGATCGCCCATGCGATGCGCGGCACAGATGCCGCGCCTAGTCGAGAATATTTCCGTGATGCACTTCTTGATCCCACCCACCCTAGCCGCGCCATCTGTGGCGCGGATTGCACGATGTTTCGGGGTACGTGATCGCCCATGCGATGCGCGGCACAGATGCCGCGCCTAGTCGGGGATATTTCCGTTCAGCACTTCTTGATCTAACCACCCGCCCTAGCCGCGCCATCTCTGGCGCGGATTGCTTGAGGCTGAAGCTACGCGTGCCAGGGCATGGGCCAGGGAGCGGGAGGTTCGTGACCGACCCGGGGTGTGATGGCGACTTGTCCGCCCAGACGCGTCTGATGGATCGCATCATCCATCGCATTGCCCTTCACGCCCAAATGATCCGGCACCTTCGGCACCCACAGACCGCGGGCGCTGATCTCCCGATTGATCTGCTCGTAGCATTCCTTCAACAAGGCCTCATCCGCGGGCTCATCGATGGGCAATTCCATTTCCGCGATCTGTCGCCGCGAGGCCGTATAGACCGCCAGCAATTCATGCGGTAGATCGTGAGTGTTATGGACCTTGTTCACCACTTCCCTCAGCGACAATGCGTGCGCATGGAATGCACTCGCCAGCGCCGCGTAGCGCGGGACATCGGGATTGCTGCGCGAAACTCGACTCTGATTGACAAGCAGGAGGCACATGATCAGGACATATAGCGGTGCAAACTGCGGGAAGAGGACCGCGGCCACCAGCAGGGCAGCGCTGATCGTGAGCGTCAGAAGCAAGGATGACTGACTGGTAGAGGTGCCCGCTGATTCCAGGCGGCTCTCGTAGTAGCGACGCGTGAGTTGCGCACTGCGGTAGGCATCGTAGATGTCACGTAACTGGGCGATCAGGACCGTGTCCTGGGCTGGCGTCCGCTGCGTTGTGGGGGTCATGGTGTTCTAGCATCCCAGAAATCAGTGCCAATCGACACTCCTCATGCACTGATATCCCAGCTGACGCCCCCGACAATTCGGACCGGGCGCTCCTGATCGATCTGCTTTTCCAGGTCGGTCCCGACCCCGACATACCAGAGCCAGCCATCATCGGTGGGGACCCGCAAACCCGCATCGACCTGCAGCGACGACTTGCGAGCTCGCAGGAGCGACTCCTCCCAGCCGAGGGCGATGATCGCGGTCGCGGGCTCATGGGACAGAAAGTGCACCGGCGATGAGATGCCGAAGCTCGCGCCGGAGATTTCCTGGCGGACCGCTTGCCCCTGTTGTTCCTGCAAGCGTTTGTAGCCATTGAAATGGAGGGTGAGTCCGCCGACATCGCGACTGGCGATCCCCATCAGGGTCGCGCGCAAGTTGTCGTTGGTGGACCCGAGATCGAACTGGAGTTTTGCGCCGTAGGAGGCGCGTCCCGGCCGCTTGGGGCGAATCACGAAGATCGATTCGACTGCGGTATTGCCATCGGAGTTGCCGCGCACATTGTCGAGGCTCCCGGTGAATGACACCTGCCAGCGATCGGTGATCCCCTGGTGTACTTCGATGTCCATGAACTCGCGGTGGTACTCATCGAGCAGATCGGGAATGCCGAAGACCACGGAGAAGGTCTGGGTGTCGGCCGGCAGGATGAAGGCATCCTCCAGCAAGAGGGGATAACCGGATTCCAGATTGTGCGCATCAAAGGGCGAAGCCTGGCTGGGGACAGGTGCGGCCTGATCCGCGGCGGCCGGTTCGGCCAGACACGGCACCCCAGTCGCGAGGAGCCACGCGCAGACCAGACTCCATCGCCAGCAGTCGCGTTGGCTCATGGGATGCCAATCGATCACGGACGGGAAGTGTACGGGATCGGTGAAACGCGGGTTGTTCCATGGCGCCGGGAGGCGGCCGTGATGTCTCGATCTGTTCCCTCTGGAATCAGCAGTCGCGGTGGGCAATGCCACAATTGACCGGAAAGGAAAAACTGGAAAGGTAGCTCGGCAGCTCACAACAAACCTCCACCCTTGATCGCTATGGCCGGTTGACAGGGGAGACTTCTCAGCGGACAATACTTTATTCAAGCCCCTCGATCCGACTCAGGATTGAGCGTTAAAGCCCCAGGGTACCGAGAGGTACCCTGTATCATTTCTCCTACTTGGGAGCCCTCTGTGAGAGTCCGGATCTTCATCGATTTCTGGAATTTCCAACTCACCTGGAACGAGTTTCACCGACGACAGGGCCGTCCGGAGCGTATTCGTATTCCCTGGACTCCCACCCTGCCGGAGGTGATCTGTAGTCGGATTGATCCAAGCGCCGTTCACGCTGGGACTCGCGTTTATGCGTCGATCGATGAGACAAAATCCACTGACGCCAGCCTCAAGAAGTTTCTACATGCAATGGATGGATTTCCTGGCTACAAGGTGATGGTGAAGGAACGAAAGCCTGCCCATCGCATTCATTGCAGGCATTGCGACAGTTATGTTGACCACTGCCCGCACTGCTCCCAGACGCTTACTCGCATGGTTGAAAAGGGAGTCGACACTTCACTTGTTACCGACTTGATAACGACTACTTTGGACGCAACGCACGACAGAGCGGTCCTGATCTCGGGCGACGCCGATTTCGTCCCGGCAGTGGAGTATCTACAGGGGCGGGGGCATCGGGTCTCACATGTCTTCTTCAAGCCAGTCGGTGAGGAGATCAGAAACGCTTGTTGGGATCACATAGACTTTGCGACGCTCCTCCCGATGTTATGCCCTGAGCTCGATCGCCCGACTTAGAAACCTAATCGGGTACACGACCCTGAGCCAGCAACCCGGGCTGAAAGGTGGCTGAGTCTGGTACACTGAGCCGTACCGGATTCTGCTCACCTTCTCAAGGAGTCTCCTCACCCATGAAGAACGTCATCCTCGCTCTCGTGTTCGTCCTGCTCATGGTCGGCGCTGCCATGGCTGTCACCAAGACCCGCGGCGCGAGCGTCGGAGTGGTCGGAGTTCCGGCCGCCGCCGGTGCGGTCGATAAGCAGGACTGCAAGAGCGCCTGCACGATGAAGAAGGAAAAAGTTGCCATGCAGGGACAGTGCAACAAGTCCGCTGGCGAGAAGAAGGCCTGCCCGTCGAAGGGCAGCTCCCTCTAGGCTTCACCATTTCACAGACCCGGTAGTACACACAAGCCCGCCGTTGAACGAGTCAACGGCGGGCTTGTCGTTTGTCGATTAGGCTCAGGAGTTGCTTCCTGTGGAGTAAAAGTACAGATCAGCAACACCCCATGAATTCAAGGCCGCGAGCGCAAAGGTGATCGATTAGTCAACCGGGCTCTGCTGCGATGTGTCCGTACGTGAGAGATTTCCAGAGCCCGGTCGCTTACGCTCGCGGCTATGAATCTGTGAGCTCGAGTTGCATTTTCAAAGAGACCCCGCGCTCACGCTTGGGGTTAGGTTCAGATTTCAATCGGCTACCGGCAATGACGGGCTTCGGCTAAAACAACAGCGGCGTCTTTGAGTGCAATGTCGCCATGCTTGAGGCGAAAATAGAGCTTGGCTTCCCACGGGAGCATCCCCTCGGTCATCGCGCGACCATCGAGCAATTCCATCGTCGCTTCCTCCGCGAGTTGCTCCTGCACGGCGGAACTCACACGCAGGAACTCAAAGACATGCACCTGGCTGAGATATCCGGTGAACTGGCAGGTATGACAGCCGCGTCCCTCGCGCAGATAGAACCCGGGAAAGGGAAAGCCGAGGCGACCGAAGGAATCTTCAAACGCATCTTCGAGGGCGAAGCTCGGCGCCAGATCGACGCGACACAAGGGGCACGCTTTCCGAATGGTGTGTTGCGTGAGGATCGCGAGCAATCCGCCGCCGAGTTCTCCGGGGTCCATGCCCTCGCGGATCGCCTGCTGCAGGAAGGTGCCGGCATCGACGCCTTCCATACTCGCGATCATGAGGGTCCCCTGGTGCACGGCATCCAATGCCTGCTGGAGCGCGATCAGGTCATCGACTTCGGGGAGCATTTCCACGCGCGGCAGATCGCGCCAGGAGTCCGGCATCCAGACCGGGACATCGTGCGGGATCCCACCGGCGGGGACCTGGGCGAGTTGCCCGAAGACACCGATGTCGCGTCGCTGGGATTCGAGATACATCTGCATGATGCGCAGGGTGTGGAGGCGATGCTCACGTTGCGGCGCGAGAATGAGGATGACACCGCGGCCCGTATTGAGCAGCTTCAGTAACTCGGTCTGCTCCTGGGTCGCGAGGCCCAGCTTCTCGATCGACGCCATACAGCTACCCCTTGCAAGCCCGGGTGCAACGTCCCTGAATGATTGCCGCGATCCCCGGTGGTGCCCAGCATTGTAAGCGACCCGCTCGCTATTCGCGCCTATTGCTTCAGTGGAACGCCCGATTCTGGTGCAGCCGCAGGTGCGGACTCGACCACACCGCGCAGCATCGCGATCGGACCGATCGCGAGTTCGAGGACTCCCGCCTCGCTGGTCTCGCTGATCTGCACGGCTTCCGGTTCGTCACTGGTGAAGCAGATCGCACGCTTGAGGCCGGTCGCCGGAATCACGGACTCGGCATACTGGATCTTGTCGCCGAAATGTCCGATGTAGTAATCGCGCACCTTCTCGAACTCATTCCCACCCTTGATCTGATAGCGCCAGTACGGCGTATCGGTGATGAGCGTCGCGCCCGGGAAGATGGGCGCATCCGGGACCGGCGCCGGTTGCGGAGTCGCGGGCACTTCCGGATCGCCCGGGGTCGCGGGATCGCCGGGAGTCGGTGTCGGCACCACTTCCTTGCCATCAGGGGTCCGCAGATGCGGTGGCTTCGCGGGAGTGACCGGGGTCTTGCCCAGCATGAGCAATCCACCCAGGAACACCAATGCCAGGACCGGCACCAGCCAGGTGGCGAGGGGCAGCTTGGGGGCGGGCTGCGTGGGCTGAGCGGACATCTCGTCTCCAGCGGCACCGGGGCCGGGTCCCATCGGGATGAGAACAACACCGCCCCCGGAGGTGCGGGGGCGGCATCAGAAGCTAACTAGCCCGTACGGGATTTGAACCCGTGCTACGGCCTTGAGAGGGCCGCGTCCTAACCACTAGACGAACGGGCCGTGGTTGGGGGACAAGGATTCGAACCTCAATAGGCAGATCCAGAATCTGCAGTCCTACCGTTAGACGATCCCCCACGGCGACGGACGATTTTACCAGCCCTTTGCCGAGGGTCAAGGGTTTGACCTGCAGAGAATCCCCCGAAAGCCTGTCCGAATTTCGTATAGGGGCGATTTTCGAATCCCTCCCGAGCTTATGTCTCCTCAATGCGCTCCCCGACCATCGCCTGGCCGCTGTCCGCGACACCTACCTGCAAGCGCGACGATTGGCGAGCGCGTTGTGAAAGCGACGCCGGTACTGCTGGTTTCGAAGACATCATGCTCGTCGCGATTACGGGCTACGGCCGCGAGGAGGATCGACGCGAAGTGCGTGCCGCAGGCTTCGATCATCACCTCATCAAGCCGATCGATTTCGAGCTCCTGCTGGGCTTGCTGGGACGTCGCCAGGGCGGCGCTACCCAACGTCCGAACTAGCAGCGATCCACTCCTCCCAGCTCAGCGCGTTCGCGCCCGTGCTTTTCGCTGTGATCTGAGCTCCCGACGGAAAAATCGGATGCCAATCCGCACTGGGGATGTCTGCCAGGCGCAGGTCACCGTGGACCCTCCACTCAACTTCGCCGGTGAAGGGTCCGCCGCTATGTCGACACCAGGCGGGGATCTCTGACTCCCCCATTCCGTACATCACCGGATGTCCCCCCAGCGCGATCAGCGCCTCGCGACGGATGGCGATCCCCCAGGGTTCCCACATCGGTGCGACCTTCCGCGCACACCATCGAAAGTTGCGCCGCATCTCCGATGGCGTCGCGCCCGTGAACGACACCACCGGCGCACCGCCCGCAGACCGGAAGCGACTGCCACGCAGAATGCCCGTCGCGAGGATGTGCTCAAGCGTTGCCGGAGCATCTCGGCACCAGCGCTCAGTCGACTCGAGGATCGCCTGGCAGAAAGACGCCATCGTTTCATCGGGCCAGCGCTGATAGGTGCGACGGGTCCAGTGCACCAGCCACTCAGAGTGCTCCCCCTCCCCTCTCACCAGCGTAGGCACCACGATCGACGGCGTCCACGGATGGGGGTCGTACTCCACATGCCAGCGGCGATCCAGGCGCGTCTCCGGCAAGCCGATGAGTCCCGCCGCGAGCCGTCCGCCGGGCCGGATGCTGATCGGAATCACGCGCTCGGCGAGGGACCATGCGAGGGCATCGCGTTGGCGCCAGCCGGATTTCCGATGAGCGCGACTGATTGGAGAAAGGAGCAGCAAGCGATTGGCATCCAATTGGTAATTGGCGACCCAACGCCAAAAGTCGGCTTCGAGAGCGTCCGACCCTTGAGTCGCGATCAGGATGACGGGCACCTTCGCCGCAGCGGCCAGGATCAGCGCGATGTCCCACGGGAGGGGCGCGGCGCTGCCGATCAGGACGCCCCCATCGGTCCCGACCTGGCGGATCGCGGCTGCCAGTGCCGCCAGCCAGGCATCGCCACCACGAGGCGCCTTGCCCTGCGCTGAGGTCAGCACCAAGGCCCGGGGACCGGCCGCCAGGAGCGATCGATTGCCCATCGCGTGGTATCCCGCCAATGAGCTGGGGTCTGGAGCGGGTGCAGTGGCGTGCGTCGCGGTCATCAACAGGTAGTGACGACGCCGCTCGGGCAAAATCAGCGCACTCAAGGCATCTTTTTGGGAAAATTTCCAGAAGTTAATCGGACTTAATGTGGGAGGCGCCCACCCGCGCCTCTTCGTGGGGTCTTGGGCTGGAGGACAGGCGACGGAATGCCGTATCATTGCGTCAACCGCCCTTCATGGCGATAGCCTCGGTGGCCTGACAGGGGTCACCCCCCGACACGCCTTCCGGGGAGCCGTTATCGCATCACGAGGTCGGCCCTCCAGGGACATGACCCCGCATCGCATCAGCACCGTCAGAGTCCGCCACTCTGTGGAGGTCCGTCGTGAGCCGTTTCTCTCTTTCTCGCTCTTCTTCATCGTCCCGCATGACGCCGTTGCTCGGACTTGCCCTGGTCAGCCTGTTGATCTCCTGCCAGGGGAAAGGCCGCGGAGGCGATCCCGCCACCACCCCGGACATGCAAACGCCCGCGGTCGCCGGCGATCCCGGAGCCGATTCCTGGAACACGACCGTTCTGGGGTTCTTCAGCGGCGAAATCCATGCCGATGGGACCGTCACCATCGATGAGGTCGATCGTACGAGCGAAGCGATCGGCGACACCTTCGATCTCGATGCCACCGAGTTTTTCACCCGGTCGCCTTGTCGCGACTGCGCTCAGCTCGGGGGGATTTCGAAAGATGTCGCTGGCGACGTCCACTTCCCGATCACGGTCCGCCACCCCTTCAACCTCGGCCACAACGGACGCTACGACCTGCACATTTTCGATACCCGAGGCATTCTGATCCTCGGCGGGAACACGCTCATGCCTGGCATCGGGACTATCCCGGTGAACACGAGCAATACCGCCTTCGCGGAGCAGTTCCCTCAGGGCGATCCGTTGTTGGTGCTGAACGCCGATGGCTACACCAGCTACTACGACTGGCAGGCCAACAATCCCGACTACGGCAATCCCCGGAACATCCCTGGCAACCTGAATCCTTTCAAGCGCTACTTTGTCGATGAGTCGAACAGCCCCTTTGATCCGCTGGCTCCCATCGGCTGGAACGTGCTGCCCATGGGTTCGATCGAGGAGACGCAGGAGTTCATCCTGAGCGGATCCCGCTTAGCGAGCGTGGGCTCCGTCCCATTCGCGTTCGTGCTCGATGCCTGCTATGGGCAATCCGCGACGCAGAACACCCGCGGCAACCCGACCTATTTCCTCCCCGAGTTCAATCGCAAGGAAGCGTTTGAGGTCGAAGTCGAGGTCATCTCGAACAACCTGCAGGTGGGCGATAAGACCAGTCGCGCAGTCATCGAAGTGACCGCGAAAGACTGGCAGGACCTCGCGAGCGTGAACGGCGCGTTCCCGGCAAACAACCTGGGGAACAGCGTCCGCTACCTGAGCAAGATCGAAGAAGTCCGCGCGACCATCCCTGGCGTGAGCATCGGATACTCCTCCGCGACCGCGCCCTCCGGCGGTGGCGGCAGCCTCGCGAATCCGTGGCAGTACCAATTGACGCTGCGCAACGAAAACCAGAGCCTCGCCATGGGACCGGTCTATGGCCTCGTCGCCGTGCGCGATCAGCTGTTCAACATCGCAACGCAAGGTCCGCAGCGCATCCCCGGACCGGCGGCGGCCGGTGGATCCCCCAAAGAGGGGATGAATATCAAAGACTACACCGCCTACCAGTATTTCCAGACCGCCATCGGACCTGCGGTGGATGATCCGCCGATCGCCGATCTGTCGCTCACCACGCCGCGTCAGGTCCTCAGCGGCACCAACGTGACGCTCAACGCCGTGCTGTCCGATGACGATATCGGCATCGTGACCTGGGAGTACGACCCCGAGGGGACTGGCACTTGGGTCGACAACTCGGCCGCGATTCCGCCGTGGGAGTTCGACTACACCTACACGACCCCGGTCAATACGCAGTCGCTCTACGACGCCGCAGTCCGCGTAACCGACACCACCGGTCAGATCGCCACGACGTCCATTCAGATCTCGGTCACCACGACCCCCGATGCCGCGCCAGTCGCGGTGATCACTCCTCCTGCCGCGCCTTGGGAAATCCTGACCGGCGACTCGACCACGATCAATGGGACGGCCTCGTCGGATGACTTCGGGATCATCAAGTACGAGATGGATCCCGGCGATGGCACCGGCTGGATCGATAACGGCCTCTCGCCGACCCTGGCGCATACCTACAACGCGCCGGGCGTCACTACGCTCTACACCGCTCAGCTCCGGGTGACCGACACCGCGCTGCAAACCGCGACTACCTCCCGTCCCATCACGGTCATCGTCATCGATGACCCGCCCGTCGCCGATCTGCAGGCGGCTCCGTTAAGCGGCGATGCGCCTCTCCTCGTGAACTTCGATGCGTCGGGATCCACCGATGACAACGCGGTGATCGACTACCGCATCGATTTCGGCGATGGCGGCGGCTTTGGCCTCTGGCAACCGAGTCCGCTGTTCTCCTATACCTACATCCCGTTCCTGGATCAGGACTTCACCGCCACTGTGCAGTGTCGCGATGCGAGCTCCCAGACAGACAGCGCCTCCATCATGATTTCGGTCACGGTGCCCGGCGGCTGTCTCATCTCCGGGGTCACCGGTCCGGGCGCCCTGAATGCCGGTGAGAGCGCGAACTACAGCGTGGTCGGCGCCGGACTCGTGGTCTATCAATGGACCGAAACCAGCCCCGACATTCAGTTCGTCGGCCCCACCAACCTCCCGACGGTCAATGTGCTGGCGCTGAATAGCTCGGCGGCCATCGGGGGTACGACCTTCACGATCTCGGGCAACGCCGGCACCTGCACCTTCGACGCGGACATCACCGTTTTCGATCTGCTCGCGTCGGGTCCAGTCCATAACCAGCAGTTTGTGAACCGGGTCGAGAACGGCATCGACACCGATGCGATCGGGACACGGGTCACGGTCAATGCGTCGGTGGTACCTGGGTTAGCCGGGGTCAATGTGACCTTCAACTTCACCGATCCCGATGAGCCGTCCTATCAGTACATCGATAGCCTGGGGGTCCAGTCGCTGGAAACCGATATCTTGGGTGATGACAACCGAGGCGACACACGACGCCCGGATGGCACCGCGAATCCGCTGGAACCCGGGAACGGGAAGTATCAGAACGGCTATGAGGAACTGCCGGGTCCGGTCTATGTCAGCCAGACCATCAAGCCCTCGAATGGACTCGGGGCCGCCAGTGCAGTCTTCGCGACCAGTCGCTTCGGTGGGGATAACTACCAGTTCGCGGCCAGCGCAGATCCCGCCGGCAATGGCTTCCAGATCAGCGTGCCGATCGCCAGTACGCTGACTGTGTGGCGTCAGTACGGCATTCCGCTCTATTCCATGTGGGATGCCGGGACCACGAACAACGTCTTCTATCTACCCGAGTTCTCCTTCGTCGATGGGCAGTTTGCTCCGGCGTACATCGACTTCAACTTCTCCACGCCATCCGTGCCAGCGCCCCCGACTCCCCAAGGCTACGGCGGCATGCTCTATACGATGCCGATACCCGCCTCCTTTGCAGGGCAGGCGACCAACTATGTGGATGTCGTGGGGAGCTATAACGCTCCTGGCGAGGCGTACACGGTCGGCAACGGCAACAAGGTAAGACCAAACATCTTCGGGTTTGGCCTGAACGAGTACAGCCCGGCGGGCGTCATCGGACTCTGCACCGCGAGCTTCACTCCTGCGCTCGTGCCGCCGCCCTCGATGGCCATCGCGAGCAAGCCGTATAACACGACCGACTATGTCGGGATGGCCCGCGGTCGCATGAACGGGCTGGGTTTTAGCGCGACCAATCAGTCGAAGGTGTTCACCCACGAACTGGGTCATGCGCTGGGACTGAATCACTCTGATACAGGATCGGTGGGCAGCGATCCGGAG
>Ga0163150_10008764_pt1 | contig 11405 bp, 8 predicted proteins | sample OliLakLV19P2IB_FD_148628 | JGI IMG/M metagenome (GOLD analysis project Ga0163150, IMG submission 148628) | Freshwater microbial mat bacterial communities from Lake Vanda, McMurdo Dry Valleys, Antarctica - Oligotrophic Lake LV.19.P2.IB | ecosystem: Environmental > Aquatic > Freshwater > Lake >...
GAGTTGAGACCTCAAGCATTGACGTCAATGAGTCTCGATGCGACCACCATCAACCCCCTAGCGTCGGCTTCCAGCCGACGTCCGGACCGCGGCTGGAAGCCGCGGCTAGGGGGGTGGTGTTTTGGATGTGAAGGTGGTTGCCTCGGAAATGGCGTTTTGGTAGGGCTCGCGAGGTGGACTGAGTTGAGACTTCAAGTACTGACGTCAATGAGTCTCGATGCGACCACCATCAACCCCCTAGCGTCGGCTTCCAGCCGACGTCCGGACCGCGGCTGGAAGCCGCGTCTAGGGGGTTGGGGCGTGATGGACTGGTGATTGCGCGATTCGGCTAAAACTGACGCCCCCCGGAAGATCCGAGGGGCGTGATGAGTATCAACTGTTCCCGACTGCGGCCAGACCTAAAACATCTGGGCGCCGCCGGACTGGTACTGATCGACCGGGGTCCAGCCGGGCGGCAGCGTGATCGTGTGCGAATCGTTGGTCAGACCGCCCTGGCCATCGAGGATGGTCACGGTGATCCACACATCGAGGCCGTCACCGTTGGGCTGCAGCGGGATCGTCAGCTGGCCGGTGCTGGAGTTGAAGATCGGACCGGTCGTGGTCGGATCGAAGATGGGGATCGCGCCGCCATCCTGGCTGGAGAAGAGCGTGGTCTTGCCATCGCTGCTCCCCGCTTCGACCAGGAAGCCGCCGGAGCCACCGGTCTCGACCGTCAGGATCAGATCCATCCCATCCTCGGAGGGGTCGTAGACCGGATCGAGATCTTCGGGGTTCGTGTTTTGGCCATTCTGGTTGCTCATGCCCGGATCGGTGAACGCCGGGATCGGGTCATTGCTGGGATCGCCCGAGGGGGGCGGCGGAATATAGGGGATATATGACCCCGGAACCCCATCACCGGGATTCGGGTTCGTCAATTGTTCCCCCGGAACTTCCGGAGCCGTGATAGCCGCCTTCGCTCCACTGCATCCCGCCATCAGCGTGCTGCCAATGACGAACAGGAGCGCAAGGATGTGGAAAGTAGACAGGCGGCGCATGAAGCCCTCACAACCCAGCGATGTCGCTAAGGCGCTGGTTACATGATACCTGACCGTGCGTGCTGCAAGGCCCGACACCACGAAAAAACCTTTGGGAGCGATTGCATTCTACGGCATGGCGAATCCCGGCGCAAGGAGAGAATTCACCCCCCAGCCCCCTCACGCTCGTTCCTCGCGCGAGGGGGAGCCGGAGAAGGGGAGAAAAGGGTTGATGGAGGGTCGAGCTTGATCGACACCTGTTTGTGCCGTGGGCTAGCAGAAACCGGGTTGAGGTCCGTCCCTTATGTAGCGCAGGCGCCTCGAGTCTGTCTCATAAAGTCTGGTGACACAGTGACAACCGACCGGGCTTAGGCCGGTCGGGGGACCGTCCAGCCGTGACGGAAGAGGACTTCAAGGTTGTAGGCCAGGCAGTGGAAGCTCCACTCGGCCTGGACCTTGGGGAGCGTGCGGTGCTGAACGCGCTGGTAGTGACGGTGGTGTTTGAGTTGAGCGAAAACCCGTTCGACGATGCCCTGGCGGCGGGCGAGGACGTGGCGCCCGTCCGGCGTGCCGCGGGCCGCGCGATTGGCGGCGACCGCGGTCGCTCCCGGGGGCCGCACGAGTTCGCGGGTGGCGTGCGTGGGCGTACAGCGGACTTTGAGCGGGCAGGCATGGCAGTCGGTCGCGCGGTAGAGCCCGACCTGCGTGTTCGGCGGGTGGTGCGCGGTCTTCCAGCGCCGGAAGGTCAGGGGCTGGCCGGCGGGGCAGGTGTAGGTGTCGGTGGCCGCGTCGTAGGGGAAGTGATGGGCGTGGAACGGGTCCGTGGCCGCGCGCGACTCCTGCGCGTTGCCGTGGACCAACACCGGGATCTGCGCCTCCGCGACCGCGGCGAGGGTCGTGCCATCGTGATAGCCCGCATCCGCGACCGTGCAGGCGGCCGACGCGCCGAGGGTCTCGTGGACCGCGGTGAGCAGGGGCAGCAACGCGGGCGCATCGGTCTGCGCCATCACCACCGCTTCACTCACGATCAGGTGACTCTGGGCATCGACCACGATCTGGCCGCTGTAGCTCGGCGCGAACGTGCCATCGCCTTGTCGGCGATTGCGCGCATCCGGATCGGCGGGGAACGCATGCGTCGCCTCCGCCGCCTGGAGCGCCGCCAGTTGCTCGGCGATCCGCGCCCGCCGCGTGACCGTATCGCTCAACTCCGGGGGCAGGAGCGCCCCGAGCGGCTCCGCCTCCACGGCGGCGTCCTCAATGGCCTGCTCTAACGCCTGCACCCGCGCGTCGAGGCGCGCCAGTTCCTCGGCGAGGGCCTCTGGCCGCAGGACACTGCCCGCACGGACATCGGCGCGGATCCGCGTGCCATCGATCGCGTGTAGCCCCAAGCCCCCCGCCCCGGTCTGGTACGCGAGGCGGACCAGCTGGCGGAAAATCTGGCGGACCTCCGCCCGATGCCGCTTCCAAAACCGCCATAACGTGTTGTGATCCGGCGCGTCGCCGACCAGCCACCACAGCGCCGGCAGTTCGCGACAGGCCCACTCCAGACGGCGCGTACTGCGGAAGCCCACCACATAGCCATACAGCCAGACCTTCAACAAGGCCTCGACCGGGTAGTGGGGACGGCCCAGGTCGCCCTGCTCCTGCGGCGCCGCGCGCCGCAGGGCCGTCAGGTCCAGGACGGCGACCACATCGTCGATGAAGCGGACCACATGCGTGGCCGGAATCACCTCGTCGAGGTAGGTCGGAAAGAGAAGGGCTTGCTGGCGTTCATGACGGATCGCTCGGCTCATGAGCCCGGAGGATTACACGACCCGACCAGCAGTGCAAGACACTTGTGAGACAGACTCATCCTTGCTTGCAGCCGCCCTGAGACGTCGAAATGATCCTAGCCCCAACCGTGAGCGCGGGGTCTCCGGTGACTTGTTGATCCGTGACACATTTCCAGAAACCCCGCGCTCACGCTTGGGGCTAGGATCAGACACGCCGATAGAGCGTCACGCATGCGTTGTGCGTTCGTACAAGTCCATGCGACGCCGAGCACGCTCGGCGGTCCAATTCACCCAATCATCCACGTCGCAATGTACTTCTGCTGGAGCGCATGCATCCTTGCTTGCAGCCGCCCTGAGACGTCGAATGCTGGAAGCAAGGATGCATGCGCTCCAGAAGAGCATTTTTGTTGGAGGCGTAGCGGGGAAATGGTGGCGCGCGGGAGGGCTGCAAGCAGGGATGCGTGCGCTCCAGCAGAGCATTTTTTGTTGGAGGCGTTGCGGGGACGTGGTGGCGCGCGGGAGGGCTGCAAGCAGGGATGCATGCGCTCCGATGGAGTATGTGGGGGGCGCGATTAGCCGGCGAGCATTTCGTCCATGTTCAAATCAGTGGCGAGTTTTTTGAGGATCGTCCAGGTCTTCTGACGGTCTTCCCAATCGACAAAAAGCGTGATGTCCGCTTGCGAGGTCAATACTTCCAGGACGTTGATCCCCTCCTCCGCGAGGGGGCGCATGATCTCTTCCAATACACCCGGACTATCGATGAACTTGGGACTCGCGACATTGAGACGCGCGATCCCCTCGCGGATCACGATGCTCTTGATCGCCGGCCATTCCTTGAGGGTGACACTCAGCTGACGGTACGCCTCGATGGCCCGCTCCTCGGGGATGTACACCGCAAGGAACCCTTCCGTCAGCGAGATGCCGTACAACGGCAGCTCGGCGTGGCGGACTAATCGGCCCAGGTTGCCTAACAAATCGGTCGCTTCGAACAGGTGGCTCCCGACCATCGTGAGCATCGTTAAGCGCTGGGGCGTACTGCGCAGCAACGCCCGGTAGAAGCCGCTGATTTCGGTCCCGCCGGTGGCGTAATCGGGATCGTCGTAGTGGACCACCCGCGCTTTAAACTTGTCGGTCTTGTACTCGAGGCTCTTAGGGTGCAGCACTTGTGCCCCCGCCTTCGCCATGGAGTCGATTTCTTCGATCGTGAGATGCGAAATGGTGGGCGCATCCTCGACCATCCGCGGATCCGCCTGCAGGACGCCCTCGGTGTCGGTGACGATCACCACCTGATTGGCGGCGCACAATTTCGCGAGCATGAACGCGCTGACATCGGACCCGCCACGACCAAGCGTGGTGAGCCGTCCACCGGGCGTCTCGGCGAGGAAGCCGGTGACGACCGGAATGACCCCTTCCGCGATCAGTCGCTGCAAACCGGCGCGGGTGCGCTCGTGACTCGCATCCTCATCCAGTTCGATCGACACCTGCTGATTCACTTTGTCCGCGGAGAGCGACTGCCCGCCTAATTCGCGGACCAGCAGCGGCCAGCGGGGATCGCCGGGAATGATCGCGGCAGCACGTCCACCACGCGAGGTCAGCGCCGCCTTGAAGACATGGGCGCTGGTAATTTCGCCCTGCGCCGCAATCGTGATGAGGTCCTGCGGATCGGGCTGCTCACCGCCCGCCCGGGTCGCGAGGCTGATGAGTTCGGAGGTCTGATTCCCCATCGCGGAGACGACCACCAGGATGTCGTATTTCTCCTGCAATCCCAACACGGTCCCCGCCAGATGATGGACTCGCAGCGGATCGCCAAGCGTCTTGCCGCCGAATTTCAGGACCAGCAGTTCGCGGACCGGGTACGACGGGGTAGCTGCCGACTTGGACATGTCGTCATTCGCAGCACCGGGTACGCCATTCGTGCTCATCGCTCGATCTCTTCTGCCTCAGCGGTGTCCGGCGTCAGTTCCTCGGGAAAGTACAGGTCGCGACGCCCCAGATCATCCACCTGCTCGCGATCGCGGATCAGCGCGAACTCCGATCCATGCACGAGCACCTCCGGCGGATGAATGCGCCCGTTGTAGTGCATCTGCATCGCGTAGGAGTACGCGCCGACGCAGCATTGCGCCAGCAAATCATCGCGCTCCAGCAGCGGCAGATCGACATCCAGCGCCAGGAAATCGCCCGATTCGCACAATGGTCCGACGAGGTCGACCATCGTGCTCTCTGCCGTGTCGCGCACCGGCACCACCGGATGGCGCGCGTGGTAGAGCGCGGGACGGATGTTGTCGCCCATCCCGGCATCGACCACGAGGAAGGTCTTCGAGGGGGTCTGTTTCACGCCCCGGACACTTGTGAGCATCACGGCGGATTCCGCGAAGAGGAAGCGACCGGGCTCCTGACGGAGCTTCCAGTCGGTGCCCGCGAGACGCGCACGGAGCATGTCCGTGTAGTCGGTCAGCGCGAATCGCTCGCCGTTGAGATACGGGATCGCGAATCCGCCGCCCAGCGACAGATCGGTGAGCGGCCAGCCATCGGCGCGAAGTTGTTCGCCCTCCGAAATCATCCACTCCAGCGCCTCTTGGTACGGCTCGACATCGGCGATCTGACTCCCGATATGGCAGTGGATACCGGTGAGCACCAGCTGCGGATGCCGTCTGAGGAAATCGAGCACTGCCGGGAGATCGGCGGGGGGGATGCCGAACTTGCTCGACTGGATCCCGGTGGCGAGGTACGGATGCGTCGCGGGATCGATGTCCGGGTTCAGACGCAGCGCGACCGGGACTGAGGTGCGTCCGGTGACCGCCGCAGTCTCCACCAGCGTCGGCAGCTCGAACAGCGAGTCGATGCTGATCTGATCGACCCCCATCCGATGCGCGCGGATCAGATCCTCGGCGCCCTTGCCATTCCCGTTGAAGACGATGTCGTGGCCTTCAAATCCGGCGAGGTCCGCGCGATGCAGCTCGCCGACTGACGCGGCATCAGCGCCGAATCCGTGATTCCGCAGCAGATGCAGCAGCGAGAGGTTGTCGTTGGCCTTGAGGGCGATGTGGTGTCGCACCGGGAGGCCCTCGAAGGCGGCGAGGTACGTGGCTGCCCGCTCCTCCAGCGATTGCCGGGAGTAGACAAAGAGCGGGGTCCCGAAGCGTTTCGCGAGTTCGCTGGCGGGGACGCCCTCGACCCACAGCACGCCCTCGTCGTAGTGGAAGTACGGCGCGTAGGGAGCGATCCGCTCTATGTAGGGTGAGTTCGTCATCGTCGGGCACTATTCTAGACATCTCTGATCTCCACTGCGCGACTCCGCCACTAATCCTACTCAACCGCCAGGCGTCAGCCCGCGGACCGGCACTGAGATGGGTGCTACCTGCGGGGCGATGCGAGTGGCTGCCCAACAAACCGCCAGGCGTAAGCCCGCGGACTGGCGATGAGATCCCGGTCCGCGGGCTGACGCCGGGCGCTTGGGTAGGGGGATAGGGGGGTGAAAACAAAGCGACCCCGCCAAAAAGACGGGGTCACCCATTCACGTTTCGGTCGGCGGGAGCTAGTTCGCCTTCGAGGGCATCCGGACCCGGACGACATCGACAACAGGCTCTTCGGCGAAGTCCGGGGGGACCATCTCGCCGGACTGGGCGACGACGACTTCGATGGCTTCGGCAATGCGCGCCTTGGCCTGCTCTTTGGTTTCACCGAAGCTCTGCAATTCTGGGAGAGCGGGGACAGAGGCGAGATAGCCTTCATCACAGGGCTGGAGAATGACGCGGTAGGAGAGTTTGGATGTCATCGTGCCGTCGGATCCTTGGTGTGCGATTGATGTGAGTCTGGCGTGCCTGGTCTGTGTCGAGCGGGTCCGAGGGAAGGTTCTGCCTGGTGGCCACAAAGGCCTCGGCGGAAAAGATGCCTCGCCGGTCCTTGCCTGATGGCAGTATGCCTGTCCGGATAAAGATCAGTTTACCCGCCTGTAGTGTCTGCGACAAGGGGGCGATTGAAACGCTGAACATGTGATGCCCTTTCGGCGTGAACATGGATGCGCCCCGATCGCTCGTATCAAGGGCGGCCTCCGCTTCCCCCGATAGAAGCTGGAAACAGAGACGACAGAGTTGGTGTGTTTCAGACGACTGGTGAGTGACAAAAGGTGGGTCGGGCATTACATGGAACCTGTAAAGAAACCCTTCCCGTGGATTCTGGTGATTGTCGGGGTCTGCTGCTTTGGCGGACTCTGCGTCTCCGGGATTGTCGGCGCTGTGATTTTTTCGAAGCAGCTCGCCTCTTCCATCGATGAGGGTCATGACGACTACGGCGACGAGGTTTCCGGCGGCGGCGATGTCGCCGAGGCGGGCGGGACGCGTTGGTACGATCCGCAAAATCGATTCTCTATTGTGTTCCCCGATGACTGGGAACTGAGCGATCCGCCGCCCGAGGGGATTGTGGTCGCCAGCGGCAGTCTGCTGGAATCCGGGGACGACACCTTCGCCGAAAACGTGAATGTAGTCTACGAGTTGATCCCCGAGGGGTACTCGCAGAACGACTACATCGCGGCGGTCAGCAACCAGACCCAGACGCTCACGAACTTTCGCGAGCAGGGCAGCGGTCCCTGGGACCTCGAAGGACAACCCGGCTACTGGCTCGAATACACCGCCGATGTGTTCGCCGGCGAAACCAGCCACAACATGATGTTTGTCACGACCGCGCCCGGTGAAGCGTTCGTCATCACCTGCTCCTCAGTCGCTGGCAGCTTCCCGCGCTGGGAGTCCCAAATGCGCGGCGTCGCCGAGTCGTTCCAACTGGAGTAATACGGGCACCTTCCGATTGTCGAAACGGCCTACTGAACGGCTGCCGCCAATGTGATCCGAGATCACGCTAAACTCTCCGATTGGCTCCCCCGAGCGACGTGGTGATTTCCGACCGCTGGCGACTGACGAGAGGCAGGTAGTACATCTAGTGCAACCGCAACCGAAACCCTTCAACTGGATGTTGCTCATCATCGGACTCTGCTGCCTTGGCGGACTCTGCAGTTCTGTCCTGGGCGGGATTTTCTACTTCATCGGCAAGGACAAAAAGGGAACCCTCGCGGATCTCGGCAACGACACGCAGTCTGAAATGAACGGGAATTCGGGGGTTGTCGATTTCACCGAGCCGATGCCGGAGCTTCCGCCACAACCGGAGGGTCAGCGTTGGGTCGATCCGGCGGGACGCTACTCCATCGTGTTCCCCAACGATTGGGAAATCATGGATCCTCCCCCCGCGGGGCTGGAAGTCGCCGCGATCACCGCGCTGGAGTCGGATACCGATGATTTCGCGGAGAACGTCAACATCGTCCTCGAGGCGATCCCCGATAGCTACTCCGGCCAGGACTACATTGAGGCGATGGAGAACGGGCTGGAGACCGTGACGAACTATCAGGCGCACGATCGCGGCACCTGGGCGCATACCGGCGAGGCGGGGGCCTGGATCGAGTACACGGCCAATTTTGATCCTACGACGACCAGCCACAACTACGTGTTCGTCGTGACCGATTCGGGGATGGCGTACATCATCACGGCGTCCTCCACCGGCGGGACGTTCGATCGCTGGAAGGATCAGCTGCGGCAAATCGCGGAGACCTTCCGGCTGGAGTAGGCCGCCGGGACGAGGCGTCCCGGATCCCATCGACGAGGGCGTCGAGGGTCCGGGCGACGAGGCGTCGCCCCTCCAGGCGAAAGCCTCGAATTCGGGGTGTCCGCCCGTGTCTATGCGCATTTGTGTGAGATTTCGTACCTGACAGAACCAAGTGGCGACATATCCACTCTTAGCACGCATCCGGCCCGACTGCGGGCCAGCTTCTCGACGACCCGGTAGGCTTCTTGTCCTTCTTTTCACTCCCAGGAGGCGTCTGACGTGCCCCCCTCTGACCCGACCCACAAGCCGCGATCTCGCTGGCCTGAAACTACGGCTGCCTTAGCCCTGCTTCTCGCCGGATTCGCCGCTTCATATCCATTTCGACCGGTCCCGAGCATCGCCCAACCGGGCGGGACACCTGGTACGCCGATCATCGCGCCGATGCCCGATGACCCCCACTGGACGCCCCCGGGCAGGATCGCGCCCAGTCCGATCATCACCCGCAACCTCACCCTCATGAAATACAGCGCCGCGATCGCCATCACCGATGGCACCGCGACCACCCGGGTCACCCTCGATTTTCGCAATGACACCCCGAACACCCTCGAAGGCGATTTTGTCTTTCCGGTCCCCAAGGGCGCGATCGTGTCGGACTTCGCCCTGCGCGATGGCGACAAGCGGATGAATCCCGAGCTGCTCGATGCCAATACCGCGCGTCAGTGGTACCTCGACATCGTGCGCCAGGCGATCGACCCCGGCCTGCTCGAGTATGTCGACCAGTCCGCCTATCGCGTGCGCGCGTTCCCGTTCGCGGCGGGACAAACTCGCAGCCTCGAAATTTCATTCACGCATCAGCTGCCTGCACGCGGCGGCTTGCGGACCTACACGTTGCCGCTGCAGTTCGCGGCACCGAATATCAATCTCATCCGCAATCTGCAGATGCTCGGTCCGAACAACACGACCGGGATGCCGATTGCTGAGGATGACCGCATCTGGAATCCGGAACCGATGCCGATGTCCCCGACCTTTGTGGCGACGGTCGACATCGCGGAGAACACCGGCCTCGGTGCGATCACCTGTACGTCGCATAGCCTGTCGGTCGCTCGCGAGGGCATCAATACCGCGCACGGCAGCGTCGAATCGACCATCACACCATCCAACGGTGAATTCGAGCTGCTGATCGGACGCGCCACGGATGAATTCGCGGCCTCGATGATCGCGTACCCCGGTGAGGGCGGCGAGGATGGCTACTTCACACTCACGCTCTACCCGACTACGCGCGGCATGACCAAAGCGCTTCCGAAGAATGTGGTCCTGGTGCTGGATACCTCCGGTTCCATGGAAGGCGAGAAATGGGAACAGGCTCGCGGCGCTCTGAAATACGTGGTCGATCATTTGGGGAGCACCGATCGCCTCGCGATTGTCGACTACGACGATCTGGTGAACGAGGCCTGGAGTGGCTTCCAGCTCGCCAGTGCCCCGACTCGCACTACCGCGAACACCTACCTCACCAGCCTAAGCGCCGATGGCGGAACCAACATCCACGATGCCCTCCAGCGCGGCTCGCGGATCGTCGCCTCGAACAGCAATGGCGAAACACCCGACTACATGCTCTTCTTCACCGATGGCCTCGCGACGGTCGGCAACACCGACCCCGCATCGATCATGAGCATTGTCAAATCCACGCTCCCGGCATCGGCGCGATTGTTCACGTTCGGCGTCGGCTATGACGTCAACACGCAATTGCTCGATGGACTCGCGAAGGACCATCGCGGATCCAGCGACTACGTGGAGCCATCGCAGAACATCGAATCGGTCGTGTCGGCGTTCTATCAGAAGATCCAAAATCCGGCGCTGACCGATGTTTCACTTAACTGGGGCGGCATGCAGGTGTATGACGTGCTCCCCGGTCAGATGACCGACCTCTTCCACGGCACGCAGCTCACCATCGCCGGTCGCTATCGCGGGACCCCTCCCGCAAGTCTCGCGCTGACCCTCACCGGCAAGGCGGGCGCACAGAAGAAGACCATCCCGTTGACGGTCAACGGCACTCCGACACGTGCGGCGACGTTTGTCCCGCGTCTGTGGGCCAACTATCGGGTGTCATCGCTCCTCCAGCAGTTGCAGATGAATCCTGGCAATGCGGAACTGCTCACTCAGGTGCAGCGGCTCGCCCAGCGCTACGGCATCGTGACGCCGTACACCAGTTACCTGGTCCGCGAAGACATGCGCTTCGCCGGTGATATGCAGGCCGAATCGCTTCGGGAACGTGCAGCCCCCGGTGAGGCCTCCGGCTTCGACGCGGTGCAGAAATCCCAGAGCCTCAACAACCGTGCTGGAAAAGCGCAGTCTGGCGCCGGCGGTGGCGGCAACTACAACGTCATGGCCGACTCGGAGGTCGCCGAAGAAGATCGCGACGCGTATGACGAGGCGAAGATGATGCCCGCCGCTCCGGCAGATGCACCGGCGGCCAGCGCGAACGCGATGCCGACGCAGTTCATGAACCAAATCGGGAACGTCACCTTCCTCGCGGCCGGCATCGGGATGGTCGACAGTCGGTACGACCCGTCGGTGAACGCGACCCGCGTCGTCCAGATCGCGGCGTTCTCCGATCGCTACTTCGCGCTCCTGGAAGCGGTCCCGGCGCTGGGATCCGCGTTGTCGCAGGGCGCCGAGGTGACGGTCATGGTCGCGCCCGGCCTCGCGCTGCAGACCGTGTTGCTCGATGACAAGCAGCAGCCGGTGAGTTCCTCGCAGGTGAACGCGCTGCGGAGCCAGTCGAACAACGTCAGCCCCGAGGGGTATCGCGCCGCGACCGAAACCGAGTGGAAGGATGTCCTCAAGGCGCTGGGTACGGGGTACTTCGAGGGGTAGCGGCGTTGCTTGCCGCGCCGGAAGAGATCAGCAAAGGCACGAGCCCGGACACGGTGTCCGGGCTCGTGGCGTATGGGGGCTCTAAAAGGGAGCGGGACGGCTGCAGGCAGGGATGCATGCGCTCCAGCAGAGCCTCTGGGTGGGGGAACGGATGGGG
>Ga0163150_10008766_pt1 | contig 11403 bp, 9 predicted proteins | sample OliLakLV19P2IB_FD_148628 | JGI IMG/M metagenome (GOLD analysis project Ga0163150, IMG submission 148628) | Freshwater microbial mat bacterial communities from Lake Vanda, McMurdo Dry Valleys, Antarctica - Oligotrophic Lake LV.19.P2.IB | ecosystem: Environmental > Aquatic > Freshwater > Lake >...
GTTTGTCATTGCCCTTGACTTCTCTTTCGTTGCTCCGAGCTTCGCTCGGCTGCTTTAGCAGACTCCGGCTGTCGCTCGGCTGCTTTAGCAGACTCTTCTCATATTCGGTCATGTCAATGCGCTCCACCCAGGTTGCGGCTGCCGCCACGGCTTCTACTGTGGCACTCGCAGCGGCACTGGAGCCGATCATCAAAGACATCGCCGACCTCAGGAGGGCTCAGTATGAAGCCCAGGGCCAAAAAACGCAGGTCGTCGAGACGCAAAGCGCGAGCACCGACCAGCGAGGCGGGAACACGTTTGCGATTGCCGTGATAGGTTCAATTGTAGGCGCCGTGGGGCTTGTTGCAGGACTCATCTTGACTATTGTCAACAGTGGCCCCTAGCCGTCTCAAATAATCCAATCGAGCTATGCCCTTGATTGTTTATTGTGTGCCCTGGGGAGATGGCTTATCTCCCCTTTCTGATGTCTGTAAGTCGAACACCCTAAGAGAACAAGAAAAACCCCTTCTGAGTATCTAGAATGATACTTGGAAGGGGTTTTTGTTTTTATTTGCAACACAAATGCAAAGAACTTACGGATGGCTAGGGGGTCGAACCCTAAAGGCGCTCATCACGCTCGCCTGTTTTCAAGAAAGGCTCCGTCGCCGGCTTTCGGATTGGCCATCCAACTCTTAATGTATAACCATTGTTTTTTTTGGAGTGCAGTCAGGATAGAAGGATTTGAACCTTCGAGATTGCCTCTGTCCAAGAGAGGTGACGAGCCAGACACGTCCTTACCCTGAAATGAGTGGAGATTTAGGGGATCGAACCCTATCCTCAAGTTTGCAAGACTTGCGCGCGACCCATCTACGCCAAATCCCCATATGTCGTCTCTCCGACTGTCAGGTATTTTAGACCGCCTAGGTCCCGGAAGTTAAATCCAATAGCACGACGGGACTTGAACCCGTAACCTCTAGCCTCATCACGACTAACGCTCTGTACCTTTGAGCTACATGCTAAGTCCGGGAGGCGGCATTGCACCAACCTCACTACGACCGTATCAGGGTCGTCGTGCTACTCTTACACCACCGGACGTGGTAACACTTACTTGTTCGTTCGAAATTGAATTATAGGTGAGGAGGAAGAAGAACTCAAATCCGTCACATACCAATTCCCCGGGACATCATAGCGCCATTTCTTTGTCGGCGTCTCAAATTCCGTCTCACCAACTAATAATAGCAGCTTTCGATCTCGCTCGTCAAGAGGAAGAGCAAAAGAACTTCCGACTAACGAGGTGATGCGGAGATCATCAGTTGGATCAGACATGAAGATCACTCTCTGACCGGCGGCTTTGGCCGCGATGACGAGCGTCTCGAATTCGAAGGGGTCGTACTTGGCTCCCTCCTCTCCTATTAGCTTCTTGACACGCCAGTATCCTATGGACCCCTCTTCGCGCTGGAGAAAAATCACCTTGCTCTTTTCCTCATCAGACATTTTCTTGATCTGATTTGTGAGGTCAGGAGTGATAAGTTCGTAATTCACTTGATAAGGTTCTTTCTCATATGTATCTCCTAATCCCCGCTACTCTCAGCGCTATGCCGTTGAGCGGAGTGATCTTCACAACGTCGCCAGTTCGCGGAGAGTGGATAATAGCATGTTGCATTTTACCTTCTATTTTACGAACACCGATATACATGGATACATGGCCAACGCTACCGTCACCATACAGGTAGAAGATTAGATCACCTTTAAGTAGGCCGACACCTGTGAGACCATGAGTCGTCTTCTGTGCGTTGATTTTAGCGCCCTCGTGAATCCGAGTGAAAGTAGTCCAACGATCGTCAGTAAACCCGATTTTGCGGTAAGCCCAAATGAAGAGACCCGAACAATCGAAGCCCCCTTCACTAAAAGATTCGCCACCCCAAACATAAGGCGTTCCCAATAAGGCGATAGCTTCGTTAACGACGCGCTCGCGGCGCTTCTCAACCTTCAGAATAGGGGTCTTAGCTGATTGTTTCTTCTTAACCTTTGGTTGAACCTTTACAGATTGTGCGAGGGTCTTCACGGGCTGTGCGACACTGGTAACCTCTACGCTCGCGGCTCCAGCTACGGGAGCCCTCTCATCAGGGAGGAGAACATATATGATGATGGCGCCAGCGATAACCGCAACGGCTGTCCGGTGGTGATCTAGACGCTCATACATTCCGACGTTCCCTCAGTCGAGGCCAGAAGAACCAGAGTGAAATCACGGCTCCGACAAGAAGTATAGCATCAGTGGGGGCTCCTGCACGATCCAGCGTGATAGTCGGAGGATCAATTGTCGACTGAGGCTTAACTGTAGCTATGGTCCTGCCCGGTTGAACGGATGTTCTCCTGGCCGGTTGAACGGACGTTCGCTCCTCAATAGCTGCTGGTAAACGCTTCGAGGAATAGAAAGTCACAAGATCGACGTAACGCTCTGCTACGCGCATGACATACGGCTTTGTTTGTGTGGCGTAATCGCCACTGGTCGCAAACTTGACGCCATTAGGGGCTGAGCGCGCACAGCTTCCGCCCTTACTGCGATTCTCTTCCGCATAGCGACAGCCGGAATTATAGATGGACGCCGCTTCTCGTAGGTGTCGAAGCGTTTTGGTTAAAGCACCACCACGAATACCATATTGCCCCCTAAGCCCAGCTTGTGACAAGTATTGTGCCGCAGCACAAGAGGCGTCGTGAAGATTTTGGACATCGGATCGACCATCGCCGTTGCAGTCTTGGGCGTATTTTGGCCATGTTCCAGGCATGAACTGCCAGGGACCGCTCGCACCGGCATAAGAGGAAGCCCAAGGTCCCTTGACAGGGTAGTTGCAGGCGTGCTCACCGCAGGAGAAAACGGCGGCAAGCGCCAGAGGCGACATATCCCACTTGTTCGCAGCCTTCTTAAAGACTGTCAAGAGCGATGGGGGTACGCGCTCTGTTGCCGCCTCTGCCGGCACGGTGCTCATTACTAAGATAACGAGTACTAATGATACTCGGCCAATCAAGAAACCACCTTCTCCGCAGCCTCCTTGACTGCTGTGCTCAGGCTAGAGTCGTCGTAGGTACACTTAACGGCTGTCACATCAACTTTGAGTGACTCTTCTTTCCCGTCCTCCTTCTTCTTCCGAACGATGAAGGTACGTCCGTCCTTTTCTTCGATAGAGAAACCCTCTAGCATGAAGTTGAAGTCAGGGGAGGCAGGAGCATAAACGATATCAAGAACTGGTGCGTTCCAACGAGCTTCAGGACGAAGCTGATTCATTGACTTGACCAGATGCTTCAGATGCCCCCTCTCAGCCTCTGCAATGGCATCAGCGATGCGAGGCCATGATTGCTGGAAGCAACTAGAACGAACGAAGGCCGCTACAGCGGCGTCGAGAATCTTCACAGCATTGTCAGCACAGACAGAGCCAGACCCACTAATGTTGTCCCACCAGGACTGACCACACCCGATGATCCCATGGTTCTCTCCAGGAACTTGCCGAGGCTGAAGCAACTTGAGCTTATTAGGGTTGATCGTCAGTTGGACGTGCGACCCGTCCGGCTTCTTGCCGTTACGTTCCGCCAAGGTATCGGCCTCATTCACGATCTTGTAGGAGCTTGGCTCATCGGAAGGATTATAGCTAATGAGCGCATCGACTTTAACTGACCGTCCCTTCTTCAGGCAGGCAGTGGTGTCAGGGTCGGGCACGAGGCGCACTCGAATCTTCTGATTCAGACAGATCGAAGGCACCTCGGCCCTGACGTATGCCACGTTAATGCTCACTTCAGGTCTAACCGTGACCATCCTGAGAGGCTTAGAGACGACTGCCGTGCCCGGCTCAACCTTGATGTCGAGTGCCTGCTTGGCGCTATCTTCCACCTTACCTCTCACTGCCGCGATGAGGCTGGGAACGCCCACCTGCCACGCCAGAATAATGGCAATGGCGATCCCCGCCCATCGAATTAATGAACCCTGCACTCTTACCTCTTGAGATTATCGTATGGGATGGTGTTCGTGATCCTCATGATCGCATCGAGCCTCTTATCGGTGGCGTCCTTCTCTACCACTAGCTCAGAATGTACGGACTCTAGCTCTCGTTCAAGCAGGCTCGCTCGCTCGATTAGAGAGGCTTGTCCTTGGCCGCTGCCAAACTTCTCGTCTGCGAAGTCCACTGCCCAACGAGCGATAGGCTCAGAGAACACGGCGAGGCCGATAAACAAACCGTAGAGCAGCATAACACCAGGAGTGAGCGCAGTCACGATTGCCCCATTAGCTAGCGTGGCCATATCGCTAGGCCCGGCGAAGATATCGCCGTTTACGAACTGATCACCGTAGACAATGGTGGTAGCCCCACCCAGACAAGCAATAACGTCGATAAATGAAAGGAAGACGACCCCCACGGCGGCGAACCATCCGTTGAATCCCATCTCCGCAGACGAAAGTCCCTGGTCCTTCATCTTTCGTGCATGATGGAGCTTGGAGACGCCGAGGTAACTCATAGCGCCAACGCCGATGGCGATGAGCCAAGGGACGAGGGTAGTGAGGGGCCAATCCAGCTTGCCGCCGACTTCAAAGGTAAGGAATGCCCTACTCCAATACCAGCCTGCGATCAGGATGGCGGGGAGCATGATGGCCACGGGCAGCATAGCAATAATAGCTTGCTGATAGAACGCAAGCGAGCCGCGACCGCCTCGTAGACCAAAAGCCTCCTGAGCCTTGCGTCGTCTTGGTGATTCGATCCTTACAGTTTCTTGAATTGGATCAAAAACACTCGGATTGCCGTTCAATGTATTACTACTCATACTATTCCTCCTTGATGTGAGGTTGTGTAACGTTCTAGGACTGAGAATGCAACAACTGAGTTAGGCTCGCTAGTTTTTCTGCTCCTCCATGCATCAGGAGTTGAATCAGAGCCAGCGCGGCATTCGGCCGATCTTCCGTCTTCTGCATTTCAGCAGAAGAACGACACCGAAGATTGATAGGCCCCTTGGCAAGCTCTGCCCGTATGACATTATAGACTTCGGGCGGATACCGACCCATGATTAGAGATTCACGGGTGTCCTGACAAGCAGCAGACAGAGATGGACCGTTCGCCGGCTTCTCGTCCATTTGAATGGACACAATAACCTGATCAACGAATCGGCCATCGGGATTTTTGACTACGAACTCGCAGCCGGTGCCGACGCATGGTCTGCCAGAGGTTGACACGACAGGCTTCGTAGACACGCCCCCTGCACGGTCACCCATAGCCTTCATTTCGTTGGATACGGCAGTGAGAGCAGAACTAGTCTGCTGAGGGAAAATGTAAATCGCCACAACTAGCAGGGCTCCTGCGATCATAGCGTCTGTGCGTGTAAATCTTGATTGGCTCATAGACCTCCTCCTTCTAAATGGTAGCAGGTTTTAGATGAGGCTTCAAGGGGGGCAAAACAAAAAAAGCGCAGAGCAATCTGCACTAGTCTCGCCGGTAGGATTCGAACCCACGTCTAACAGAGGTAGAAACTCTGCGCCTTCGTCCACTCGGCCACGGCGAGAATAAAGCCCAATATCGGAATCGAACCGATGCGTGCTCCTTACGAAAGAGCCATCCGTACCACTGGATCAATCGGGCTGATGGACCGGCAGGGACTCGAACCCTGAAAAATTAGATATAAGCTAATCGTGAACAACCTGCTCAACCTCCGGTCTATACGCCTCCTCGGACTCGAACCGAGACTTGACCGGGCTTAAACCGGACTCCTCTGCCATTGGGATAGAGGCGCTAGTTGGGTGGGCCAAGATTATGAGACGGTCAGCCTCAGTCCTTGACACTCACGGGAAACCAACCCGGTCTTGTGCTTCCACCCTATACTCCTAGTCGGACTCGAACCGACACTGTACAGTTTTTGAAACTGTTTCCTCTGCCATTGGGATACAGGAGCTAATTATATAAGCCTACTAACAGAATCGAACTGTTCCTCCTACTATACCAAAGTAGTGTGCTAACCGTTATCACCAAGCAGGCGTACGGACGTTTCTGTGAGTGTGCCTAGCGCTAGCCTTTCACAGGGGATGCCCAACCCAAGCCGAATAACGGAATCGAACCGATACTTCCAGAGTACAAAACTGGTGTTCTAACCATTAGACTAATCCGGCGAACCGATCCACCGTCTCGCGGTCCTCAATAGGACAGGCTGACTAGTGGAGAGCGAGTGACGGGGCTCGAACCCGTGACATTCTCGTTGGCAACGAGACATTCTACCACTGAATTACACTCGCGTATAGCGGAGGCTGGAAACGAGCCAGCAATGAATAGGGTTATGAGCCCTACTAGCCTACCAAGGCTTGTCTCCGCAATCGCTCTGGTCAGATTCGAACTGACGAATAGCCGCGTATGAGACGGCGGTGTTTGTCCACTTCACCACAGAGCAGTGTACTACTTAATTGATGCGCTTATGTGGAAATCTAGTAGGGGGTTCAGAAATAGTCATCCATCGACGCCATTTCGGATTGGTGATATGATTTCTTGACGCCCCACACTCACAATGATGGTGTATGAGAGCCACACCCTCGGAGTCTACTCCGAAACTAACACACACACCCATTTGTGATTGTGGTAAATATGAGACATTGTTGGAGTCGAATCAAAATGTAGTGGAGCCGGGCAGACTCGAACTGCCGTCCGCAACGACGCTACGCATCCGTTTCTTACAGCTTAGTCGTCTTTCCGACTGTCCTCACGAATTGCCCTTGCCCCTTTGTGGGGATTGCCCGAGGTGTACGATCCTCGATAACGAATTGTCTATTCTGTTTCTTGGCTAGACTAGAGCCGCAGACTCGTCCATCACCCAATCGGGGATGAAGTCCGGTACTTCAGTTGTGTCTGCATTTGAGACTGCCCATCTGGGCCAGAGCCGTAGGCGGCTATCCGCTGTAGAACACTTCACCTTCGCCACGTCGAAACCTAGCGGCCCCTCGTGTGCATTAATTATAGCAGATGGTTAGCCCCGAGAGTAAGGATGGAAGGAGAAAACTCCAAACCCTCGGGGCACATCCTCTCACGGACTCTATTATACCAGAAGTTGCGGAACCTCGCAAGTCCCGGTCGCGCATTCGAAGGCGTTCTGCTCATCTTGCGGCGCCTCCATGTCGAATTCGCCCTCCCATGATGTCATGACCTCAGCCACCTCGTCAAGTCGAATGGCTCGCATCGGCTCATAGACTCCATTCTCAGGGTCTTCCCTAGAGCCCTCTCGATAAAATGTGGAGCCCTTCATCGTCGGAAGGAATTTTAGCCATAGCTCAGCGAGCTTCTCAACGGGGTAATCGCGAGGAAGATTGATGGTCTTCGACACCGCGTTGTCGATATGTGTCTGTACGATTTCCTGCATCTCGAAATGGCTTTCGGGGCTGACATCATATGAGCCAATCGCTAGAGCGCCATGCTTCTGGTACTCCTTACTGACTACCAGCGTTTCGATGATGCTTTCGTTAGCCATACCATCGACAACCTTACGACGGCGAGCGTAGACCGGAGCAAACAGCGGCTCTATTCCTCCGGTGACTCCACACACCATAGAAGTAGTACCAGTAGGAGCAATAGTAAGCAGAGCGCAGTTTCGGAGTCCATGCTCTTTGATCTTATTGCGGATGCCTCTTTTGAGAGTCTTTGCAAAACCAGACTCAAGAAGTCGTCGGTCATAAGCTGAGAAGGGTCCTTTCTCAATCGCAAGATTGATTGACGCATCATAGGCTGTGTTTTTTAGAGTGTTGAACAGTTGGTCAATGAACTCTCGACCTTCGCTTGAACCATAACTGAGACCCATATCAAGGAGCATGGTGTGAAGACCCATAACACCGAGACCAATGCGGCGCTCTTCCTGAGAGACCCTAGCAATCTCGGGCAACGGGTAATGGTTGACATCCAGAACGTTGTCAAGAAATCGAGTGGACAATCGTATGGATTCATCCAGCCTGTCCCAATCGAACTCTCCATCTTCTACGAAGCGCGGCAACACAAGGGCTCCTAGACAACAGCAACCATAAGCTGGGAGGAAAATTTCGCCACAGTTCTTGACACACACACCACTGGATCGGATCACCTCATCATCGCTAGAGGTGATGACATGATAATTATGGTGCTCGTCAACGGTGATATTGAACACATCCTCATATCCATCAAATTCAATAGATACGACGCGATGATTTCCACTCACAGCCAACTTGAAGTCAGACCACGTACCAAACCGACGCTTATTAGCGACAAATTGTGGCAATCCGCGCTCTTTCGCATAAGCTATCCACTTTGATTGTGAAATTGACCCGTTGTTTTGCGCCCAACACTTTCGTCCATGCTCTAGCAGTTCCTCATTCGAGACAGCTAAAGCACGACCATTGCTGGCGCCAGGATGAGACACAAATGACCTCTTCCATTCGCTCGTCATCTGATGATAAGGGTTGTTGAGTCCACGCATCTTACTCGCGTGTAGTTCACGATGCTCAGCGGCAGGCATAGCTATCAAGTTACCAATACGGTCGTCTTTCTGATTGAATCCAGAGTGATGAACTTCAAACCCCTCAGGAACTTCACCGTAGCGCTCTTCATAGATTAACCTATACTGACGGCGAGACCTTCTCTTACCGCCACGACCCACCTCCGCACCAGCGTCAGCAATCTGTCGATAGCCATTGCTTTCATAGCTATTGAATGGTCGCAATGAGTCGTCTGGCTTTAGATTTTGTAACTCAACGTACTCACCTGACCTAAGCAAGAATTTGTGATTGGGCGTAGCTCGTACAACCGACCCATCGTCTAATGTTACTTTCCAAACCTCTCTTTGTACGCCAGTCTTTCGTGGGTTGCGTCCCATTCGAATAACAGTTTGACCGGTTACAGGATCAGAGCAATATACCGGAACATCTTTACCTTCACGAGCAAGGTCCCCGATAGTAATTCCATTTCGACCATCAGCTATGGCGATAATCGTGTCTGCGGTTACGCACGGGTTTGTGCTAATCAGCGCATGATGATACCATACGTTGTTGGCGCGGTTAGCCTCATAGGCATTGAGGACTCCGGGTTCACCATTGTTCCATGCGTTCTCTACGATTCGTTCCCAAAGCCACTTAGCACTAATGGTGCGCCCAAATTCGTCGTCTACCCCTTTGAACTGAAGAAATATCTGCTCATCATTTCGAACCATTTCTTGAAAGCGTTCCGTTGAAATTCTTTCAGGGATGACAACACTGATGTTTGCGTTGTTAAGTTCTCTCTTGTTGAGTTTCTTGTCAAGGAACTCTTCGATGTCCGGATGGTCGAAGTCCAAGTCGAGCATGAGCGCCATTCGTCGACCTCCTCCGCTGACCAGGATGCCTCCCACCCCGTCCCACATCTCCATGAGGGACACCGCTCCTGTGGCAATGCCTCCAGTTCCCTTGACCTTGTACCCTCGCCCTCGAACGGGAGAAAAGTTTGCCCCGACGCCTCCTCCCATACCAGAAATGACGAGCATGTCGGAGATTGACTTCCCCCAGGCTTCGCGGCTGTCACCGATTGGGACGACGAAACAGTTGAGGAGTTGTTGCTTGGGCCTTCCGGCTCCATACCAGACTCTCCCTCCGGGCATAAATGTGTTGTCGGTAAGCAGGTTTGCGAATCGTTCTTCATAGATGGCGGCCTTTCCATTTTCTTCGGCTGCTGCGATAGCTCTCGCCACGCGGCGACAGGCTTCTTCCCAGGTCTCTTCCTGGGTTCGCGCATACCGTTCCTGGAAGATCGACAGGCCCAACCCAGATGGCTGGAAGGTCATAAATATTGTTCTCCTAGAATGTTAGATGGTTTGTCAGTAAACACTAGTCGATAGCTCTCGACGGGTAGCTTGGATCAAGTTCAGGTTGAGGAATCCGATTGCAAGATAGCGGTCTTTAGCGGCAAGTAACTTATGAAGAACTACCACCATGGAGACACAAAGTGCTTGTTGTAAGCAACACTCTTAACCGCAAGGTCAAGGCCGCTCTAGCTGCTGTCGGAGTGGTCGTTGTAGCTAACGTGGCCCTTCTTGCGGCCGACGTACTACAGGATCAGCCACTCATTCTAGGGCTAGTTTCATCGTTCGTTCCGGTTATCACCGCATACCTTACTAAGATGTCAACCAACGACGTTGCAAACGTCGAATCTGACGTTGGGTAATACAGAGATAACCTGCGGAACAGGCTAGATTAAATCGGGGCGGGGAAATCCTCGCCTCGATTATTAAGGTCTCAACTATGGCACCTTAACCCCTCTAAGCTCTCAATTATGACCAGTTAGCCAGGTCAGGTGATGGGAGCTACCTCTCCCCTGAGGCTACGACGCTGAAGGTTGCCCACTCCGCGGCTGATCCGAGAGTCTGTGCTAGAGTCTAGCTGTAGGTCTTCACAAGAATCGCTGAGAAGTGAGAAGACACGACCATAGCTACTCCGTAGTTCGTCGGGAGTCATATTGGTAGTCACGATAGTGGCCAGAGACGAATGGGCACGATGACGGATCACTCGTTCCAGCACATCAGCGAAGTATTCCTCTTGCTTTAAAGAGACTTTGCCAGGAGTCACGTCATCAATCACAAGAAGCTGTGCATTCTGATACTTAAACTCGATGAAGCGCTTATCCTCTGCATCTAGCTGAGGAGTAGCCACCAGGTTAAAGAACGAATCGAACCAGCAACTATGAAACACTCTATTGCGCGCTCTTTTCACCGCAGACTTGACTAGGTAGGTGGCGATAGCCGTCTTGCCAGTGCCGAGGCCAGGAGAGTAGACGTAGAACCCTAGGCCGTTACGGACAGCGTTGTCGACATTACTAACGTATTCTTCTACGGTCTCTCTCGCCTCAGGCTGTTCATTGAAGTCCTCTTCAAAGTTAAATCGCTGATAGCGCATGGGAATATTCGCTAGTTCGTATCGCTGGAACAACTTGAGTTGAACACACTGCCCATCATAATCTTGAGGACATTCAGACTCTACATCATCGAACACGTAACGCCCCGTACCTAGACAGGTCGGGCATTTCCCATTGAACTTGGTATACTCTGGTCTTCGGCCAAGCTCCTCATACTGTTCTCGGCTGAGAGCGGCGGGAAGGGTGTTCATCATTTCAGGCATCAGTCTCCGGCTAAATCGTGATTTCCTTTCAAAGGATAGCACAGTCGCCTCTCTCGTTTCCACCCACGCGCGCCTAGGTTAGTAAAGAACTGAAGAAAAAAAAGAACCAAGAACAAGAACAAAGAACAAGAACAAAAGCATGTTCTCAAATACAAGAACAAGAACAAAAGCAAAGAACTAGGTAAACATCTTTCTAAATTACCATGATTACTGCTTTCTTACCTAATTATCCTAATACATATTAGTTATCCTAATACATATTAGTTATCCTAATACATATTAGTTATCCTAATACATATTAG
>Ga0163150_10008767_pt1 | contig 11402 bp, 10 predicted proteins | sample OliLakLV19P2IB_FD_148628 | JGI IMG/M metagenome (GOLD analysis project Ga0163150, IMG submission 148628) | Freshwater microbial mat bacterial communities from Lake Vanda, McMurdo Dry Valleys, Antarctica - Oligotrophic Lake LV.19.P2.IB | ecosystem: Environmental > Aquatic > Freshwater > Lake >...
GTACCTTCTTTTTAGTAGCAACCTGGTAACACAGCACCAACGCAAGAAGGGACGCAAAACCCACAATAAAAAAGTACTTAGCGTTAATAGCACCAAAAAAAAGGTGTCGCGAAGTGACAAACGGAAGTATAAAAGCAAATAAGGCAACCAATACCCCAGAGAGAGACGTACCGCGTAGGGCATTCATACCCAACCATTGTAACTCTCCCACTCACACAAAACAAAAACACCCCCAAAGGGGGTGTTTTTGCGACTTACTAGTCTTACGCTAACTCTAGATTAGTTTGCGAAGATAGGATCAGTCTTGAAGTCCTCGAGATCGAACTCGTAGACATTCATAGTGTCATCCTCGTTGTCCGTTGACCAACCGATAGCTACGAGCTGGGCATCATGGAAGCCGTCGCTTGCAGTTTCAGTAGTAGCGTTTGCACGAGTGATGGTTACAGTGACGCGAGTCTTCTCGCCATCCTCGAAGGTGTACTCACCACCGTCAGCACCGTTGGTTGCCTGAGAAGCAACATCACCGGTTTGATCAGATTCAGAGACAACGTCAGAGATGAGAGAGACAGTTGCGCTGCCGTCGATTTCGTAGCGGTAGAGAATACCACCGTTATCGATGTCAATTGCAGTTACGCCGCCGTCAGCTGCTGTAGTAGCAGTAGCCTCGTTAGAGACGTATACCGTACCGTCGAAGGCTTCGATATCGAAGACCATCGTCAAAGTAACAGTGTCGTCGTCAGCTGTGCCGTCTGCACCAGGAGTCATAGACTCGGTTGCAGAGACAAAGGTTGCCATAATACCAACATCGTAGAAGGCAATAGCCTCGCCAGATGCAGTACCGGTCTTGTCGCCAGAAACAAGGTCCTCACCAGTTTCATCTTCCGCATCCATAGAGTTGCGGTTAGAAGCTGTGAAGGAAGCTGTGATCTGGTCGCCATCTACGAATACTGAACCCTCAGTATCGTTGATGTCTGCCTTAACAACAACTTCTACCTCGTCGCCGTCATTGATAGTTACATCAATGTCGTCAAAGGTAACCGTTGCGCCGGCAGAACCTACTGCAACCTGTGAGCCAGATGCGCTTTCAGAGAACTCTTCGCCGTCAATCTCGAGATAAACAGTAGCAGCAATATCACCGAGAGTGTCTGCGGTCTGACCAGATGAAGTTGCGAAGGTGATAGGAAGATCATTGATAGTGATATCGCTACCATCTGCTTCGAGAGTGAAGCGGAGGAGTTCAACACCATCAGTGTCATCGTTATCATCTACGTTAGCAACACCTTCTGGAGTGTCGTCGCTAAGCGCCGCCTGGAGCTCAAGGTTTGATGCAGTTGCAAAGGTATTTACATCCCAAGCAAATGCGTCAGTGTTGGTGCTCTCAGTTACTGATGCACCCTGTGCATCGCGGAAGCGAACGCTTACGAAGTCAAGACCCCAGTCATCGCCAGCATCATCAGAATCGATGTTGCTTACGCCTGAGACTGCAACCGTAAGATCAGCTGTCTCGCCTTCGCGGATGATTGCACCGCTGTCGAGGGTAACAGTCTTGGTCCAGTCGTTGTCGTCATTGAAGTCTTCTGCATCGATAGTGGCAACAGTGTCACCGTCGAGCATGATTTTAACTTCAGTGATGAAGTCATCGAGGTCGTCGTTACCTGGCTGAGTTGAGAAGTCGATGCGGACAGCTGTGAGCTCAATATCTGAGCCCTCATCTACCTCGATCTCAAGACCGCCGATTTCTACATCCTCTTCGTCCTCACCAACCTTCTCGTTAGAGAGGCTTGTGATTTCGTTGTAGCTCTCAATAGAACCTGCTCCGCCTGAGAGACCGCCAGTTGAGCCGCCGGTTGAACCCCCAGTTGAACCGCCAGTTGAGCCGCCTGAGGTAGCCCATGCTTGCTGTGAGATAGGACCAAAGTAGCCTACCGCTGGAGTAATGTTCTTAGAAGCCTGCCATGCAGCGACCGCTGCCTGGGTTTGGCTACCAAAGTAGCCAGTTGCACCTGCTGGAATCGAGAAGCCCATAGAAATGAGGTTCTCCTGGAGGCAGGTTACCTGTGGACCAGTTGCCCCTACGGTCAAAGGACCAGTAAAGGTGCAGAGGCTCGTAGAAGAGCTACCGCCTGATACCAATGCCTGGATTGCTGCGGCTTGAGAGCCGGTCAAACCAAGAACCTGGATGATGGTCGTAGCTTCAGATTGAGTCAAAGCGTAAGCCGGAGCTGCAAAGCCGCCAAAAGCGACTGCGAGAACCAAGCCAGCGCCGACCGCCAAAGCGACGATTCGGGAACTTTTTGTAATGCTAATAGTCATAAACAACTAATTACTTGTAAACCTAAACTTGTAATCGCACTAATGATGTCTACCTGCTCTCTCTCCGCAACTTGAATCCTCCATGAAGGGGGAGAAAACGTTGAGAGAACGTTGGTAGTAAGAGGGGATAGGGATCTCAGAATTTGCAACCGTTACGGGACAAGGTCATACAGAAATGAACGTTCTATTTAATATACCTATATAGTAGACGCCCTACTTGTCAGGCGCTTACATAGGCTTCTTCATGCCTAATTTATTTTGTTGTCAATGAACACTTCAAACAAGCTTCGCGGCCAACCCCACAACCGCGGGGTAGTCGCTAGACACTATTATAGGGCCCATATGCAAGGTCCCAATAAAATGCCTGTGGACAACAGCGTAAAGCCCTTTTCGGGCTTTTACCTCTCCTGTCTCCACTGCAGGTAACCTATCCCATAAGGGAAAGCAGGTCAATATCCCTTCCTTCTATATAGGTTTAGGCTGGGTAATAAAGGCTCCAACGACGCTCCCCTGACCGCACAATAACCCCTTGACTTATCATAGTATTAAGGTCTCTTTGGATGGTTTTTTCACTGCACCCTTGCACCACCTTACCGATGTCTCTTATCGAGACCCCTTTGTTCTTCTTAACGAAATCTAGTATAAGAGCGGGTCTATTTTGTCCTTTAGACTCTTCGGTGTCTTTATGTCCTTTACTGGCAGTATGTCCTTTATAAATGTCCTTTTTAACCGAAATAGCCGAAGAAAGCCCTAAAGGAGAGGGCAGGGTGGAGAACAGGGGAGTTTCTACCATCGAAGGGACGGCCAGGTCTTCTGAAGAAACTGCAAGTCCTGAGTTATGACTCTCGTTTACTAAACGTTCGACCAGCCCTTCGTACTCCTCTACAAGCACCTGTGTGGTCTCCCTGCTTAAGTAGCCCTGGCTTGCATGTAAACGCAAACGAGAAACGATAGAAAACAGGCTGGCAAACATAGTCTCTTCTGTAATTTCTCCTGCGGCAGTGTAGGCGATGCGTTCTGTTATCTCAGCAGCAAGATCTGCCGTGTGCTCTAAGACATCGGTAGCCCGTGACACACTCTTCTCCACGAGCAGCGTGAGAACGTGAGCGAGTTTCTCTGATTTCAAAAAGCAAAAATACCATTGAGAGCGTCCTTTAAAAAGGCTTGATTGGAAGGCTATTTTTGTAAAATCTCTCTTCATTTGCCTTGTGGATGTCCCTTGTGTGTCTTTTATAGTCTTTTACTAGACTTATAGAAATATTAGGGACATCTGTCCGTTAGAGTATCGCTTCCCTCTTACCTCTGCAAGCTTGTACGCACATGCTATGATTATCGTTGCGTATGGCGCACAAAAACAGCAAGAAAGACAAGGGTTTTTTAACTAATCCTGTTGGTGTGCTACCCTCTGAAACTAAACGCGGCGTTCTCGTAATCGCGCTTATTACTGTAGGGCTTTTCCTCCTCTTGGCGGGATTTGGTATTGCAGGTGAAGCGGGGAGTGATGCGTATGGGTTTTTCTATAACCTATTAGGGATTGGTTACTTTCTGCTACCTACATTATTGTTTGTTCTTGCAGGAAATGCTCTGCGGTCAGACGTAGCAGCATTTACTCCGTTTAAGATACTCGCAAGTGGCCTCTTTATCGTAGCGGGCTTGGGGTTTATTTCTATTGTAGGAAACGGAGGCGGTCTTGTAGGAGCTTTGATTGCTGACCCACTTATACGACTCTTTGATATCTATGTGGCGGTTTTAGCGTTGGGTGGTTTGGCACTTATCTCAATACTTGTGTTGGTGGAAGGGGGTATCCCGGTGACAACCTTAGGTGAAATTGGACACGTACTTACAGCCCCACTACGATTCTTTAAACGCAAAGACGAGGTAGTAGAACCAACCATTTCAGGTGCACCCCTTGATGAAGAGGTGGCCGAAGAAACTGGCGAGACAGTGGATGAGGAGATAAAAATTGCCGCACCTGCCAAGTCGGGTGTACCTGAAAAACCCTCTGGCAGGGAACAAACTACCACTTCTCTGGCGGCACTCCTTGGGGCATATACACCACCACCTCTCGCCCTTCTTGAGCGCGACAAAGGGCGTCCGGGCGTAGGCGACATAAAAGCAAACGCAAATATTATTAAACGCACCCTACAGAACTTTGGGATCGTGGTTGAACTTGATGAAATTTCTATCGGCCCTTCAGTAACTCGCTATGCTATTAAACCCGCAGAAGGAGTGCGCCTGCAGAAAATTGTTGCGTTACAGCAAAACTTAGCCCTGGCACTGGCAGCGAAAGGGGGTATACGCATTGAAGCGCCGATTCCTGGTAAATCGCTTGTCGGTATTGAAGTACCTAACTCAGCCAAAGTGACCGTAGGCCTCGGCACCCTACTCGACTCGAAAGAATTTGCCGAGACACAGAAACCTCTGTACGTAGCCTTGGGACGAGATATTGCTGGCGGCTCGCAGTTTGCCAACCTCGCCAAAATGCCTCACGCGCTTATTGCCGGAGCAACCGGTTCAGGCAAGTCGGTCGCTATACACACCATTATTACGAGTTTGCTCTACCGCTGTGGCCCTGCACAATTGCGCTTTATATTTATTGACCCTAAACGCGTGGAATTAACGCTGTACCGTTCACTCCCACACCTCTTAACTCCGGTTATTACTGACGCCAAGCGCGCAATACAGGCACTACGTTGGGCAGGTAAAGAGATGGAACGCCGCTACAACATTTTGGAAGAGGAGCGGGTGCGCGACATTGAGTCCTACCACCAAAATATTCTTGCGCCCGCGCTGGAGAACATACGCAAACACGGCGGCACTCCGAAAGAAGGAGAAAAGGTGCCCGAAGCAATGCCGTATATTTTGATCGTTATTGACGAGCTTGCGGATATCATGCAGACCTTCCCGCGTGAACTTGAGGCGGCGGTAGTCCGTCTTGCACAAATGAGCCGCGCAGTTGGCATCCACCTGGTGCTCTCAACCCAGAGGCCGAGCGTGAATGTGATTACGGGGCTTATTAAAGCAAACGTGCCGGCTCGTATTGCACTCCAGGTTGCTTCGCAGATCGACTCACGCACCATTCTCGACCAGGGAGGCGCCGAGACACTGCTTGGGGCCGGCGACATGCTCTTCCTCTCTGCTGAGATGAACAAACCGATACGTCTGCAAAATGCATTTATCAGTGAGGCTGAAGTGAAAAAAATTGTCGACTTTATTGCAAGCAACAACGAACCCGAGTTGCCAGTTGAAATTGGAGGTGCGTCGAGCGAAGGAGGGAGCAGTGCACCTTCCTCTCCAGGAGCGTCGGGACAGTTTGGCGACGACGAGGAAATTGATGACGATATGTATGAAGCTGCGCGCGCAGCCGTAATAGAAGCCGGTAAAGCCTCCACCTCTTATATCCAACGTAAACTTCGCGTTGGATATGCTCGAGCCGCCCGCCTTATGGACGTGCTTGAAGAGCGAGGAGTAATTGGCCCGCAAGACGGCGCCAAGCCGCGTGAAATACTGGATAAAGGTCCTGGCGCCTCTGCTGAAACACCGACAGAGCCGTCATGAAAAAGTTCCTTTTGAGTTTATTTGTGCTCGGCAGTATCGCAGGGGTAGTGGGGTATGGTTTTTTTGAGGCACGCCGGCTCTTGGAGGGCCCCTCTATCACCATTGAATCGCCCACAGACATGCAGGCTACTGCCTCTGCACTTCTGACAGTTGAAGGTGTTGCAGAGAATATTTCGTTCCTTACTATTAACGACAAGCCTGCACTTACCGACGAAGCAGGACGTTTTACTCACAAACTCTCACCACCGCCTGGCGCAACAACGGTAGAGGTTGAGGGTACAGACCGGTTTGGTCGGAGCGCTTCTGCAGAGATTCACATTACTATGCTAAATTTTTGTCCTGTAAGCTAACACTCTATGAGCCCTAAAGAAAAAAAATCTCCTGCTTCTGCCGCAAAAGACTCTGCCGCTATCGACGCTGCAATTAGAGAAATCAAAACCAAGTTCGGCGACGAGGCCATTATGAAACTCGGCGAAGCGCCGAAGGTAGATATCGATGTCATCCCCTCAGGTTCCGAAGGGCTTAACTGGGCGCTGGGCATTGGTGGCTACCCGCGCGGACGCATTATTGAAATTTTTGGCCCCGAATCTTCTGGCAAAACTACGCTTACCCTCCACGCCATTGCTGAAGCACAAAAAAAGGGCGGGGTATGCGCGTTTATTGACGCTGAACACGCGCTCGACCCGGAGTATGCAAAGAAAATCGGAGTAAATATTGCCAACCTCCTGGTCTCTCAACCAGATACCGGGGAGCAGGCGCTCGAGATCGTTGAGAGCTTGGTACGCAGCGGCAAAGTCGACCTTATCGTTATCGACTCGGTTGCCGCCCTCACCCCTAAAGATGAAATAGAAGGCGAGATGGGCTCGTCGCAAATGGGGAAGCAGGCACGCCTCATGTCCCAGGCACTCCGTAAACTCACGGCTATCACCTCAAAATCAAAAACACTTATCATCTTTATTAACCAAATCCGGATGCAGATAGGAATGATGTTCGGAAATCCGGAAACCACCACGGGAGGGAAGGCCCTCAAGTTCTACACGAGTGTCAGGCTCGACATTCGCCGCATTGCACAAATTAAAAAAGGAGAAGAAGTTGTTGGCGGCAGACATCGTATCAAAGTGGTAAAGAACAAGATCGCAGCACCATTCCGCACGACAGAGTTCGACCTCCTCTACAATGAAGGAATATCTCGGGAGGGAGAGATTATCGCTCTTGGGGAGCGTCTAGGAGTTATCCACAAGTCGGGTTCTTCCTACACCTACGGTGAAGAAAAACTCGGTCGCGGCTATGACGCCACTCGCACCTACCTGCGCGAAAACAAGAAAACCGCTAACGAGATTTTGCGCGAGATACGCAAAGGGCTTACCGACAATGTCTTAGGCAAGAGTGCGGGAGTGGCGAAAGACGACGGGGGTGACGAGTGAAATAGTAGCCGCAGCACCGACAAGAAGCGCCAGTTGCACAAACAGTGTTGTGCCAAGGACCGCAGAAGCTACAAAAACTGCGATGCTCCCTACCCCACCCTCCGCAACGTTGACAAAGTTTGTTGCGACATTTGAAATAGAAACCAGGGTGATAAGTCCTAGCGCCGACCCTACCAGCGCATAGAGTTTGAGTGCCGTTGCACTGAACACAATACGTGCTGCATAGATAGCGGCGACCTGTGACATGACCCGTTGTTCGATCTTACTCATACAGTGGTAGTTATAGATTGATAAATTTTTCTAAATTCTTGTTTGGCGCGATGTACCCTGGTTTTTATTGCTCCCACCGATACAGCCTCTTCTTCTGCTAATTCCTCCTGCGACTTCCCTTCTAGGAAAAATCCGGTAAGTACTCTGGCAAACAGCGGCGACATGCGGTTGAGGAGCGAGGCAATGAGGTCTTGAAGTTCCTTCTTTTCAAATTGCCGGAGATTTTTATCCGGGATAAGGTCCCAGATTTCGTCGTCGAGGGTGACCTGTGCCCCGCTTTTGCGCTTGCGCCGCGCGTAGTGAGTCAGTGCTGTATTAATAAGGATACGGTAACCCCACGAAGAAAAGGTTGCGCCTTCAACAGCCTTGAACTTCTTTGCATTGAGGTAAATTTTGGTAAAGGTCTCCTGCACCACGTCTTCTGCCGCCTCTCGTTCGCGCACAATCCCCTGCGCTTTGCGCAAAAAAGGCTCCTCGTATTTGCGCACCAGGTGAGCAAACAGCGAAGGTTGGCCCACTGAAAGTTCAAGGAGCTCCTCGTCGGTATAGTCCCTTTCCTCTTCGGAGTTCGAGAGGTATTCCATCATAGTCATACTCTACATCAAGCACCCTGCCTTTTCTATAACCTCTAAAGAGCGCTGAAGTTACTTGGTATAATCGGCACAATGACGTGGTGGAAGCGAGTACCCGTACTGTCCCTACTTGGGGGATACTTTTTATGTATTGGTTTCGTCCATCTCGTGGGGATTATAGGCATAGGGCATTTTGGAGGGCCTATACCTTGGTTAAACATTGCTTATTGTCTGTTGAACTTCACCCTGGCCTATGGCCTACTCAAAAAAGAGGCGTGGGTTCTGCCAGCGCTGGCATTAAATTTTGCTGCTTATGTAGCCCTGTTTGGGTTGGTTCTGCTCTCTGACAGCGACAGTAGCCTGCTTCGGCGGCTTATAGGGACACTAGTTACCGGAGGATTGTGGCTGGCCGTTTTTACCCAACGCAACACTCTCCTAGAGAGACCCTGGGGCGGCGCGGGGATACCCTTTCTCCTCCTGTGGACAATAGTCTATGTAGTCGCCCTCCTAAGAGTGCTAGGATGAGATCATGCAAAATAACAACATTACTCCATTTTTAAAAACCTTATTTGCTCTAGCGTTAGTAGTAGTGCTTATTGCCGCTCCTTTCACCTCGATACAGGCTGACCCTGTCTCTGTCCTCATTGCCGTGGTTACTGCGATTACCGCGGTACTGGTAGTAGACGCCACTATGTGCGATGTCGAGATTGTCTTTAACTGCGACGATGGGCCTGGTGGAGGAAGTGGTGGTGGAGGTAGAGGAGGTGGTGGAGGCGGCGGTTCTGTCCCCTCTCCAGCAGCGTCCGGTGGTTCTGGAGGTGGGGGCGGTTCGATACCAGTAGCCTGCAGCACAAGTCTGGCCAACGCCTGTGGTATGCATGGCACCGGCTTTATCGTTGGTGGCGTTTGTAACGCGACCGTGCCTCCCAACAGCGCTTGCCCAACACCAACTATTAGCGAAGAAGGTTTTTATGCTGACCCAGACCGAGTCCGCAAGGGCAACCCCACAACGCTACACTGGGACGTAGAAAATGCCACCGTCTGCTCACTTACCGGCGGCGGACTCGAACTCCCCCCGCTCGGCATTGTAGGTGAACAACCTATTTCTTCCATAAATAGCGCCACCACTTACACTCTCACGTGTTGGAATGGAACTGACGGCCCTCAGGCTTCAGAAGAAGCGACTGTTACGATTGTCCCTTCGTATCAAGAGATCTAGCGCGTCTCATAAAAAGCACAGCACCTAGTATTCCCAAACATAAAACAATTACCGGCACTATGCCCAGCTTCATATAGAGGCTGGGCATAGTACTACCCAGCGTAAATGTATGATAAAGAACCGTGGATTCTCCCCACGGAGCAAACGCAAGAATGCGGCCTCTGCCATCGATAATTGCAGAAGGTCCTTGTAATGACGCCCGTATCACCGGGATATTATTTTCTATAGCGCGATAGCGAGCCGCCACAAGACTAAAGTGGCTTATGGCGTCGTCTTCAAACATGCCTTCTGACCCGGCGGCAATAAGAAGCGACGCTTGTTGTGCCTTGCTACGGGCAAGACCAGAACGGTGAACTTCCGAGCATACCAAGCCCTCAATCCTCACCCCCTGTAAAGATACGGGTGACGTGGAAGTTGCAACAACATCAAACGGCATTGAATAGAGCCCTATGGAGCGCGCCCACGCGGGCTGATAGTCCATAAAGGGTAGCAATGCGCGTTTGCCTACCGTGCCCGCAAGCGTACCTCTCTTCCAAAAATCAAACTGGGTGGCGATAGTCCCTTCCGACCCAAGGACGTTCTCCCACACCATCAGTGTCGTATCTCTTGAGACTGCTTGATGCATCCATCCACGCAGACGATCTTCTGGCAGGACTTCGAAAGAAGGTGTGGGGCTTACAGACTGAGTAGCCGAGACAAAACCCGAGACCGGCGAGTCTGGATATACCACCAGATCTACCGGCTTCTGCAGCGCTTCTTGCAGACGGGCGGGCACCTGCACTCTTCCTTCAGAAAATATCTTTTTTTCTTCGTATCCCCCACTCACAACTGCCACCGAAAAAGGTTGCGCATCAACAGCGTCGCGCTCGGAGGACCACACAACAGTGTGCAGAGTGAAGAGAACTAACAGGAGCGCGGGCGGTACCGCGAGCCCCATGAGTAGCTTTTGTCGATCGTGCCTTGCGTAGAGCGCTTCTCCAATGCACACATTTATAAACACCACTACAAACGACACGAGCAGAGTTCCCCCGAGAGACGCTACCCAGGACACCGACGTAGCGTCGATTACCGCATGAGAAAAGGCGCCGAGGAAATATCCCCCAACCAGCCCGTGCGCAATATACTCGGCAATACAGTAAAGAGCTGCCCCAACCGCGCTATTAAGAAGCAGGGAGGAGCCGCGCAGAAACCGGTATACGCAGAGCCAGACACCAAACAAGGTTCCATAGACCAATACCGCTGCGGCGACACCTCCAACTTTTACTACCGTGGAGAATAATTCTGTTGCAGGTAACCAATGAAATTGCACTGCCAAGAGGAACGAGAATGTAAAACACAACATGCCGTAGGCAATACAACCCCCAGCAAAGACGCGCCAGTACGAGGCAGAAGTTATCGACGCATAGAGCGCGGGCACCAGAGCTACAAAGCAGAGCGGCCAAAAAAAGAAGGGGTAAAACGCAAGCATGAGCAAGCCCCCTGACATTACAGAAAGTACCTGCCATCGTGTAAAAAATTCCACGCCTTTCAGTATAGCTCGACAGAAACTTCTTTTTAGATACAATGCACGAATGCTTGAATACAATGAGATATTGCCCAAAAAGGTAATCCTCCTCGACGGCGAGCCGTACGAGGTGGTAGACGCCCATGTCTTTCGTAAACAACAGCGAAAGCCGGTGAACCAGACAAAACTGCGCCATTTGATAACGGGACGCATTACCGAGCAGGCATTTCATGTCTCGGAAAAGGTGGCCGAGGCTGACCTTTCAACCAAACCGGTTAAGTATCTCTATACCAACCGAGGAGCGTGGTGGTTTTGTACAGAAAATAATCCGGCTGACCGTTTTGAGCTTGCAACTGAAGTAATTGGTCCTCAGGGACAATTTTTAAAACCAAACACCGTCGTTGAGGCACTTATCTTTGACGAAAAAATCATCGGCCTCAAAATCCCGATCAAAATGGAGCTTACCGTTAAAGAAGCTCCACCAGCCGTACGCGGCAACACCGCACAAGGCGGCACCAAGCAGATTGTGCTTGAAACCGGCG
>Ga0163150_10008770_pt1 | contig 11399 bp, 6 predicted proteins | sample OliLakLV19P2IB_FD_148628 | JGI IMG/M metagenome (GOLD analysis project Ga0163150, IMG submission 148628) | Freshwater microbial mat bacterial communities from Lake Vanda, McMurdo Dry Valleys, Antarctica - Oligotrophic Lake LV.19.P2.IB | ecosystem: Environmental > Aquatic > Freshwater > Lake >...
CATTGGACGCTGACCACACTGCGGAACAAGCTCATCAAGATCGGCTGCAAGGTCGTCCATCACGCCCGGCGTGTGGTGTTCCAGTTGGCGGAGGTGGCGGTGCCTCGATCGCTATTCGCTTTGATCCTGCGCCGCATTGAACGGTTGCGGTTGCGACTGCTGACTCCGGTACCCCCGGCACCTCCATGATCCTGATGCGATCCAACATCCCGCCAAACAGCAACCCGGTCGCTATCGGTGCGCCGCAAATTAGCGAAACATGTATCCAGATTGCCCAACCCCCCAATCGTGGGCGTGAAAAAGCAAGAAAATCGTCAGAAATTGAAGAGAAGTCGTTGCAACGGGGGGAGATAGTAAACTCCGACGCGATGGTCGGCGGTGTTCGTCGGCCGAAGTCCAATTGGGAAATCCCGGTATAAGCGGGGCTTGCGTGTACTTGTGGGGGCTGAGGCGGGTAGCGATCAGGAAGCCGTTAGAACGCGGTACAGTCCTGCAGTCGCCACGCCTGTCTTGGGTCGGGCACGGGGGTTTCTTCATCTGTCATTAGAAGTATCAATTGGTTGAAGTGTGAAGAACATGAGCCGATGCCATCCGTTATTCATGTATGACGACTGAAGTAGGCCCGCTCAAGGGCGTACACCACAGCCTGCACGGCAATCGCATTCTTTAGGTTAGATTACACGCATGAAAATCTGCATCCATCGCGGCACCCATGAAATAGGCGGCACCTGTGTTGAACTGGAATCACAAGGCGAGCGGATAGTGCTAGACATTGGATCGCCCTTGAATGTGTCGGACACCGATGCATTACCGTTATATCCCGTCCTCGGATTCGACAGGCCGAACTCGTCGCTGCTTGGCGTGGTCATTTCGCACCCACATCAGGATCACTATGGACTGGCTTACCGTCTGCCGAAGGAGACGACGTTCCTGATCGGCAAGGCAGCTGAGGCAATCCTTGCTGCGGCCGATCTGTTCACCCCGGCGGGATTAAACCTCAAACACGTGATCCATCTTCAAGACCGCCAGCCCGTGACACTGGGACCGTTCCCGATCATGAAATGGTCACAGGAATCCGGCAGGGTGATAGTGTGATTACTGTGATCATCGGCAAACATCAATAGCAAAGTCCGTGGCAGACTGCCTCGACAGGACAACGGCTCAGGAAACGCTTGAAGATGTTCGTTGCCTGCAATTGCGGTTTCAGGTGGTTGAGTGGTATTGCGTATTGGACGCAGGATTCTCATATACGTCCCCTTGTAAGCGGCCGAAGTCGTGCCACTTCTACCGCTCGACCTGTTGGCCTCGGTCGAGTCTTTGCAAACACGAGCAGACGACCTTGGATGCGATGTTTCGACGTCGGAGTCTCCCATCCTGCACGATCCAAGTATCGAGCAAGTGGTTCGTCATTTAACAAGCATTCTCGTCGTAACAGTAGACAACGGCATCGGCACATGGCGTAACGCAGCATCTCCTGGCGTTGGGCGAATGAGTCGTCACTTCCAGCGAAATCAATCAGCCCCAGATCGAATAACCCCTCCTCGCCCAAGACAGGCGGGATGCATCCGAGACTGCATCGAACCACTCGTGCGGACCCCACTAAGAATGGACCCAAGACGTCATTCGTAAACTGCCTACTTTGTGCGATTGAAGTAACCGAGATGCCGGAATGGGCGAGCGCGATCGATGAAGGCGGAAGTCCGAACACTAGCGCCGATGATACCTTTAAGTCGGATACCTGCCTCGCGAGTTCCTCCAGTTCGATTCCGGACCAGTCGGATGATGAGTTCTCTGCTAGTAGACGTAGGTCGACCGATTCTGTTGGGTAACTTAAAGAGTCCGCATCATGCAACCCATATCGCGCATGCTCAATGCTCATGTGTCCAGTCTGTCTATAAGACTGGACAAACTCCAGGTTGATGCGTGCCCAGTGGTATGCATCGACTTCCTCCGGACTCCAGCGAGTCTCCATTCTCTCCAGTAAATCCTCGGTCCAACGGAAGTGATGAACCTTGTAATGCTCACGAAGGCCAACCGGCCAGCGGTCAGCCTTCACGCCAACCGCGCTGTGCCTCCCGGCATTGAGTCGAACGTGCCGTCTTGCGAGCATGATCTTCCGAGCATCCATCCCCAAGGTTTTTGTCAGCGTTGCAGCGAGGGGAAACTGCTCGGATATTTTCGGAGTCGGTCGAATCGGATGAAGAACCCAGTCTGCTGCGACGCGATCCAGAAACTCCCCCTGTATGGCAACGATCCCTCGCGAGTCGGCGATGGCGCAGACGTCCTTCACATGGGCCGGATACTGATGGAACTCATCCAGGTCCAGATGCATCACCCAGTCTGTATTGCTGGCCTTGGCTTGCTGTAGCATTATTTCTTCACCTTCATGCTTGTATGCGTTGCTGAAGCATGGGTAATTCGTGTATCGAACACTAATGAGCGGATAGGCTTCTTCTAGCAAGGAAAGGTCAAGGTCGAGATTCGTCGATATCAGTATCCGGTCAACACCAAGTCGCATGTAGTGACTACAAAAGTGTGGTAACAATTCGGGCGTACCAAATACACTGACGACGGCAAATATTGACCCCATAGCTATGCTCCATGACACTTATGTTGCGTAGGACATCCTCAATCACGGGGGCAACATGAGGTAGAAATCATCCCAGCTTCTAGCTCGTTGAAGGTGTTCTGAAAAGCCACTTTCAGATTGGAGTGAAAGTTGCCTAGGCATTCCCAGAACACAAACCGCCCCTGGGCGTTGGCCCGGAACAGCTCCTTTGCTTCATCAATCTTATGCCTGTCATTGTGATTGCTGTGTAGCACCACGTACCATGTGTCAACCCCATACTGGCTGTAGTAGCGACTCCACTGCGGGATGAAATCAAGATCATAATCGACCCCGACGCATGTGATGAGTTTGAGCATGTGACAAACTCCGGAACTTTGCATCCTCGATAAATCAACCGAACCGGATGCCTACGAACTGATCTCGCGACGATTCAACGCCTCTCCGTACATAGACAGATCAATTAGCAAATGCGATGCCCGGCTGGTTCCCCAGTGATTGGTGTTGGTCTCGTGTCGGGTCAACAGGATTATGCGAGCTTCGACAGGGCAATATCCTCGGATTGAAATGGCCATCGGAGAGACTGAGTTGGCTTGCGCCGGCAGAAGGGCTGGACGCTGAAGAGCCTGGCAACCCCGCAAGCGGCGTGGCCGGGGGTACCCATGACCGCAATGTGCCCCGGTGACGCGACATAATCGTTTCGTCGGGCAGTCGATGGTTGATCATGATGGTGCAGATGACGCAAAGTATTGGACCTGTCCCGTTATCGGCTCCCCTGCCAACACTGGGCGGGATCGCAGAGGGGTTCATGACGCAGATACGCGAAATCAGTGGGAAAGAGAGGTTTTCGACAGAGCAGACCCGTCCCGTTATCGGATCTCGTCTCACTTTTGTTCTACGTTTCGTGTAATTCGCCGAATGGCTTCCAATGCATTTTCCTCCATAATTTGATTGCCAGATATAGCTGCTTGGCTAAGGGCGGGGATTGCCTTGGCAGCGCTTGGACCTATAAGACCAAGTGATTCTGCGGAAAACCATCCAACATCTTCATTGTAGCTAAAGAGTTTCTCAATCAATAAATTAACAGCAGGACTCGCGTACTCCCCTAACTGCCCTAGTGCAATGGCGGCTTCTCGTTCGACACCCTGGATTTCCGATTGCAGGCCATCGACAAGCACCTCTACAAAATCATCTTTAGAGGCGGTGCCAATCCTACCGATCGCTGATATGGCATATATTCTTTCAAATTGATAGTCACTTCTAGCATAAGCACTAATCGCGGCCACAAACTGGCGATTCCCGGGCTCACGAATATACATATTAATTAAATGATTTATTTTATCCGCACTTTCCATTCGCCGCTTAGAGGTATCAGTATTATTCATCGCGATGCCGATCAGATAAATTCCTAATAAACTGGCAGCAACAGCAGATATCGACACTATTCTACGACGGGTTAGATGCATGGCCAACTTTCCTTATTCAGTCGATCCTCTTCCCGACCCAGGCCCTCTTCCGAATCGTGGCTGAGGCGTTATTGTCTTTGGCGAAGGACGCCATGGGTTGACTTGCGATCCAAGATCTTCGTGATATCCGGAAATATTGTCATCGCATGACCACGGCCTAGTCTTCCACTGTTTTCGGTATGCATCGTGCATGTTCTGTAAATATGCAGTCCAAACCGCCAACTGCTGTTCAGATCCCATGAGACCCATGCCTTGTGAATTAAACCAGCCTCTTGCCCGATCATAGGACTCTGTTTCGATGCGAATTAGCTTGGTACAGCACACCCAATTGCACATATAAGGCTTGTCTTTGGCTGATTCAAATAGATCAACTCTCCACTTGCGAACACCTACGAGCATATGAAAACCTAACGTTTGTGCGGATACTTCGCGTTCACTATCGTTATACGAAAGTTCGACTGGAACTTCAGAAGGATTGATGAGATCGGACATAAAGCCCATGAAGCCAAGGGAATCGAAAAACGCAGTTGCCCCTGATATGCGAACAGTCGCCACGGTATTGTGGCCGCCATTAAAATGCCGAAACGTTTTAAGATCGTAATATATTTTTTGACGAGCAGACACCGCGTCTTCTGAATCGTCTAAGCAAATATACATCCAATGCCTGGTGTGGTTTAGGCTGCCGGATTCTTCCCCCCAGTTTGGAGGACCGATGAATGGGTTGTTGGGTATGCCGATGTATTTGCCGGTCCACGGGTCAAAGCCGTTGGTCAAGGAAGGCGGAAGCCCTGTGGCTCCTATTAGGCCCAATGGGTCCTTATATTTATTAGGTGTGCTGCGGCAAAACAAATAGAGATTGGCGGAAAACAGTAGATCCTGCGTGAGAAACCTGCCTGTTCGAGATATATAATACCTGTATTTCAACCAGTGGGCACTGGTTTCCGCATCTAACCTCTGTCCTGTGAAGATGAATTCGCACGTCGGGTAATGCACCTGCGTATCACTATCACTGAAGGTGATGGCAGATGGTGGTGAACCGGTGTTTCGGAAGATGAGTGTATTTCCGTAGGCGTCGCAGTCGTAGGCTTCGCGGACGACGCCTGTAGAATCGGCCAGGCCTGTGGTGCGGTAGAGAATGTCCTGCAGCGGGTAGAGTTCTGCGTTGGCTGCGAAGTTGTTCAATGCAGCGATGTTCTTCTGCTGGATGAGTTCATCAATGTAGATGCCCCAGACCATCTGCTTGGTGGGGTTGTTGGAGCCATCGCGTTCTTCGATGCAGCGCCAGCCGGTGTATAGGCAATCCGTTGTGCCGTTGGGGATTGTGCCGGTGAGGCCGTTGTTGCTGACGATCTTGCGGATGCGTCTGCCACCTGCGTCGTAGCTGTACGTGCCGACGATGACGGGGGTGGTGTTCGGATCCTTGTAGACTTTCAATAATCGGTTGAAGGCGTCATATTCGTACAGGCGGATGCCATCGTTGAGCAGGTTGCCGGACTTGTCGTAGGTGAAGCCGGTGAGAGTTGAATCGACTTTGGTGCGTGTGATCTGGTTGAGCTTGTTGTGCTGGCGCTGCTCGGTGGTGAGGGTGCCACCAACAGGTTCGTAATTCGTCTTTTTCCAGTTACCTAAGCCGTCCAAATCATAGGTTCGTAGTTCGTCGGTGTTCGGCAGCGTGATTGCGGTGGCGACTGAATCGCCGCCGCTTGCGAGTGTTCCACGCTGGTATTGGCGAAGGCGATCCAATGAATCGTAGCCACCTTGAGGAATGTTATTCACGAACGGCTCGTACAAGTGCGACCTGTTCTCGGCATGCAGATGACGTTCGTAAAGTTTGTTCGATGCAAGATCGAAGGATGTCGTGAAGCCGATGACGGAAGTCGGATCGTTGTAGGCTCCAGTGCCGACATTGATGCCGCCTGCAAGGAAGCGTTTGGTGATCATGCGACCCGTACCGTCGTAACCCAGACGGTCGCTTGAGTCATCGCCCCAAGCGGGATTGGACACGCCCAACTGCACCGCGCTGTGCGTGCGTGCGTTGTTCATGAAGGTGCAGATCAGGCCGTTGGCCAGTTCAACTTCTGCCACGCGTGATGGGCCGAAGAAGTCCCAAGTGGCGATCGATGCTCCACCTGCTTCTGCGACATCGGTCCGGCGATACAGTTCATCGAAGGTGTTGTCGAGTTGCCTGCCTTGTGGGAAGGTGAAGCCGGTGGCGACGAGCGAAGTCCACTCTTCGTGCGTGACGGTGCGGGTGTTGCCCAGATAGGTCTGCGATTCCTCGACGACGCGGCCAATCGAGTCGAAGCTGAACGTTGCATCAGCATCCACACCACTGTCGGAATCACGAGAGAAGGTCCGACGGCTGACGCCATCGTATTGGAAGGACTGTGCCGTTGTCCCCGCTACACCACTAGCGGCGGAGATGGCGACAGCCGTCTTTCGGCCCAGTGGGTCGAAGGTGGAGTTGAATACGGAGCCGTTCTCGTCGGTGTAGGTGATCACGTTGGAGGCTGCGTTGTAAACGCTCGTGCGCGTCGAGCCATCGTTGAAGATCATGGTGAGCTGACGGTCGAGCGTGTCATAAGTGTAGGCCGTCACCGCCCCGCGATCATCGATGAGCTGGGTGACGCGGCTGTTGCCATCGTAAACACTGCTTGTGACGATGGAACTGCCACCATCAGGGAGCATGGTCTGGCTGGGCGATGCGCCATTGCTGCCCTGGCCATCCTTGCGCAGATGCTGGACGGAGCGATAAGCACGACCTGCGCCATCGTGTTCAGAGAGTGCGGTGTTTCCCTTGGGATCGATGACGGTCACGGCGTTGCTGCGACTGTCGTAGCCGGTGAAGGAGAAGAGTGTGGAGGAGGAGCCGCCTAGCGCTGCGGCATTTAACGGATTCAAATTAAACACGCCATCGGCACCTTGCACACCGGAGATGATCGGGCGATTAAGGCAGTCGTACCAAGTGGCTGATTCGAAGGCCTCATCTGCAACCATCGGTGTGGTAATGGTGCATTTTTGCGTCGATTTTGCTTGCACCACGTTGCCGTTGGAATCGTAGATTGATTCGACGGTGTTACCCAGTGCATCGGTGACGCTGATGACGCGGCTGGCACCATCATAGATGTAGGTTGCTGTGGCGGTGTTGTCCTGGGCGGAGAGGGTGACTCGGCCTGCGCGATCGAAGACCGAGCGGGAGAGAACGTAGCTGCCGGTGACGGGGCCAAGGCCTTTGAATGCGCCGTCGGTCAAGGCATTGGAACCGGTGTGGCCGTTGGTGGTGGCGTTGACTTCGAGACCGCCGCCGATGGCGGTGATGGTGCGGACGAGTTGGGTATTGAGTCCGATGAAGACATTCTGCTGGGATTGGTAAGCGCGGCCTGCTTCGTCGAAGTATGCAGCACCACTGGCGAGTGTGACGTTGGATGAGCCGTTGCGGTTGGTGGGCGTAGAGCCGCCGACGGGTCCTTTGGCGATGGACTCGATGGCGCGGCCATCAGGATCATGGGTGACTTCGCCGACGTTTCCGACGGCATCGGTCATCTTGATGACGCGGCCAAAGCCGTCGTAAGTATTCTCAACAGACCAGTCGCCTGTGTGAGTTAATGACTGGCCTGAAGAGAAGGCATCCGTGATGACGACCGTGCGACTGGTTCCCGCACCACCGCGATGGGCGGGGCCGATGGCACTTAGGAGATTGCCGTTCTTGTCAAAAACACTCACGGACACTGCACCAGCCTGGCCGGTCGAAGGATCGTAGCCGACACGGGTGGCGATGCGCATGCCGCGCTCGTCGTAGTCGTATTCGACGATGTTTCCTTCAGGCTTGGTGATCTTGATGAGGTTCTGATTGGCATCGTATTCGTACTTGGTCACAAGGCTCGCCGGTGATGAGCCGGTGGCATCGATGTCTTCTTCAATCTTGTTGCCCAGCACATCGTAGGTGTAGAGATTGGTAAACCAGCCGGGACGAACAGAGCCCCCGGGGCCGGGTTTGACGGGGTGATTGGCGATAAAGTCGTTTACACTCGGCGTGAACTTGGCATAGCCAGCGTTAGAAGGATCATCGGAGATGAACTGGACGCCCATGTCTTGCGTGTCTACGCGAATCACACGACGATTGGCATCGTAATAGGTTTCGACCATGTAGCCATAAGGTTCGGGTGCGATGGTGCGATAGACCTCACCTACTTCATTACGCTGGTATCGCCAGGTGTAGCCACGCGGATCGGTCATGGCCAGTGGATTGCCAAACGAATCGTAAGCACATGTGGAACATCCGCTGGCACCGCCGCCTTCGTAGCGGGTGACGAGGTCTTGATAGACGCCGGGCGTATTGGTGCGGGCATTGCGCGGATAAACATCGGAAACGAAGTCCACAAGATCGCCATCTTCGCCGATGAGACTCATGACATCGAAGGGATCGACATCGACATGAACTTCGCGCACATGGCCATACTGTTTGTTACCGAGACCTTGAATGACATCAACGCCGTTGCCATCAGGATCAGCATAGGGATAGCGGACGGTGGCGGTGACGTTGCCTTCAGCATCGGTGTGAGTGGTTTGCTGGCCACGATCATTGACCGTGAAGAGTTCGACACGCTCCTGAGTCTCCCATACCCACGGATCACCAGCGCCCGGATTGTCCACAAGCTGTCGCACGCTTGGATGTTGGACCTTGACGAGTCGTCCCAGATGCTTGGTCGGGAGTGCGCCAGGCACGGGCGTTGAGCCGCCTGATCCATCGCCATCACCAGTGCCATCACCGTTGATATCGCCAAGAGCCATTTGGAAACCATCGGGGAGGCCACCATCGATCATTTGCTGATTGACGTGGGTAATCAGGGCCGCAATCTTTGCGGCAGCCGCAGTGGCGTCCAAGCTGGGAAAGAAGAGTGCGTGAAGTGTTGGATCATTTTTGACTGTATCAAGTGTGTCCTTCTGGTAATCGAAGTACCGGATGGTGGCGTACCGGCTTCGGTCGGTGTTGGTCGGTGTCGTGCCACCGTTTTGCGGTGTGAAGTAGGTGCTTGAACCATCGATTGGATTGCCGCGCGGGTCAATGGATGCACACAGGTGGCCAAACAGTGGGTCGTAGAAGTAGCGAGTGGTCAACTCGGACTGCCCGCTGCTGCCCGAACGGCTGGGCAGGCCAAGGGAGTTGCCAGGTTTGCGGGTTACTTTCAGCAGGAACCCACGACGACGTGGATACAGTGAAAAACCAGCGACATCGCCCGACTCGTACTCATATTCATCCGTATTGCCCTCGGGATGAACGACTTCCAGCGGCTGATTGTTTGCGTTGAATTTGGTCCAAGTGACAAATCGGTCAGCTTCAAGATTGTTTTTCGCACGGGTGGCGATCTGCTCAACGCGTGCTGCCATGCCAGCCGCTGTCATGTCATAAACGGTCTGATTGCCGTTGGGGTCGGTGGCGATTGATCGGTGAGTGATCGGATCTGAAGGATCGATCAAATTGATCGGCAAATCCATCGTCGTGTAAATCGCCGTTGTCGTGCCGCCAACGCCATCGGATGGATTGCCGTTCGTTTTTTGAATCACCTTGCTGTAATGATCCAGATCAGTGGCATCCTCATTGAACGTAATGATTTCGACAGGGACTGGGGGACAAAGGCAGGACTCAGTCACCTGTGTGGTGGTGATTTTTTTGCAGCAGTTGCCAGACAGCAGTCCCGCCATATCGACTGTGCGTGTTTCAGGATCAAGATAAGGCTGAACCTGAATAGGAGAATAAGTTGCGATGATGTTGTTGCGAAGTTCCGGACGACGGCTCTTCGAGTTGCGAGCGAATGCAATCGCCCTTCCCCCTGGGAATGTATTGCCATCTGCACCTTGCGTAATCGCCGGCATGATGATGGCATCGAGCTGATTGTCATCACTGAATTGAAATGTGATGGTCAAGCCCGTAAAGTCGGTGACGCTCTCCAGCAATACCTCCGTGCACTTGCAAACGTAATTATATGTTGTCGTGTGGCCATAGTCGTCAGTCACCTTGACCAAGACAATCTGACTTTGCATGTAAACCCAATCCAGGTGCTGGCTGTTTCCTTCCGGCGATGTGATCGATTTGGGGCGGCCTGGAGTGGAGATGCTTTCATCAAAGCCACTGAATGTCGTTTGGGTTCCATCAACTCCAATGTGAATAAACGTATCTTCTGGCGTATCCTTGTCGAATCGTTCCAAAACGGACATCGTATTGTTGGCACATTTGTCGTCGAAGCTTGGTTCCGTGCAGGTGGATATGTACTTGCCAGTGGTCTCATCCAGCTCGTAGCGCTGATGGGTGAAGTCACTTGTCAAAAGATCAATACTGCCATCGGGGTTTTCACAAATGCGAGTGTTCTGGGTATAGGACCAGTTCTCGCCCAGAACTCCCTTGTACCCACTATTGGAGAGGTTGATCAGGGAAATCGCCCACGCGCCAACACTGCTGATGGCGCTGGTGGCGAGGAGCGATACGGTTTGCAAAAGCTGTCCGGTGCTGAGTTGGATGGAACTGTTGGTGACCGGCGCCAGACAGGCTCCGGACTTGATCGGCAAGGTGGTTTTAGGCGGGCAGTCGCCAGTAGCACATATCGTCGTGGATTGTTCGTAACGTGGCGCACAACCATAATCGTGAGATGAACCAGCCATGCTATTGCCTCCTATTCGAGCAGCAAACAAATTCCACCACCGAAACAGATAAGGAGAACGTCTCCCGGATTTCATTGAGAGAATACGAGCAACCCCCGGACTATCGATTCAGACGCCGCCCCTGGCAGCCCCGACAGCCAGTTGACGATCGCACCCTTGTTTGTGACACAGAGCTTTGCTGGCGTTGTCGAATCAGTTCCGCGCGAATCCGACTGACCGGCTTGCGGCTTTCCGGTGATTGGTTGGCGCTTGCATTCGAATGAGACATGAAATTCCTTTCACAGCGTTCATTCGCGATTTTGCATCACGAGCCAGAACAGCGATGGTGTCATCAGGCAGCCTGACCAGCACCATGGCTGGTCAGTCCACCACCACCACAAAGGGGAGAGCGCAAGACCCGCCCAAAACCCGAAGCAAACGTAACAGTCAAGAACATCCTTGCTCTTGCCGGGAAGCAGCCGACGCAATACCGTCTCTCGAAACCATCCTGACGGACCGCCTTCGGGCCACAGAATCAGCACGGTCAATCCCATCGATGCAAGTAGAAACGCGAGCAGGTAGGTGAACGAGTCCATGAGACGATCAGGGCAAACGCATGTAGATTTGCCACCATCGTTTTTGAAGCGCCCGCGGGGATGCCCCCGATGTGCCGTAAAACCCAATACGCGTTTCTGAATCAGAATCGAGGATTCAAAATCTACATGCGTTTG
>Ga0163150_10008774_pt1 | contig 11397 bp, 9 predicted proteins | sample OliLakLV19P2IB_FD_148628 | JGI IMG/M metagenome (GOLD analysis project Ga0163150, IMG submission 148628) | Freshwater microbial mat bacterial communities from Lake Vanda, McMurdo Dry Valleys, Antarctica - Oligotrophic Lake LV.19.P2.IB | ecosystem: Environmental > Aquatic > Freshwater > Lake >...
CGCTACCCGTTGCCCGCGGTGGCGATATGATGACGCCCGGCAGCCACTCTGATCGCGCTCATGCTCGGCCTGGTGCGTGGTTGATCGCGAGCCTATGCTTCAGCCCACGCCTTCGCGCACTCCGGGCAAACGCCGTGCGTAAACTCCACCTCCGCATGCCGCCGGAGGTAGAGTTCAAACTGTTCCCACTCGTCCCGCTCGTTGCGGATTTTTTTGCATTGCGCGCAGATTGGCAGCAGCCCGCGCAACACCCGCACTTCGGCCTCCGCCGCTGACCTGGCCGCCTGAGCCACGCGCTCCTTGATGCCGATGTTGACCAGCATCATGATGGCGCCGATGCACAGAAGCTGGTTCACGAAATCGAACCACCGTGGAGCCCCGTTTGAAAGTGAGAGCCAATAGCCCGCGTCGGCGCAGGCCGCGCACCACAGGCCTACCACCATCAACTCCCGGCGCGTCGCCCACGACATCGCCGTCCACACCACCGCGATCTGGAGTAGCCAGGTTGCCACCCCTCGTGGAACCACGGCATCCAGCGCCAGCACGGCGATCCCGGCCGCGAGTGTCACCACCATTCGAAAATGGATCGCGCGCATCGTCGTCTCTCGGTGTATTGCTCTCAAAGGATATCATTTAAGATTCCGATGTTTTCCATTCTGCGATCGCTCTGGATTTGGTTTGCGAGCGCGAGCCTCGTTCTCCTCTGGGTTCCGCTTGTCGGTGTCGCGTTTCTGTTGGACCGCGACCCGATGCGCACACGTACCGCTAGACAGTTCCGCCGCCTGGGACGCGCCATCTCACAAGTGAATCCCTGGAGGCTCCATATTAGTGGCGGCGAGAATATCGACCCACACCAGGTTTACGTAGTCGTGAGCAACCACCAGTCGCTCGCCGACATTCCCCTGATCACTCACCTCCGGATTGACGCCAAGTGGCTCGCCAAGGCCGAATTGTTCAAGTTCCCGATGGTCGGGTGGATGCTCCGTATGTCGGGCGATATCCCGGTGGATCGCGCCGACCGGCGGAAGGCTGCAAAGGCGCTACTGCAATGCGCCCGCTATCTTCGTAAACGCCGTTCGGTGATTTTCTTCCCGGAGGGCACGCGCTCGCACGACGGCGAAGTATTGCCGTTCAATGAAGGGCCGTTCCAACTCGCTCTGCGCGAGCAAGTGCCGGTGCTGCCTCTGGCGGTGGAAGGCTCCGGCGCCGCGCTACCCCGCACGTCCTGGATTTTCGGCCCCTCGCAGGACATCTATCTCGAGATTCTGCCGCCCGTTTCCACCATCGGCGGAACCGTGAAGGAGAGTGCGGATCTGCGTGATCGCGTTCGCGAGTCGATCGCCGCCAAGGTGCTCGCCTTACGGGCACGTGCGAAGCGCACAGGCCGCGAAGGCGCGTCTCCAAACGATCGAGAAACACACAGTCCCATAGCGCCGTAGTGCGTCCGTTGTGCGCGAGTCCTCAAAAGTAGCGACTTGCCCGACCGTGAGGGGCCATGAAAAATGGGGCTGGCGGGAACGGAGCGGGGCCGTGCAGGCTTAATCGCCGGACTGAATCTGTACGAGTTCGTCGTTGGGCACGCGGGGTTCAGGACCCTTCAGTGTCTGAGGCGAGCGCCAAAAGTCGAAATAGGAAATGTAGTGGACGCACGATACCGTGCACAGCGGCGCACAGGCCTTCTCCGTAACGTACTCACGGCGGATGTCTGTTTTGGTGTACTCGGCCAGAGGCTTGCCCGGATAGCCGCGCTGCTGCGAGCAATAGTGCACAAGGCCGTCTTCGCAAACATACAAATACCGAGCGCCCGCGCGACAGCGCCAGTTTCTAGGACGGCCCTCGGCAATCGCGTCCTGGAAGAAGTGGTTGTACCGCGTGAAGTGCCGCTTCTCCATGTTCCGCATCTGATTATAGATGCGTTTTTCACGTTCACCCAGCGGCCGCAGTTGACCGTCGCCATCGTGAATGATGCCGACCGTGGATGAAAATCCAAGATCCACCGCGCGCTTTCCGATCACCAGCGCATCTTCGGGATGCTTGATGCCCCCGCCGACCACGGAGTTGATGTTGACGTGAAACAGGGCATGCTCAGCCAGAACCTGCAACTTGCGGTCAAGCACCTTGAGACTCTTCTTCGACACTTCATCCGGCATCACATTGTCGATCGAGATCTGCATGTGATCGAGGCCGGCGCGGTTGAGTCTCTGCACGCGGTCCGCTGTCAGAAGGTAGCCGTTGGTGATGAGACAAGCGAGCACGCCGCGCTTGCGCATGGCGTTAATGATGTCGTCAAGATCGGGGTGCAGCAGCGGCTCCCCGCCGCTTAAAGTGATGATGCCGGTGCCGAGGTCAGCCAGATGGTTGATCCGGCGAATCATCTCATCGGTGGCGACAGGCTTGGAGTAATCGTCGTACTCGTTGCAGTAGGCACACGCCAGGTTGCACCGGCGGATCGGGATGATGTGAGCCATGATCGGGTGGTCTGTCGACACCGCCCCGTATGCAATCAGGCTCAGTTCTCGCGCCCGGCGGACATGTCCACGCAACCGTCGACGAAGTCGGAACGCCCAGGAAGCCATCAGGTACCCACTCATTTAAGCATAACCGCTTCAAGGGCGTAGCAGGCTCCGGCTATGCGGCGTAAATTAGGGGTTGAATGGCGCTTAGGGCTTCTTCGGCGGCTCCGGCTTCTTCGCGGGTTCGTCCTTCACCTCGTCTCCAAACTTGATGTTGATGTCGCTCTTAAACTGCTTGTAGTCCTCGTACTTAACGGTGAGTTTGATCTTCTGCGGTCCGGTCTGGAACTGCAAAGTGTCGTTGGCGATGGTGTAGGTTGGAAACCAGTACTTGCCGTCAATCTGCTCGCGGTAGGTCTCAAACTTCGGATACTGGTTGTCGGCGTTCTTCTTCATCAGGCCGACGCCGCGTCCGTAGCTCTTCACAATCTGCAAGTCGCGGTCGTCCACCCAAACTTGGCCCTGGAAGTACCGCTGTCCCGTTTCCATCTTCTTCGGCTTCACGGCGAACACATAGCACGGAATCTCGTCGATCTTCTCGTGCCCGATGTAGCGGACATCGTACTTGGGGAGGTCCTTGGTGGTTAGAACAAACGGTTGAACATCGCGAAGATCCTGAAGATCGCCCGGGTCGAGTTGCAGGTTTACCAGCGTCGCCACGGGCGCACGCACGACACGCTCGGTACGTTTTCCTTCCTGGTTGAAAACGACGTCGCTGACCTCTTCCCACTTACCCCGAACGGCACCGCCGTCGTCGAGTTCCTGAACTTTGGCTGTCTGCCGGTAGGTGTAGTTTCCGCGAGCTTGGGAGAACGCAGCCTCCTTGGCGGCGAACTTGGTGATGATCTCATCAACCTGCGCCTGCGACGGATCCGGAAGATCCGCGGCAAGGGCGAGTAGTGAACCGGCAAGGGCGAGTCCCAGAAGATTACGCATAGACACCTTTTCTCTATTGTGCGACGGTTTTCGCCGCGTTGAGGTTTCGACGCTGTTTTAGAGTCTAAACACGGTATCCTGAGAATTACCGGATCATGCGCCGTACCCGGTGGCTCGTCCTCGCCGCCCTTCTCGTTGTCGTCACCGCTGTCGCCTATATTTACTTCGGGCGGCTGGCGATGCTCGCAAGGAATGCGCCGCCGGTGATACAAACGCTGCCCAGCGACATTGAGGCCACCGCGCAGGAATGGCACTACAGCACCAAAAAGGGCGACTGCCCGGTGCTCGAGGTCCGGTCTAAGAAGTTCAAGCAGATTAAGGAGCCGGCCACGTTCGAACTGGAAGGCGTCGATCTCCAACTTTTCCACGAATGCGGCAAGGTCTCCGATCACGTCATCAGCGCCAAGGCTCAGTTCGACACCGGCTCGGGCGTCATGTTCTCCGAGGGAGAGGTGCGGATCACCATGGCGATCCCGGCCGGCCAGCAGGCCAGCGATCAACTCGTCAAGGTGATTTCATCCGGGGTCAAGTTTGAGACCAAGACCGGAACCGTCTCCACCGACCGTGCCGCCACCTTCACCTTCGAAGGCGGCAGCGGCAAGAGCGTGGGCGCCGTATACGATCCCAACAAACACGAACTGCACCTGAGCGGAGCAGTCGAGGTGAATCTTACCGGCAAGGGTCCCAACGCGAAGCCGCTCAAGATTGAGACCGCGGATCTGGTCTATATCGAGCAGGAGAGCAAGGTTGTGATGCGGCCCTGGAGCCGTCTCACGCGCGACACCCTCGTCGTCAACAGCGAGATGTCGGTGGCCACGATGGAGAAGGGCGTGCTGCGGCATGTGGAGGCTACCAAGGCTTGGGGCGTTCAGAACGATCCGTCGCGCAAAGTCGAGTATCAGGCTGACCAACTGCACCTGTGGCTGAACGAGCACGCGCAAGTGACAAGCCTCACGGCCGAGGGGAAGGCGCACCTCGTCTCTACGTCCGACGTCGCCCGCACGGACGTCAAGTCGGACTTGATCACGCTTGAATTCACTCCCGCCGAGCCCGAGAGCACGCTGAACAAGGCCATCGCCAAAGGTCACAGCATCGTCGATTCGGCACCCATCCCGCAGCCCGGTTCGCCGCCGCCTGAAACGCGCATCCTGAAGTCGGACGTGATCGAGATGCGTATGCGTCCCGGCGGCAAGGAAATGGACAATGCCGAGACCGAAGGCGCCGGCAGTCTCGAGCTGATTCCGAACCGCCCCGAGTTGCCGCGCCGCACGCTCAACGGCGACAAGCTCTGGATCACCTACGCGGCGAACAACCAGATCAAATCGTTCCGCAGTGTGAACGTCAATACCCGCACTGACAATCCACCCAAGAAAGGAAAGCCGTCGCCGCCGTCGATCACCTCGAGCCGTGACTTCAAAGCCGACTTCGACCCCACGACCAACCAGATGACCCGGCTCGAACAGACGACGGACTTTCGGTACCAGGAGGGCGAACGAAAGGCGCAAGCGGACCGCGCCACGCTTGACCAATCCACCAGCATCATGACACTCATGGGCTCAGCCCGCGTTGTTGACCCCACCGGTTCCGCCACCGCCGACCAAATCGAGATCGACCAGAAAACCGGCGACTTTACCGCCGATGGCCGCGTCTCAAGCACCCGCCTGCCCGATAAGAAGGGCAACTCGTCCGCCATGCTCAGCAAGGACGAGCCCATCCAGGCCAAGGCCAACCACATGACGTCCCGCGGCGATAACAAGCAGATCCGCTATGACGGCGATGCAGTCGCCTGGCAGGGCGCCAACCGCATTCAGGGCGACCGTCTGGACATCGATCGCGATAAGGAAATCATGACGGCCACCGGCAACGTCGTCAGCCAGTTCGCCGACAGGCCAAAGGCTTTTGACAAAACAAAGCCAGATTCGTCTCCGAAGCCTGTCACCGCGACGCTGCTGTTCACGATCGTGAAAGCTCCCGAAATGACGTACGTCGAGAAGGAGCGGCTCGCGACTTACCGCGGCGGGGTCGTGCTGACGCGCCCCAACATGACGGTCCGCTCGCAGGAACTGCGCGCCTTCCTGAACGACAAGGATGCCGATTCGTCGCTCAACAAGGCGATCGCCGATGGGGCCGTGAACATCCTTCAGACCGCGCCCGGCCGCACCCGCACCGGAACCTCCGAGCACGGCGAATACTACGCGGCCGAAGAGAAGATTATCCTGGAGAAAGGGCAGCCCAAGTTTGTTGACAGCGTGAAAGGGAAAACGGAAGGCGAGGTCTTGACCTACTTCTCGAAGGATGACCGGCTGCTGGTGAACGGCGTCGAAAGCCGCCCGTCGCAGAGCATCCTCCGCCGCAAGAAGTAGCCGACTCATGGGGAACATTCGCACACTCAGCACGTCGGAGATATCCAAAGCCTACCGCGGCCGCAAGGTTGTCGACGACGTGTCGCTGTGGTTGAAGCAGGGCGAAGTCGTCGGGCTGCTCGGCCCCAACGGCGCCGGCAAGACCACGTCGTTCTACATGATCGTCGGGCTCATCACGCCTGACTCCGGACGCGTGCGGCTCGATGAAGAGGACATCACCGACCTGCCCATGTACCAGCGGGCGCGGCGCGGCGTCAGCTACCTTCCGCAGGAGCCATCGATTTTCCGAAAGCTGTCGGTTGAGAATAACCTGATGGCGATTCTGCAAACGCTGCCGCTCGGCAGCCGTGAGCGGCACGACCGTATGAATCGCCTCATCGAGCAACTCGGCCTCGAGACCGTACGCCACAACAAAGGCTACGCGCTCTCGGGCGGGGAGCGGCGCCGTGTCGAGATCGCGCGCTCGCTCGTCATCGAGCCGAGTTTCCTGCTGCTCGACGAGCCCTTCTCCGGGATTGACCCGATCCAGGTGCGGGAACTGCAGCGGATCATTTTCGACTTGAAACGTTCAGGGATCGGCATCCTGATTACCGATCACAATGTTCGCGAAACGCTAGCCGTTACTGACCGCGCCTACATCATCAACAACGGCAGAATCTTCCGCACGGGCTCGCCCGAGGTCCTCGGCCGCGACCCCGAAGTGAAGCGCGTCTACCTCGGCGAGAACTTCAACTTCGAGCTCGAGAGCGGCAAGTGGGAAGTGAAGACCTGAGTCGGGAGCCGAAGGCCGAAACGCTAAAAGCCGACCGCTGAAAGCTTCTTCCGTGACTTGAGTCACTGCTTCGTCCGCCGCCCCGGCGCAAGATCGAAGCATGATGGACTTCAGCCAAGCGCCGCTCCTGGTGATCTGGGAAGTTACTCAGGCCTGCGATCTCGCCTGTGTTCACTGCCGGGCGTCGGCCATGCCCGGGCGCAACGCCGGCGAACTCACCACGGAAGAGGGCTACCGCCTCCTCGACCAGGTGAGGGCGTTTGGCGAAACGAAGCCATTCGGCAGTCCGCTGTTCGTCTTCACCGGGGGCGACCCCCTGAAGCGGCCCGACCTCTACGATCTGATCCGGTACGCGGTGAAACTCGGCCTGCGCACCAACGTGACCCCGAGCGGCACCCCGCTGCTCACCGAGCAAGCCATCGACCAGTTTCAACAGGCCGGCGTAGCGCGCATGGCCATTAGCGTCGATGGCGCCGATGCCGCCACGCACGATGCCTTCCGCCAGGTGGACGGCAGCTTCGACCGCTGCCTGCTGGCCCTGCGCCATGCCAAAAAGATCGGCCTTGAAACGCAGTTGCAGACCACCGTCACTCAGCGCAACATGCACCAACTCGACCGTATCGCCGACCTCGTCCTCGAGTCGGGCAGCAAGATGTGGAGCCTCTTCTTCCTGATCGTCACCGGCCGCGCGCTCGCCGATGACGACCTTACCGCGGAGGAGTACGAGCGGGTCTTCGAGAAGATGTACGAGATTCAGAAGCGCGTTCCGTTCGACCTGAAGACCACCGAGGCGCTGCATTACCGCCGCTACGTGGCCCAGCGGCGTAAGGCTGAACGTGGGAACGCCGATGCCAACGAGAACGCCAAACGCATGGCCTTCCGCACGGCCGGTGTCAGTGACGGACGCGGATTCGTCTTCGTCTCGCATAAAGGCGAAGTGTTCCCGAGCGGCTTTCTTGAAATATCGGGCGGCAATGTGCGGCAGACCTCGCTGGTGGACATCTACCGGAACGCGCCGCTCTTCCAGGTTCTCCGCGACCCCACGCAGCGCGAAGGCAAATGCGGCCAGTGCGAGTACGTCAACCTGTGCGGCGGATCGCGAGCACGGGCCTATGCGTTGAGCGGCAACCTGCTGGCCGAGGATTCGCGCTGCGTCTACGTCCCGCCCAAGTCGATCCGCGGCGCGGCGTAAACCAGGGCGTCCCGCGTCCGCTACGCTGGGAGTATGAAGTACCGGGTCATTCTGGGGTTGACTCTTGCGTTTACGATCTTCGGTCAGGAAATCCGCACCACTCAAATCGCCTCCGGCATCAGCGCACCCACTGATATCCAAAACGCCGGCGACGGTTCCGGCCGCCTCTTCTTCGTCCAGCAGAATGGACTCGTCCGCATCCACCGCAACGGCTCTCTGGTAAACCAGCCGTTCCTCGATATTCGAAGCAAGACTCGCGCCGATGGCGAACGCGGCTTACTCGGACTCGCATTTCCGCCCGGCTTCGCGCAGTCGCAGCGCCTCTACGTCAACTACACCGACCTCAACGGCGACACCATCATCGCCATGTACCGCGTCACCTCGAACGCCGATGTCGCCGATTCGTCCAGTGAGACCATCCTGCTCAAGATCGCCCAGCCGTTCGCCAATCACAACGGCGGCCAAGTGCGCTTCGGTCCAGACGGCTATCTCTACATCGGCATGGGCGACGGCGGCAGTGGCGGCGATCCCCAGGGTAACGGCCAGAGGCGCACCACGCTGCTCGGCAAGATGGTGCGCGTCGATGTCGAGAGCCAGCCCGGCACTCTACGCATACCCGCGGACAACCCGTTCTCGGGCCAGTCCGCAACGCGCAACGAAATCTGGGCGCTTGGTCTTCGCAATCCCTGGCGCTTCTCTTTCGATCGCGCAACCGGCGATCTGTGGATCGCCGACGTGGGCCAGAACGAGTGGGAGGAAGTGAATTTCCAGCCCGCCTCGAGCCGCGGCGGCGAGAACTACGGATGGAACGGCATGGAAGGCGCTCACTGCTACGGCACGCCTAACTGCAACAGGCAGGGACTCGTACTTCCGGTGGCGGAGTACTCGCATTCCCAGGGCGGCTGCTCCATCACCGGAGGCTTTGTCTATCGCGGCCGCGCCTATCCCGGCCTGCGCGGCGCCTACATTTACGGCGACCTCTGCAACGGCCGCATCTGGGGCGTCGAGCGCCAGGGCTCGACCTTCAGCAATCGCGTTCTGCTCCCCTCTTCGGGTTTCAGCATCACGACTTTCGGCGAGGGTGAGGACGGCGAGTTGTACATCGCTCACGTGGGCAACGGAACCATCCATCGAATCGAAGGCAGCCTGGCCCCGCGACTCTCCGCCGCAGGCATCGTCAACGCCGCCAGCTTTGTGCCAGGACTGGCGCCCGGGTCGCTGGCCACCATCTTTGCCGCTGGCCTGCTTGATGACGACGGCATCGTCACCGCGACGGGCTTTCCGCTCCCCCTTACCTTGCGCGGCGTCTCCATTACGATTGGCGGCGTTGCCGCGCCAATCCAATCCATCGCCAATCGCAACGGCCAGGAGCAGATCAATATTCAAGTACCGGCCGAGATCGGAGGACGCACCAACGCCGCCGTGGTCATCCGGCGCGATAGCCAGGCGAGCGCGAGCGTTGACGCGCCAGTCCTCGACGTTCAGCCCGCGGTCTTCACCGCCGACGGCGTCAGCGCGGTCGCCGTCCACAATGCCGACTTCACACTCGCGACCACAGGGCGCCCGCTTGCCCGCGGCGAGTTTGCTTTCGTTTATGCGACGGGACTCGGTCGCGTTTCAAACGAACCCGCGGCAGGCGTGGCCGCTCCTTCATCGCCGCTAGCCGTCGCCAGCGACGTTCGCGTCACCATCGCCGGCGCCGCTGCCGAGGTTCAGTTCGCTGGACTCGCCCCCGGCTTTGCAGGCGTCTACCAGCTCAATTTCCGAGTGCCCGCGAATGCTCCATCGGGAATGCAGGACCTCGTCGTCACTGCTGGTGGCGCCGCTAGCCCCGCTGTGAAAGTTCCCATCCAGTAAGCGCGGTTGGCCAAGCCAGCGATGGAAACGCCGCACCCAGCCAACCTCCACGCCGCCGCTCCACGATTGTAGTGCCAGCCCCCGGACGCCGCGGGGCTCCCCGGCCCACGCCATCAAATCCTTATTCTTAGTTAGTTAGTTAGTTAGTACCCGAGCTCCACGCTCCCGTCAGTCGATTTTTCGCTGACCTGTGCGATACGGCTCCTCAATTCATACCGGGCTCCATGTCCAAGCGCGCCAGCGCTTCGCCGAAGCCAAACCAAGCGTCGCATCCCGAACCTCGTAAATTGTTGCCCACTCCTCCGCTGCGAAAGCGTATAAAGAGAAATGCGATCACTGCTCGCTTGCGTGTGTGTACCGATGCTGTGCCTCGCGCAGGAAACTGCATCGTTCCGCGTGGGAGTCCGTCTGGTGAATGTCAGCTTCACCGCGCGCGATGCCCGTGGCGCACTCGTCACCGATCTTACTAAGGACGAGATGGAGATTCTGGAAGACGGGGTGCCGCAAGCCATCGCCTTCTTCGCCCGCAGCAGCGAACTGCCGCTATCGCTGGGCCTCGCAATCGATTCCAGCGGTAGCCAGGACTCTTTCGGCAAGCGCCACGAGCGCGACCTCAAGGATTTTCTCAAGAGCGTGCTGACTCCCCGCGATCGGGCCTTCCTGCTCTACTTCGCAAACCGCCTGCGGCTGGTCTCCGACTACTCGGGCGTGCCGAGCGAGATCATGGATAGCCTGAAGCGCTTCGAGAAGGACGACCGGGGCCGCAACCTCATCGCCGAACTCGGGCCGCGCGATGAGCTTCGTCTCGGCGGCACCGCGTTCTACGACGCCATCTATCACTCCAGCCGCATCAAACTTGCCGGCGCCGACCATCCGCGCAAGGCGCTCCTGGTCTTTAGCGACGGTGAAGACAACTCGAGCGCGTTTCACATGATGGACGCCGTCGAAGCCGCGCAGAGCGAGAACGTCATCCTCTTCCCCATCCGCTACACCGAAGTGAAGAAGGGACGCTGGACCGCGCGTAACAAGTACGGCAAGCGCGTCATGGAGCGAATCGCGCGGGAGACCGGCGGCGTGGATTACGACGCCGAGGCTACGGACATGAAGAAAGCCTTCCACTCCATCGGCGAAGAACTGCGGTCATCCTACGAAGTTGCGTATCACTCGAAGAATCCGCTGAGCGACGGGCTGTTTCACAAGCTCGCGATTCGATCGAAGCGCGCCGGCGTCACCATCCGCACCAAGACCGGCTTCTACGCCCGCGAGTAGCGCCGCACTGTAGCCCCGGATCCTCAGATTTCGAAACCACAACGCGCCATCGTGAGACTGCAGCGTGATCGGCGAACTCCCGCAGTCATGCTTCGCCGGCACCGGCGTCGTGATTCGATCGAAGCGCGCCGGCGTCACCATCGGCGCCAACCAAGACCGGCTTCTACGCCCGCGAGTAGCGCCGCACACAGCCGCCCGGATCTTCAAATTTCGAAACCATACCGCGCCATCGTGAAACTGCAGCGCGATCGGCGAGCTCCCGCGGTCATGCTTCGCCAGCACCGGCGTCACCATCGGCGCCAAGACCGGCTTCTACGCCCGCGAGTAGCGCCGCACACAGCCGCCCGGATCTTCAAATTTCGAAACCATACCGCGCCATCGTAAAACTGAAGCGCAATCGGCGAACTCCCGCGGTCATGCTTCGTCAGCACCGGCGTCGTGATTCGATCGAAGCGCGCCGGCGTCACCATCGTTACCAAGACCGGCGTCTACGCC
>Ga0163150_10008775_pt1 | contig 11397 bp, 11 predicted proteins | sample OliLakLV19P2IB_FD_148628 | JGI IMG/M metagenome (GOLD analysis project Ga0163150, IMG submission 148628) | Freshwater microbial mat bacterial communities from Lake Vanda, McMurdo Dry Valleys, Antarctica - Oligotrophic Lake LV.19.P2.IB | ecosystem: Environmental > Aquatic > Freshwater > Lake >...
GACAAGGGCTACGGCATGTCGAGCGTGGTCGGCTACATACCCGCTGCCGTCGGTGGACAGAAGGTCGCCCTTGCACACACGGGCAGCACTTTCGAGACGACGCCGGAGAACATGCAGCGCTGGCACGGCTGGTGGCGGATCGTGCGCGTCGACCAGTGGTGCATCTACTTCATCGGCGCGTTGTTCGGCATGCTTCTCCCCGCGCTGCTTTACGTCACGTTCGTGCCCGCGGGCACCGACATACGCGGCCTCGGCATTGCGGCCGCGCTCGCCGATGCGATGGCACAACAGAAGGGTGCAATATTCGGCGGGATCATTGCCGTCCTCGCCGTGTGGATCCTCTTCAAGACGCAGCTCGACATTCTGGAAGGGATGACCCGCGCGATCACCGACATACTGTGGACGGGCAGCAGCCGCATCAGGGGCTGGCGCGGCGGAGATGTGCGGGTCGTGTACTACGGTGTACTCGCCGTCGTGGTCGCGTGGGGTATATTCGCGCTCCAGTTGTCGCAGCCGCTCGTGCTGATCATGATCAGTGCGAACATGGCCGGTGTCGTGTTCATCATTGCATCACTTCACCTGCTCTACGTCAACACGACGCTGCTGCCGATTGAGCTGCGACCTTCGCTGTACCGACGTGGCTGCCTCGTGGCCATGGCGCTGTTCTATGGATTCTTCGTTACACTCTGGCTGCGCGGGCTTCTGCTGTCTTGACGCTTCTGGTTCCTCGCGTTTCCCAACCCATTCAACCGCCAGCAGGCTGAAACGCGAGCAAGCCTCAGATACCGAGGTCCACCACGACCGGCGCTGCACCCGAGTAATCGTAGAATCCCTTCTTCGTCTTGCGTCCGTGATAACCGAGTGTAGCCATGCGTTTGAGGAGCGGTGGCGGCGCGAAGCGCGGCTCTCGGAATTCCTCGAACATGATCTCGGCAATGAAGTAGAGCGTGTCGATGCCGACGAAGTCGCAGAGCACGAACGGGCCCATCGGGTAGCCGGTGCCGAGCGTCATGCTCTTGTCGATGTCCTCCGTAGTCGCGAGGCCCTGCTCGAGGCAGCGGATGGCATCGAGCATGTACGGCACGAGCAGGCGGTTCACAATGAAGCCTGACGTGTCCTTCGCTTCGACGGGCTCCTTGCCGAGTGTGCGCACGAAGTCGAATGCAGTCTTGAACGCAGCCTGCTCGACGGCGATGCTGCGCACGACTTCAACGAGCTTCATCACCGGGACTGGATTGAAGAAGTGCAGTCCCACAAACCGATGCGGGCGGTTTGTTGCAGCGGCCATTGCCGCGATCGTCAACGAGCTGGTGTTGCTCGCGAAGATGGTGTGCGGCGCGCAGACCTTGTCGAGTGTGCGGAACATCTCGTTCTTGAGCTCGATGTCCTCGGTAACCGCCTCGATGATGATGTCGCAGTCCTTCAAGTCCTCGAGCGATGTCGTGAAGTTGAGGCGACCCATCACTTCATCGCGCACGCTCGCCTCGAGCTTGCCCTTCTCGACCGCCTTGTCGAGGCTCTTGCTGATGTTGCCGCGACCGCGCTTGACCAGGTCATCGTTCAGCTCGCGGACCCAGGTCTCATAGCCGGCCTTCGCAGCGATCTCTGCAATGCCGCTCCCCATCAGGCCGCAGCCGAGTACCGCGACTTTCTTTATTTCCGCCATTTCTTTCTCCATTGCGTGGTTGTCGGGACGGCGCGGAATATGCCCGCGCGGCGAGCGGTGCGCTACCGATCGCCGCCGAAGAACTTGTTCTGGAGCTGCCTGCGCCAGGGTGCGGGCGGTGGCTCCAGGCGGTCGCCCTGCTCGAGCTTGTCGAGCAGGCTCGCGATCTCATGCTTCGCGGTGAGGACACGTCGCTTGAAGCCGGACGAGGCAATGCTGACGACGCCCGCCATGGATGCAGCGGCACCGGACGCGAACGCGAGCACACCGACGCCGGGGCCCAGCGTCTCGAGCGCTACCACCGCGACTGCTGCGAGAACACCGCCAACGCCGGTGCCGACAATCGATCCGGTGATGATGCCGTTCCGCACACTCTCGCGGCGCGCATCGCTGAGGTCGACATCGAAGCGCACGTGTGAGGTGTCGTCCGCCATCGGATGCACGCCGACGACCACGCGCGAAGAGCGCGCGATCACGTGGCGGCTCTGCGGCTTGAGGAACGCACGCGCCAGGCTCGAAATCGTGTCGTCCGCAGGAATGAACGCGAGGGATTCGGGGCGACGCCGCGCGATCTGCAGGTACTCGCGCGTAATCATGTATTCTTCAATGCGATGTAACGTCGCGGGCGCGCGGCCGGGCACAATCCCTGACGTCGAAATGAGCGGCGACCCAAAGTACGGGTCGTACCATTTCGGCTCTACGGTGAGCTCGGGCAGCTCGGCGAGCGCGTGCTTCACGTGCATCGGCGAGAGGCCAAGCTCTGTCGCGATGCGCAGGACCTCCGCCTCGGAGAGCGCTTCCTCCGATGCTTCCGCATCGCTGAGCGACAACTCGGCCGCCCTGCGAATGACGCGCTCGAATTCCTGCCGCGCGATCGAGCGCCCTGGCGCTGGTGTTTTTTCGGGAGGTACTGCGTCAGCCATGCTTACTGCTCAGGCGTCGCTTTCGCCGGCTCGGTTTGCCTTGCCGGTTCGATACGCGCGGTCATGCTGCCATCCGCCAGCTTCTGCGCATCGCCGGGGAACGTCACGCTGGGCAACGCATTCTGCGCCGCGCCTGCGCCGGTGGCCGCAGCGCGCTCGAGGAACGGCCTGAACAGGTCGATCGGAATCGGAAACAGCGTCGTCGAGTTGTTCTCGACCGCGATCTCGGCAAGTGTCTGCAGGTAGCGCAGCTGGATTGCCGCAGGCTGTGTCTGCAGTACAGCTGCAGCCGCGGCGAGTTTCTCCGAAGCCTGCAGCTCGCCCTCGGCGGCAATGATCTTGGCGCGCCGCTCGCGCTCCGCTTCTGCCTGCTTCGCCATTGCACGCCGCATCTCCTGCGGCAGGTCGATGTCCTTGATCTCGACCGCGGTCACATCGATGCCCCAGGGGTCCGTACCTTCATCGATGATACGTCGCACGATATCATTGAAGTGGTCGCGCTCGGCGAGCAGCTGATCCATCTCCGCCTGACCGACGACACTGCGCAGGGTCGTCTGCGCGAGCTGGCTCGTCGCAAAGAGATAATCCTCGACAATGATCGTCGCCTTCACTGGATCGGCAACACGGAAGTAGACGACGGCGTTCACCTTGATCGACACGTTGTCGCGTGTGATCACATCCTGCGGCGGGATATCCATGGTGACAATGCGCAACGGCACACGCACCATCTTCTCGTAGCCGAGCGGAATCAGCCAGATGAGGCCGGGGCCGCGCGGATGCGTGAGGCGACCGAGACGAAATACCACGCCGCGCTCGTACTCGCGCAGCACGCGCAGGCTCGTGAGGGCTGTAAGAAGGATAGTGCCACCGATAATCGAAAACAGGATCTCCATTTCGTGCTCCCGGTGGCGCTGTGCTGGATCAGAGTGCTTCGATGATGACGGCCATGCCCTGGCCACCACCGATACATGCGCCGCCGAGGCCGTACTTGCCGCCGCGCCGGCGCAGCTCGTGCATCAGGCTCGCCGTGATACGCGCGCCCGATGCCGCGAGTGGATGCGTGATCGCGATCGCGCCGCCATTCACGTTCGTCTTTTCGTGATCGAGACCGAGGTCCTTCGCGACGGACGCGAACTGCGGAGCAAAGGCTTCATTGATGTCGAACAGGTCCATCGCGTCGAGCGGCAGGCCCGCCTTTTCGAGAGCCTTGCGCGCAGCAGGCGCCGGCCCGATGCCCATGATCTCCGGAGGCACACCCGCAATCCCCCACGACACGATGCGTGCGAGCGGCTTGAGGCCGCGGCGCTCCGCCCACGTCGCGCTCGCAATCACGAGCGCCGCGGCACCATCACCGATTCCGCTCGCGTTGCCCGCCGTCACCAGGCCGTCCTTCTTGAAGTACGGCTTTAGTGCGCCGAGAGATTCCATGCTCGCATCCGGCCGCATGTGTTCGTCCGCATTGAACATCACTTCGCCCTTGCGTGTCTTGATCGCGATCGGCTCGACTTCCGACGCCATCCGGCCCTCGTCCCACGCCTGCTTCGCACGCTGCTGCGAGCGCACCGCCACGGCATCCGCTTCCTCGCGCGTGATCGCGTACTGCTCCGCGAGCTTCTCCGCCGTCTGCGCCATCGACAGGTTGCACATCGTGTCCGTCAACGCAGCCCACAGCAGGTCTTCCATGTAGTTGCCCGCCTCGCCCAGCCGCATGTCGCCGAAACGCGCGCCGCGAATCACATGCGGCGCCTGGCTCATGCTCTCCGCACCGCCGCACAGGGCGACTTCCGCTTCCCCGAGCAGGATCTGCTCCGCACCGCAGACAATCGCCTGGAAGCCCGATCCGCACAGCCGATTCACCGTGAGTGCAGGAACCTCGACAGGCAGCCCGGCCTTCAGTGCGACGTGACGCGCGTGGTAGATCGCATCCGACGAGGTCTGCAGAGCATTGCCGAAAATCACGTGATCGACTTCGCCCGGCTCGACACCCGCCGCAGCCAACGCTGCACGCGCCGCATGCGCACCGAGATCATTTGCGCTGAAGCCCTTCAATGAACCGCCGAACGCGCCGAACGGTGTGCGGCGGCCCGACAGAATTACGATGTCCTTTGTCTGACCTTGTGTTCCCATGACTCTCTCCTCTTATACGGATGGGGATGGAGTGGGGGCGAGGGCGCGGGACGTCACACAACGTCCGTTGCAGTCTGTTCCCACGCCTTCGCCCCCACACCATCCCTATCCCAATCCCAATCAGTTAGTGCGCTGCCGGCGGCTTATCCGTCAGGTACGGCAAAAATTCGGACTTGTTGTGCGCCTTGGCGTATGCCTCTTCCGGAGTGACGACTTTCTTCATCAGGTACTCGAGAATCGCCTGATCCATCATCTGCATGCCGTCTTTCTTACCCGTCTGGATCGAGGACGGTATCTGATGCGTCTTGGCTTCCCGGATCATGTTGCCGATCGCGGGCGTGCCCACCATGATCTCGAGCGCGGCCACGCGGCCCGTGCCGTCCGCCTTGCGCAGCAGTTGCTGCGCGACCACGCCGCGCAGGGACTCGCCGAGCATGGCGCGAATCTGCTCCTGCTCATCCGCGGGGAACGCGTTGATCAGACGATCGACGGTCTTGGCGGCAGAGTTGGTGTGCAGTGTACCGAACACCAGGTGTCCTGTCTCAGCCGCTGTGATGCCGAGCGAGATGGTCTCGAGATCGCGCATCTCGCCGACCAGGATCACATCCGGGTCTTCGCGCAGTGCAGCGCGCAGCGCTGATGTGAACGACGCCGTGTGATTGCGCACCTCACGCTGGTTGACGAGCCCCATCTTGTTGACGTGCACGAACTCGATCGGATCCTCAATCGTGAGGATGTGATCGGGCTTGGTCTCGTTGATGAGGTCGATCATGCCGGCGAGCGTTGTGCTCTTGCCCGATCCTGTGGGACCGGTGACGAGCACCAGGCCCTTGTTCAACTTGCAGAATCGGCGGATGCCCTCAGGCAGGCCGAGCTCATCGGCGGACAGCACCTTCGTCGGAATGGTGCGCATCACCGAGCCCATGCCTTTGCGGGTGCGGAAGACATTCACGCGGAAGCGGGCGACTTCGGCGACTTCGTATGCGAAGTCGACATCGTTCGTCTTCTCGAACTCCGCGCGCTGCTCGGGCGTCATGATCTCGTAGAGCAGCGCCTGCACATCCGTCGGCGACAGCTCACGGAACTTGATGCGCGAGAGTTCACCGTGCTGACGCATGATCGGCGGTGAGCCAACGCTCAAGTGCAGGTCGGACGATTTCTGCTGCACCAGCAGCCGCAGGAACTGATCGATCTGTGCCATTATTAAGAGATCAGCGGTGAAGTGCGCGCAGGTCCCAGGCAAGACTGCCCGGCTGTCCGGCGACGGTGAGTAACCAGTTGATACCCCATTCTCCGGGAGCAGAACGTTCCTGCGGCTCGGCGAGCAGCATGAAGGACAGCGGCGCAGCGCGCAGCAGCGATTTCACGGGATAGCCGGCGGTCGGCAGGTCGATTGTAATGGCATCGAGTTCCTGCGCCGCGACTGCGTCCGCAAACATTTCTTCATTGCCCGCGCGCAGCGTGTACGAGCTTCCGGCGGTGCCCGTCTCGTTGATGTGCGCGGCGCGTACGTGCTCGCCGAGTGCGAGCGACGGCAGCATGGGCAGCACGGCGCGCGCGTCGTCGGGCGTGGTTGCAGCGAATCCGATGCGTGCGGCACCGCCGCGCCACAGCAATGTCAACTCCGCGACGAGCGCTGGCGGCAGGATGACGTCCTTCGCAACGACCGACGTCACCGCATTCTGGAGTGCGCGGAACAGCAAGTCATAACCGCCCATGCCGACCAGCGCCTTCGCATCGATCGTCACGCCGGTTGCGCCACGCACCAGCTCGCCGCGCCATTCAGCGCTGCCGCCCTGCGCTTCCCGCATGCGCTCGAGCGGCGATGGCTTCATGCTCTCTTCGAGCGCAATCTCCCAGCCTTCCGCGAGCGGCGCGCGATGCGTTTCCTGGCGCGTGCGCCACCATCCGACAGCGGTCGTGCCGCGTATCGAGATGCCGAACCGCTCGGCGCCCTGCTCGAGCGCATGTCCAAAAAAATCATTGAGCGATGTCGTCGGCTCTTCCGCAACACGCTGCGACTGCACGCCGTCGTAGACAACGCGGATCAGCTCCCGGATGCGCGCTGCCGATGCGAGCGCCATGTCCACCTCGCAGCCGGTACGCGCGCGCAGGTCATCCATGACTTCAGGCGAAAGCGGATCGGCGACGACGACCGTCAACTCCTTCCCCGCGCGCACGATCGGCACCGCGAGGTGCGCAAGTGCCCAGTCAGCGGGAACCAGGCGCGCCGCATCGCGATCGACGGCTTCCGGATTCGGGAAGATGAACGGCAGGTCCCACTGGCTCGCGAGCGCCCAGTCGATCTCTTCGCGGCGCACAATGCCCAGCGCGACCAGCGCCTGCCCGAAGAAGCCGCCGTTCGATCTCTGATGCTCCAGTACTGCCTGCACATCATCCTGCGTGATGCGTCCGGATTCGAGCAGGATCGCGCCCAGCTGGCGCCTTTCCGCCATGTGTCCTCCGTCAGGTTCCCGCCGGCGTCACGCCGGCTACATCAACTAGTATGTCGCGAAGGTCGTGGCACACCCACTCGCCCACTTCCGTCGTGCCGAGCGTACCGCCCAGGTCAGGCGTCGTATGACCACCCGCGACGGCACGTCGCACACTCTGCTCGATCACAACAGCCGATTTTTCTTCGCCGAGATGGCGCAGCATCAGTGCAGCCGTGAGTATCGCCGCGAGCGGATTCGCGCGGCCGGTGCCAACAAGATCCGGTGCGGATCCGTGCACCGGCTCGAACAGCCCCACCCGGCCGGGATGCAGTGACGCCGAAGGCGCGAGACCCAGCCCGCCTACGAGCGCAGCGGCGAGATCCGAAAGGATATCGCCAAAAAGATTCGGTGCCACGATCACATCGTACTTCGATGGATGAAGCACGAGATCGAGCGCCAGCGCATCGGCATACACAGCATTCTGCGGTACGTCCGGATACTCCTTGCCAACCAGTGCGAACACGCGCCGATACAGGCCACCGCCGAACGTCATTGCGTTCGCCTTGTCCGAAAGTGTCACGCGCCGGCGCTTGTTCGTGCGCGCATACTCGAACGCCGCCCGGATGATGCGCTCGACTCCCTTGCGCGTGTTCACATCCTCTTCGATCGCAATCTCGTCCGGCGTGTCCTTCTTGAAGTTACCACCCATGCCGACATACACGCCTTCCGTGTTCTCGCGGAACACAACCATGTCGACATCTTCCGGCTTCACATCGCGCAGCGGCGACAGCCGGCTCTCGAAGAGCTGCACCGGCCGCAGGTTGATGTAGAGGTCGAGCTGGAAGCGCATGCCGAGCAGGATATCGCGCGCATGCACGTTGTTCGGCACCCGCGAGTCACCCATCGCGCCGAGGAAGATCGCGTCGTAGCCCGCGAGCTTCGACATCTCGTCCGGCGTGATCGTCACACCGGTATCCAGGTAACGCTGCGCACTCAGGTCCCACCTGTCGAGATCGAGCGCGAGACCGGTCAGGTCGGTGATGCAGTTGAGGACCCGGACGGCTTCGGCAGTTACGTCTACGCCTATGCCGTCGCCGGGGATAATCGCAATTCTGGGCATTGCGGGAACATAGGCCGGGCGCGGGTCTCCGGCCAGTCCGGAAACCGCATGTTACGGCTTCTTTGCACGCACGGTCAGGCGACCCGATGCAGCGTGTGTCGTGCAGCGAAACGGGTACTCGCCGGCAGGTGCGTCCTTGAGCGAGATCACCCAGGCCGAACTGTCGCTGATCAGCGGCGGACTACGCAACTGGCCGGTGCCGCTGAGCCAGACCTGCACCGTCTCCGTCAGCGACGCGCCATCGAACACCAGGGCGTGGCCGCCGCGGTCATGCGCCGTGAATCGCACCACATCACCGACATTCGCCTCGATCGATGCCGGCGCAAAATCGCCGGACGCGTCGCGACGTACCGCCACATCGATCAGGTGCACGCCCGGCTCGAGCTGTATCGTGTCATTCGTCAGCTCGAGCACACGCGGACCCTCGTCGCCGCCACCGCCGGCGCCGTCGCCGCACGCGGCGAGCGACGTCGCCAAAACAAAGGCGCCGGCAAGCGCGAAACGGCGTGCCGGCGCCTCATAACAGCACCCCGTCAAGTCAGCCGCCGCGGCTGATGCTGAACACGTACGCGGCCAGCTGGTTGACCTGCTCATCGGTGAACTGTCCACCGCCCATCGGCGGCATCGGCGCCGGATGCTCCTTCGGCGTCGCCACACCCGTCTTGATCACCCCTACGATCGCGTCGTACGTACCGTCCACGTTGATCCACGTGGCGTCATTCAACGCCGGCGCGAGCGGGCCACCGACCCCGTTCATCATGTGGCAGTTCACGCATATGCTGGTGTTGAACGTCTGCTGACCCGCGTCCGCCATCGCCTGCGTAACGCCCTCCGGGAACGTCACGGCCGCTGCTACCGGCGGCGGCGGCGGCGCCGGTGTCGTCACGCTGTCCGCTGACGCATCCGCTGCATCATCCGCATCTCCGCCGGCGCACGCCGCGCACGCCGCCACTGCCAGAACCGCAACCCAGTTTCTGTTCCGAATCATGTTGATCTCCTCTGTGTACGCCTATTGGGCGCTGTGCCCACGCGTAGAATCTGCTGTCCCTGCGCGCGCGTCAAGCTGGTGCAAGCCGTGTGCTCAGCCTTCCGCGGTCACGCCGCAGGCGATGCAGAACGACCAGCCCGCTTCCAGCGGCTCGCCACAACTGCCGCACGGCCGCAGGGTCTGGTCCGCGCCGCAGAAGGGGCAGAACCGCACCTGGCGGTTGGCCGGGAAGGAGGAATCGCAAAACACGCAGGAATTCTGCGACGTCGCCTTCGTCTCGGATTCCTGCTTCGACGAGCCGTTGCTCAGGGCCGCGGGCGGAGTCGGTGCAGCGTTTTCCGGTACGACGCTTTCCTGTTCAGGCTCATCTGCCTGGAGCGATCCGAGCGCGCTCCAGTCGGTTGTGGATCGAGGCGATTCTGCTGCGACGGCCGACGCACCGGCCGGCTTTGCGATCCAGACATCACAGCCTGCGTACGTGCGGTAGAGTCCGACGTTCGGGTTCGGCGACTGCAACTCCTTCATGATCGCCGTGACCGCATCCGTCGGCTCCAGCCGCGCGAATCCACCCTCGCCGGCGAGGAGTCGAAGCAGCGCATGCTCATAGTCTGCATTCATGCCGAAGCCGACGTCGGAACGCACCACGCGGTACGGCACGAGCTCCTGATAGATCTCGGCTACCGTCACCGGTGTTTCGAACGCGTCGCGACGATTCCGCTGCAGCGATTCCGCGAGACGCAGGTAAAGACGCTGCACCGATTCGCGGTCCTGATCCGTTTCCATCATCAGTTCCTGTTTTTTGTTGTTTCGTCAGCGACGACTGCTCTGCAACATCGCTTGCGCTTCCGCCGGCGCACGCGTCCGCATCTGCGCCGCGCGGGGATCATTCGCTTTTGTGAGCGCTTCGACAAGGCCGACCCAGCTCAACGGCTCTTCCGGATCCAGCTCGACCGCCTTCTCGAACTGAACTGCCGCCTTTGCCGGCGTCTTCAGGTCGAGGAAAAGATAACCCAGCTCGCGCCGGACTGCCGCGTCCTGCGGCGACGTCGTCGCCGCACTGTTCAAAAGGTCCGCCGCTTCCTTGTAGCGTCCCTGCTCGCGCAACACGCGCCCAAGATACAGCTGCGCCGTCACACTCGTACGGTCATCATTCAGCGCCGCACGGAAATGCTGCTCTGCGATGCCCATGCTGTCGTTGCGGAACGCCGCGACTCCCTTCTCCATCGATGAGGACAGGTCGCGGAAATGGATGGCGAGGATGGTTCCAACGAGGATGAGCGCGGCAATACCGCCGAGCAGGAGCGCTCGCTTGCGAGCGCCTGCATCGCGCTTCTCGTCGGCCTCGGACTGCGGCGGCTCCGGTGCCGTCTGCGCGGCAGTGCGCGCCGGCGCAGGAGTCTTCGCGGTCACGGCTGCAGCAGGAACGGACGACGCAGGCGCACGTGCTACTGCGGCCGCACGGGGCAGCGCCTGCACCTCGCTGCGCAGCTGATGCACCAGCGCACGCGCGGAATCCGCATCAGCAGCACGCACATCACGAGCAACCGCCTGCTGCAGGTCGTGCACCCGTCCCGCGAGCTCGAGCGAGATCACGTTGCGACGGCGCAGCTCGCCGATCACCGCTTCGTGCTTCACAAGCTCCTGCGACAACGCAGTCAGACGCAGGTCGTCCGGAACCGACGGATCCTCGCGCAGCATTGTGCGCAGCGTGCGGTCCACCCCATGCCAGATCGCCCGCAACGCTTCCGTCAGCGCCGCGGGCGATTCGTATGTGTCCAACCTGTCAATCGACGGCTGCGCCTCGGTCAACGGCCGAAGCATGCGATCCGAATCCATCTCACCTCGTCAGTATTCGATCTCCCAGAATCCGGCGCGGGCAGCAGCTTCCACGAAAAGACGCGGATCTTCCGCTGGCACGTCCACGCCAGCACGCGCATGCGCTTCATCCGACATGCGACGCATGAACTGTGCGACCGTCTCGCCCGGCGCGCGCGCCGCCCGCAGCTGCTCTACGATGTCGGCCCACGTGCCCACGACGACATCGCCCTCCGGCAGGTGCACGCGATGCGGCTGTTCGCCCTCCTGCTCCCGAGCCAGCACGGTCTCGGCGTTGTCCTCGTCCGCCGAGCCCGCCTCGA
>Ga0163150_10008776_pt1 | contig 11396 bp, 11 predicted proteins | sample OliLakLV19P2IB_FD_148628 | JGI IMG/M metagenome (GOLD analysis project Ga0163150, IMG submission 148628) | Freshwater microbial mat bacterial communities from Lake Vanda, McMurdo Dry Valleys, Antarctica - Oligotrophic Lake LV.19.P2.IB | ecosystem: Environmental > Aquatic > Freshwater > Lake >...
GGTGAAGTATCCGCCAGGTCGTGGGTGACACACTAGACCCGTACTGATTGTGCCAACGCCTAAACTACCAACTGATTACTTCAATTTTACTACGCACAGGCTTTTCTGTAAATAATCTTGAAGGAAATTGGTTATTGCCAATTTTAAACAATAATTTTATGTCAGACCCTTTACGGTGTTAATTATCGAATTCACAAAATCTACATCTGTTAGAGGACAGTCCTTATAATCCTTAATCTAGAAATTTTTCGATATTTTGGATGTATTGTCTTACTGGTTCCGCAACAGTGTCTTCATTGATATTTTTACTTAAACAATATTGTGTCTTGAACCAATCTGAGATTTTGTAATTACTTCTGCTGGCATTGCAACTCATACAAGCAATTGCAACTGTGGACGCATTATTCCAAGGTGGCAGATGATTCAAATGTTCTATAGTCGACCAGTCACAACGATCTCCAGTAAAAGTGTGTTCGATCATCATTTTACGACAATACACACACGTTTTATCTCTTGCGTATATTTTCGCTAATTCATCTTCTGGTAAACCGTAACTGTTGGTCATAATTTTTTCTTCTATAAACTATTATAATACTTGTTAATTTTATCGGCCATCAACTTGCGTCGTTGTTCAAGAAATGCTGGGTACTCATCAAAAATATAGGGTCAGATCCTTTACGGTGTTAATTATCGAATTCACAAAATCTACATCTGTTAGAGGACAGTCCTCTGGCTCCTGGCTCCTGTTAGTAGTATGTTCATAGATTTCTTGTTAACGTGCATATACTTGTATCCTATCTTTAGCATTATTTACAGAATCTACATTAGGCTCCATCACATATAGCGGTATGTTACCCATGCTATATGTAAATCCTCGGCTATCGCTACCAGTAACACTAATTGATTCTACTTGCCATGCGCCCAGGCTACTCATTTGTTGTTTGATGATTTTTGCAATTATTTGTTCGTTTGCGTCAGTCTGAATTGTACCTTCTAGTGTTTTCAATAAGTTTTGGTTTTTTACAATTACAGTAGGGTTAATTATTTTGGCAACGATTGCCTCTATAACTTTTTGTTGATTCTTGCCACGACTACGATCACCATCAATAAAAGCATAGCGTGTTCTAGAAAAAGCTAAAGCAGCTTGGCCATCTAGCTCATTGGGCCCTTGCTTAAATTTATACTTGCCACTAGTAAAAGCTTGATCTGATATTACGCTTACACCTCCAATAGTGTCTACTACATTCATAAGTGAATTAAAGTTTATGCGTACGAAATAATCTACCCTGGTACCGAACAGGTCTTCTAGCGTTGCCTTGGACATATCTATGCCATATATTCCGGCATGCGTTAGCTTATCCCTATTACCAGTGGTGCCGTGTAGTTGCACGAAATAATCACGAGGCGTATTCACTAACAATATTTTATTTGTTTGCGGGTTAATTATCGCCAAAATATTTACGTCACTTCTAGACACCTTGGTTACATCACCATATGTATCAATACCACTTATGTACACCACAAACGGTTTAGTAATATCTGGCTGTTTTTCTGCTACGTTCCTTTTTACCTTGATGCTAAACGTATCTAGTACTTTGAGGCTATCGTAGAAACTTTTATAGTTTTCACTCAGTAGCTGCAAATAAGTATCTCGCAGTACCAGGCTGTCCACCTCTTTGTTAGTAAGCGCTACTGCAAGGGTAGTAATATTATCATATGGCATTGGGGTGGCGTCAGTTCGAGCCTCGACTTCTTTTAAAACAAGTGCGTTATTTGGATCATCTTTAATGTAGCCTATTTTCTGGTTATTCTGTTTTAGCTCTACATTGCTACCGCGTATAGCTACGATGCTATATGCTTGGTCTTCGTAATCTAGCCCTTGCAGGCTACCAATAAAGGCACCTGTTCTACCGGCGAACAATGCCGTAAAAGTGAACACGCCGACCATGAGTAAGCTGGTTGCGGTCATTGCGATATTCTTTAAATACGCGCTCGATTTATTGGTAATCAGCACGTAACACATGGCGGCAACAATCACACTTGTAAGTAAGCCAGCAAATAGTACAAGTTTTATCGGTAACAACTGCGTGCTGTATACCAACAGCCCAGCAATCACATAAGAAATGCCCAAACTTGTAGCCGTAGCTATATTTAATAATCGTACATATTTATGCCTTGTATCTGCTTTATTGCGGATAGGGTGTTTGGCGCGGTAAGCAGAACAAAGTTTTTGTATTCCAATGGCTGTCATAACTCCTAGGCTTGCACCGACAGTGTCTATTAATACATCGCGTATTTCGTTGCTACGGCCAGGCACAAAAGCCTGATGTATTTCATCTATAACTGCATAGCTGAAAGCAATTAATATGCTATAGCCAATTTGCTTACCTCGAGATAATTTATAAGATTTTAGTAGAACATACAGTAAAATTCCTAAAACAAAAAACATAAATATATGTGCCGATTTACGAACCAAAAAGGTGGATACGCTATCCGACCCAGTAATAGCATAGTCGCTAAGTAAATCAATTAGCTTGCCACTACGTGCAGACGATTGACTTGCTGGTTCGTTAGATAGCATAAATATCCCAGCCATCCACAAAGCCACAGAAATATATCTAGCTAATCGTTTGCGTTGTAGTATCATCTTATCTATTTTCCCGCCATACTTTCATACCGTTCGAGTTAGGTGTCGATTATTCCAGAACACAGACCCTCTATAGCCAAACACTATAAAATTAGTTGATGCCATAACTATGCATATGGTGATCAGACTTATTGAGTTTGTAGACCACAATACCCCATATGCAAGAACGTTGAACCCAGCACTCACTAAAAGCGCGATATTAGCGTGATTAGACTTACCGATTGGGACAAGCGCGTTATAGCCAAACATATTACTAAAAAACGCCATAAAGTTACCAAACAAGAGTACCCGCAAAAGATCTCCGGCCGCCAGATAGTCTGGACCCAAGATTATTCGACAAATATCGCTAGCAAATATAAAAACCAACACGCATACAAAAAACCAGATTGCTCCACCGCCTAAGACTACTTTTCTAAACAAGCCATAGTCTTTTTTATTTACCATATGTGGGTATAAACTATCCGATACTGGCGCGAGCATCATCTCACTGGCCGTTGATATACGCGTCGCGCCAGAAAAAATACCTGCTTCTATAGATGTTGGCGAGAACTTAAAACCTACAAGAAAGGCGCCGGTAAACTGGTTGATGCCGACAGCGATCCTCGAAAAGAAAAACATTAAACTCTCTTTGATGCTAGCCATTGCTTGTTTTACTTGTACTCGCCTGAATTTTACTCCTGCCTTAACCATAGCAATCACAGTAATTACAAGGGCTAGGAGATTTCCAACAATAAATGATATCGGAATCAGCGCAATCTGAGACTCGTCGCGTACAAATGCAATAATTAGTAACAGCGATAATACGCGGGACGCAACCGTACGAATGGTTATCGGTTTCATCTTCTCGATACCGCGGAAGAAAAAATCTGGCAGCATCGCAGATAAAAGCGAGCTAATCAAAAACAACGAAACTATCAGTACATGGTCGCGTACTATCGGAACAAAAATTGCTGACAGGCAAAATAATATTATGGAAATTACGGTTAGGATAGTTTTAGCAAACATTGTAGCTGAGATGATCTCTGAAACCTTTTCCGAGCTTGAGCGATGTTTCGAAACTTTAGCGGTCGCTGATATCATAAAACCAAATTCTACGAAAACCTGAAAAATTAATACATAAGCCATAGAGAATCCCACCAGCCCAAAGCCTTCAACGCTCAAAACACGAGATAGATACGGAAAGATCAAGAGGCCAATAAAATAGTTTGAGAATGTTAAGAGGTAGAGAAAGAAAGTGTTTTTAACGACGCGGCTGGTTGTGTTATTAATTTTTTTCATTTGTTTTTTTTCTTTTATGTATCCAGATTATTTCCAGCAAGGTTGGCGATACTGTCAATAGAAAAGCCCGTAGTTTTCCATGTATACCTCTGGGGTAGAGAATAGTTTTGAATGCCTTATGCCTCGCAGTGGTTCGGCACTTATTGTACATTTCTGGATATTTACTTGCGACGTCGGCAACGTACATCCACTGATAAAAATCTGCATTTGTATGATAATCTGCAAAATTAACAGCCCTGTAAAGTTTTTTCGATTTAATAAACAAGTTTTTACGAATCTTTTCAATGGCGAATAAGCCATTTTCACATTTAGTAATATCAAACTTTGTCATCGCCGAAGTCGTATTTTCTCGAAAGTAGAAGTATGTTTTGCGTTGACCCATAGCTATTCTGTTAGCATGCTGAAAAGCAGTAGTATTAAAATTAAACCCTTCCCCTATGAAAAGGTCCTGCAAGAAAAGTATTTTGTATTTATCTAGAAACTTTCGACGAAACAGTTTGCAATAACAACCAATGGGTACGTGATAGTATAAAATTTCCATAGTTGCTTCTTCAGGTGATAAGATTTTTATCCGATCGTTCTCTATTTGTTTATTGTTGCGGAATGTCCCAAACATTTTTGTCGTTAATGAAATATCCGCATTATTATCGACAGCAAGCTTTAGCATATACTCAATATAATCTGACTCAGTATAATCATCTGGATCAATAAAACAAATATACTCACCCCTAGCAGCTTCTATGCCTACATTGCGCGCGCTCGAGACCCCACCGTTTTCTTTTCGAATGACTCTGATCCTTTTGTCTTTACGCGCATACTTATCTGAGATTTTCGCAGAATAATCAGTGCTACCGTCGATAACGATTATCAATTCAAGCTTTGCATGAGTTTGATTTTGGATGGATTCAATTGCACGAGGAAGAAACTCCTCCACGTTATAGGTCGGAGCGATTACTGAAACCAATATGTCTCCCTTATTCATCATAGCCTCCCTCTATAGCGTTTTCCAGAAACTCTGTTGCATAGGTAACTTTATCGGCAATTTTTTGTTTAACTTTTATATAATCTATTTTTTTAGTTAAAATTTTATCTGGAACAGTTACCCGTTCCGCAATTTTTAAATCGCTGAGTAAATCTAGCATACGCGAGTTACCCTTATCATCACGAAGGATAATGTCTATATCGCGGTTAAAGATAATCGAAAAAGACATAGCATGAAACGAATCGGCAACGACCGCTTCAGCGTTGTTGATAATATTTAGATAATCATAAACTGAAATATTCCAAAAGATTTTATCAATATTTGAATATTTTCTATATATTTTAACTCCGCCCCGAAATGAATAGAGTTTAACTCCAAGCATGTCAGCCTTTTTCCGGGCATATTCGTAAATACTATCGCGTTCTTCTAGGCAAATGATTAGCACGTATTTTTCTTTAGTGAAATCCTTCCGACCTTTTTCGGCAAGTTCTACCCAGTCCCTTTGGTCGGTAAGATAAACTGGATCAATAACTGTCACAACGTTTTCTATGCCAATTTTTGCAAGTGCTTCAGTGCCGGTTTGCTCTCGTACTGAAATGGCGTAAAATTTACTTAACATTTTTTTATAACGATCAGCTTGCACTTGCGGAACCTCCGGCATGGCAAGAGAAGCGGCGTATGAAACTCTTTTTTGATTAGGTGCTGCAAAATCCAAGAACATTGCATCATCCTTTCCGTTATAATACTTGGTGCAATTCCATACCTGGTCAGAGCCTACTATAAAAGCATTGGCATGTAAGTCTGCGCTATTAAGGTCATCATTAGTTTGATAAACTTTATTAGTAATAATATTCTGCTTGTATAAAAAATCTAAATACTGACGGCTAAATACGGAATCTTTCAAGCTTAGTAGTGGCGACAGAGCTTTTTTGAAGGGAGAGACACTGTGGTTGCGCCAACGGGGCTGGTAATTAAGTACTTTTGCGTCATAGCCAAGGTTTTGCACTGTTTTGGCTAGTGCATATGCTTGCAAAACCGCCCCGTAACTTGGTGCCCATGTGCAGGTTAGTGTATATATCTGGTTCTTCATCTTGCGTTTCTCTTATTATTCTTTATTATTTCAAATAGTATGGCGGGTATGCGATAAGCCTGTTTCTTCATTACAGCCTCATTCATCATTACTGTCAGCAAAGTTTTACGATAAATACGTTGGATTTTTACTATATCTAACCCAGTCAGCTTACCGTCGAGCCAGTCTATCGTCTCACTAAGCATACCGATCCTCTCTTTGATATTCTGGGCAGTCAACTTGTTCTTCGTAATACTGCCAGGTCTCTGTCTATATAAGAGCAACGATTTATCAATAAAGACAACCTTCTTAGCAAAGTACATCAGTTTATATGTCGTCAAGTTGTCTTCGTATACCCTCTCCACTGGATATAAAATGCTGTTATCCACAAACAAACTTCTTTTGTAGATTTTATTCCAAGCATTCACCTTGAGCGAACCACCGATTGAAAATATATCTTTCATGGACTCGATGTTTGAGTACGTCTTATACTCATGTTTTGTATTTTTAGATGATATTTTTGTTCTTCCACTATCATCAACCGACATAAACCTAAAGCATAATATGTCCGCACGATGCACTTTAATTTTCAATAACGCTGTTTCAACAAACGTACTGTCAACATAGTCATCGCTATCGACAAACATAATATAGTCGCACTTGGCAATTACTACCCCAGCATTTCGGGCATCAGAAAGCCCTCCATTTTTTTTGTGTATTACCTTGATCCTCTTATCTTTCAGGGCGTATCTGTCGGCTATTTTACCAGACCTGTCCGTTGAGCCATCATCAATAAGAATGATCTCAATCTCATTATACGTCTGGCCAATGACAGAGTCGAGGCACTCTTCTATATACTGCTCTACGTTATATATAGGGATAATAATCGAAACGCCCATAAGACTATCGACGTCTCTCGTTGCTAAGGCCTCCATATTCTACTATCTCCCTGTATCTTATTATATTCTTTACTGCAGTTATTTTTTATTCCTAAATCACATAATAAAGCGTAAAATGGCGCAGGTTCACCGCCCGAATCAACAATTGCATTACTATTATAAATGCTTACGTACGGTATCATTCGCGTCCAACCTGTAAAGGCAAGAATAAACAGGAAAGCTAGAGAGGCTATAGTATATGGGTTGATGAGAATTGTCGTCCGCCTACGGCCAAAGTTTTTAAGTTGCCGCAAACTTACTATAAGGTATACGGATATGGGTACTAGCAATAGAAAATACTGAGACAACCTCCCACCTAAGCTAATGAACAATGACAGCGGCGCAATTGCTGCCCCGACGGTCAAGAATAAATGAGTAATTGCGCTCACGCCACTGTATTTTTTTATTGTTTTCGCTAGTACCAGAGTGGGAATCACCAATAATAGTAATGGTACAATTTCATCAATGCCTATTTTTATCGCACCGCTATCATGCAGTAGTCTAAGCATTTCATCAACATAAGAAAGACCTGTACCAGTTAAAAAGTCTACGTTCAATATAGTTACTATGTACAATGAGAATATTAGAGATGTAATGAAAAAATACAATCTTCTAAGTGATTTCTTGATTCGTCGTACGTCCTTTTTTCTTAGGATCCAACGCCCAAGCACGTAAGATATAACCATGACAAAAATAGCAGATATGTGCACCGTTGAAGCCAGAACAGCCATAAAAGCGTATTTAATAAATTTTTTGTCAATAATGTATCGAATTGAGAAAAAGAAAATTGCCATAGCTAATGTTTGTCTGATTTGATCAAATGCGAAAGGCGTAATCAACGAAATGCTTAATAGCCAAACCAGTGAAAAATTCTTGCTATCTACACTGGGTAGTAGTTTTTTAATTCCAAAAAATATCAGAAGCACCATTAGGCCCCACGTGATCCCAAAAAATAATATTGGGGAGTTCGTAAGTTCATACGACACCTTAGCTACTAGTTGAAAAAATGGCTCTAAGTTGAAATTATGATTATTAACTCCAAGACCAAACGTCTCTCCGGTTGCGTAGTACTGATAGCTCATTAGATAGTTGCCATAATCAGCTCCAATACCATAACGGAGGAAGCCTAATAGAATCACCGCTAGAATCCCTGCTATTGTTATGGATCTTATCCTAATGCTTTTTCCGACATATATACATATTGCCGAAAACATAAAGACTGCAAGATATAAAAATAGGCTTAAGAGTATACTCATTTTCTCAATATTTCTTTAGTAACTTGATTTATGGCAACATGAGCTTTTATGCGCATATTTTTCACTAACTTCATAACATCTGTTTGATTCATTGTTGATACAAGAACTTGCAATCGTACAGACTTAGCATTGTTGTCTCTAGCGGCCATGCTATATTCTCTTCATGACTGTGTTAAATGCGTAGCCAGAAAAGCAGTATGCAGAAAATAACAAATTATGTTTTTCTACATTACGATATAAGTTCCAGACTCGCTTAACTGCCTCGACTTTGTTTGCAGATAATGTACCGCTACTTCGTCTGTAATAAGATAGGATGCATGGCATGCCGTACGCATAGTCAATTGTTTTTAATACTTTCCACCAACAGGCCGTATCTTCGCTTTTTACATTTGGCATGTAGATCGTTTCTTTGGTAAGTTTTTGCATATCGAACATGACGGTTGTTGTCCAGATGATGGTGTTTCGCAAAGCTTGTTTGTAGCTAAGTGAAGCCGGCATGGCTACCTTCTTACCGTTCGGTTCGCCGTTTTCGTTTGCAAACTCATAACCAGTGAATGAAAATTCACATTGTTTTTGTTTCATATAGTTAATTTGTTTTTCTAGCTTGGTTGGTTCCCATAAATCATCTGCATCTAAGAAAGCGATATATCTACCTTTTGCTTCATCTATACCTTTGTTACGTGTTAATGCAGCATGTGAATTTGTTTTGTTCTTGTATAGTTTTATTCTAGAATCTTTAGTTTGGTGTCTTTTAATAATCGCCACACTATTATCAGTCGAGCAATCATCTACAAATATAGCTTCCCAGTTAGTGTATGTTTGGTTTTGTATAGTTTGAATTGTGTCGTCCAAAAACTTTGCTGCGTTATAGACTGGTATGACTATGCTTACTAAGTCTTTTTTGATAGTATCATCATTTAATTTGCTCTTTATGTTTCTACTAATACGACCTTTTGCTTTGTTTTGTTTTGGTAGTTCGGCAAAGAATGCTCCGCTAGGAGCTACTTGCGTTAAGCGTGGCTGAAGCTTTAAGATGTTGATCTCTTGGTGTATAGCGTGTTTTTCTATTGCTGCACCTGTTTTCTCAAACAAAGCCAATATAGTAAGTACTATGATTTTTACATCGTTTCTAAAAGATATTTTTTGTATATAGAGTAAGTCGTAGTTAATTTTGTCGAATACGCTTAGGTTGTTACGGCCTCTTGCCTGAGCAAGTCCAGTGATGCCTGGGCGCACACTGGCGCGTTTTCGTTGCTCATCTGTCATGTTTTGGTAGTATTCTGGTATCCATGGCCTGGGTCCAATGATCGACATTTGGCCTTTTAGAATGTTTATAAACTGAGGGATCTCGTCAAGCGACAAGGTCCTAATTATTTTGCCCAGTGTAGTCAAACTGTTAGCTTTATCTGCATCAAGGATATTATTATCACTAGCCATTGTTCTGAACTTATACATATGGAATTCTGTACCGCGCAAACCTGTTCTTTTTTGTTTGAATATTGCCGGGCCTTTGCTATCTATGCGTATGAAGAGTGCAATAATTACGCCCACTGGTAGAGCCAGCATAAGCACTATTGATGAGACCGCTGTATCAAAAGTTCTTTTAAAGTACTTTTGATACATGGCAAATATCCTACTATTTCTTTGCCTTACGATTTTTCTTTGCTTTTTTGGCTTTTCTTTTTCTTTTATTCCTTCCGAACAACTTACCAATGCGCTCTACCCGGCTCGGGTTTATTTCAAATCGTCCACTCCTGCCCCTAACAGCCCCACTAATTAATACTTGCTCTACGACTTCTTTCTTTGGTTTATTCTTTCTTATCTTATCTAGCGTGCCGTTGCTCAGCCTGTAGTCATACATAAAGAAGATAACTATTATTGAAGACAGTAAGCCGGCAGTTGCAGCTATAGCTAGTTGGAGATTTTTGCGGACATTATAGGGGGATAACGCTAGGCTGGCGCCATCTACTACCTGTATATTTTCTTTACCGTAAAGTTCATTGATTTGTTTTTTAAATGACTCAATTGTTAAATTTGCAATGTTTTTACTTGTCTCTGGGTTATCAGACACCACTGCCATTTTAATTATCGCTGTGTCTTTTTGATTGCTAACAGTGAGCGCGCCTACTATTTGGTCGTAATCTTTATTGAGCTTCAAGTTATTTATAACAGGCTCTAGTACGCGTCTAGATTTAATAAGCTCCATGTAGTTATTAATAAGAGTTGAATCTTTGCTAATAGGATTTTTGTCACTATCAACTACAAAAAGAGTAACATTGCTTTTATAGTTAGGGGTTTGAATATAAGTGTTAAACAAATATCCAGATAGCAGGCCAATAAATGTAAACACAAAAAGTACAAGCCAGTATCTGACATAGAATTTCAGCAATTTATACAAATTAATCTCTTCCAAGGTGAACTCCCGTCAACAATTGCATTTATGATATCATATCTTCTGACATTTGTAAAACAAGTTATATAGAATGTTAAAAGTCTTGGCCAAACCTATATATGGGGACGTCTGAAAGTACCCCGAAGTGGCACATTGATCTTGGCCGATTCCGCCGTTATTTATCTGAGAAATACAACGTGGTAGATGCCTATTACTACTTGGGATTTGTCCGAACAGGTGAAGAGTATGACAAATTATATGAATCAATACAAAAAGCCGGCTTTCTATTGATTTTTAGATAACACAACAGCTCGATGTTGGGCAAGAAAAAAGGGAATGTCGACTCAGATATAATCTTTAACGCAATGAAGCGACTGTACCAGAAGGAGACTTTCGATAAAATTGTTCTAGTATCTGGTGATGGCGACTATAAAATGCTCGTTGACTTTTTAATAAAAGAAAAACGCTTTGAAAAGGTACTGTTCCCTAACAAAAGGTATGCTTCTTCACTGTATAGAAAGTTAGAGCCTAGATACTTCGATTATCTCAATAGCCCTGCCGTTAAAAATAAGATAGGATAAAAAAAGAAGGTCCTCCTTAGGTAATTAGCCGTTCGGATCGCCTTCGTCTTAATGCCGTAAGTATAGGTTATGTTGCAAAAATAGTCAATAGGTTATATGAGTGCGCTCTAATTATCGAGTTTTACGGGCCTCGGCTTTTTCCTGAGCAAGCTCGCCCCGCCCCTGAATCAAGGTTTCCAGCATTATCATTTCGCGCGCTATCGCGTGTGACGTGATAATTAGAATTCAGGGGTCTGACCCTTTACAGTGTTAA
>Ga0163150_10008778_pt1 | contig 11395 bp, 9 predicted proteins | sample OliLakLV19P2IB_FD_148628 | JGI IMG/M metagenome (GOLD analysis project Ga0163150, IMG submission 148628) | Freshwater microbial mat bacterial communities from Lake Vanda, McMurdo Dry Valleys, Antarctica - Oligotrophic Lake LV.19.P2.IB | ecosystem: Environmental > Aquatic > Freshwater > Lake >...
CACCCTGATAGGTGTAGTATATGCTGTTCTCGGGCGCATCGCCTCTAGCAGCCCACTTGTATTGGTTTATGCTATACGTAGCAAGCAGGTCCGCACGAGCCTTAAGCTTCAGCCACCGCGGATCACTCGCGTTTTTCTTCGCCATCAATTCAGCCTTGATGGCAGCTGTGAGCATAACTCTGGGGTGCGTAGGAACAACAGGCAAGCCCGATGCCGAGGTGCTCACCACTGCGAGCGTTAAGGCGAGTGTTAAGGCGAGCATTGCGAATCCAGTCAAAACGTAAGTCGATCTCATTCTACACTCTCAAATTCGGTGTGAAACAGCGTGTAGCAAAAATGCGATATTCAGCACAATAGTACGGATGTGACGCAGGCAAGGGGACGCAATTCCCTCGAAAACGTTGACCCGCGTGAGGACGACGTAACGGATTAAGAAGAAGACCCCAACGAGACCGGCACCAATCGTAAGTTCCGGCATGTCCGTTACCAATCCAACCGGAAACTTATTGCGCATCCTCTCCTGGAACATCGCACGCCGGACTGCACCTTGGCAGATGATTCTGGAATCGGATGCCGATCTCGCGTTGATTCAAGAAATCAGTAAGCCTCCTGCACCGTTGCCGCCACATGTACTGGTCGACGGAGAACCATGGAACGATCAGGTAAATAATGAGGACGGCGTCTGGCGATCAGCGGTCGTGCGGTTGTCCGATCGTGTGCAGGTCGAGTGGCTACGTCCGGACATTGCGTGCGTAACTATCGGGGGCATCAAGCCGATTATCGTTGTCTCGTTTTATGCCATATGGACGAAACCGCATGAGTCTACTGGGTCGAGTTGGATACTGGCAGATGCCTCGGCGCACCGATTGATCTCTGACATTTCGCACTTCATAGGCTCGGTGCACGGACATCGCATTATTGTGGCGGGCGATTTCAATCATGCCTTTGGTGTGGCATGGAATGGCTCAGCATACTGGAAGGGACGCGACCAAACGGTTATCGACAGGATGCACGCACTGGGTCTTCAACTCATTGGCCCTCATTTTCCGAATGGAAGGCGATCGACGAACCCATCGCCGTACGAACCTGCTGATAGTACGTCGGTGCCTACATTTCACACCAACAGAGTTAAACACGAAGCTGCGCAGTTGCAACTCGACTATGTTTTTGCTTCAAATTCTATCGCAAACAAGGTCACTGCTAAAGCCCTGAATGAAGCAGACGAATGGGGTCCGAGTGATCACTGCAGACTAATCATCGACGTAGGGATATAACATGGAATCGAAATTTACATGGGTACCGTTCTTTGAGGAATTGGCCACCAAGCTAGGCGAGTATAGAGACAGACAACCCGAGCTCGTTCAGCTGCTGGTTGATGCAGGGGTCGAGAAGGGGCTGATGGATCAGGATGTGCGCGATGTCCCGGGTCCCCAACTACAGCAAATAGACCCCTTCACGTTCTTTGCTGCGTTTAATAAATATGGCACCACGGCGAGAAGGGCTGCAATACTATCGAAGCTTCGTGACTCGATGAATATTAGGGCAAAGGTGCCTATAGATTTTGAGGGTGTGCCATCCAGTAATCCACAGGGGGTCTGGTATTTCGGACGCGAGTATGATCGCCCTGACACGCAGATACCTGCATTGTGGGATTTGTATGAGTCCGTGATGAACGAAACGATAACCGCGAAACAACTTGAAGAGGCGGCAAAACTATATGGCGTTGGCGTTTCCAGTATGACGCAAGGATTCTACTGGTTGAGGCCCTCGAGATATATGCCGTTCGACCTCAAAACCAAGACTGCATTTGGTGATGTGTTTTCCGGAATTTCTTTGGACGCGTTTCCCGAGGATTACCTTGCACTACTTGAACAGACAAAAAACGAAAGAAATTCAGACCCGCTTTTTTCAGTCAAACTATCTACGGATGGACATTATAAACTAGTGGCAGAAAAAGACGGCGAACGAGTAGGAACCGCTCCAAGCGCTCAAAACAATGTTGTTGTCTACCTACGAGAGATGTTCGGTGATGCGAATGGAGCTCTCGTTCATTTCGAGCGCATGAAGCACTTGATAAACCTATGCGGTGTAAGCGATAAGAACAGCGAGATTCTGACGATGTCGCTAACTGCGCGTCACAATAAACTAAGCCTTCGACTTATCGTTTACAACGCTTCGATATACTGCGTCAAGGGCAGTGGTGGAGTCGTTGTGCAAATCCAGGTCACAGCATCCGATGAAGCAGACGCAATATTCGATTCGAACGATGTTGGAACGTTCGCTTATGGAGGTGAAACTACTGTACGCTTGTATAGACTCCATCCTCGTGAATTCGGTAAGCTGCAAGGGGCTACAGATGCTATTGATAAGGGAGTCGCAGCAATCGGACAAGTGTATACCAAGTATAAAAAGAGTACGCAACGGAGGTATCATCAGCAAGCGGTTATGGATGCCGTCTTCGATCACTCTCTAATTGAAACGCTACTTGACATGCCGTTGAAACCTCATAGTAATGAAATTGAAGAGAGCATTGAGAAGTTAACTATGGATACGCCTCAGTCTGCAGAACCTTCTCTCAACACCATTCTATACGGTCCACCAGGAACTGGCAAGACCTTTGCAACACGTGAGAGTGCATTAACAATCATCGACGGTGCTGTATCACCTGACGTTAAAGACCAACAGCAGCGATACACGCAGTTGCTTGAATCTGGTCGGATAAGGTTCGTTACGTTTCATCAGAGTTATGCCTACGAAGAGTTTATAGAAGGCATCAGACCCGAGATAAATGAGTCGGGCGTAATTAGCTATGAAGTCAAACCAGGTATTCTGCGGCAGATTGCAGCTCGTGCTCGAGAGAGTTGGGTCCGGTCTCGACTTCCTGGTCAGTTCAATCCGTTATCAACAGAGGATAGAACCAAGCGAATCTGGAAGTGCTCATTGGGTCAGGCTGGTACTGATGCCGGCAACGATGTCTACGAGTACTGCATTGAGAACAATGTGATTGCGATCTCTTACGGCGATCCCATCGATCTTACAAGTGCTACGACAATCGATCAGGTACGAGAGACTTTAGTCTCCACGAGGATTGCTCGCGAGCACTACCAGTATCTCGAGAGATTCCGTTGCGATCTTAGAGAAGGCGACATCATTGTCGTGCCAGAAACGAACGACAGTATTCGTGCGATAGGAAGGGTTACAGGGGGCTACCACTACGACTTAGACGCGCCGTTCAATTACGCTCACACGCGACCAGTGCAATGGCTTCATAACGATGTTTCCATTCCTGTTGAACTGCTCTATAGGGGAAAACTCACGCCGCCTGCATTCAAGCAATTAAGCGCGGAAAAGATTATTACTGAGCCCCCTACTAAAATCCAATCACAACCCGCCGAGAACTTTGTCCTCATCATCGACGAAATCAATCGCGGAAACATCTCGAACATTCTTGGTGAGCTCATAACACTGCTCGAAAGTGACAAGAGATCTGGTCAACCCAATGAGCTTCGTGTCAATTTACCGTACTCCAAAGAGCCTTTTACGTTGCCGCCCAATCTCTATGTACTCGGCACAATGAATACTGCGGATCGTTCTATTGCCTTGGTAGATATGGCGCTCAGACGGCGGTTTAGGTTCAAAGAATTGTTGCCGCAACCAAACCTGCTGGCGGGAAATGTACCAGAGGTTGACCTGCCAGCGCTGTTGAGAGTTATCAACGATCGGTTGGAATTGTTATTCGACAGAGACCACACGATAGGGCATGCATACTTTTGGAATTGCCTCACATGGTACGATGTTGCGGATACGCTCAGGCACAAGATCATTCCTTTGTTGCAGGAATACTTTTATGACGATCTGCGTCGAGTCTCGTATGTACTAAACGACCATCGTAAGAATCCCGAGGATCGAATTATTCGTGAAGAGTTGTTGAGCGAGTCAAAACTCTTTGGTGATGATCTAGACAGTGTTGAAGATCGCATGCGGTACAGCGTGGCATCGGTGATTACGTTAAACGGTATCACTGGTATTTATCAATGAGAGTACTAACGGTACATGAATACTCGAGAATTCGCATCAGTGATGGAGGAGAAGCCGATTCGATTACTCCGTATCAAGCCCGTGTGCTCGAAACCATCAACGAACGATTTCGCTCCGACCATAAAGATGAATTGTTTGACTGGTACCGTAGTAATGTAATCCGAATACGTAACTACGTCGGGGTTGTCCAGATTGGAGACCTTGTACTTGAGATTCTTCCGAAGATTCATAAGGACGATGTACAGCAGGGTAGTGAACGAGAGGGGGCTGTGCAACAGGGTAGTGAACGAGATAGAAACTATCTCCTTCACATGTTGCGTGAGTCGGGTACGCTTCCGCTCACAACACGCGATATCACACACTTCGCTACGCAGCGCATGACGCTGTTGGAACTGGTACTTCACTTGTATGCCGAAGAGGCTCGCAAGCAACTTCATAAAGGGCGCGTACATCGGTATCAACACACCGAGGAGATTCGGTCTACTATAAGGGGTAAGCTTCTGGTTGGTGAGCACGCACGCAGTGGACCTATCAAGCAATTGCGATTCCCTTGCAGGTATACCGAGTTTACGGCAGACACTCCACTGAACAGACTCATGCGCACGGCGGCAAAACAAGGCCTGCGGATCGCGTCGAATGCGTCCGTACGTCAGTCGCTTTCCTGGGTCGAACTCCAGTTCGACGACGTCCAACTACTCCAAAGACCCTTTACATCGAACATTCCCACCATTCACTTTGACCGAAATAATCAGCGATTTGAGCAGGCATGCAATCTCGCAGTACGAATCTTGCGCAGTCTCGCCCCAGATGTACGTGCGGGCCAAACTGACTACACTTCGATGCTCTTTAATATGAATGAGTTATTTGAAAAGTACATCGCTCGAATACTGCGTCGGCAGTACCATGGCGTTACTACATTCCGCGAACAAGGTCCATGGAGCCACCTCTACAATCGCGAAGACGGCAAAGCCTTTAGAATGATACCAGACATCGTTCTGGGTTGGGCCGACGAAAAATTTGACACGACTATCGTCGACACCAAATGGAAACTTCTTGACAACCGCGACCCCGTAAAATTTGGTGTCGGCCAGGCAGACGCCTACCAAATGTTTGCATACAAACACCGCTATGACGCTAAACGCGTGATCCTCCTATACCCCCATCACGACGGCCTGACCACTCCGGCAGGACGTCAAGCTATCTACCAGTTGCCGAGCGATACGAGTAGGACGTTAGAGGTCTGGACCGTTGATGTTCAAGCGCGTGAGCTAAGAATTTGAAAACCGTTAAATACGGCATGAAGTCCACACCGCGCGTGTACGCGCCCACGAAGGAATAACTGCAATGGAAGCACAAACACTGTACCAAGTGGCGATAAAGTTCGCGACGAGCAAGCACTTGGAGAAGGAGCAGAAAATACCGGGTACGGACCATCCCTATGTTGTTCACTTAAGCAATGTAGCAATGGAAATCTTGGTTGCGTCTGCACATACCGACGATTTTGAAGTAGGATTTGCAGTTCAAGTGGCGTTGCTTCACGACACGATGGAGGACACATCAGCGACGTTGGACGAACTGACGAATATGTTCGGCGGCGCAATCGCAAGCGCTGTTTCTGCACTGACTAAGAATAAGATCTTGCCGAAAGAACAACAGATGCAGGACAGCTTGCAGAGAATTAAGAAAATGCAGAAAGAAGTATGGGCTGTAAAACTAGCCGACAGAATAACCAATCTACAGCCACCACCACCACATTGGAGTCAGGAGAAGGTAAATAGGTATAGAGATGAGGCCCGCACTATTCACAGTGAATTGCAAGACGGCAATGAATTCCTTGCAAGCCGTTTGAACACTTGCATCGAGGTGTATGGGATGTAGGTGAAGGGGCTGGGTCGCTGAGTGCTCGAACACTAAGCTATAGCAACAATCTCATTGAGGATGAAAAAATGTCGATCGACACAACATTCAATTTCTACTCAGACGCGAAGGGCCGTGACCCTGACCGCTACAGCCCAACGCTCAAAAAACACCACAAGGCATTATGGAGTAAGCCGTTGCCAAATGGTAAAAACTTTGAGGTAAGCGATAATACACGAGGCGCTTATTTACATCATAAGTCAGAACTGGGAGAATTCTATTTGGGTAGCGATGCTATCACACACTCGTATAAAAATCACATCAAATTGCAGCGGCTTGTACAACAAATCCCAAATGAAGTGGATGAGTTATTTGATACAGGATCGACCATCGGGGGTTATATCGTTTTCCCAGGCAATCAAATAGATCGGAAGTTTACCATCAATCAGGCACGGGGAGTACACGGACGAATCAACGATAGATTCGACTTGACGTTGGAATGCATTCGGCTCTACTATCTTGGACAAACAAGTCCGCTATTTGACACCTTGTTGAGGTACAAGGGCTTCTTCGATCTGTTCGGCAGTTTTGTCGGCTACATCCAATTCTTCCTATTGGACGACCTGATTGATGAAAGGAACGACGTGAAATTCTATCTGCCATTCGATGGATTTAAAACACGTCCGACTATTGCCGACACGAACCACTATCTACTGTACAAAGCGGGAGTAATGAAGTTTATTAAGGCCAGAAACAGCAGGATCGAAGAATACGCCAAAGAAAGAATGACGAAGTAGGGGGCTACAGTACCGATTTGAAACGAACACACGAAAAGCGATATCAATAATGACACAAAAGAAATACTCAGTTATATCTGGTCTAGCATTCGGACTCGTGCTTTCACTCTCGATTATCCGTTCAGGGGGTGCTAATCATTTTCTTAATGGCGAAGCAGTTGGCGGCAAACTTTACCTGCTGGCAGACAAACTTCAATTCAAGTCCCACGGCTTCAACATTCAGAATCACGGACAGATAATAAACATTGAAGAAATTAAAGAAGTAAAGTATCGCAACATCCTTGGACTATTTCCTACTAGACTTGCAATTACTACATATGACGGAAAGACTGAAACGTATGTCGTTGGCGAGAGACGGCTTTGGAAGGAAGCAATCGATAGGCTGATAGCCGACGCTGTAATGTACTGCTTCAGTGAAAATAGGACAGGCAAGGAAAAGTTGTAAGCAATAGATTGGCGCTCATCTCTCAACGAAGTGTCAAGCAAGGGAACAGGCTTTGTCCACGCAGCACAGCAATCCTGCACCACAAGGTTCTGCACAAGATGAGCAGACTACGGTGCACCGAATCGAACAGGGGAGTCCGTCGGTAGCAATTGGGTCCTACCTTCAGGTACTCGTGAATTTGGGCCTCGAAGACGGACTCGGCAAGGCGGCCTCTGTCGATGTGCTAGGACGCAAGTTGCAAGACCTAGGACTGAGCGCGAAGAAGCGCGTAACGACAAAGAAGTCGCGGACGCCAAAGCCATGACTGCAATGCGTTATCCGAGTTAGTTACCCGCGCATCACATCATTTAAAATAATAGATCACCTGCAGTTGTGGCAAGGGGAGTACTGCAATCTCATCCTGTATGAAGATCGTTATCGGCAGTTCGATTGCTAGAGAGAAATTTCTGCTGATGAACCATTCATAGCCAACACCAATGCCAGCTCGTATTGGTGCATCAAGTTTATTCGTGTCGCCCTTTGCGGCGTGGTAGAAACCTGCTCCTGCGAGCGCGTACAGACTCGAATTCGTAGTGGTATTTAAACGGTATTGTCCTTCGAATCCAACCGTCCACAGTGGGTCGTTGATTGCCAAGTAGATGCCGTTCACCTCAAAAACAAACCGATTGGCCAGGGAGTACCTTACCGTCACACCGCTACCAGTTGCAAGGCCCACCTGCAAACCAACACCAAAAAAATTCTCGTCATCTAACTCCGATGCCAACGTATTCGATGAAGTTGCCGTCGCGGTAGGGGGCTTAAGAGTATCGGTCTGAGCCGTTGCCGCAAACGGCACGATGGCAAGAACGAATAGTGCAAGTAGTGTGGTGCGCATACAGCGAGATCCTTGTAGTTTTGGTTCGAGATCAAATTACGCAATTGGCTCGGGTAGGGCGGAAGAGCCGCCACTCTGTTACACACCTCTCCCCGCGTCACAATTGGACACACCGGAGTAATGTCCCCCCTTGCGGCGGACGAATGTGACAGGTATGTGGCGGACGAAAGTGACAGGTTGCGGCGGACGAAGCTGACAGGCTTCGCCGGAGCAGACTGACGCCTCGCACTTGAGCAAACCGACACCAGATCGACCCTCGCACTGATCATCGATTGGCAGCCGAAAGAACGGTCGCTGATGCTATTTTGGACCGCCTCATCTATGGTGCTCACCTGCTGGAACTCCGGGGTGAATCGCTCAAGAAGAAAGCCAACGCCGATCTCGAAACCATGCATTCCTAAACAACTGTTTTTTACAACTGCTGGCAGACAATGAACGAGTGTTCTGGCAGAATTTCAAACTGTCACGTTGCTTCGGTGTAGGGGGGGGCAACTTCCCCGGTGTGTCCACACGAGCGTTCTGGAATTTTCATGCGGATCTGTTTAGTCCTGTACTTTTTATTGGTCGTCTTTCTGGACGCGGGGGCACAGTGTAACCGCATATTCATGGGAAAACCTGGCGACAAGTACATCGTAGGCTCACGTCCCAATTATAATGTCTGGGGTACAATTACCCTCTCAAGGGACTCAGTCGGTGAGGATGGCTCACACTATATCTTCATTCGTGGCGAGGACAATAGTGAGGGACTTGCTTGGAAGGTTACCACCGAGGGCTACGTCTATCGGCCTAATCCTGATCGCTCATTCCCAACAAACAGTTTTCGCTTATGTGCCGAGCTTGGAAGCAGATGGAAGTTGTCAAGTAGTAACCAGAGTTCAGACAGCATAATTTTTACCGGCGATGAGGTTATTGATGTTCTGGGTAAAGATCGTAACGCAAAACGTTTCGTAACACTGAGTCTTTACCTCGGTGAGTGGGTGCCGATTTTTGAGAATTTCGTTATAGATACGTTTGGGCTCGTTCTTACTCGCGACCTGAACCACGGTGAGGAGAGTTACCGTCTTCTTGGTGCCGTGATCAATGGAGTATATCACGGTGACCCACGACCAGTGAATGTTGTGACGGAGACTACCTTGGTGGATTCCCTTGCTCGAATAGACAAAGGCATTTTTCGCATACCAAACGTTCTTAGTGATACAGCGATTCAGGTTTACAATCTCCGTGGGAATCTAGTCTTATCAACGTCGTGTTCCACTACTGGCTTCGTCGATCTTACTAGCTTACCCAAGGGCATATATGTGGTCGCGTTTTCTGGTAGCTCTAGTTCGGGTAGACGCTTCAGAGTTCTTGTTGAGTAGATGCTTAAGAAACTTATTCGGGACCTATTTCAAATTCTTTAGTGGGGGTCGAAATGTCTAAGCTGCTATCGGCTGTTTTCTTGGTATTGCTGGCTTCTCGTGCAATAGCTCAAATTCCAGCAACGTTCCCCAACTGGCCCAGTTGCTCACCCATGGTAGTGGCTGGAATGAGTAACGGCACGATTTTGCGTACGGCCTCCGTCATCGTAGAGTAAGACTTGTTGATTTCTATGTTTCGGGTCTGTTAGAATGCACTGACAGACCCTTTCACAGCTCGCATTCACTGTACAATTGTTAACAGGCTATCAGCAGTATCTCCCTTCAGCAGCTGGTCATATTTACAGTGATCCTCTGCAGCTTTTAGACGAGGTAGGCGAGCACCGAAGCTGTATCTGCTTCGCCGTGAAGAGGTTCGGCGTACGGTCAGCGAGAGCACACAGCGGAATTGCAGCCGGTAAACTGATGTTCACCGAGTTCCTTTTCGTGCCGTTGGTGGTGTGGGCATTCCGATGAATACATGCCAAGTCTTTGAACGGCAACTACAGGAATTTCTGTCCTAACAATAGGGGTCTGCTAGGGTTTTCAATTCGACGGATTTATGCGTTTAGCACGCCCAATCGCGAACTTTGTTCGGTTCCGAAGCAGTATTCGTACGAATCAGATGCTATCCGCACCGAATACCCCCTTTCGGGGATGTCGTAGGTTCTTGAATTGCCCTATCATTGCAGTTCGTCCACATATCTCGATGTAACACGCTCTGGAAATTGATTGCATGAAGTGGATAGCACCGTCGGAGAAGGACACGGACAACGCATTGTTAGAGAAGAGGCTGTGGGATGCAGCGAATCAGCTGTGGGCTGGGGCCGGACTTAAACAGTCGGAGTATTCCGAGCCGGTGCTTGGACTAATCTTCCTACGATTCGCGGAAGTACGCTTCGCTGCACAACGCACGAAGCTCGAAAAAGAAGCGACGGGTTCGTCGCGACGTGGTTCTCGCGTCGACGACGCGACCGCGTATCATGCTGACGGCATTCTGTACTTGAATGAAACGGCGCGGTTCGATTACCTACTCAACCAGCCCGAAGCGACGAACCTTGGCAATACCGTTAACGATGCCATGCGCACCATCGAGAAGGATAATCCGCACATGTCAGGTGTACTGCCGAAGGGTTATCAGATTTTCGATGCACGCTTACTTGCAGAATTGCTGAAAACCATTTCAACTATTCCTGCAACGTTGGGTGGCGATTCGTTCGGTAAGATTTACGAGTACTTCCTTGGCACGTTTGCCATGAGCGAGGGACAAAAGGGTGGCGAGTTCTATACGCCGACGAGTATTGTGAAGCTGATGGTGGAGATACTCGAACCTTTTCACGGACGTATCCTCGACCCTGCATGCGGTAGCGGCGGAATGTTTGTGCAGAGCGCGCGGTTTGTTAGCGCACACAAAAAAGACCCCTCAAAAGAATTGTCGGTACACGGACAAGAACGTGTTGATGCAACCGTGCGGTTGGCGCGCATGAACCTTGCCGTGCACGGACTCGAAGGCGAGATAAAGCAGGGGAATGCTTACTACGAAGATTTACAATCGAGCACAGGCGCGTTCGATTTCGTCCTCGCAAATCCGCCGTTCAACGTCAGCGCCGTCGACAAAGAACGCCTCGCCGACAGCGTAGGCCCAAACCGCCGTTTCCCATTCGGTCTGCCACGCACCGACAACGCCAACTACCTGTGGATCCAGCTCTTCTACTCCGCACTCAAGAACCCCGTCGCTGGTAAGGGTCTCGGAGGCCGAGGGGGCTTCGTTATGGCGAACTCTGCGTCCGATGCGCGTTCGTCCGAACAAGACATACGTCAAAAGATCATCGAAGCGCATGCAGTCGATGTAATCGTAGCAGTTGGGCCGAACATGTTCTACACCGTCACGCTGCCATGCACACTCTGGTTCTTCGACAAAGGCAAAGCGGCAACGAAACGTGCAGACACCGTCCTCTTCATCGACGCTCGGCACATCTATCGTCAGGTA
>Ga0163150_10008779_pt1 | contig 11395 bp, 7 predicted proteins | sample OliLakLV19P2IB_FD_148628 | JGI IMG/M metagenome (GOLD analysis project Ga0163150, IMG submission 148628) | Freshwater microbial mat bacterial communities from Lake Vanda, McMurdo Dry Valleys, Antarctica - Oligotrophic Lake LV.19.P2.IB | ecosystem: Environmental > Aquatic > Freshwater > Lake >...
GATTCTTTCCTTCGCGGGTCTTGGGCGGTTGGGGCGAACTACCGCCCGCGCTTTCTGACACAACTGCGGCCGAGTTCAAGCTGGTCCGCTTTTCCGGTGACACTGTATCACTTCCAAGGCCGACTCGCGCGACGTTGATCATCGCCAACACCACCACCTGTCCGTATTGCGAACGAAGTATTGATGCCTGGAGAGTCATCGCGAAAAAGGCGTGTGACATCGATCTCGTCCTGGTTTCCCCAGAACCAATTGCTGTACTCAAAGAGTACTGGGCAAGTCGTACGCTCGCCGGATGTGCCCAGGTATTCATTGGCCAGGCCGTCGATCCTCAACAGTTATTGCAAGACTACGATGTTACAGGGACACCGATGCACTACTTTGTTGACGAAGCTGGTGTGCTGCGTCACGTGTGGCGAGGGTTGGCGGAAGGATACTCGGCTCGAAGGAAACTATTGGCTGGCCTCGAGAAGAAAAGCACTTGAGCACAATGGGTCGGGGCGCCCAAATGGGGCGAGGAATTCAGTCTTCGAAGACAGCACCTTAGACGGCGGGAAATGCCTGAAGATGTACGTTGATCATCACCCGGTGCCGTTGAGAGATATTCCGGATCATGCGCCGACGACAGCCGAGCTAAAGGGCATCGGTAGACCCCTTGTTCGAGGTGGTGCGCTCGACGTGAACAGCTATTTATAGAGATCAGTCAGATCCCAGAGGTAAACCTCGGCGCGGCTTGATCGAGCGACAGTTTCGAACTTTTTCGTAAAACCGCCCGAAGCGGCATAAAGCAGAGGCGATTCCGGTTGCCGCGCGACATTCGCCCACGCGACGCCCGAATCCGCCAGCCTGTCGAGCATCCGTATATGCTCGACGTGAACCGAAACATCCACTCGCTTCCGGTTCCACTTGATCGCGCCGCTCAACACACGCTTGTCGACGAGTGTGCTCGCTATGTCGATCTCCACCGGATTGCGGTTCCGGTCGACGCCTTCCCAGCGGCCCCACTCGCGTACCACGGGCAAGGCCAGCTTCTCCTGCAGCCGATACCACGCCTCCTCGACCATGCCTTCGAACACATAGCCCATATACGTGTCCATACCCGCCATGACATGCCGCTCCCACACGAGCCGCGGACGCTGCGTCGCAAGCGCACTCTCGAGAGGCGCCACAACATCGTAAAAAAAACGCAGTGCCGGATCCGAAATTCGGTAACGGTACGGTTCCTTGGGACCCGCGCCGAGGTTGCGTCCTGCCTGGACGTAGTCGAGCGAGATCAACCGCTCCACCTTCTCCCGCAACGACGGGCTGTTGTCCAGGCCCGTGTCCATCGCAATCCGGTTCAACTCCGTGCGGCCACGGCCGATTGCACGCAGGATCGCGTTGTACTTGGGGATGTCGCGCAGGCCCTGCTCCTGGAACAATGCCGTGCGAACCAGCTCGCGTACTTCGCCGGACGGATCCAGCATAAGCGAAATGATATTCGCCGCCAGCGTGTGCGCCGGGTCGATTGCGGCGAGGTAGCGGGGGGTTCCGCCGAACACGCCGTATGCCCGTGCCCGATCGCTCAGGTCGGCAAACCGCGCCAGCTCACCCGCGTGCCAGTAGTCGAACGGCCGCAGCCGGCATTGCCACGCGAACCTGCCGTGCAGCGGCGATCCACCATCATTCAGCGATTCCAGCGTACGTACCGATGAACCCGCAATGACGAACACCAGCGCGCGCGCCGGACGCTTCCTCTCCCACGCCGCATTCAGCTCCGACGCGACGCCCTTCAGTTCCCTCGCATCCTCGCCCAGGTACTGGAACTCATCGATCGTGATCACGAGCGGTGACGGCGTCGCGTGGTCGAGCAGCAGACGGAACACGCTTCGCCACGTCGGATAGTCGGCGACGTCGAGTGATTCGCCCGACCAGTCGGCGAACGCGGTCAGCAACGCCGCACGGTTCTGCGCCGGTGTCGTCTCCGAGGCCGTGAAGTAGAAGGACTTCTGCTCGTGCCAGGTGCTGCTCAGCAGGTGCGTCTTGCCCACCCGGCGGCGTCCATACATGAGCACCAGCTGCGGCTTGCCGCGAGCGAGCAGGGATCGGAGCCTGTCGATTTCGTCCTGCCGGTCCACCAGGAGCTCGTCCACGTCCCTCCTTATATGGCCATGGCATATTATGGTCGTAACCTAATATGGTCACGGCCATAATACAATGGAGACCGTTGCCCGCTCGCCGGGCCGCCGCTAGCATATCCGCTCTCAGACAGCACCACCTGCGAGCATCGTCGAATGGCCAGGCCGGAAGAAACTCCCCTCATGCAGCAGTGGCGCGACGCCAAGTCGCGGCACCCGGACGCGATTGTGTTCATGCGCGTCGGGGATTTCTACGAGATGTTCTTCGAGGATGCGGAAGAAGGCGCCAAGCTGCTGGGCTTGACGCTCACCGCGCGCAACAATGGCGGCGCTGCGAATGTTCCGCTCGCGGGCGTGCCGGTCCGTGCCCGGGACGAATACATTCAGCGCCTCATTCGGCTGGGGCGGCGAGTGGCGATCTGCGAGCAGATGGAGGACCCATCGGAAGCGAAGGGGATTGTTCGTCGCGAAGTGACCGAGACGATCACCCCGGGTGCGGTGCTGGCGGACGCGTTGCTGATGGAGCGCCGCAACAATCACCTGGTTGCGCTCACGGATGCGGGCGACGCAATCGCGCTTGCCGCTATTGATGCGTCCACGGGTGAGACGCACGCGCTGCTGACGACCGCCGCAGGACTCGAAGCGGAACTCGCGCGTTTTGAGGCGGCCGAGTTGTTATTGCCCGCGCGCTGGCTGGGCCGTGAGATCGAGGGCGCCGACCGCGCGAGCCGCACGTACCGTCCGGACTGGCTGTTTGATCCGGAGCACGGCCGTGAGGAAGTGAAGCGCCGCTATCACGTAAGCGCGCTCGATGGCTTCGGCTTCGAGGCTGGCGACACCCCGCTGCTCGGCGCGCTCGGTGCACTCATCGGCTACATCGCGGAAGTGCAGCCGGTCGCGCTCGAGTCACTGCGTCCGCCCCGCATCGAGCGGCTCGGCGATGCGATGGTGCTGGATGAGATGACGCGCCGCAACCTCGAACTGGTCGAGCCTTTGCGCGCGGGCACCGGCCGCGATCGCGAGACGACGCTTATCGATGTCATCGACGAAACGCTCACGCCGATGGGCGCGCGCCTGCTGCGACGGTGGACGCTGCGCCCGCTCATCATCGCGGAGCGCATCTGGGAGCGGCAGGATGCCGTTGCCAACATGCTCGAGGATCCGCGCATGCGCCGCGGCGTGCGCGCGGAGTTGAAGGATGTGCGCGACCTGGAGCGGCTCGCAGCCAAGATCGGGTCGGGCCGCGCATCGCCACGCGAGCTGCGCGCACTTGCAACTTCGCTGGAGCGGCTGCCCGCGCTTCGCGATGCTCTCGCAGGCGCAACCGCATCGCTACTGTGCGAGCAGCTGAGCGCACTCGACCTGCTCGATGACGTGCGGGACGTGCTCGTGCGCGCACTCAACGACGAACTTCCGATGACGATCGGGGATGGCGACGTGCTGCGCACCGGCTGGGACGCGGCCCTCGACGAACTGCGCGACCTGCGTGACGGCGCGCAGGACTACATCGCGGCACTGCAGGTGCGCGAGCGGGAGCGCACGGGCATATCATCGCTGAAGGTCGGCTACAACAAGGTCTTCGGCTACTACATCGAGATCACGCGCACGAACCTGCAAAAGGCGCCAGACAACTACGAACGCAAGCAGACCCTGGCGAATGCCGAGCGTTACGTCACGCCCGAGCTGAAGGAATGGGAGTCGAAGGCGCTCGATGCCGAAGACCGCATCCTCGCCCTGGAGGCGCGCCTGTTCGCGGACCTGCGCCGGGACGTTGCCGCGCACATGAAGCGGCTGCAGCAGACAGCGGAGCGTGTTGCGATCGTCGACGTGCTGAGCGCACTCGCACAGCTCGCGGAACGCAGCAGCTACGTGCGCCCGATCGTGCACACGGACTTTGCGCTGGAGATTCGGGCGGGCAGGCATCCGGTTGTCGAGCGGATGATGCCGCGCGAAGAGTTCATTCCGAACGATGTCGTGCTCGACGACGACGGTCGGATCATGATCCTGACCGGGCCCAACATGGCCGGCAAATCGACGCTGCTGCGACAGATCGGCCTCATCCAACTGCTCGCGCAGATGGGCTCGTTCGTGCCCGCCACGCGCGCACGGCTTCCGGTCTGCGATCGCATCTTCACGCGGGTGGGCGCATCGGACAATCTGGTGCGTGGGCAATCGACATTCATGGTCGAGATGCACGAGACGTCATCGATCCTTCACGCCGCGACGAGCGCGTCGCTGGTGCTGCTCGATGAGATCGGACGCGGCACCGCCACGTATGACGGCGTGAGCATCGCATGGGCCGTCACCGAGCATCTGCACGAGCATGTCGGCGCGAAGACCGTCTTTGCGACGCACTATCACGAGCTGACACAACTCGCCGACCTGCTCGGCTCGCTCGTCAACTTCAACGTTGCGGTCCGCGAGGTCGGGCAGGACATCATCTTCCTGCATCACCTGCAGCCGGGAGGCGCGGACCGCTCGTATGGCATCGAGGTTGGTCGGCTCGCCGGTCTGCCGCCGGCCGTCGTTGCGCGTGCGCGCGAGATCCTGCGGGAACTGGAGGGCGCGCATTCGGGAGGCGGCGAGGGGCTTGGTCGCTTCGGGGCGCACGGTCCCGAGCGCGAACGCGATCAGCTCTCGCTTTTCGCGGCACCGGAGCATCCCGCACTGGTGCGGTTGCGACGCATCGATGCCGACACGCTCACACCTCTCCAGGCGCTCAATCTACTCGCTGAGCTGAAGGTCCAGCTCCTTGACTGAGCTCTCGTCCCACCGAGTCGGATGTTCGCGACATTTCCTCTTCACAAGGCGGAGCCCGCAGGGTACACTCAGCGCGAACCGGCGAATAAGGAAGGGCCGATGACACGCTTGGCGTCGATCACTGCTGCCTGCTGTCTTACAGCATTTGGATGCGGCGGCGAAAAGGTCGTGCTACAGCCCGTGCCCGTGGAAGGCGCGCGCTCTCCGATCGAGTATCCTGTCGGGCTCTGGGACCGCGGCGTCGAAGGGGAGACGCAGGTGATGGTGCACGTCAGTGAGTTGGGCGAGGTCGACAGCGCACTCGTGTCCGTGTCGAGCGGGTACGCGGAGTTCGATTCCGCAGCAGTCGCAGGAACACGGAAGCTGAGGTTCTCGCCGGGCAGGCGTGGCGAGAAGTCGGTCGCGATGTGGACGAAGATGCCGGTCCGTTTCGCTCGCGACTCGACGGCCACACTTGGACCAGGCACGGAATCGGGTATAACCACGAGATGACGGAGCAGTATGTCAGCTAGCGTGCCGCGCAATGCAAGGCCGTTCAACAATATTCTCGAGACCGTGGGCTGGACGCCGCTCATCCGGCTCAACCGTGTCGTCGACGGTGCGCGTTCCCCCGTCTACGCGAAGGCGGAGATCTTCAATCCGGGCGGATCGGTCAAGGATCGAATCGGCCTTGCGATGATCGAGGCTGCGGAGCGCGAAGGAAAGCTGAAGCCCGGCGGCACGATCGTCGAAGGCACGAGCGGCAACACCGGTGTCGGACTCGCCATCGCAGCGGCGATCAAGGGGTATCGCTGTATCTTCACGATGCCGGACAAGATGAGCCAGGAGAAGGTGCGATTGCTGCGCGCGTTCGGCGCGGATGTCATCATCACACCGACTGCAGTTCCACCGGATCATCCCGACAACTACGTGCAGACAGCGAAACGCATCGTCGCAGAAACACCGGGCGCCGTCCTCGCCGACCAGTTCTACAATCCCGTCAATCCGCTGTCGCATTACCTGACGACCGGTCCCGAGTTGTGGGAGCAGTCCGAGGGAAAGATCACCCATTTCGTCGCATCAGCGGGTACGGGCGGCACCATCTCTGGCGCTGGCAAGTTCCTGAAGGAGAAAAATCCCAACATCCGTATCATCGCGGGTGACCCGACGGGTTCGATCTTCGCGAATTACCACGCGACGGGTGTGAAGGGCGAAGGCGCGCCGTACAAGGTCGAAGGCATCGGCAACGACAAGCTGCCGAGCACGCTGGATTTTTCGATGATTGATGAGTACCACACGATCAGCGATCGCGACGCGTTTCACATGGGACGTCGCCTGACGCGGGAAGAAGGCATCTTCGTCGGCGGATCATCGGGTCTCGTTGCGTCGCTCGCGATCTCCATTGCGAAGGAGCTGAACGATCCCAACGCATTCATCGTTTGCGTGCTGCCCGACACCGGCGAGCGTTACCTGTCCAAGATGTACAACGAGGAGTGGATGCGGGAGAACCGGCTGCTCGAGCCGGAACGCTTCACGGCCATGGAGATGATTGCGCGCAAGGACGGCACATCGCCGGGGCTCGTGTGCATTTCACGCTCGACATCGGTGCGCGATGCGCTCAAGCTCATCACCGATCACGATATCTCGCAGCTGCCCGTGTGCGAAGGGAACGAGTGCGTCGGATCCGTGCCGGAGTCGGTGCTGATGTCGCGCATCATCGAGGACCCGGCGACGCTGCAGCATTCCGTCGAAACGATCATGGAGCCGCCGTTCCCGGTGATCGAGTCGAACATGCCGATGAGCAGCGTCGGCCGCCTGCTCACGCGGCAGTGTCCGGCAGTAGTCGTGCGAACGGACGGCGAGTTGGTCGGCATCATCACGCGGTTCGACGTCGTCCGCTACCTCGCGCCGTAAGGACCAGGTTTTACTTTTGCTGGTTGGCCGATCTGGACATGGGGTTTTCAACATCCGGATGGTTGTCGGCGTCATTGTTGCGAATAGGTGCGGGTCGGTCGATCGGGATCTGGGCCAACCCCATATCCAGATCGGCCAACCAGCAAAAGTAAAACCTGGTCCGGAGGGGCGATGAAGGTCGCGGTGCTGTTTGGAGGTACCAGTTCGGAGCGTGATGTGTCGCTCGCGAGCGGGTCGCAGGTCATTCTCGCGCTGCGTGAGGCGGGTCATGAGGTCATCGCCGTCGACACGGCGAGCGGCGTGCTGGACAAGGCGGCCGAGGAGAGGCTCCTGGGAAGCGGCGTCGCGCCGCTGCCGCCTGAGGAAGCGGACCTGGACATGATGAAGACGGGCGATGCGACCGCGATCACGCGTGCGCCCGAGCTGGCCAATGTGGACGTGCTGTTCCTGGCGCTGCATGGCGGCGCCGGCGAGGGTGGCACGCTGCAGGCGTTGCTGGACATGACCGGAATCCCGTACACGGGGAGCGGCATGCTGGGCAGCGCAATGGCGATGGACAAGGACATCTCGAAGCGGCTCATGCGCCTGGCGAACGTTCCGACTGCCGACTGGCTGATGACGCCCGTGCTGCTCGAGGATGTGACGGACCAGATCGGCTTTCCATGCGTCGTGAAGCCGAGCAAACAGGGATCGACGGTCGGGCTGACGGTCGTGAAGCGGGCAGAAGACCTGGAGCCGGCCGTCCAGCTGGCGCTCGGTTTCGACGACGAGGTGATGATCGAGAAGTTCATTGCCGGTCGCGAGTTCACCGTGCCCGTGCTCGGCGAGGACGCGCTGCCTGTAGGCGAGATCATCTCGAAGAACGAGATTTTCGATTACGAAGCGAAATACCAGCCGGGCGGCGCCGAGGAGATCTTCCCGGCCGACCTGACCGGGCCGGAGACGGTGCTTGTTCAGTTGCTGGCGCTCAAGACGCATCGCGCACTCAAGCTGCGCGGATTCAGCCGCGTGGATTTCCGACTGGACGCTGAGGGCGTATTCTGGTGCCTCGAAGCGAATACCCTGCCCGGAATGACGGCTGCGAGCCTGTACCCGCGGGGTGCAAAGGCCGCAGGGATGTCGTTTTCCGAGGTTTGCGAGCGGATTTGCCGCCTCGCGATCGAGGAACACGCACAGCGGCGACGGGTTTAGAAATAGGGGCGGGCAACGACCCGCCATTGAGGATTAAGATCTGATGGCATACCGCGGAAGTTTTTCATTCGGGTCCGGACTGACCCCCTGGGTGCAGCGACTGCTCATCGCCAACGTGGCGGTGTTCCTGCTGCAGCAGGTCAATCCGGTCATCGACTTCTATATGGCATTCGAGCCGAGTAGCGTGCTTCGGAACCCCCTCACGCTCTATACGGCATTCACGTACATGTTCGTGCATGGCGGTTTCATGCACATGTTCTGGAATATGCTCGGTCTGTTCTTCTTCGGCCCGCCGATCGAAGGACGGTGGGGCTCCAACGAATTCATCAAGTACTACATCATCTGCGGCCTCGGCGGCGCGGCGCTTTCTTTCGTGTTTGCGCCCGGCTCCTCCATCGTAGGCGCCTCTGCCGCCGTGTACGGCATCATGCTCGCGTTCGCAATGAACTGGCCCGATGCGCCGATCTACATCTGGGGAATTCTGCCGGTCAAGGCGAAGTACCTCGTCGCCGTTCTCGGCTTTGTGTCCTTCTTCTCGATGTTCCAGGGTGGAGGCGACAACATTGCGCACGCCGCACATCTCGGTGGTTTTGTAGCGGGCTTCCTGTACCTGAAGTTCTTTTCCGGCCCAGGCGGCCCGATGAGCAACATCACGCGCATGATGAACAAGCGGAAGCTGAAAGTGGTGAGCGACGTCGAGCGCCCGCGCGCGCCGACCACGGTAACGCGAGCCGCGCCTCCCGCCGCCGCCGCCGCGCGCCGTCGCGGCCCGGGCGAGGACGAAAAACTGCTCGACGAGCTCGACAAGGTGCTCGAGAAGATCAGCACGAAGGGAATGCACAGTTTGACCGCCGAAGAGAGGCGGTTACTGGACGAAGTCAGCCAGAAGTACCGGACGGACTGACGGCGAAACGTCGAACGGCGAAACGTCGACGTCGAACGGCGAGACAGAAACGGATTTAGCGGCGGTTTTGAACGGTGGTCGGAAACAGCGGTTCTACGGCGGATGTGCAAGAACCCGTGTGAACCGCCGCTTTCAGAACCGCCGCTTTCAGAACCGCCGTTTTTTTACCGCCGTGAAGGGTCGTGGTTGTCTCGCCGTGGTTGCCGTCTCGCCGTAAATCCGTTCTATCGTTTTAGGGCACGGGCCCCCTTGACGTTAGCTCCCGCCTTCAGCAACATGGAAATCCCCACAGAATCCCGTCAGTCCTCTGGAGGTGTGCATGGCAGGCGCGAAGGAATACGCCTCGGACCAGATCCGCAACGTCGTCGTGCTTGGTCACGGCGGTTCGGGCAAGACCACACTGATCGATGCGCTGTGTTTTGCGACGGGCACGTCGAAGCGTCACGGCAGTGTGAAGGATGGTTCTGCTCACACGATGTACACCGAAGAGGAGATCAAGCACGGGATCACGATCCAGTGCTCCGTAGCATTCGCCGACTGGGAGGGGAAGAAGATCAATCTGCTGGACACGCCGGGATACCTCGACTTCACGGGCGAGGCAATTGCGGCGACGCGAGTAGCCGACGGCGCTGTAATCGTGCTGGGCGCCACAACGGGCGTCGAGGTCGGGACCGAAAAGGTCTGGGAATACTGCGAGCCGCGCGGGATTCCCAGACTTTTTTTCATCTCGATGATGGAGAAAGAGCACGCGGACTTCGATAAGGTATGCGACGAGATTCGTCGCCACATGACGCCGCTTGCTTTTGCCGCTGAACTGCCGATCGGTGAAGGCGATTCGTTCCGCGGCATCATCAACCTGTTCACGGGGCGCTCGCACATTTTCAAGCAGGGCACGATCACCGGCGAATACACGGAAGCCGACATACCCGATGATCTCGCAGAGCGTGCGCAGCAGGCGCGCACGGAGCTGTTCGAGGCAATTGCCGCAACGAACGACGAGCTGCTCGAGCGTTATCTCGAGGGCGGCGAGATCACTGCTGCAGAGGCATTGAAGGCGACGGAGATGGCGATGCTCGCGGGCCAGCTCTATCCCATTTTCTGCGGCGCTGCCGAGAAGACGTGGGGTGTGCGTGCGCTGCTCGAGGCACTCGTCGAGATCGTGCCGCCGCCCTCAGAGGCACCGCACGAGCTTGCACAGCGCCCGGGTCTCGACCAGGTCGTCGAGCTGAAGGGCGAGGATGCCGCACCGCTCGCTGCATTGATCTTCAAGACGGCCACCGAGCCGCACGTCGGCGAGCTGAGCTATTTCCGCATCTTCAGCGGCACCGTCGTCAATGGACAGGAAGTGTGGAACGCGACACAGGAGATTTCCGAGAAGCTCGCGCACATCACGGTGCCGCAGGGCAGGGAACGTCTCGACGTGACGCGCCTGCACGCCGGCGACATCGGTGTCGTCACGAAGCTGAAGGGATCACACACGAATGACACGCTGACCACGCAGGACAGGCCAGTCGTGCTGCAGCAGATCAACTTCCCCGAGCCCGACATCGCGATGGCGGTTCGCGCGGCCAGCCGCAGTGATGAGGACAAGATCGGCAGCGGTCTGACCAAGCTGCACGAGGAAGATCCTATTTTCAGGCACTACTACGACCCGGAGCTTCGCCAGACGATCATACTCGGTCTTGGCGAGCTGCATCTCGAAGTGCAGATGGAGCGCCTCAAGCGGAAGTATCACGTCGAGGTGGTGACGGAAGAGCCGCGCGTGCCGTATCGCGAGACGTTCAGAAAGGCGGCCGAGGCACAGGGCAAGTACAAGAAGCAGACGGGCGGTCACGGCCAGTTCGGCGACTGTCACATCAAGATCAAGCCGCTGCCGCGCGGATCGGGTTACGTCTTCACGGATGGCGTCACGGGTGGCGTGATTCCCGGCAAGTTCATTCCATCCGTCGACAAGGGCATCCAGGAAGCGGCGAAGAAGGGAGTCATCGCGGGATACCCGGTTGTCGATTTCGAGGCGGAGTGCTTCTTCGGCTCGTATCACGCCGTGGATTCGAGCGACATCGCGTTCCAGATCGCCGGCTCCATGGCGTTCCACAAGGCGGTCGAGTCTGCATCACCGGTGATTCTCGAGCCGATCATTGAAGTCGGTGTCGTGACACCGGAGCAGTATCTCGGCGACGTGATTGGCGACCTGAATCATCGGCGCGGCAAAGTCCTCGGCATGGAGCAGGAGGGGCACAAGACGCACATCCGCGCACTGGTTCCGCAGTCGGAGCTGTACAAGTACGCAACGATGCTGCGTTCGATCACGCAGGGCCGCGCGTTCCACACGCGCACGCTGCACGGATTCGAGGAAGCGCCGTCTTCGATACAGCAGAAAATCATTGAAGCCGCGAAGAAGGACAAGGAAGAAGTACACGCGTAGCTCGTGGGGCGGAAAAACGATCGAGACGTCTGAACGGCGAGACGTCTGAACGGCGAAACGGACGAACGTCGAAACTGATGTAACTCCGATGACGACCAAGGCGAGACG
>Ga0163150_10008786_pt1 | contig 11391 bp, 14 predicted proteins | sample OliLakLV19P2IB_FD_148628 | JGI IMG/M metagenome (GOLD analysis project Ga0163150, IMG submission 148628) | Freshwater microbial mat bacterial communities from Lake Vanda, McMurdo Dry Valleys, Antarctica - Oligotrophic Lake LV.19.P2.IB | ecosystem: Environmental > Aquatic > Freshwater > Lake >...
CGGCGTGAAGGTGATCGGCGCCACCGCGCACTACGTCACCGCCGAACTCGACGAAGGCCCGATCCTGGCCCAGCAGGTGATGCCGGTCTCGCACCGCGACGACCCCGCCCGCCTCGAACGTCGCGGCCGCGACCTCGAAGCCGTCGTGCTCGCCGAAGCGTTGCGCTTGCACCTCGAGCACCGCGTCATCGTCTACGGCCGCCGCACCGCCGTCTTCGACTAACGACTCCTGCCCGAAATTGCGCCATCTGACGACCGTTTCGGTCGCCGTACGGCGCAATTTCGGCGGGGGTCAGCGGAAGATCACGAGCGCGCCCAACAACGCGGCACCGAGCGCTCCGCCGCCGCGCGCGAGCGGGTACACGAGCGAAAAGTCGCCGTGGTGGTACGCGCCGACCAACGCTCCCACGTAGACAATGTGAATCAGCGCTGACGCCGCGAGAAAAGGCCACGCGTCGCGATCGGGCAGCCCCGTAAAGAACAGGACGGGCAGAAAGATGAGCCCGCCGGCGACGAACTGCCCCCACGATGCCAGCTCGCGATCGTCGCTGGTCTTGATGAGCAGGTTCCATGTCGCGTGCAACACCGCCGACGCCAATGCGAGGACGGTGGCAAGCAGCACGGCCCATGCTTACATTGCGGCGTCGCTACTCGACGAGTGTCCCCGGCGCTCGACAGCCGATCGCGAGGAGTTGCTCGCTGGTCTCGACCGGCCCGGTGTCGAGCGAAACCTCGACACAGAGCGCGGGTCCGAGGGGGTTCGTGACGATGAACCGCCACTGCGCCGCCTCCCAGTCGGCCTGCGTGGCCGTTTCGACCGGCGGCCCCTCGAACAGCACGGCTGACGGATACCGAGTCTGCAGCAAAGCGAACGTCTCGCGGACGACATCCGCGTCACGCGGCGAACGGCCGGTCGCGAGTGCGATCCGGCTGATCTCGTCGTGGAAGACATACGCGGGTTCGAGCCCGGCCATGACGACAGCAGCGTCACCAAAGGCATCGTCGATGGCGTCTGCGATGGCAGCTTCGAGGTCGAAGTCGATCTCGAAATCGACGTCGTCGTCTCGGGCCGAAGGGGGTGTCGGTTCAGAGGGCGGCGGCGAGTCGTCGCCGTCGACAGCCGTCGCGACATAGACGAGTGAGAGCGCCGAGAGACCAACCAGACCGGCGGCGCCTATTGCGAGTGCGGTGCGTCCTTGCACAACGACTACGACTGCCGAGCCCCCTGAAAGGTTGCGTTACTCGCGGGCGAGGTTGGAGAACTTCGTGTACTGCTCCAAGAACGCGAGGCGGGTGCTGCCGGTGGGGCCGTTGCGGTGCTTCGAGACGATGATCTCGGCCATGCCCCGCTGGTCGGAGTCGGGGTTGTAGTACTCGTCGCGGTAGATGAACAACACGACGTCGGCGTCCTGCTCGATGCTGTTGTGCGCCACGATGCCGTTGGCCACGAAGTTGTGCGTGCCCTGCACCGTCGCGTCGAACACCGGCGCCTCGCCGCGCGGGACGATCGCCACGATCTCGTCCCACAGCACGTCGGAGACACCCAAGTCGGCAAGGAACTGGTCGGGCAGCTCGGCCGCGATGCGCCGCATGAGCCCGCGCGAAATGCCGCGCTCGTACACGCGGTGCACGCCCTCTTCGGCGCCGAGCCGGTCGATGAGGTCGTGGGCCCGCATGCCCATGACGAGGAGGCCCTTGCTCTCGATGTAGTCCCACACCTCGTGCGGAATCGTGTCGCGGTGCGCATCGACGACGCCGCCGTTGCGGCCGCCCGCGATGCGCGTGCCGGCCTGGAGGTCGGCGACCTGCATCCAACCTTCGAGGGTGAGGAACGGGTGGTTCGCACTCGCGCGCACGCTGCGTCCGGACGCGAGCTGCAACTCGAACACCGGTTTCGTGCCCGACGCGAACACGTGCGTCATCACCCCGGGCACCATGCGGAGGTGCTCGTCGAGCGTGATGACGTCGACGTCGCGCGCACCCGCCTCGTACAGCGCGCCCATCGTCGCGGTCGATCCGTCGGCCAGCAGCAACTCGGTGTCGGCCGTGAGGCACCCCGACTCGCGCAGGTCGGCCAGCATCGGCTTCTTGTCCTGGCGGTATTCGAGTTGCCGGTTCAGCTGCGACAGGCACATCACGGGCGTGTCGAGCTCGCGGGCGAGGATCTTCAGCCCGCGCGACATCTCGGACACTTCGATCTGACGCGACTCCGACCGGCGCGACGACGACATCAGCTGCAAGTAGTCGATGACGATCATCCCGAGATCGCCGTAGCGAGCCTTCGTGCGCCGCGCCTTGGCCCGCATCTCCATGACCGTGCAGTGCGGGTTGTCGTCGATGAAGAACGGAGCTTCGGCGAGGCGCCCGACCGCCTGGTTCAGCTTCGGCCACTCGTGGTCGTTAAGGCGGCCGGTCGAGAGCTTGCGCGAGTCGATGAGCGCTTCGGCCGCGAGCAGACGCTTCGTCAGCTCGAGGTGGCCCATTTCCATCGAGAAGAACAGCACCGGCTTCTTCGCGACGAGCGCGCAGTTCAGCGCGGCTCCGAGCGCGAACGACGTCTTGCCCTGACCGGGACGGGCCGCGACAATCGTCAACGTCGACGGCTGCAACCCGAGCAGCAACTCGTCGAGGTCGTGGTAACCGGTCGGCACACCGGTGATGCCCGTGTCACGGTCGTACAGGTGCGCGAGCTGATCCATCGTCGCTTCGAGTGCTGGATACAGCGACACCAACGAGTCGGAGACGCGCCGTTCCGCGACCTCGAAGATCATCGTCTCGGCTCGGTCGATGGTCTCGTCGACATCGTCGTCGACCGTGTACGCCATCTGTTGGATATCCGACGCCGCTTCGATAAGGCGGCGCAGCATCGCGAGTTCGGCAACGATCTGCGCGTAGTGCACCGCGTTGGCCGACGCCGGTGTACCGGCCTGAATGCGCATGAGCGCAGCCCGGCCGCCGATGCCGTCGAGGCGGTCGGCACGCCGCAACTCCTCGGCCACGGTGACCGGGTCGACCGGTTCGCCGCGGCTGTGCAACGAGTAGGAGGCGTCGAAGATGATCCCGTGCGCGGGCTTGTAGAAGTCGTGGTTCTCGAGCCGGGCCTCGACCGCGGCAGTGAGCGCCTCGCGCGACAGCATCATCGCCCCGAGCAGCGACTCCTCTGCTTCCAGGTTGTGCGGCGGCACGCGCCCGCGTTCAGAAAGCGCGGTGTCGACCGGCCGCCGGCGCGCGTCGTCAATCGAATGAACCACGTCGAGTGTCTCCTCCCCTCGGCGAGCGTCGCGCTACGCCCCTGGGGATCGCTAGACCCACAAGGTTGTGGGTGACGGGCACCGCGCTGTGCATCACGGCTCCGACCTTGGGGACATGTCGAAGACCATGGTGACAACCACGTGAGACAGTGAAGCGCGGCTGCCGTCCCGAACAGGGGATATCCCTTCCGGGAGTCGGTGGAGCCGTCCACAAGCCTGTGGATGACCACGTTCTCCACAGGCCAGGAAATGTGGCCGCGACACCACGTCCCCCACCCAGCGCGTGAACGGGGCGGTGGTCGCGAACGCGAGCGCGCACAATCCCCAGGGGGTGTGGACAACTTGCGCGCGCTGGGTGGCGGTCGCGTCAGCTCTGGGCGACGACCTCGACCGACACCGCAGCGTTGACGTCGGGGTGCAGTCGAACGGTCAACTCGACCGTTCCCAGTTCCTTGATCGGCTCATCGAGCGCGATCCGGCGCCGGTCGATCTCGACGTTCAGCTGAGCCTCGATGGCCTCGGCGATGTCCGACGAGGTGATCGAACCGAACAGCTTCCCGCCCTCACCGGCACGCGCGGTGACCGTGACCGAGCGGCCCGCGAACCGGGCTGCCACCGCTTCCGCGGACTCGCGGTCGCGGCGGTCCTTCGCGTCGCGGTTGCGGCGCATGGCGTCGGCCTGCTTCTGGATACCGGGCGTGGCCTTGATGGCCAGGCCCTTGGGCACCAGATAGTTGCGGGCGTAGCCGTCGGCGACGTCGACGAGGTCGCCCTTCTTGCCGACGTTCTCGACGTCGGCTCGCATGACGATCTTCATTCCTGATCTCCGTCGACAGCAGCAACCGCTTCGTCGCCACCCGCGTCGTCGAAGCTGGTCTCCCCGCCCGTGTCGTCGAGACCCGTCTCGTCGATGCCGGCCAGTTCGGCCTCGACGCCCGGGGCCACGGTGCGCTCGATTTCGTCGGGCGGAGCCTGCAGCTCGCGCTCGCCCCGGTCGCCCCGGTCGCCCCGGTCACCGCGGTCGCGCCGGCCCTTCGACCGTTGCGTCACCTGGCGCACGCTGTACGGCAACAACGCCATCTCACGAGCGAGCTTGATCGCCTTGGCGACCGCGACCTGCTGCTGCTGATCGTTGCCCGTCACCCGCCGAGCCCGGATCTTCGCCCGCTCCGACATGAAGCGCCGCAGCACGTTCACGTCCTTGTAGTCGATCCACTCGATGCTCTCGGTCGTCAGGATCGACGTCTTCTTCTTGAGCGGACGGCGGTCCTTCGCGGGGCCGCGTTCCTTGCGTACTTCTTTACGAGCCATTGATTCCTCTGTGTCTTCCGCTCTTGGCGCTACGCACCGGGCCGCTCGGGCTCCGGCTCACTGGCAAGACGGGTATCCGTCGCGCCAGATTCCGTTCGCCTCTAGAACGGCTCTTCGCCGTACTGGTCGTAGGACGGGTCTCCGCCGCCGGCGGGCACCGAGGCAGTCGAGCGGTCTCCGCCGCCCGCGGGCACCGAGGCAGTCGAGCGGTCTCCGCCACCACGGGTCTCGCCGGGGCCGCTGCGCTCGACGCGGTGCACATCGGCGGTGGCGAACACGAGGCTCGGACCTACCTCTTCTGCAACGATCTCCACGACCGAGCGCTTCTCGCCCTGTTCGGTCTCCCAGCTGCGCTGTTCAAGTCGTCCCGTGAGAACAACCCGCATGCCCTTGTGAAGGGATGCGACGACGTTCTCGGCCAGGTTTCCCCACGTGACGACGTTGAAGAAACTCGTGCGCTCTTCCCACTCGTTGCTCTGCTGGTTACGCCACGAACGGTTGACGGCGACACTGAAGTTCGTCGTCTGCTTGCCGCTCGCGGTGTACCGCATCTCGGGGTCGCGAGTGAGGTTGCCGGCCACTGTGATCGCGTTGCTGTTGTTTGCCATGGGATCCTCCCCTATGCGTGACCCGCCGGGGTGCTACCCGCAACCTTCGGAGGCCCGTAGACCTTCTCGGGGATGCGCAACACCTTGTGACGGATGGTCTCGTCTGCAAGAGAGAGCACCCGGTTCAGCTCATCCATTGCCGCCGGCTCGGCCTTCGCCTGCATGACCACGTAGTAACCGTCGGTCTTGCGATTGATCTCGTAGGCCAAACGACGCTTGCCCCAGAAGTCGACGAAGCCACGCTCCGCGCCATGGGACTCGATGAGTTGCAGCCACCGTTCGACGGCAGCCCGGATCGTCTCCTCATCCAGGTCCGCTTCGAGGATGACCATGACCTCGTACGGCCGCAAACCGCCACGCGATGCACTCGGCATCGGCATTTACCTCCTCAGGACCACAGCGCAGGCTGTGGGCCCCGTTGCGACCGGTAGAACCGGCCCGCAGGGGCAGGATTTCGGTTGTCGAACCGGGAGAGGCTATCAGGACTCCTCCGTGGGACCTATCACGGCGGACGTTACCGCGTGCCTGTGACAGTTTCCTCCGGTCGGGTGCTGACTGCGGGGCGGCGGGCGCCGCGTAGGGACGAGCGGTCGTTCACCACCACTGCTTCTGCTCACCGAGACGGAGCAAGTACAACCCCGCGCACGAGCTAACTCGGGCACGCGCCGATCGAGCCACCGCCGCCGCTCCCGGCTTCGGTTTCCAATGCATACCGGTAGGGACCGCGCGCCGCGTACGGCGGGCACTCGACTTCGGCGTCGGGACACGGTTGCATCACCGTGCGGTCGACGGGGTCGCCGTTTGCGTCGTACCAGCCGATGTCGAGGGGGATGAGCGTGTCCGCCATCGTGAACGACGAGTGGCTGTCTTCGCCGAACACGAAGAGCATGCCGTCGTAGTTGCCGAGGTCGGACACGCCGCGCAATCCCTGCACGCGTTCGTCGGACTCGTCGGCGATCACGACACGCAGGCAGCGGTCGTCGGTCCCGACGTACGACTCGGTGAAGCCGTCGAACGGTGGGAACGCGTCGGTCGTCGCCGCGAGCGCGTCGGCCGGCGACGTACCCGCGGCCGCGCGCGCGACACCGTCGTCGTCGTCGTCGAGCGACGCTCGGAGCATGTAACCGAAGAACGCGGTACCCATCAGCACCACGACGACGAGCGCGAACGCCAGCCCCAGGCGTGACACTCAGGCGTGCTCCGGCTGGGGAGCAGGGGCGCCGTAGAGGCCGAGGCCGTCGGCCATCTGGTCGGTCATGTGGTACGTCTCCGCACTCGACGGGAACGCCCCGGAGCGTACGTCGGCGCAGAACTGCGTCACGGCATCCGTCGCTTCCGCTTCCATCTCGGCGTACCGCCGCACGAACTTCGGAAGCTTGCGGCCGGGAGCCGCGAAGCCGAGCAGGTCGTGCCATACGAGCACCTGGCCGTCGCAGTGGCGACCGGCGCCGATGCCAATGGTCGGTACCGCGACGCTGTCGGTGATCATGCGCGCGACACCGTCGGGCACGCACTCGAGCACGATCGCGAAGACACCGGCTTCGGCGAGTGCGACCGCGTCGTCGACGAGCGCGCGGGCGCTGTCGAGTTGCTTGCCCTGCACCTTGAAGCCACCGAGCGTGTGAATCGACTGCGGTGTGAGCCCGATGTGGCCCATCACGGGGATCTCGGTGTCGAGAATCGCGGCGATCGCGGCGACGCGCTTGCGCCCGCCTTCGAGTTTCACCGCGCCGGCACCGGCGCGAATCAACTGGGCCGCGTTCCGCACGGTCTCGTCGCGGGTGACGTGATAGCTCATCCACGGCAGGTCGGCGACGACGAGCGGACGGGGCCGCGTGCGCGCCACCGCCGCGACGTGATGCGCCATGTCGTCGGTCGTCACTTGCAACGTGTCGTCGTAGCCGAGCACGACCATCGCGACGGAGTCGCCGACGAGAATCATGTCTGCGCCCGCGGCGTCGACGACTCGCGCCGACGGGGCGTCGTACGCGGTCACCATGACCAACGGGGCATCACCGCCCTTGCGGGCGAGCACGGAAGGCGCAGTCATTCGCGCCTGAGAAGCAGCAGCCATCTCCGCACCTCCACCGTCCAGGGCACACACGGCTCCCGGCAGTGACATCAGGGTACCCAACCGGGGCATGATTCGTCAGGGCCGGGCCGGGACTGTGTCAGGAGCAACACCAGTGACAGAACGGGTCTGCGAAAACTGCGGTATGCACGACGAGGAGCTGGTTCTCGTACGGCGGGTCTATGTCGTGCCCGAGAAGTGGGACACCCCGGCGTCGGTCACCGTGGTGCCCGACCCGGAGTTGTGGTGCGTGGCGTGCGTGTCGCAGTACCCGTGCGAGCCGGTCGACGACGAGGAGTCGGGCGACTGACGGGGACCGCATGATGCGGCGCGCGGAGCGACGGAAGAGCGCAGGAAGCTCGCCGGAGTGACGACGACTCGACCGCGACGCAGCCGCTGATCAGTCGGAGGACGACCAAGCTATTTGTGGTTGCGGCCGTGGAGTGACTGGCGGCGGAGGTGGTTCCAGCCGCAGTCGGGGCACACTTCGACGTCGTAACAGGCGAACTCGTCGTGGGTTTTGCCGAGCTTCTTGAGTTCGTCGTTGCTCGTGATGCAGCGGCCGTTGGCCTGTTTCAGCTTCTCCCCGTAGACGTAGGTGACGAGCCGCAGTTCCTGCGCGTCACATACCGGGCACTCGTCATCGATGGGCGTGCCCACGTGCTCGGCCGCCCGGCGTAGCTCGGGATGGGCGTCGCAGACGTCGAGCCGGGTCAGCGTGCCCCGGCGGAAGTCGCGCAGGACTGCCCTTCGGGCGAGCGCGTAGTCCGTCACCGGATGCACGTTGGCGAGTGTAGGGCCGTCTCGGGCCTTCGTCGTCGCCGGTCCGGGCCGTGACCAGCGGGTGGACGGCCGGTGAACGAATGAGTTGCATCGATATATCGTTTCGATATATCGTATCGGCATGTTGGAGCTGGCGGTGCTGGGACTGCTGAACGAGCAGCCCCTCCACGGCTATGAGCTGAAGAAGCGCTTGTCCGAGACGCTCGGCCCCCTTTGGGGGATTTCGTTCGGTTCGCTCTACCCGGCGCTGCGCCGGCTGGAGCGCTCCGGTGCGATCACCGAGACGGTCTCCGAGGGCGACGACGGGCCCGCGGCCCCAATCGTGCCGACCGGCTCGGTCAAGGGCGACCTCGCGGCCGCGCTGCGGCGCCGGCCGCGCTCGACCCGGCGCACCCGCAAGGCCTACCGCCTCACCGACGCCGGCCGGGAGCTGTTCATCGAACTTCTTACCGCGCCCGAAACCGACGACGAACGGTCCTTTGCGCTGCGGCTGTCGTTCTGCCGGCACCTGACCGGGCCCGAACGGCTCTCGTTCCTCGAACGCCGGCGCACCCAGCTCACCCAGCGGCTCGCGCCCGTCCGGCGGACCGCGCCCAGCCGCACCGTTGATCGCTATACCCGGTCGCTCCTCGAGCACCGGGCCCAGACCACCCAACACGATCTCGAGTGGATCGACGAGCTGATCGCGGAAGAACGCGAGCTCGTCGAACGCACCGAGGAAGGAGCAGCATCGGCATGAGCGCGACCGAAAGCCGCAAGAAGGTACGGGTTGCGATCGCCGGCATCGGCAACTGCGCGAGCAGCCTGGTGCAGGGCGTCGAGTTCTACCGCAACGCCGACCCGAACGAGCGCGTCCCCGGACTGATGCACGTCGAGCTCGGCGGCTACCACGTAGGTGACGTCGAGTTCGTCGCCGCGTTCGACGTCGACGCCGACAAGGTCGGGCTCGATCTCGGCAAAGCGATCTTCTCGAGCATCAACAACACGATCAAGTTCTCCGACGTCCCCGACCTCAACGTGCTCGTGCAGCGCGGCCCGACGTTCGACGGTCTCGGCAAGTTCTACCGCGAGGTCGTCGAGGAGAGCCCGGCCGAGCCGGTCGACGTCGCGCAGGCTCTGCGCGACGCAAAGGCCGACGTGCTCGTGAGCTACCTCCCCGTCGGGTCCGAAGACGCGCAGCGCTACTACGCGCAGGTCTGCATCGACGCCGGCGTCGGCTTCGTGAACGCGATCCCCGTGTTCATCGCGAGCGACCCCGAGTGGGCGAAGAAGTTCGAAGACGCCGGTGTGCCGATCGTCGGCGACGACATCAAGAGCCAGGTCGGCGCCACCATCACGCACCGCCTGCTCGCCCGCCTGTTCGAAGACCGCGGCCTCGCGATCGACAACACGTACCAGTTGAACTTCGGCGGCAACATGGACTTCAAGAACATGCTCGAGCGCGAGCGCCTGCTGTCCAAGAAGGTGTCGAAGACCCAGTCGGTCACGAGCCAGATCGACCAGGGCATCTCGTCGGAGAGCGTGCACATCGGCCCGTCGGACCACGTGCCGTGGCTCAACGACCGGAAGTGGGCGTACATCCGCCTCGAAGGCCGCAACTTCGGCGACGTGCCACTGAACATCGAGTTGAAGCTCGAGGTGTGGGACTCGCCCAACTCGGCCGGCGTCATCATCGACGCGGTGCGGTGCTGCAAGCTCGCACTCGACCGTGGTATCGGCGGCCCGCTGGAAGGCCCGTCGGCGTACTTCATGAAGTCGCCGCTGGTGCAGTTCCACGACGACGAAGCGCACCGAATGGTGGAAGCCTTCGCCGAAGGCGTGTAGTTCGCGCCACAATCGGGGCATGACCAACACGGAGGCGTGGGATCGCGTCGGCGCGCGGCGGGCGACATCAGCCGCGAACGAAGCCGTCCAGTACGGACCGGATGTCCCGACCGACGCCGAGCTCCGGCTCGTCGGCGACCTCAACGGGAAGCGCGTGCTCGACCTCGGCTGCGGCAGCGGGGAGAACGCGGTGGCGTTTGCCCGCCTCGGTGCGCACGTCATCGCGCTGGACCAGTCGATCGCCCAGCTCGCGGTCGGGCGGCGCCTGGCGGAGTCGCTCGAACGGCGGGTGGAGTGGCACCGTAGCGATGCCGCCGACCTCGCCTTCCTCCGGGCCGACTCGATCGACCTCGCGTTCGCGGCCGGCCTCCTCGTCGAAATCGAGGACATCGACCGGCTCTTCCGCCAGGTCCACCGGGTCCTGCGCCCCGGCGCCGCGTTCCTGTTCTCCTACGACCACCCCGCCGCACTCGCGGTCGGACGCGACGACGCCGCGCCCGACGGGCTCCCGCTCGGCCGCCTCGAAGTGCGCCGCTCGTACAACGAACCCGGCCCGATGAAAGTCGTGCGCGACGGCGAAGACATGTCGCTGTGGCCGCGCTCGATCGCCGACGTGTTCGCCGCACTACACCGCGCCGGTTACCGCGTCGACGTACTCCTCGAGCCCGAACCCGTTCGCTCGTCGGACCCGGGTCCGTCGTTCCCGACGACGATCATCTGGCGCGCCCGCAAAGAAGGCCTCTAACCCAGTTAGCTCGTGACGCCGCGCTCGGCGGCCCAGGCGTCGAGACGCGCGTACGCCTCGTCCTTCTCCAACGGGCCTTCGTCGAGACGGATCTCGAGTAGGTACTTCATGGCGTCGCCGACGGTCGGGCCGGGTTCGATGCCGAGGTGTTCCATCACTTCGCGACCGTCGAGATCGGGTCGGATCTTCGACAGTTCTTCCTTCGCCGAAAGCTCCGTGATGCGCGCTTCGAGCTGGTCCATGCGGCGGCCGAGGGCGGCGGCCTTGCGTTCGTCGCGCGTCGTGCAGTCGGAGCGGGTCAGCTCGTTGAGCTCGTTCAGCAGGTGGCCCGCGTCGCGCACGTACCGGCGCACGGCGCTATCGGTCCAGCCCTGGCTGTACGTGTGGAACCGCAGGTGGAGCCGCACGAGTTCGGTCACGTCGTCGACCACGTCGTTCGGGTACCGCAACGCGAGCAGACGTTCCTTGGCCATGCGGGCGCCGACCACGTCGTGGAAATAGAAGCTGACGCCGTCGGCACCGATCTTGCGCGTGTGCGGCTTGGCGATGTCGTGCAGCAACGCACCCAGGCGCACCTTCAGTTCCGGGCCCGTCTTCGCGACGACAGCGATCGTGTGTGCGAGCACGTCTTTGTGCCGGTGGATCGGGTCCTGTTCGAGCCTCATCGCGTTGAGTTCGGGCAGGAACTCGTCGGAGAGACCGGTGCGCGAGATCAACCACAGACCGGTCGACGGGTCGTCGGCCAGCAGCATCTTCGACAGCTCGTCGCGGATCCGTTCCGCGCTGATGATCTGGAGC
>Ga0163150_10008787_pt1 | contig 11390 bp, 12 predicted proteins | sample OliLakLV19P2IB_FD_148628 | JGI IMG/M metagenome (GOLD analysis project Ga0163150, IMG submission 148628) | Freshwater microbial mat bacterial communities from Lake Vanda, McMurdo Dry Valleys, Antarctica - Oligotrophic Lake LV.19.P2.IB | ecosystem: Environmental > Aquatic > Freshwater > Lake >...
TTTCGATATTAAAATTTGTTTAATTTTTTCATGGATTCTCTTTAAATCCTCGGTTTTGTTGGGGGACAATCTCACTTTAGTCCCATTCTTATAATCGTTAGTTAAATAAGCTTTAATGAGTCTTTGGGACTGATTTAAGGCCCTCCCCGTACATCTGGAAATCGCCTCTAATTCTACAGCATCATCTTCTTTACGCGAATTTTTGTATTCTTCCCCAGCCGTTTGTCTACGCACGTGAACCAATTCATGAATTTTTGTCAATTCGATGGTATCGGAGGGTATTTTTAATTTGTTTTTATTTAGCCAAACTTCGTTTTCATCTTTACCAACATTACAAATACCATAATCACCCTTAAGAGCCTTATACTTCGGGTCGTGGTCGAAATCTTTTAGTTTTATCTTGACCTTTTTATAGGGAAGTTTCGATGACATGATATTCCACTCCTTTATCTTTTATTTTATCGGCATACGCCTAACAGTTAGTGAGAACAAGTTGAATGTTCCCCCACCCAAAGGAAGGGGATTCTAAAAGCCTTGATATTAAGTGCGGCAATAAAGTGAATCTCTTTCGTATAAGTCATTCATACTAACACCGTTGGGGCAACTGGAAGTGCATGGAATCCACCCTTTTAAAATCAGCGCCACAAGTCCAACCAACATCTCTCCAACATTGTAAAAACTCTTCAGAAAATTTAACGGGACCACCCAATGGATTTTCACTAGCGTTCAGGTCAATTGCTACCCCAAAAGTATGCATAGACCATTTATCAGTCGTGCCACGAATTGGACGGATGTTCCAACATCCATCAAATGTCTTCAGTTCTTTAAAAAGGTCTTTTTCGATTAATTTTACAAAAACAGCATCTAGATAAGGAACCAAATCCTTGTTTACGTACATTCTCTTAAACGGACCTGTCGCAGGCCATGTCACCCCGGTTTTTTCAGTAAACTTTTCCGATTTCCATAATTCCATCCAATCGTGTTCCCACTGCATTTTCATGGTCTCATCTTGTTTCTGTGTCTTCACGTCATAGGGTGTCCCGTAACGGGCAATAACATCCGAAAAATATTTCGGAGGTTTTGTTAACGTGTTTGTTGGTTTTGTGGGTGCTGGGTTTGTTGCTGGGGATGTTATTGGAGTAGCAATTGGGGAGGGCACTGATTTTTTGATAGGTAAAACTAAAGGTGATTTTCTGAAGAAAACCCCGGCAAAGCTAAGTAGAGATTGGAAGAAATTGAACATACATAGTTACCCCGCATTTCATATTTTATATCCACATTCTTTACATGATTTTTCATGTGTGGTTGATATTGATTTACAATTAGGACACTTCACAGTGATATCATCGTGCATTGTGAAAGTTTGAGAAACGTTTTGTATGGGGGTTTCACCGTTGCGTTTTGGGACCATTTTTTGAAATTGAATCCCACTCTCATCAATTTCCTTTTTAATTTTGTCGAGTGCCCTTGGACTAAGATGACTCATAACAAAATCTAACATCTTAGCATTTTCCCGCATGGTTCTTTCCATCAAAGTAAAATATGTGGTAAGTTCCATTATCCTCATCGCATTACGCTGATTTTCTGAATTTATAAAATCGCAATACTTATTCAGAAAATTATTGCTTTTAATTAATTCGCTGACACTAGCATTGTCCGTATTTTTTAAAACGGATTTAGAGGGCTTCTTGAGCTTTTGTGTTTTTTGAACAGATGGTTTCTTTGGCATAAATCCTCAGTGAAATACCCTCAGCTAAAGCAGAGGGCTTCTTCTTTCAACGAGACATTGCTTTTTAGGGGTTTTCTTACAAAAACCTTGTCATCCACAAGCTTAGATTATACTGTTCGAGGTGAACCAACTCTACAGTTTTAATATGTGAAAGTGAACTTTACTTGGTTTTTGCAAATAAGGAGCAACCCCTATCTTTTCACAATTCACTTTCAAAGATATTATACCTGATTTGTCTTTAGAGGCAAGTATTATTTCAACTCCTGATTCATCCCTCACCTAAAGGAAAGGGATTTCTCAGGACAGAAGGTTAAATAAAAACTAAATCATCCAATCGAATTCCATGACTAGAACAATAGTAACGATGAACTTCGATAACATATTTTATTGGTATGTTTTTACGGGTGGTGTAAATTGTGCTGGCGTCCAAAGGTAGCATGGGAATAATATCAACAACCTTATTATTGTTCCCTACAAATATCGCATCCAAAGGCAAAAAAGTATTCTTCATATAGAAAATGGGACGATATCTACCTAATGTCTCGAACAGCATACCTCTATTATGTGCCATGTATCTTCTGAACATCAAACCAGTTTGCTTTTCTTGTTCAGTTCTAGCTTGCTCGCAATACAAAATATTGTTTTTTATTCTAACTGTGACCAGAGAGGAAGCTTCTACATCTCTGGAGCTTAATTTGACCATCAAAAGATATCACCACCGTTTAGAAATTATTGATTATGTAATCAATTGCTGTATCTAGGTCTTCCAACGTTTTTGAAATGATAGCCTCGTATCCAGACCTACCCTGCAATGGGTTCTTAAAAGAAACAATTGGCTTTCTGTCACGATGAGCCAAGAACATCTCACCTATGGTAAAGAATGGAACTTTGTTTGATTCAACAACATTTGGCATTGATAGATTAACCAGAACAATATCGCTCTTATCTAAATAATAAATATCTCTGTGAAAAACTTCATTTGGAGTACAACCCTGATGAGCCTTTTTTGTCAAAGGCAATCCCGTATATGGATTGTAACATTCAAATCCAGCTTCTTCAAGTCTTTTAGAGGCGTAAATTCTCCAATTGTTACCTTCTTCAATGCTTACTCCATCCATGCTTCCAGATAGATAAACCATTCGTTTCTTCACAGAATCACCAGAGTTATATTGTTATATTTGGCATCCACTGCAACAGCTTATTTTTTGGTTTTAACACTATTTAGGGCTTTTAATAAATCGGCGGCGTTGCTAATACCGTTTACAACTTTCATTTCTTTCTTTTCAGTATTGAGAATTATAACAGGGATAGATATATTAAATTCATTACCACGGAAACCAATTCTCTTACTGTATCTGTCCTCACGCTTGTAAGAACCAGTGCGTAAGAAGCATCTTTGTTTCCCAAGGAAAAACTCAGTTTTTACCTCGGCAAAGTGATTGTGGGAAACAGCCACAATGTCAAACTTCGGGTCAATTTCCGTTAGCACCTTTTTACAGCAATTCGTTCCGTTCATCAAACCAGACGAACCGCGATACTTGTGACGTGAGTGAATTAAATATTCGACATTATTAATCTTCAAATTGATGTCACCACCAGCCCCAAGATATGGAATGCCAAGCTTTCTGGCAATATGCTGTGGCAAATCGTAATCTGCATTGTCTTTATCCCATGCATCATGACATCCCAAGACCATCCAAAACATTTTGTTTTTTAAAGACTCAAACAATTTTCCAGCAAGCATCCTGGCTTCTCTTGGAGGTAACGCGGATTCGATAACGCCTTCTTTGTGTGGACCAGCGGCAAAGTTATCAATCAAATCCCCATTGAAACCAGCAAAAAAATCTGGGGTCTCACGAACCGTTTTAAAATCAGCCCTCAATTGAACTAAATCCGTATTGATGTTTTCAAGGTGAAAGTCACTGAAGACAGTCATGGCAATATATTTAGATTTAGTCTTAATTTTAATATCAGCTTTTTGTTGTTCCGAATCCATGCCTCTCAATTTTTCTTGTTTTGCAATCACGATATCGAACAAAGACTCAATATCCTTGTTTTCCCATCGTTTCAGGTTTTGAAATTCAACCGTTGTTTTGTTTTGTTTGTCAGCAACTTCCTTGACAAATTTTTCCCCAATTCTGTGTTTCATTGAAATTTCTTTAGGTGAAACGGAACGCTTTGATAACTGTTTCTTTATTTTGGCCTTTAATTCTTTTGAAAGTCCACCCTTTAATTTGAAATCTTGTAATTTTCTTTGCATAGCTCTAGGGCCTCTTGAAGGGAGTTCAGAAACACGTCTATTCTGCTTGGCATCAATTAACCAGAGACCTCTGATGATTGATTCTTCTCTTTCAGTCCAAGCGTCTGGTTGAACCTCTTTGAAAAACAAATTATGTCTTCTGGCAAAATCAGCCAAATTACGAGGATTAATTGTCCTCCCATGCTTTTGTTTCAGGGCTTCAATACATTCTCGTTTTGTTTTGCTTCCACTCTTAATTTTGTGCACAAGAAATTTGGTTTCTTCACTTGTCAATTTGTACATGATTCACCTTTCCGGGTTTAGATACCTTACTCAATACACTATTGTATACGATTTGTTTAATAAAATCAATGGTTTTTATTCTTCAGTGATTAGGAAAGAGCTTGTGGCTGGGAAATAATATGGAGCAATATTTATCACATTTCTTCCCCCACTCCCATCACCCCACTCAACCAATGTGAAACGGTGACTTCCGGCAGACAATTGTCCGGACCAAGAAATTTCCATTTGACTCTGATATTGAGTCCCTCTCGATGGAACTGTCATGACCTCTCTTCCATCTACTAAAATACTAAACGAACTGCTGTTGTCTGCTTGGTGTCCAAAAGAGATGGAGGCATTCACCGAAACCTTGCCGCCCCTAGTCCAAACATTGTCGCAGTCAAAATCAAGGACGTTAACATATTCATAATTATAATCAACATATTGTTGTTGCCCAGACTTTTTGTAGACCAACACTCTGGTGTTCTCTTTTATGTATGGCAACGCCGAATAACCCTCTGTTACCTGAACTCCAGTTAATTTATAGATTGCGTTTGCAACAACTGGCAAAGACACATTTATAGTTAAGTTATTATCAGTTAATGTGGAAGGAGTTGTAAATGTGTATTTTGCCCTTTGCCAATCTGTTGTAGCTGTCGAAAATATTTGTTGAACACTTCCACCAATAGAAGATTTGAATAAAATTCCCTGTCCAGCACCATCTGCATAATAGAAGGAGACATTATATTGTGTGTTTGGTTTTAATCCCTTAAGGGGTGTAACGTGATTAATACCATTAGCATTTAATACGGCAGTACTATATAAACCGTATTCGCATCCGAGAGTTTTCATCGAAGTATCTGGACCAATACCCTCATTTACGCCGCCAGCCAACAGCTGAATTGGTTTAACCAATTGAACCGTTCCGTTTCCGGACACGTTTAATTTTACTGGAAATCCAGCATTTAATAAATCATATCCATTAGAAGTGGAATCCTTGTAATCGTTTTCAAATTTATAGTAAGCTAAAGTGTTTGCGTCTATTGCAAAAGAACCGTTTGGACCCGTTGATGCAATAGCTCCAGCAAAACTTCCTGATGGGCGAGCTATATTACTAATCTTAAGGTTCGCAAGTTCAATATTAGCAAAACTCGACCAAGCCGTGGTCTGGACAAATGCTCCGACATAATTTGAAACATGTTTTTTTCCATTTCCTGACAATAGTATGGTGTTTACACTGGCAGTTGGAGCGTCCTGAAGATTATCAAGATAGATTCTCAAATCTCCATTGCTTCCTGCGGTTCCGGAAAATACCATTGCACAACTGTGCCATACTCCGGATGGAGTGGCTGTAGTTCCGTATATACGTGAAGTAGATTGGTTGAAATAATTAATTTTCTGGAGTGAATGCTGGAACTCAATACGAGGAAGAACTCCTACAGAGTATGTGGTGTTCTGCATCCAAATACAACTAAAATCCGTCCCATTCGAGCTAATATTTCCATTCACTCTAAATTGGAATTCGAAAGTATAACTAGTAAGACCCTGTAAGGCATTTTCTAGATTTATCGGAAAACGGAAATATTGCTGAACATCAGTTGTATTTGGAACGACATTCCTGTATTGGAAAGGTCCAGCCCAAGTCGCACATTGTTTATCAACTACGTTAATTTCCCAGGCATTTGGCTTATTGTCTCCGGGAAAGAATGAGTTTGTTAAATAATTTCCGTAATTAACACCACTGGCCCTGTTGGAAATGATAAATTCTGGATTACTTACTAAATTTTCAAACGACTGTCTGGTGTTTTTGAAATTGATATTATCAATAAGAGTGCCAGAGGCAATCAGAATGTTTTGTGTATTAAGGCTAATTCCAGCCGTAGGTGACCCGGCTGTTAGTGAGATATTTCCACCGGCGGCACTCGGAGCACCTGCGCTAATGTTCACCGCACCAGCAGTAAGAGTGGTAAGTGCTCCATCTAGAGTTAGAAAAGAACCATAGTTTGGGTAGGTAGTTTGGTTAATCGCACCAAAAGCAACCCTGTTTCCGCTCACTCTAATTCCGTATGCACTTGAGTTGGTTCCAATAGTGGAAATATCCATTCCATTGTTAGCTCTAACATTAAATGATGGGGCATTGGCTGGATAGCCAGTGGTGTTCATGATGATTCCAGCACCATCAAGTGTAAGTGTTGGAAAAACAGGTCCAGAAGATATAATACGAGGAGAGATGTGATTTGTCCACAATCTACCTTGTTGGAACGGCACGTCGCCGCCGATGTAAACATCTTGACCACTCGGATTGATTCTAAGGGCACCAGTTCCTTCGACACTGATAATTGAATTACCTGATGCGTTGTCTAAGAAAATTTGGTTCTTAAAATGAATGGGAGACAAACCAGAAATGTTAGTTACATTTAAGGTTTTTGTACTTATATCTAAAAACGGAAGCTCCGGAGTTCCCAAACGAGAAGAACCTGAAACAGTTGTATAAATACTAATACCGGAAAGATAGAAATCATAATGAAGTGGATTCGTGAATCTGTTCGAGTCCACGGTTCCCAATTCTAGAATTTCTCCATCAATAGTTGATGTGTTTACATTTAAAATTCCCACCAAAAGCAAGTCTTGTCTATAAGGTAAGTCAGCGTCAATACCTACAACGTCTGAAACCGTGGCGTTAACTCTCGCCAACGGAATAGAACCGATTCCTGAAGTTTGATTGATAACCATTGTATTAAATGTGCTTACATCAACAATCACCCCATTAGTTGGATTGATATTTGTTTGAGCGGTCCCATAAACCGGGAAGGAAGCGTAAATCGAAGCTGGGTCCGGATTGTAATCCGATTCAACCAATGTAGCCCACACCATACCTGACGTGGCAACGAATGATACACCAGAATAGGCTTCCATTCTTTGCCCGTTATTGTCATAAGCAACACCCTGAGAAACATTTACTACGAGACCTGTTCCTGAAGTTACAACAAGACCTTGAGTGATACCACCAGATTGCTTGGTAAATGCCAAGAAATTGTCTGTGATATTCTTCTCAGTTGCATCCCTCTGGAATTCAAGGTTTTGAACCTTGATAATCTGATTATCAAAATACTTAGCTCCGTTCATGCTTTTCTCCTAAACTATTTTCTAGTGAATTTATTTTTTCTCGGATTCCATCTATCTTCATATAGACCGCATTGTCTATTAACAAGGCTGGAAGTGACACTATTTTTTTATCTATTGGTCTTAAAATTCCATCACCTATGTCAACTCTCCCATCAATTACCTTAAAAACTAGCATTTGAGGAATTTTTTCTTGTATTCCCTCAAATTCAACACAGTAAGGACAGTTGTCTCTAATTAACAAAATCATTAAGGTGCTCTACAGACTCGAACTGTTCTAAACGGAACTTTGTGTCCATGTTTTAAAACATCCGCTCCACCATTGACACTACGAGTATAGTTGCTAAGCTCGGCAAATCCTGGCTGATATTTGAATGTGCTACCAGCCTGTATCCAATCGTGAGCATGGTCTGGGGGAGCGTTTGGCTCAACAACCTTATCTTTATCAGTTGCCGCCGTGCCATAATCCTGACCCACAACTGAAAGCTCAGTATTTGGTGACGATGGATTATAACCAATGGGTAATCTTCCGGCCCACTGTGAAGTTACATCAGTCCAAGTAGGAGGACATGCAGCACTAGCATTATCGGTAAATATTAAGAATCCAGAAGGAACTCCAAATATGATACTTGGGTCCAATTGGGCGGTGGTGATAGTTCCATTTTGAATATTAGTTGCGGTAATAGTTTGACTTGCTATTTTTATACCAGTTACAGCGCCAGCCTGAATTTTAGAATTGTCTATTGCATTGCTTGCAATTTGTGATGAATTTACCCGTCCAGTAATCTGCGAGAAATCAATCGTTCCTCCCATTATATATTCCGATGGATTAACGTCAAAAGATGGAATCAACTCTGACTCTGTGAGCATAACTCCGTCTACATAATAATTACCATCAAAATTTCCACCGAGCGTCAATCTTATTTTTGTACAAGATTGACTTCCAGTGAATATTGCTGGAGTGGTGGTGGAAAACTGAAGATATTCCGATGTGGTAACTCCAGAGATTGTTCCAAAACTTTCAGTTGACAACACACCGGGAGTTGTATTTCCGTCCAAAAATTCAATTGTTCCATGCAACCCAGTTGTCCCAGTTTTTGTAAAATCAGTTGTTTTGGTTTGTCTTGCCCAGAAAAATGCGGAAATGGGCTTGTTCTTTAACTGGTCATTCATATTAACTATTTGAGACACTTGAACACTCAAAGCGTTATTTGAACCATCCGTTCCACCCTGAACGAAAATAGATTGATTGCCATATTTTGGTGCTAAAGAGTCGGAACCAAAATTGACTAAGGAAACTGCCGAAGATGCATAGGCTGTTATGTCCCAATTAGCTGGGAAAGCAGTGGTTCCAGACGCCACCTCAAAAGAAGAATTCACCAAATGATTTCTAACACCTAGATTATTAACGCCACTCACATAATTAATTTTTGATAATGTTACAACGTCATCCTTTAAGTGTTGATTCGCTACACCGCTTCCAGAAATATCATTGAAAGCAGTTGTTTCGTCCCACACGGATAGCTTCTGGGAGCCAACAGCGTTGTCTGAAAATTTCTCACTAGTGATGGAGCCATCCTGGAACATTCTTCCAGTAACTATATCATCAGGAAAAGCCGAATCAAGAAGTTGTCCGCTAACTAGGTCAACCGAAGTTCCCAATACATAATTCCTTCTCACACTCTCGTCCACGATAACAATTGAAGCATCGGAACTAACCTTCAATGTTCCAGAATAGTCAACTTGAATTAAAGCAAGCGGAACTCCGTCCACTTGTAAAAGGGAATTTTTGAATCCTGGATTTGTTACAACAATGGCGGCTCTTGGATATTCTCTAGTGGGAACATTATCACCCGTTTGCAAATTCCTAGATGTGACCGCTTGCTGAGAAACTAAAGGATTGGGGTCTGTATTAGACTTGGTAATCTTAGCATAGACTAAGAGATATTGTGGCGTAGTTCCAATTGATGGAGTTTCCGGTAGGCCAGTAAAGAATGTTTGTTGCAACAAGACTCCACGTTCGCCACCACCCGCATTATTTTGATAACTATAAGACCCAGCAGAATAAAATGAGCCTGGATTTACAATCAAAGATTTCTTATCAACTGATATGGAAACCTCCATACCCCTAGTGATTCCACCTAAGTTATCGGTAAAATCATTATGTGTTTGGACGATTGCTTCTCGGTTGCCATCATTGACAAAATCTAAGTCATTGCGACCTACAATCTCACCAAAAAAACTACGAAATTGCTTCATTTTATATAATCCCCTGTTCTTAAACTGTCAGCGTTGCGGTGAACGAACTCTTCAAAATTGATGTGAAGTTTATTCTGAACATTTTTGGCAACGTGATGTTGTCGTTAGATTGTAATGAGATTCTTGCCTGTAAATATTTGTAGTCTCTGTTTCCAGTGATATAACTAGGAGTGTTGATGATTGGCTGTGACCAGTAATTCCAAATCGTATCATCCGTTCCCAACGTTGTTACTCCGGCAGATTCTCCGGAAGCACTGACCAGTCGGAAAGAATTGTATGCAGTTCCAAGTCTTTCATAATTAATATTTGTGGATGTAACCCCAGAAGCGTCAACATCCGATATGATGGAACGGTTTAGTGTAGCTCTATCAAAAATGGTATCAATGTCATCTATGGAATTGGTCTCGATTAGAGAGTTTAATTCATCCAACGTATATCTTGTGTTTGTTGTAAAATCTTTGATTGGTAATTCGTTTCCGGTTCTAGTTCTTATCTCTACCTTCATTTTTGTGATGGTATTGTTGGGGCCAGTAAGAACCACATTGTCAGCCCAAGCTAAACGATGCCAAACCTCAGTGTCATTTTTATCAAATATTTTGGTGTAATATAGCCCTGGGCGGATTGGATTCGTGTTAAAGTCTAAAAAAACATCCTGCCCAAAAATAGAAACTCCGAACACGCTGTTTTCAATATTTATGAGGGTTTGATTTATTGTAGTCATTTATTCCCATCCTATAAACATTTTGTTATGGACAATGCTGTTTACCATACCACGTTTAATGTTCTTCTCTTCTGTATACTTTTTATAATTTGTTCTCGCGTCATTTTTTTCCGATGTTTCCTAAACTTATATTGTTCTTCCATTTATTGTCTAAATGTTTTCCATACATCCAATGTTTTTCGCCAACCCTACTTTCTGAAATTTTTTGTTTATGATTTTCTGATAATTTTTTACCTTTTCCAAAAGTAGCATAGGTATTTCCAATTTTAGCCAATGAATATTTTTTTCTAGTTTCGGGGGAACGAATTTTACCCTTATTAGAACTACCTATTTTAATTCTCGAATCCGTTGATACCTTTAGTTTTTTAATTTTATTACTTTTGAATTTATTTGTATAGGAAAATATTTTATCTTCAGGGTTTGTCATTAGAAATTGGTTCTTAAACCAACCAAAAATCTTCCCTTGGAAAAATCAGCATAATCTCTTCCATACCCAACAGAAAACTCAGCATTTTGAGCTACGCCAAACGTTAAATCGTCTACATGACGAGATGTCCAGAGAACAGGGGAATCCAGCGAGGAACCCACACCTAAACTATATCTATCCCAAAAGGCAAGTTTGACATCTAAGAGTCCAACCATACTGCCACTATAATATGCACCAACACCAGGACGAAGAGTTAGTCCATAATTTTTTATTTTAATTTCGCTCTTACCATCTTTGGTCTCATTCACAGTGACCTTGCCTTCGGCTGGGATATACTTAATGATAACTTTATCCCTATCTCTATATACAACTTGATTTTTTGTAACTATGAGTTGACTCTTCAAGCGTTCTTCAAGAACACCTTTTTGTGTTGAAAGTTCTTCAATAGCAATTTTATTTCTATTTAGTTTCCAAGACAATAATGCAATGATGATTCCCAAAATGATATAAGAGGCCAATTGCGTATTGGCAAACATCCAACTAAACAAATTTTTTATAAAGGCCAAAATCTGCGCCAGAATTAAGTTCATATTACACCTCTCCCTATACT
>Ga0163150_10008789_pt1 | contig 11389 bp, 7 predicted proteins | sample OliLakLV19P2IB_FD_148628 | JGI IMG/M metagenome (GOLD analysis project Ga0163150, IMG submission 148628) | Freshwater microbial mat bacterial communities from Lake Vanda, McMurdo Dry Valleys, Antarctica - Oligotrophic Lake LV.19.P2.IB | ecosystem: Environmental > Aquatic > Freshwater > Lake >...
CGCAATGACTGTTAAGGGTGCAGCCCTTGCAATTACGGTTTCAGCAAATCCAACAGCACAAACTGTTGTTGCAGGAGCTCAAGGTTTCACCTTCACAAACCTCCAGCTTGACGCAACTCAATCTGGTGAAGACGTTCGCTTCAGCTCACTTCCTCTTGCACTCAACACAACTGGAAGCTTCACGGATCTTACAAACTGCAAACTGTCTGATGGCTCAACAAACCTCAACACAGGAAGCAACGTAATTAATCCATCAGCTTCATCGACTACATTCTCTCTTGATCAGACTTTGACTGTCACCAAGGGAACAGTGAAGACGCTCGCAGTTAAGTGTGATGTAAGCTCAGGTGCAACTGGAACGTATCGTTTCGGTATCGCTGACACTACTGGCACTGTTGTTACGGGGGTAACCTCAAACAACTCAGTCGTGGAGACAGTAACGGTAAACTACGGTCCGATCATGACATCAGCTACAACAGGTACGCTTGTTGCATCTCTTGATTCATCATCTCCGTCGTACAAAGTCGTTCCGGCAAACTTAACTGACGTTGTAGTCAACGCAATTAAGTTCCGCCCAACCAACGACAGCGTAACGCTCAAGCGAATTGGTCTTAAACTCACCAACTCGGCTTCATCGTCTGCATCTGATCTCGTGACCGTCAAGCTCTACGTTGGCGCAACTCAGATCGGTCAGGCAACGTTCACAGGCACAAACACAAATGCAACCTCAACTAACGTAAGTGGTTCAGGCGACATGTCGTACGTGCTTCCTAAGGATGTTGATACGGTTGTCACCGTCAAGGCTGACATCGCAACTATCGGCACCAACCAACCAGCAGTTTCTGGTCACTTGATTGCAATTGATGTTGATACAGGAGGAACTAACACTCAGGGAACTGGTGTTGGCTCAGGTTCAAGCATCGCTGCTTCAGGTTCAACCGCTTCAGCTGGTGTGAGAATCTTCAAGTCAGTACCTACGTTCACGTACTCAGCAACGGGAGCAACAGCAAATGCTGGGGTTAACGATCTGTTGGTGCTTAACGTAGCAGCTGATAAGAAGGGCGAGGTACAGCTCAACAAGCTTACCTTCACGCTCGCAACGACGACCGCAACTCTTTCTGCTCCGACCTTCGCAGGTCCTAATGGAAATGTTGCATCGTCAACGAACGTAAACTTCAACGCAGCAGGTACTGCAGTCACGGTGTACTTCGACTCAGTGTCGAACACATCTGACCGCGTTATCGCAGCGGACACATCTAAGACATACACCCTCCGTGGAACTGTCGCTCTCACAGGCAACACAAACACAACCGGTGCAGTCTCAGTTGCCCTCAAAGCTGATACTTCGTACCCATCACTTGCAGCTTCAACCTTCATGGCTAAAGCTACAACGCTTGATGCGGCATCGAATATCATCTGGTCACCATCTTCGACCACGACTGCTGTAGCAGCTGATCTCGACTGGACCAACGGGTACGGTCTTGGCGGATGCTTCACAACGTCAGGTCTTGGAAACGACTGTACAGCTCGCGTAATCTCGAAGTAATTCATTACTTCTTGAATACCTGAGTTCGCAGTTCACACAAAAGCCCCCCAAAAGGGGGCTTTTGTGCTACACGTATGTCCAACTATTCTGTTGGGCATACGCACTTCTTCTCAAACGGCGTCACACATAAAGCGTGGCGCCGTTTGTGTTATAGTGCTTTCTGCAGATTCACCTTATCGAAAAATATATGACACAAAATACTAAAATTGGAGTTATCGTGCTCGCAGTTGTAATCCTTCTTGGAGCGGGGATTGCGTACACCAAATACTCTCAAAAATCTCTCCCGACAGGCATTTCCTCTGGTGGCACTTCAGATACAAGCTCAACCACATCAAATGGAAATAGTGAAGTAAGTGGTATTCCGGAAGGGGCAAGTGTCACAGTGACCGATCGACTTAACGCAAACCTTTATAGTTCGACTCCCAAACCATCTCTAGACCGTCCGCTTCCCCAGGGGTCACTTTCCGCAGAGGCATATGCAGCACTTAAGCGCAAGCGCGAGCAAGCGCTTGTGCTGATTAAAGAAAATCCCGCTGCGATGAATAATTGGATGGGGCTTGGCATAATGCATAAGCAAGCAGGAGACAACGAGGGCGCACGCATATACTGGACATATGTGGCGACGGTAAACCCGGAGAATACTACGGCGCACTACAACCTAGCCATTTTGTATGCGAATTATCTTAAAGACCCCGCTCAAGCAGTCGCTGAATTCGGGAAGGCTATTACAGCTGATCCAAAGAACGCTATCCCATACACAGCGTATGCGGAGTTTTTGATTACTCAAGGGAAGAAAGATCAAGCTCTCGCAATTCTTGATCAAGCAGTTAAAGCCATTCCGGACTCAATCGATCTCCTTATTGCAAAAGCACACTTGCTACGTGATATGGGAAATAAAGCCTCTGCACGCCTTGCCTATGACGCTGCAATCAAACTTGCCAACACTCAAGACAATGCAAATTTGGCAGCTACTCTCACTGCAGAGAAAAATGCAATGTAAAATATGAGACGTATCTTTACGCGAACATTCTTCCACTTTTTGACTGCGTTTCTTATTATTCTCGCACTTTCCTTTGTGTTACTGATGTATATCGGGACACAGGCGGGGGATGCACCGACAGACGTTATTGACACTGCGCAAAGTGCACAGTAGAGTGGTATCGTTGTCCGGAGAAAGTGGGTCCCTTTCTGCCAGCTGGCGGAGGAATAAAGCGAAAGCGCCTACTGAGGGTCGAATCTACGTTTGATTTGGCATTGATCTGCCAACCAACGTACTCCGGGCCTTTAATGGGCCCTTTTTTGTTCAAGTAAATCAAAGATGGCAATCAGCAAAGAGAAAAAAGGAGAGATTATCTCCAAAATGAAAGGTGTTTTGGCAGATGCTAAATCAGTGGTCTTTGTGAATTTCCATGGGCTAACGGTAGCAGAGGAGCGAGAACTTCGTTCATCACTCCGAAAAGAGAATGTCGGCTACATGGTTGCAAAGAAGACTCTTATCAAGCGAGCCCTCGGCGAGCAAGGATACAAGGGGGAGCTTCCGGAACTTGATGGTGAGGTCGCGCTCGCATATGGAGTGGACGAACTCGCACCAGCGCGCGAGGTGGCAAACTTTGCAAAAACTCATGGTGAACACGTGCAAATGCTAGGCGGTATGTTCTCAGGTGCGTACATGAACAAGTCGGAAATGGGTGAAATCGCCGCAATTCCTGGCATGCTCACACTTCGTGCACAGTTTGTAAATCTCATTAATAGTCCTATTCAGCGTTTTGCAGTCGTAATTGATGCGATCGCGAAGAGTAAAGCGTAAAGATATATGGCAGATGAAACAGTAGAAGCGGGGGAGGCAGTCGCAATCCCTGAGAAGTTTGCGAAATTGGTAGAGCAGGTTGATTCTATGAGCGTTCTTGAGCTCCACGAGCTTGTGAAGGTGCTCGAGAAAAAGTTTGGTGTATCGGCTGCAGCAGTCGCTGCAGCTCCAGCTGCGGGTGCAGGGGCAGCGGTAGAGGAGAAATCATCCTTTACGGTAGTCCTCTCGGACGCCGGCGCATCAAAGATCCAAGTCATCAAGGTTGTTAAGGAAGCTTTGGGTCTTGGTCTTAAGGAAGCTAAAGATCTCGTTGATAGCGCACCTGCAACCCTTAAAGAGGGTGTAAAAAAGGAGGACGCTGATGGTATCAAAGCAAAAATCGAAGCAGCGGGCGGGAAAGTAGAGCTTAAATAGCTCTACTTTCGGCCGGAAGCGTGACGACGCTGAGGTGTGATCAGGCAAAATTCCAGCAAGGAATTTATGCTTGATACGTTGAGTTAATAACTCAACGAAACTCAAAACAAAAAACCGCCTGAGTTGCGGTTTTTTGTTTCGGTAGTATGGTTTGTTTGGTAATCGTTTGGAGGAGACCACATACAGATGCCTAAGCAACGGAGAAAGTTCGTTCTAAGATTCACGCACAATAATACTCGCCGTGATAGGTATACTGGTGAGTATAGATGGGCGACTAACACCTCCACGTTCTATGTTGAACCTGAGGAGAATCCTCAAAGTATATTCCAGTATCGGTGGGTGGTGATCTGCAGTACCTATGGAGGTCGCGAGCTACCTCAGTTCAAGCACCTGGAAGAAATCAAGGAGGTCGACTGGAAGCCCAGTTGATCTCGGAAGTAAGAATTGACGTCGCACGCCCCAGTACAATGGCAACATCATAATGAAGCCGTAACTATTGACCCTACGAAACCGGCAGCGCAGAGCGCTGCCGGTTTTTGCTATGTTTAGCCAAGGCCCATCGCGCAAAATTCTAGTAGTACCCCTTACAAAACGACCCCAAGTGTGGGGTCGTTTTGTTTTTTCTTGATGGATACCCCGGGCGGGAGGTACAATGCAAATTATGACTGACACGCTGGGAAAATTGATGGGGTCTGCTGCGAGAGTAAAGGTAATGAGATTATTCCTCTTTAATCCCCACGCTACCTACAGTGCACTTGAAATAGCAGAGCGGGCACAAGTTGCAGTTGCGATTGTTCGCAGAGAAATATTAGTTTACGAGGGCATAGAACTCGTGAAGGTGAAGCGTACGCGCGGCAAAAGAGAAAAAGCGTACACGCTCAATCATCAGTTTGAATTTCTAGAAGCGCTCCAGCACCTCCTTCTTAATCTTCCTGTACGAACGCTTGATATCGCCAAGCGCGTGCGCGCAATGGGCGGTATTCGACTCGTGGTGCTTGCCGGAATTTTTGTTGATGATTATCAAGGACGGGTAGATCTACTTGTGGTTGCAGATAAAGTTGAGGAAGTAAAATTGCGCGCAATTATTAAAGTATTTGAAGCGGAAATCGGTAAAGAACTTCGTTATGTTGCTCTGAAAACTGATGAGTTTAGATATCGCCTGGATATTTACGACAAGCTGGTGCGCGATGTGTTGGATTACCCACACTCGGTTGCTTTAGACAGACTTCATTTACCTCTGCGATAATCAGGCACGCTATCCACATAGGGGGTAGCTATAAGTCGCATGGTTGATACAATTAGTTCAGAGGGTCGCAAATCCTTCTGTATTAATATCTTATTAATTATTTAATAGCCCCTCGGGGGCTTACTTCATACATGATCGTACAGACATGGCTCGACGTGCTTCAGGTGTCGTTTCAAGATCTAGTGTCAGGATTGATTCGCTTTCTTCCAAACCTAGTGTTTGCAATAGTTATATTTGTGCTGGGCTGGGTTATCGGTTCAATCGTTGGTCGCGTAATCGCGCAGTTGATCAAAGCAGCGCAAATTGATTCGGCACTCCGCTCTGCGGGTGTTGGAGAAATAGTAGAGAAGGGCGGATTCAAACTCGATACCGGCAAGTTCCTTGGCGGACTTGTAAAGTGGTTTATCATTGTAATCTTCCTTGTGGCATCGCTCGAGATCCTCGGACTCACACAGGTTAACGTCTTCTTGCAACAAGTTGTGCTTCTGTATGTTCCGCAGGTAATTGTTGCAGCGTTAATTATTCTTGTTGGTGCAGTTGTTGCTGATACTGCTTCTCGCATTATCACAGGTGCTGCAATGGCAGCAGGAATGGAATCTGCAAATCTTGCAGGAACCGTTGCTCGCTACGCAATCTGGGTCTTCGCAGTGCTCGCAGCGCTTGGACAATTGGGTGTTGCAACACCATTTGTACAGACACTGTTTACGGGAATTGTAGTCGCTCTTTCATTGGCTTTCGGACTCGCATTTGGCCTTGGTGGCCAAGAGGCAGCATCGCGCTTTATTGAGCGTGTTCGCGGTGAAATCAAGCGGTAATATCACATCAAAGTGATGTGGAAAAAACGGCCTATCTAGGCCGTTTTTTCCTTGTTAGGGCCTTATGATAGGCCATGTACAGGAGAACGCAGCATTTCCTTGACGCGGAAGTGGGGAGAAGCTATACTCGTTTCTACGTGAGCATGCATAAGACATTAACCACACAACTGAAGCGGAACAGCTAGCCTTCGGGCCTTGCATGTGCCGCTTTGAGAGAAGCGGTTTTTTGTTTCTTGACTCGCTGAACATTGAAAATTAAATTCCAATATTCACGGCACGCGGGGGTCTATGCGGCGGAAGAATTGGGCAGGTAAAAATTCTTTTTACGAAGTAAAAGAATTTTTACCCTGAGGAGCGCGTAAGCGCGATCGAATGGGTAAGATTTTTGAACTCGTAAAATGATGAAAAGTTAAAAGAGACAACATGTCCTCACACAGGCATGTGTTTTAGTTTTTGTGCACACAACAGATTAGTGCGGTTCTCGAGCTCTCCGTGCGGGAGAGAAAAGGGCGTACGGTGGATGCCTAGGCTTTAAGAAGGCGATGAAGGACGCAGCGTGGCGGCGATATGCTTCGGGTAGGTGCCAAGCAACCGATAATCCGAAGATTTCCGAATGGGGAAACCCTGCAGAAGAAGATTCTGTAATCTAACGCAAGTTAGAAGCGTACCCAGGGAAGTGAAACATCTCAGTACCTGGAGGAGAAGAGACCAATATGGAATTTCGTAAGTAGCGGCGAGCGAAAGCGAAGGTAGCCCAAACCGTAGGTTCGCCCGTGTTATTTGTGCCTCTTTCGAGAGTGCACGAGTAGCGCGGGTGGATCTCGGGGTTGTAAGGCGTTGTTGACTACTTCGAGTAGTAAAAAGTTACAAATTGTTTTGATAGCCGAATCCGCTGGAAAGCGGAGCCCTAGAAGGTGACAGCCCTGTAGGCGAAATCGAAACAACTTTTACAATGTCCTTGAGTAACTCAAGACACGTATGGCTTGAGCGAATCTGCCGGAACTAACCGGTAAGGCTGAATACTTCTAAAGACCGATAGTGAACAAGTACCGCGAGGGAAAGGTGAAAAGCACCCCAATAAGGGGAGTGAAATAGTTCTGAAACCGTATGTCTACAAGGAGTCGATGTGGTCTTCGTACCACTACGGCGTGCCTATTGAAGAATGAGCCTGCGAGTTTATGTGTGCTGCTTAAGGCTAAGGAGTAAAACTCTGGAGCCGTAGGGAAACCGAGTGTGAATAGCGCGAACATGTAGCACGCATAAGACCCGAAGCTAGGTGAGCTTGCCATGAGCAGGATGAAGTATGTTGAAAGACATATGGAGGTCCGAACCCATTAGCCGTTCAAAACTATGGGATGACTTGTGGTAAGGAGTGAAAAGCTAATCGAACCTAGTAATAGCTGGTTCTCTCTGAAACAGCTTTTGGGCTGGCGTCGTATTAATTGATTTTTGGGGGTAGAGCACTGGAAGGATTCAACAGGGCGAAAGCTCGTGAATCCTATCAAACTCCGAATACCAAAAATGCTATACGGCAGTTAGACCGTGGGGGCTAAGCTCCACCGGTCAAAAGGGGAAGAGCCCGGATCTCAAGTTAAGGTCCCTAAATCTATGCTAAGTGTTACAAGGAGGTGAGATTTCATTGACAATGAGGAGGTTGGCTTAGAAGCAGCCATCCTTGAAAGAAAGCGTAACAGCTCACTCATCGAGAGATCTTGCGCCGAAGATAATCGGGGCTAAAGCATAGTACCGAAACTGAGGGTGCGCAGAATTTTCGAATTCTGTGCGCGGTAAGAGAGTATTCCATTTGCAATGAAGCCAAAGGGGTGACCCATGGTGGAGCGTATGGAAGTAAGAATGCAGGCACAAGTAACCGCAATGTGGGTGAGATCCCCACACGTCGAAAGATCAAGGTTTCCTTCGCTATGGTGATCAACGAAGGGTTAGTCGGTCCTAAGGGTATGACGACAGTCGGACTCGATGGCCACAGGGTTAATATTCCCTGACCGCGTGCGTATGCGATGGAGTGACGGAGGATAGAGACGAACGCCCCTCATTGGATTGGGGTCCATGGTAGAAGAAATGTATGGCAGGAAAATCCGCCATGCTGCTTTAATGCAAATTTCGCACACAGTGGAAAAGTTTCGGCTTCGGCCGGGGCTGATGTTCGTGAAGAGCCTTCCAAGAAAAACTTCTAAGCACAATACGAGCGCGACCGTACCGCAAACCGACACAGGTGATCAGGTCGAGTAGACCAAGACGAACGAGTGAGTGTTCCCCAAGGAACTCGGCAAAAAAGCAGCCGTAACTTCGGAATAAGGCTTGCCCAAAGAGTTATCTTTGGGCCGCAGCGAAAGTATCTCTGGCAACTGTTTACCAAAAACACAGCTCCCTGCGAACTCGTAAGAGGATGTATAGGGGGTGACACCTGACCAATGCCAGAAGGTCAACCATGGTCGGTGCATTGATCGCAAGATTGATGTGCTGGCACTATGTAAGCCCTGGTCAATGTCGGCGATAACTATAATCGTCCTAAGGTTCGCGATTGAAACTTGTTTTCAATCGCGAACGGATTGGGACGATTACGGATGTGGGTAAATAGAAACCGAATAAACCATTCAAACAATGCTACCTTGCTGATCGTAAGATCAGCTTGATCCAATCACGGCACGAAGCGGCCATACGCCGTGCGCCTTCTATATATGAATATGTAGACGGATGAAGATATGGTCCATCTTTGAGGATATAGATGAGCGAAATTCCTTGTCGGGTAAGTTCCGACGCGCACGAATGGTGTAATGACTGGAGAACTGTCTCGGGGAACAGCTCGGTGAAAATACAGTACCGGTGAAGATGCCGGTTACCTGCAGTTAGACGAAAAGACCCCAGAAGCTTTACTGCAACTTGATATTGTACCTACGTTTTTACTGCGTAGCATAGGTGGGAGAGGTTGAGACGTTGATTTTGGTTGACGTGGACTCGCCAGTGAAATACCACTCTGTGAAAATGTATGTACTAACCTCTATAGCAAAAATATGGAGGGACCGTATCTGGTGGGCAGTTTTAGTGGGGCGCTACCCTCCTAAAAAGTAACGGAGGGGTCTATTAAGGTCCTCTAGGCGCGAATGGAAACCGTGCCGATAGTGTAATGGCATAAGAGGGCTTGACTGTAAGGCGTGAATGCCGAGCAGGTGCGAAAGCAGAGCATAGTGAACCGACCATCCGCATTAGACGCGGTGGAAGATTATCTGACAAAAGCTACTCTGGGGATAACAGGCTAGTTCCGCCTAAGCGTCCAGAGCGACGGCGGAGTTCGGCACCTCGATGTCGGCTCACCTTATCCTGGGGCTGGAGAAGGTCCCAAGGGTTTGGCTGTTCGCCAATTAAAAAGGTACGTGAGCTGGGTTCAGACCGTTCAGGAGATTTCTTCCTCATAGAAGTAAGTCTCTTGAACCAATCTGAACCCGAGGGTGTACAACGGAGATTTGTAAACGTAATGACATCATCACGGCGGCGAGAGAATGTAAATTCTTTCGTCCAAAACTAACTTATATCGGTAAAACCCATTTCGTCGGGTGATACCGAGGGAAGCGTCAACAGGTGGCTCGCGATTACGCGACCACACTTGGATTTTTTGGAGCGGAGTACCGCTAAAAAAATCTCGGCGCGCCCGTAGAGACTGAACGTTAGCTTCCTTTGATATAGATGAGGATTTATCCTGAGCTTGTCGAAGGAATGAAGATACAGTCCAGTACACGAAGCAATTCGTGAACAATACGCGTGAGACAGGTTGGTCTCCTGTCTACTGCAGGCGTCGATTCTTGAAGAGATTTGCTCCTAGTACGAGAGGACCGGAGTGAACTGACCACTGGTGTGGCTGCTGTCCTGCCAAGGGCATCGCAGCGTAGCTATGTCGGGAATGGATAAGCGCTGAAAGCATCTAAGCGCGAAACCAACTCTAAGATTAGGAATCAGTGAGACCCCTAGGAGATGACTAGGTTGATAGGCTCTAGGTGTACGCGTAGCAATGCGCTTAGCCGAGGAGTACTAATTGGTCGATTCTCTCGCACAGGGTGCTTGAGGATCGCACCGATCTGTTGTGAATTTGTGTGTGCTTGTTTGTTGTACGTTTTGTTGAGGAAATAGTTCTTTCAGTTTGTTTGGTTCGCCGGATGTAGCTCAGTGGTAGAGCACTATCAGTGTATGTTGATAGGGGCCGTGGGTTCGATCCCCATCATCCGCTCCAAACAAATTAATTCAACCATTTGTTCTAAGTGCTCCTGTAGCTCAGAAGAAGAGCGTCGCTTACTTTTAAGCGAAGGTCATCGGTTGCAATTACCGATCAGGGGGGAGAGCAAGTAAAAGCCGAAATAATTTTCGGCTCCTCAACAAAGCGTACAAACAAAATAAAAATATCGAGTGTTTAGATCTGGTGACTTGGCGGCGGGGATACACCCGTTCTCATTCCGAACACGGAAGTTAAGCTCGCTTGCGCCGATGGTACTTTCCTCTGGAAGGAAGAGTAGGTAGTCGCCAGTTCCAAGCTCTCGATAGCTGATAGTTTTGGGCAAGTGCGAGAGGTTTTTGCGTATGCGGATATTTGTCCGAGTTTAGGGAGGAACCTACCCACACAACTGGGAAACTGCCCCGTATCGCAATCGCTTCTCATACACCGGGCCTCCCTTAGGCCCCACCTTGGAGAGCCGTCCTTTGTGGCGGCTTTTTTCTTTACTGAGGTATGGAAATCTACGGCGTGATACGATAACACAATGTCATGGGCAGGCAGGCGAAAGGGCATTTATATGAGCACCACCGGTGCGATTATTTTAATTGTGCTTGCGGGCAGTGCGTACGCGATCTTCTGGAAATCGCCATCATGCAGCGATGGCAAGCAAAATGGTAGTGAGCGCGGTATGGATTGTGGCGGCGCGTGCCAGAGGATCTGCAAAGAGGATGCGAGAGCGCCTGTGGTGCTTTGGAAGCGCTCGTTTGAAGTCGCGGGTGGCGTATATAGCGCGGCGGCGTTTATTGAAAATAATAATAAAGATTCCTACGTTCGATCTGCCCCGTACACTTTTAAATTATTTGATGCAAACAATCTACTTATAGCTCAGCGCGATGGCAGAACTGCGCTCTCTCCAGGACGCTCCACCATTGTTGTTGAGACTGGAATTGGCACAGGTAATAGAAAGCCCGCACATATATTTTTTGAATTTACCAGCGAGTTAAGGTGGGAGAAGGGAGTATTGCCGCGTATTGAAGTGAACAACATCAATCCCGATTTTGTGCAGCGAAAAGTCACCGCAGAAGTTCATAACAACACAGGTAGAGAAGTTCGCGATCTGCCGATATCAATTGTTTTGTATAGTGCAAACGATACTGCAATTGCCGCGTCGCAATCCACGATTGGAAGGATCACAAAAGGATCATCGGAGAATGTCGTGTTTACTTGGCCGAACGACTTCACCTCCACTCCGGTTCGCGCAGAAATTATTCCCATAGCGCTTCCGTAGGTTATGGAAACGATACGCGCCAGTTTCCGTCATATCGAATGGATATTGATT
>Ga0163150_10008790_pt1 | contig 11389 bp, 7 predicted proteins | sample OliLakLV19P2IB_FD_148628 | JGI IMG/M metagenome (GOLD analysis project Ga0163150, IMG submission 148628) | Freshwater microbial mat bacterial communities from Lake Vanda, McMurdo Dry Valleys, Antarctica - Oligotrophic Lake LV.19.P2.IB | ecosystem: Environmental > Aquatic > Freshwater > Lake >...
ATGAAGATCCACAAGGGCGACACTGTCAGAGTCATACAGGGGAAGGATGCCGGAGTGACTGGCAAAGTACTTGCCGTTAACCAGGAAAAAGGCAAGGTCACGGTCGAGGGAGCCAATCGGGTTTACAAGCACGTCCGACCGAGCCAGAAAAATCCGCAGGGTGGCCGGTTGCAGAAGGACACCCCGCTGCAGGTCTCGAATGTCATGCTGGTTTGCCCAAAGACCGGCCAGCCGACCCGTGTTGGCTTCCGTTATTTGAAAGACGGTTCGAAAGAGCGGTTCGCCAAAAAGAGCGGTGTATCGCTGGGCGTGATCGCACAGGCCAAAAAGCAATACGCTACCGGTTAGAGTTGCCGGAGGGCGGTTAGTGTTGCCCGGGCCAGTAAAACCGGGGCCAGCAAACCCGGGAATGGGAAACAGAACGACGCGGGTCCGATGCCCCGCGTTTTTTTTCGCGCCCAGCGGGGCGCGTTATTGCTGGCGGTTGGAGGAGGATTGGGCAGCAGAACGGATTTCCGGTGCGGGCAATTCCATCGTCTGGATTGTGAGTTCGTCCAACATGGCGGTTCCATAGCCGTCCATCACGATGTGGACCCGCATCTCGGTATCCTGTCCGCTGGAACGGAACATTGAGAATTCCTGCCATTGGTCGTTTTGCTGGCAACAGACACCCAGTTCAGGACCGCCGAGTGAATCGAAAACCCGGACACCATGTTCCGAGCCCTCGATGGGTCGGGGGACCCGGATCCATCCGTGAATCCAGACCAGTTTGTTACCCCGCACGAATGCCGGTGCCGAACTGATTCGGAGGGGAGGGTTTTCGGCCAGGCCTGGATGGGGGCTGGTGTGACTGGCGCCCAGCAGCAGGCAATAGGTACCCTGAACGCGTGCCGAGCCTGAGAGTTCGACGCGCGTTTGAAGGTTTGGATCGTCGGCGCGGAGATTTTCCCAGCCGGTATCGACCATATGCTGGAGGTTTTCGAAATCGCCACCGGCAAGTGCATTCGGTTCCCAGGATTTGCCAGCCAGTTGCGTCGCGAGTTGCCAGTGCATCGGGAGTACTGCAGGATGGATCAACAGTGGTGAGTCGGTGTGGATCGCGAACGGCTGCCTGGCGGAACGGTTCATCCGGCTGGCCGCCCAGGCCAGCCGCTGGTTTGCCTGGTCCAGCGGCAATCCGGCGAGGGATGGCGCTGCCGAGCGGATGTGATTCTCGGCGCTTTGAACCTGGGTTATTGCGTCGCCAATGGCACCGCTGACGTCTGGCAAGCCCCGGCCCAAGCCAATCATTTGTTCGTTGACCAGCTGGAAAATGGCAAGCCATTGCTGGGTCAGATCGTTGCGCAGCTCAGCCGGTTGCCGCGAGGTAGTCTGGCGGAATCGCTGGTTGATTCCGTCAACCAGTTGGGGGTCCTGGGTGACAACAACCAGTGAGAGCCACGGAGCCTGGTCGATCTGGATTTCGGTTCCGCTGGCGTGATACTGGCCGGAAAGCGGAACGAGCCCTTCATCGGTGAACTGCCATGCCTGGTCCGAAACACCGGACCACCGGTCAGGAATCCGGATTGTCCGGACGTCCGGGTCGCCGGGAACCTGATAGGGGTCGGCAGAAGTTCGCGAAACGATTAGCAGTTGGCCGCGGGAGTGTTTGAGCGCCGAAACGTTCGTTGTGGGGTCCGGAGAGGCGGAACCGAGAATGATTCCACCCGAGGCCCAGGCTTCGACTACATCCAGCCGGAAGTTCAACCAGGCCAGAGTGTTGGCCCGCAATCGTGTTTGGGGATCGTTGGCGTCCAGTCTGGTCAGCGAAAGAAATCGCAGGCCCCGGGCGCCGCCAGCGATCGACTGGAATGCCATTAATTCCATGTACTGTGGCGACAGCGGCATTGGAGGAACCCGTCCGGCGATATTCATCACCTGACGAATGAGTTCCGTTGGATACGCGCTGGGAACATCGGCCCAAACCGGAATTCTGTCTCCGGATGCCAGGCGGGCCTGGTTGACCCACTGGCCGTATTTTCCTGGTCCAAAACCGGTGACGCATGGACTGGCCCCTACGATCATGGCGTCGGACAGATTTCCCCATGCAGCGAATCCTGATTCGACATCGGCCATCACCGGGCGTCCGCTTCGAAAATCTGATTGGCGAATTTGATCCACCAGTTTTTGCCCGAGCGGAAAGTCGGCGGATCGCCGGTCATTCCCCAGGCTCCAGGCAATAACCCGGTCATAACGGGAATCCATTGGCAGGATTCCCAGTGACGGTGGTGGCGGACAGATCAGCCACATGCCGCTTTCGGCGGCGGCCGCCAACTGCTGGTCATTCGCGGCCGAGTTCAGCTGGATGGTGTTGAATCCCAGGCCTTTCAGCATCGGGAACGGCTCGCCGTTGTACTGGATGATGCGGGGAAAAAAGGGCTGGCCAGCCAGTTCCAGGACGGTTCCATTGCGGCGGGCGAGCGAAGGCCCACTTTCCTGGGACAATTCGCCAGATGCTTTTCGCACAGCCGGATCATTGACCAGATGGTGGCGGGCAATCGTCGGCGCGACTTCCGGACGGGCCGCGATCGAGCCGCTGATTTCGGGCTCGCCAATCGCGATCGAGTATTTCCCCGGGCCGGAATAAAGTTGCACGCCAACAGCGTCGATGTAAGCACCCCGGTCCGTAACGTCCGGACCATAGCGGCTGCGGAGAAACCAGATTTGTCGTTTGATAAGCGTTTTCAAATCGACGTCGTTTTCGCTCAGACGTATCCGGTTCCATCGGCGAAGATGGGTTGCCTCGGGCCCATCCAGCCAAACAGCCAGGCCACCATCCCCATCCGGTCCGTGAATTGACGGGAGGACCAGCCGGAGCTTCATGCGTGTTCCGGGCCGGTCAGGGTTCAAATCCAGCTGGACATCGAATTCCGAAATTGGCCAGGCCGCTTCGATGGGTTGTACAAAAAGGACCTCTGATCCCTGGCCGCAATTCAGATCAACAACCGTAACAGGGACTCCGAGCGTGAGGTCCTGGCTGACCGAGGTACGGAAATCATCCGGCCGGGCAAGGCAGTCGGTGGATGTCAGTCTCCACGAACGGTCCGGAGCGGAATAGGAATTCAGTGTTTGAATTTGACTGGCGTTCGCAAATGTTGCCCAGGCGAGAGACAGGTAAACAAACACGAAAACCGGAACAGTGCTGATCGACAGCAGGAGCAGGGTGACGATTTGTAGCGGAACGGCGCAAGCCGTCCGGTTTGCGGACCTGCGTGAATCACCGGACGGCTTGCGCCCTACCGCTACAATTCCCGTTATGGCTTTGCTCGCTGGGGAGAATTTGGCAATACAGCGAATCATCCCCGTCACCACTGACCCAAATGGGCCAAAACTGGCCTGGGTTACTCGTTTCGGCAGGGAGAGCTGCAGATTCGGGCGTGGTCTTCCGGCATCCATGTTTGCAAATTGCAACGTTGTGTTCCAACGAAGGAGAAACGGCACTGGTTCTGCGCAGTTTTCCGCCAGTGAGCAGTTTTCTACCGTCTTTATTACCCGGAAAAACCGCTTGAATACAGGTCAAACGTGTTGCAATTTGGCAACGTGGCTGAATTGTGCCTGCTTGCCGGCCTTAATTCCCCAAGTCGCTGCTAGCATTGGACTTAGGGTTCGTGAATACTGGTATCTGGCGATCCTTGGCACGATGAGTGCTTTGTATGGTTCCCATCAATCGAAACTTGTTCATCGGTCAATCAGGGGACACAATCACCATGTCAGGCAAACCCAGCCAGGAAAACTCCCATCCGGAAACGACAGTCACCCCATCGGTAGGCTCCCTGCCAACGGACTTGATGGACCTGATTCACGCCGTCAAGCAGTTGCCGGCGACGGAGCGAGCCGGTTTGGAGGGCCCTTTGTCCCGAGTTGTCGATTACACCCGCCGGCGACGAAAAATCCTGGATTTGATCCAGGAGGCGCTCGGTCAGTTGCGGCTGGACATGAAATACCTGATGTTTGATTTGGAGGCGACCCGGCGTGAACGTGACACTTACAAACAGTCCCTCGATGGAAATCAATAGTCCCGCTGGGGCGGAAGATCAATTACGATTATTGAATCCATGCAGATGGCATCCTGAAGTGGGAGAAAGCCAGGTGGACCGAATCCGATGACTTGGGCCGGTTGTTTCGAATTTTCTTTTTTCCTTTCCGACAGTCTGTACTTGCCAAATCGATCATGAGCGAAATCAGTTCCGAACAACTCGCTCAGCGAATCTTTGAAGCCAGGCTGATGGAGATGCCCGAGATCGAGCAGATCCTCTCATCGGTTGGCGGACGGACTGCACCTCTGGACACGTTTGTGACGACGCTGCTTCAGGAAGGGGCACTTACCAACTGGCAAATCAGCCGCCTGGCCGAGGGAAACCGTCGCGGATATTTTTACGGCAAATGGAAAGTGCTGTATATCGTGGGGGCCGGCACATTTGCCCGCGTCTATCGGGCCGAGCATCGCGATACGAGCGAGCTCAAGGCGGTCAAGGTATTGCGTAACCGCTACACCGACGACGACTCGATGCGGGAACGGTTTATCAAGGAAGCCCGGACGGTGATGGAGCTGCGTCACCCCAACATCGTTCCGATTTACGAAGTCGAGATCGAGCAGGGTCGTTGTTACATGGTGATGGATTTTGTCGAAGGGCAAAATCTGCGTGACTATGTCTCCGCTCACGGCAAGCTGAAACTGGTGGTTGCACTGGAAATTGCCAGGGATCTGGCTAGCGGTCTGGAATATGCGTTAAGGAAGGGCGTTTCCCACCGGGACATGAAACTTTCCAACGTGCTGCTGTCTGCCCGTGGCCAAGCGAAACTGGTGGACTTTGGACTGGCCGGCATTCACGGAGAATCGGACGACGATGAAGCGACAGACGGCGGCCATGGTCCCCGCAGCGTGGACTATGCGGGCCTGGAGAAACTGACCAACGTCCCCCGCAATGACCGCCGGAGCGACCTCTATTTTCTTGGTTGCATTCTTTACAACATGATTGCCGGTGTGCCGCCGCTGTTTGAGACGAGGGAGCGGATGAAGCGGATGTCCCCTCGCCGTTTTCGCGAGATTGCTCCGCTGACCAATCATGTGAACGGTCTGCCGCACAGGCTGGTAATCCTTGTGAACCGGTTGATGGATTTGAATGCCGAAACCAGGATTCAGACTCCGTCCCAGGCACGGGCGGAGCTGGAGGCCGTTCTGGAAGGGGTGCGATCGGGCAAGGAGCAGGCCTACGATGAATCGCTATCCCTGCAGCAGGCAGAGGATTACGCCCGCAAAATGGGCAAGCAGGAAGAAGGCAGGGACCGGACGGTCATGCTGGTCGATTCCAGCATCAAGGTCCAGGACCTGTTTCGGGAAAAACTCAAGGAAGTGGGATATCGGGTATTGATTCTGAGCAGTCCCCTGATGGCGGTCCAGCGTTTTATCAACCTTGATCCGGCTGAACCACGGCCGGCAGATGTGGTGATTTTTGGATGCACCAAACTGGGTTCCAGCGCTGTCGAGGCGTTCAACAGATTCCGGGCCCATCCCGAAGCTGGCAGAATTCCGGCCATCCTGTTGCTGGAAGAGAACCAGACCGGCCTGTTGGAAAAAGGGAAAACCGGAGACCTGACGGACGCAACGATCATGTTGCCAGCCAAATTCAAGACGATCCGGAAGCTCCTGAAGAAGCTGATCGACCAAGTCGAATTGAATGTTGCCGACGAATAGGGGCCTGTCCCCGCTGGCAGCGGCCAGGCTACCTGAAAACCAGGGCGTTCGAATCCTTTTTGGGCCAGGTCTTTATTGTTCCTGCAGGGAGCGTCGGGACGATAACAGGGAAAACCCGGTCATCAGCACTCCACCCGCAGCGACTGCCAGCAAGCCGGTCGCAATCGTCTTGAGATAACCGCTTTGTTTGTACAGGCTTTTGACTTCAGATTCCTGCCATTCCGGAACATGCCGCTGGGCATACAGCTCTTCCCATCTTGCGTATAGCTGGTTTATTGGGACGGTGTCCAGCAATTCGTTCTGTCTCGCAACATATTCGTCCGGGCTGATGTCGGGAATCAGGCTGGATGCGTACCGGTAAAGAGTTCCACCTGCCGCGCCTCCGATGATAGCCATCGCCAGTCCGATCGCGAACATTGCACTGGACCCGGTCTGTTTGGCGGAACCGGATACCTGTTTGGATGGCTTGCCTTCAGGATTGGAAAGCGGAAGTTGCGTCAGCTCTCTAAGTTTGGGCGCTTCGAATTCTTTTTTACAGCCCGCACAAACCAGCGACTGGCCTGCCTGCCTGGGTTCAACAGGATTGGCCAAATCGCAATTCGGGCAGTTCCACAGATGGGCGTTTTTCATGAAGTGATCCGGGTTCAGTTTGTTTGGCAGCAATCGTAACCCAAAACGACAATGCATTCATGGGCGGACTAACCAAAGGCTTTTGTAGAAGCGTTGCTGTTTCAACAGGGAGGACAGGAAAGTTGGCATTGATTGAGGGGGTAACAGGCATCCAGAGTCGGGAGCATTCACCCGGATTTTCGGGGTGCGGGACGGACGGAATCCGGGCAGCTGGACCTGCCGCGACGGTTGAACACCGATAGGGCGGGTTACGGGGACGATATTGCACCCAAAATCGGGGCATCCCCCGATTGGGTGTGATTGAACCGAAGAGGTGCGGCAATGCTGGCAAAGTGGAAGGTTGGGTCCGGGTTTACGGGCCAATCAGTCGCACATTTCCGGGAATGGTGCCTTCAAAGACTGGACCTTGGCCGCGGCTTGAGTAGAATCTTTCATACGTGACTCACGCTTATGCTGTATGACAGCCCAAAAATCAAAATCTCAAGAGCGTATTGAGCACGAACGGTGAACCACCGACTGGTTCAGGATCGCACAAGGAACAGGTGCGACCCGGCGTTTCTTCGTTGCGGTTCGATGGATGGACTGCGGTACGAAACAGGGCTGTTGGCAAGATTGTTTGGAGAGCGTTTTCGCAAGTGTAGTGGTTCGAAAACGGAATGGCGTGGGACCTTGACGGGGTCACACAGGTGATGAGGACGGTTATCCGGATATCCGGGCCCGTTTGAATACCGGGTGAATAGGTAATTCATTCGGGGAATTGCCTGTCGAACCGGTTTTGTATCCCCATTCGCAATGCGCCCTATTTTTTGACTTGTCGGAATCCTTTTCCAACTTCCGGGGTTATACCTGTACGTAGCGATTCCGGTGGTAGACTTGCGTTCGAAACTGATTGATCCAGATGACCTTATGCGCCAGTTTGATGCTTTTTGGCAATGGCTGACGTAGCGGTGTCGTTCTGTTTTTGTTGAAACAACGAATTTTTACGTTGAGGAGTCATTCCCTTGTACGACACTCTGCTCGACGAGTTTGAGGACGAAACAACCCGGACCCGGGTTACCGCCACGCCGTTTGATGAAACGGTCGTGGACGGAGTCGAAGATGAAGAGACTGATGAGACCCAAACTACGGCAACCGTTGATCCGGATGAATCGGATGCGGACGTTGCCGAAGGCGAGGATTTGCTGGCTGGAATCGACGAAAATGATTCCTGGTCTGACGATCCGGTGCGGATGTATCTGACCCAGATGGGGGAGATCCCGCTGCTGACCCGCCAGGAAGAAATCTCGCTGGCCAAGCGGATTGAGATTACGCGCCGGCGTTTCCGCACCCGTTTGCTGGAATGCGACTATGTCACCCAGGTGGCGTACAAGATTCTGATGCGGGTTCATGCCGGAGAGTTGCCTTTTGACCGGACGGTTCAGGTTTCGGTTACGGACCGCCTGGAGAAAGACCAGATTTTGGGCCGGATCCCCCACAACCTGAATACGTTGACGACATTGCTGAAGCGGAACCGCCGCGATTTTCTGATTGCGTTTTCCAGGAAGCGCAACAAGACCGAGCGGCGTCAGGCCTGGCAGGCACTGGGTCGCCGCCGTCGTCGTTGCGTGCGGCTGGTGGAGGAACTCGGTTTGCGAACTCAGCGAATCGAAACCCTGATCAGTACGCTGGAGAAATTCAGCTCGTCGGTGGACGACCTGCAAAAGAAAATCCATCGCCTCAAGGGGGGCAAACGGTCGGACGAGCGTCAGGCAATGGTTCGTGAATTGCGTGGCATTTTGACCGCCTGTCAGGAATCACCCAGCAGCTTGCGAAATCGTGTACGGGGCCTGAAGGCGGTTTATTCCGAATACCAGCAGGCCAAGCGGGAGCTTTCCGAAGGGAACCTGCGTCTGGTTGTTTCGATTGCCAAAAAGTATCGCAACCGCGGCTTGAGCTTCCTTGACCTGATTCAGGAAGGAAACGCCGGTCTGATGCGTGCGGTCGACAAATTTGAATACCGTCGCGGTTTCAAGTTCTGCACCTATGCAACCTGGTGGATTCGCCAGGCGATTACCCGCGCTGTTGCTGATCAAAGCCGTACGATCCGGATTCCGGTTCATATGGTCGAGACGATGTCGCGGGTTCGGACGGTCTCCCGTCAGCTGCTTCAGGAGCTGGGCCGCGAGCCGACCCTGGAAGAAATTGCCCGCCGCAGTGAGACGACGGTCGATGAAGCCCGCCGGGTACTGGCCATGAGCCGTTATCCAATCAGCCTGGACCGGCCGGTTGGCAACAGCGAAGACAGCCAGTTTGGCGATCTGCTTCCGGATGGCGAAGCCGAGAATCCATCGCTTGGTGCAGCCAGCGAAATGCTTCGCGGGCGGATTACCAAGGTGCTGAAATCGCTCAGCTACCGCGAACGTGAAATCATCAAGTTGCGGTACGGACTGGGTGACGGGTACAGCTATACCCTCGAAGAAGTCGGGCATATCTTCCGCGTAACCCGCGAGCGGATCCGGCAAATCGAAGCCAAAGCGGTTCGCAAACTGCAGCAACCAAGCCGCAGCCAGGAACTCGTCGGCTTTTTGGACTAACAGGAATTCGCTGCAGCCAGAAATGGCGGCAGCCAGGTCAGCAATAACCCGGTTGGAACCCTTCGCAGGTCCAGCCGGTTTTTTTTTGCGCCTCTTTGAATTTCTTGTGGCAAATCAGTCCTGTTGTCCCAGGCTACAACGCAAAAAAACGGGTTCTGCCCATTGCTGGATCTTCCGGCTAAACTGAATCGCAGGCTGTCACTCCTTTTCTGCTGGTTCCAACCAATGCCCAAACTTTCGGATCGCGCGCACAAACTTCCGGCATCTCCGATTCGCAAACTGGCTGGCTTTGCCGACGCGGCAAAAAAGCGCGGAGTGAAGATCTATCATCTGAACATTGGCCAGCCCGACATCGAGACGCCGCCACAGTTCTTTCAGGCAATCCAGAATGCTGACCTGAAGGTTGTCGCCTACAGCCCGTCGCCAGGATACGAATCGCTCCGACAGGCCATCGCCGATTATTACGGACGGATTGGAGAGGAGATTGAACCGTCCGAAGTCCTGGTTACAACAGGCGCTTCGGAGGCACTCAGTTTTATTTTCGCCGCGATTCTGAATCCCGGCGACGAAGTCATTGTCCCCGAACCGTTTTACGCCAACTACAGTTCGTTTTCGATTGGCAAAGACGCCACGGTCGTTCCCGTCACAACCAGCATGGAAGACGATTTTGCCTTGCCCGACATGGCCGCGTTCGAGGAACGGATCACACCAAAAACCCGTGCGATCCTGATTTGCAATCCGGGCAATCCGACCGGGGTCCTTTACCCGCGTGAATCGCTGGAACAGCTTCGCAAGATCTGCCTGAAACACAATCTGTACCTGATCGCCGACGAAGTCTACCGCGAGTTTGTCTACGATTCGCTGGAGCACCACAGCGCGCTTGGGCTGAACGGCATGAACGAAAATGTGATCGTGGTCGATTCCATCTCGAAGCGGTTTTCGGCTTGCGGAGCCCGGATCGGCTGTGTCGTGTCGCGCAACCAGGAGTTGCTGCAGGCGATTCTGAAAATGGCCCAGGCCCGCCTGTCTCCTCCAACCTATGGCCAGATTGGAGCCGAAGCGGTCTACAGCCTGCCGCAGTCGTTTTATGATGGCGTGGTCCGCGAGTATTCGGCCCGTCGCGACACGTTGCTGGAAGCGCTGGAACAGATTGAAGGGGTCGTCTGCCCGCGGGTCAACGGTGCGTTTTACGCGATGGTACGTTTGCCAGTCGATAACGCCGACGATTTCTGCCGCTGGATGCTGGAGGAATTTAATCACAACGGCGCAACGGTGATGATGGCTCCAGGCGCAGGATTTTACGCCACGCCTGGTTTGGGCCAGGACGAAGTCCGCATCGCGTACGTGCTGAACAGTGCCGATCTGACTCGCGCCGTGGAATGCCTTGCCGAAGGTCTGAAAGTTTGGCAGGAGAAAACAGTAGGGTCCGCTGTGCGGACCACCACCCGCTAGCCGCCGCGATTAATGGTAGTTGTCGGGGAGTACACCGCTTCATCAAGGAGCCAGTCGTGGACAATTCCCGTTCTATGGTGGAAGTCACCCTTCGGATTCCTGGAAAATGGCAGGGACCGCAGGATTTGTTAGCGCGGGTTCCGGATGGGTGCCGGATTTCTGGTCAGCATCTGATATTGCCGGGTGGGGCGAAAATCGAAATCCACCCCCGGCCACCCGATGACCAGTTTTCACACGTCTTCCGCACGTCCTCCCGGCTGCCACCGTCGCCCAGGGAACTGGAGATCGTCAACAGCTACGATGTGAATGTCTGTTTGACCGGAGCTGGTGGTTCGATGGATGCGGCGAGGACGATGATGGATGCTGGTGCGGCGATTGTTCGCGCGGGTGCTGGCGGAGTCTTCATCGACAACTGCGGATTGGCTCACGGGGCCAGTCAGTGGATCGAAATGGCCGACGACGGCAGCCCGGACGCGCTCAGTTTCGCTTTTGTGGCAATTGTTCGTGGAAAACAGGAAGTCTGGACGAGCGGAATGCACATTTTGGGGCTTCCCGAGTTGCTAATGTCACGATCCGACGCCGACGCCGACGAGCAGGCGATCGTCGAAACGATTCGCTACGTTTGCAGCAGCGAAAATCCGGTCGAAGTTGGCCACTTGTTGGCCGATGATAACGGGCCTCGTTACCAGGTACGGTCGGCGGGGAGTGACAAATTCGCCCCGGGGAATCCGATGCACAATCCATTCGGACGATTGAAACTGGTCAGATTTCGCGACATCGCGGAACAGAACTGATCGCTGTTGCGGGGCCGTCTGGTTTCCTCCAGCTGGACGACATGCCGGCGGGAATCAATGGCGGCTGATCCAGGGAGATGTGTGGCTGGGGAAGGGACTGGTGGTGTGCCCTGGCGTTTTGGAACCGGTGGCATCGCCAGAGTTGATCGCGGAAATTTCTTCGGTGTAACTGGCGGGCGCGGTGATTAGTGAAAGGAACCAGTTTT
>Ga0163150_10008791_pt1 | contig 11388 bp, 6 predicted proteins | sample OliLakLV19P2IB_FD_148628 | JGI IMG/M metagenome (GOLD analysis project Ga0163150, IMG submission 148628) | Freshwater microbial mat bacterial communities from Lake Vanda, McMurdo Dry Valleys, Antarctica - Oligotrophic Lake LV.19.P2.IB | ecosystem: Environmental > Aquatic > Freshwater > Lake >...
AAATAATATGAACTTTACGTTGTGAAACTATTGTTTTACATTCGGATCATGCTTAATATTTCACAAACCTCAACAATTACCCAAAACATATCTAAAGACATCAAATAAATACAAACCTCTTTACTCTAGGGTATTGACTTTTATCTCCTAGTTTTCTACGCTAGAACAGTACCTATGACTGCCTTAACTGTCCAAGCACGTAATAAAACGTATAATGCGTATAATCTCGAAGCTAACTCTTCGCTTAGACTGATTCATCAACAACACTCCTCTTTTCACATATTTCATTTTAACTTTTCACAAATCAAAACCCTCAAGAGGGCGATTTCATTGAAAGGATACCAAGGATAAATCGTATGACCCTGCTCGATTCTTTTCACAAATACTTAACTTCACAAAAAAATCCATCTTCAAAGATAACTGTGAAAAATTATCTTTCTGATCTTCGAACCTTTACAGGATGGTATCAACAAACCTTCAAACAGGAATTCTTACCTCGGTCTTTAACACCAGAGCTTATTAAGTACTATAAAGAATATCAAACATCTGCAAAGAATATCTCCTTCCGCTCTTTAGAGCGTCATCTATCCTCTATCCGCAAATTCGCGGCATTTTTACTAACGAATGGTGAAATACATGAAAGTCCTTTCAGTACAGAGATAAAACAAATACCCGATGAATTCGGATTAAAGCAGTTCAAAAACTTCCTCTATGAAGACAAGTTATCAGATCAAACCACAAAAAACTATATCATGGATGTTCGTCAATTTATGAACTGGGTAAAAACTGTTTCGGGAATTGATCAAGAATGGAATTTGACTGAGAAAAATATATATAGCAAGCTTTCACCTGAAATCTTTGATGAATATAAACAGAGATTATTGAGAGATAAAGGAATGGCAGCTGTTTCTGTAAATAGAAAACTCTCATCAATTCGACGATATCTTGATTGGACAAAATCTACTGGATTGGTTTCAGGTTTCAGGTTTCAGGTTTCAGGTATACCCCCAGAAACTTCCTCCAAAGGACAAGATCAAGAACAGCTTGAATCTTTCAAAAATAGCCTTGAACAACAAACTAAATACCCTTTAGAAGAGAGTGTATACTCGAGCATTCCCCCTGTCAGACTATATCAAAAAGTCTCAAAGGGTATGAATGGTGTTGCTGGCATATTGCTGCTCGAGCCGCTAGCCAAAGGAATCGAGAAGCTTAATCACAAGACTTGGAAGCTTAAAGGAGGAGAATTATTTAGAGAGGTAGAAAACAATAAAGAAGAAAGACTGGTAAATCCACCTGATCTCATTGTTCCAAATATTAGCAAGTCGTTCTATTCCCCGCTTACTATCTCTACTAAGAGTTTTCCTCTTCACAAAAAACTGATTCATCATGCTCGATATAATAGACCCGACTGGTACAAAAAATATCATAATTATCCAATCGTACACTATGTTCATTTTGGGGTTTTAATCATTTTTGTAGTTGGAATCGGATTGCTTTTTTACAATAACCTTTTCGAGCAGGCGGCAAATAATGGAATATTAGCAGCACAACCTACCTCTCCGCCAAGAACACTCTCATTTCAGGGTAGACTGACGGATTCTAGCGATAATGCCATAGCGAGTGCTAAAGACTTGAGATTTGCTCTATATACGAGCACAACAGGTACGGGTTCAGCCAAGATATGGGAAGAAGTAAATACAGTTACTCCAGATTCGGATGGAATATTCTCTGTAATACTTGGCAAGAATATAAAAATGCAGCAAGACGTTTTTGGGGATCATGCAGAGCTTTATTTGGGAGTGACTGTTGGTACTGATGCCGAGCTAAAACCGAGACAACAATTAGCGACTGTCGCATATGCAACCAACGCCGAAGTGCTCCAAGGGCTTCCCCCTATTACTGAAGACGCAACCAAAACAACAAATGTTGTTTTGGCACTCAACTCAAGCGGGAATCTCATAATAGGAGGTACGGGTGCACCGACTTTTCAAGCAACTGGAGGCCAGTTTAAATTACTTGGCCAGCCGCTTGTACTCGGTACCAATGTTGGCTCAAATGGCAATGTACAACTAGCTCCTGACGGTCTGGGTAAAATAGATTTACAAAAACCCCTCCATAACACATCAAACAATAACAATGTAGCTACAGCCCTCGGCGCAGTTGAGATAAATGATCTATTTGCAGTGCTCGCTACATCGAGCGGCCAATCTGCATTCACAATAGAACAGCAAGGAGGAGGTCCCATCATTTCAGCATCTGCTTCAGGTGTTGCTCGATTTACTGTTGAAAATGTAGGAAATCTTTTAGTTTCTGCAAGTAGCTACTATAATTGGGGTACTACCAGTGGCACGAGCGGTTATGGACTCCGAGACAACAACGGAACGATCCAGTATAAAAACTCTGCCGGCTCATGGTCTGATATCTCTTCTGCTGCTTCTGCTGGCGGATGGACAGATGATGGAAGTGTTGTCAGACTCTCTACTGCATCAGACAATGTCGGGATAGGTACAACTACCGTTGGATCTGGGATAAAACTGGATGTTGTAGGTAATTCGATACGGACTGATACAGATATATATAGCGGAGATCTCTATCTCGGCTACGATGACACTTCAGCTACCATTTCCACACAGGATACAGATGAAGGATTGACTATTGATCCAAATGGTACCGGCACCATTACCCTTACTGCCCCAACAGTAACGCTTTCTGGAACCACTGCTCTGACAGCAACTTCGCTAACCAGTATTACAGGAGGCGCTACTGCAATCGACTTCACAGAATTTGATGTTGTTGCAGGAACTGGAAGTATAACCATCAACGATGGTGGTGATGCTGGTCAAGTAAGTGTAGAAGGAAGCATTTTTGACATCAATTCGCTTGATTTTGTGGGTAATGGTCTTTTGACAACAACAGGAATACTCACTCTCACTCCATCAACTACTTTAAATTTAAATAGTACAGGTGATTTAACAGCTGATTCATCAACTGACATCATTTTGGATGCAGATGGAGCCGATGTAATCCTCAAAGACGGTGGTACCACTTTTGCAACACTAACCAACTCATCTACTGATCTTACGCTCGATATAGCAGGAGGACAATTAAACTTAGCCGATGCAGATGTATTTAACATTGGAGGTTTAACCGGTGTTGCATATAATGCTCTCTCTGATTCTGGAGGAGCTACATCTCAAGGTCTTGCTTCTGATGATGATTTATATATAGAAGGTGATCTAGAAGTAGATGGTACGTTATATATTGATGGTGCCTCAAGCATAGATACAGCATTTACTGCAGGCTCTGTAGTTTTTGCAGGAACATCGGGAGTTTTGGCTCAAGATAATTCTAATTTCTTCTGGGATGATTCAAGTAATGAACTCGGAATTGGTACTACAAGCCCGGGAGGTGGTTTCCATTTATATAAAACACTGAGTACGAATCAAGAATTTGGAATAGGCACTGACATTTTTGCCAATACAGCAGCCACGGGATATTATGGACTTACATCTACTGCATATGCAACGCATATAAGCGGGACAATTACCAATCTGTATGGGAACTTCTCCCAAGCTCTTCAGGCAGGAACTGCTGCAACTACCAATTTATATGGTGGCCTATTCCGAACCGGTATCGGCGGAACAAGTCCTTCAAATACAGTAGCCAGTTCTTATGGTTTGTATGTTGACTCCCCTGCAAATAACGCTGGAGGTTCTCCAGCAGTAACTATGACAAACCTGTACGGTCTACGCATTGCAAATCAAGGTGTATCAACAACAGGTATTACGAAAGGGACAGCTTATGGCCTCTATGTTGATGCGCAATCTGGAGCATCGACGGCAAATTACGCAGCAGTATTTGAAGGAGGTAATGTCGGTATTGGTATAACTGCGCCTACTGCACTCCTCCATTTGGCACAAAATGGAACAACAGGTGAAGCATTGGAAATCTATAGAGATTTAGGAGCAGCGAGTACAGATTCGCCACTTGCACTTATTACACAAAATAATACTGGGGATGATACAACTCTTTTACAACTCATCCAAAAAGGAACAGGAAATGTCTTTCTCGCACAAGACACTGATTCAGATACAACACCTTTTGTTATTGATGCTGCTGGAAACGTAGGTATTGGTACAACTTCAACTGCAGGACTTTTGGATGTGCGGGGAGATACATACTTAGGACAAAGCAGTGGAGCCACTGATACGTACATTAACATTAGACATACAGCGAATCAGGAAGCAAATCTGAGATTCCTAAACTTTGCTGGAACAGGATATGACACTCGCTTCTGGCTTGCAAACGATAATTCATTTAACTTTTCTCACGCTCAAGATACGTCAAATCCAGATCCTCTTATAAAATTTTCAGGTTATGGGGGCATGCAATTCAAAATGGATGAAAACTCTGATGAAACAGATCGAGTCATTTCATTTTTGACAAATGGCTCTACCGAGCTTGTCCGAATTCAAGAGGATGGAAACGTCGGAATAGGTTCGACTACTGTATCAAGCAAGCTTCATGTAACTGGTGGTGATATTCGAGTAACAACTGGATCATTTATTGATGATGGTGTAACACTTACTGCTCCTGACTATGTATTTGAGCCTGGATACAATATGAAATCTTTGGAGGAAGTAGAAGCATACGTTAATCAAAACTATCATTTGCCTGGTGTTCCAAGCAGAGCTGAATTCAAACGAGATGGCATTAGACTGACAGAACTCTCATTTAATTTGCTAGAAAAGGTAGAAGAGCTAACGCTCTACTCTATTGATCAAAACAAGAAACTCAAAGAATTATCCTTGAACCAACCCAATTCCAGTCAGCTGAATGAATTTGGTTATTTAACTCTTGAATCAAAAGGATCAGACTATCAACTAAGACAACAGAATGGATCAATTATTACAAGGTTTGGCGCATTTTCAGATGCCATTATTGCTAACCTAAGAGTTGGAACAGCGCACATTTCAACTCTTGCCACAGACAGTCTTACTATTAGTAGTGAGTCAGTAACCATTGCTGGGATGTCACTTCGAAGCTATATCACGCAAGTCGTGAATCAAGAATTAAGAATCAAGAATCAAGAAGAATTTGTTTCGCCTATTGCTTCGACGGAGCGGGTATTGACGAATGTCATCTCTCCTTTATCATCTGATAGCGTAGTTTTGGATGGGAAGTTGTTGGTAAGAGGAAATAAGATCCTGAATCAAGTTCAGGATGACAAAGTATTATTGGAGGTACAAAATGCGAGTGGATCTGCAGTGGCGACAATTGATAGTACCGGCAACGCCCGCTTCGCCGGTGATCTTGAAGCGAGGCGAGCAACATTTTCAGGACAACTTGCTTCAAACGGTTTGGGAGTAAATGGTGATGCAACAATCAGCGGTACACTTCGAGCAGGAAAAATATTGGCCGAAGACATTGAGGGACTTCAAGACCGTATTTCAACCTTGGCAGCCCAGCAAGTAGTTCAAAACATAACGAATGTATATAATACCGTATCAACTCCGAGTGCCAAAACTGAGGACAATTCTAGTTCAGAGTCAGTCATTGCGAGCGATAGAGAAGCAATCTCAGGTAAGATTGCCACGTCTCCCGCCAAGCGGGATCCTCGCAATGACAATGTTCTATCCTCCCTTTTAAAAGACGTGCCAACAGACTTTGTCCCATCTGCAAGTTTTTCAGGAAGCCTCGCGGCACTTCCGACATTTAGTGCTGAGTTTGGGAAATTCACAGAAAGCCTCATATCGCTTGGACCTACGTCTCTTATTGATACAAGCATTTTTGGAACACTTTCAATCAACCATAACTTTACCCTTGCTGATAACTCAATCAATGTCGTCGGCAGTGACTTGGAGATCCAACCGCTTCGCCAAGGCGGAGTATCATTGTTATCGGGAAGAGTATTTATAGATAGGGATGGAAATGCCACGTTCTCCGAAAATGCTACCTTTGCAAAAGATGTAACGGTTAAAGGAAAACTCGCGGCAAACATCTTGAGTCCCCTTCCGGATAGTGATTTAAATGTCATCCTGGGGAGCGAAGTGACTCCAGGATCTGATTCTGGACAAGCCAGAATGATGAAGAGTAGCAAGTTTATGATTCAAGATGCATCTGGATCTGGAGTACTCAGCATTGATCAAAAAGGAAATGTTAATTCATCTGGATCGGCTTCCTTTAAAGATCTTCTTGCCAAGACATTGACCATTGTAAGGTCAGCACAAGCTGATACTTCTCTAACTGAGACAATTGCAACATCATCTGCAGGTACCGCAACAATCATAACCGGTGAGATAGAAAGAACTATTATTACACCTTTTGTTACAGCAGATTCGTTAATTTATCTTACTCCAGTAACAAATACACAAGGGATAACACCCTATGTTGCCAGACAAACAATTGAATCAGATGGAGTGCGTGGATCATTTACCATTCAAATTCCCAAAAGACAATATGAAGATGTAAAGGTAAATTGGTGGATTATTAATTAGGTTTCAGGTTTTAGGTTACAGGTTTTAGTTTCCTTATTTAGAACTAACACCTGACCCCTGATACCTATAACCTATTTGAAGTTATTCTTGACATTATATTGTGGAGTTGTGATACTATAAATACGAATGGATCCGAATGGTTATTTCGAATTAACCCGAATTCGGAAACATCATTAGGACTAATAATTCGGATGGATTAGGATGTAAGTATGGAAAAGAAAAATGAACTTGGCTCATATTTAGATACAATATCACTCCTGCTTTTGGGTATAGTATTGGTTGCATTCCCCCTTTCATTTACCTCTTTAACAACTGACGCATTTTCAGTCATCAAACAAGTTATTGTGGCTGCATCAGTTCTGATTCTCCTAGTACTTTTTGGAATAAAAATGATCAACAATGGAAAAATTTCGATCAAGCGTACTCCTTTTGATCTACCACTTATACTATTACTAGGAGCATCCCTTCTTTCAACATTTCTTTCACTCAATCGGTTTGACTCTGCTCTTGCTTTAGTCCCCTTTGTAATGGCAATACTTTCTTACTTTGTCATTATTAATACAGCAAAATCTGAATCTTCAGTTCTCTTTCTTATCTCAAGCCTTGTTATTGGAGCAACGGTTGTTTCAGTACTCAGCGTTCTTTCTTTTTTCAAAATATATATTCTCCCTTTCCAATTTACCCACGCTCAAGCATTTACTCCGTTGGGAAGTTTGTTGGATGAAGCCTTGTATTTAGCATTTGTACTTGGAGTGACACTCACTATTATTTGGCCAGTACTTACTGCAAAAAAAGCAAAAGAACTTACCGGTACACCACTTGTATTTGCTTTGCTGTCAATCGTTATCACAATAGGTCTTTCTATTACCATATACAAATTGTTTGTAATCCAAAAACCACTCTTGCTTCCTTATGAAACGGGATTCCAAACAGCCTTTGCTGCAATCTCTCAAGATAGTAATCGTGTAATTCCAGGATTTTTATCAGGAAGCGGATTCGGAACGTACAATACTGTTTTCACACGGTTCAAACAAGTCGCGTACAACTATAACCCAACGTTATGGTCATTTACGTTCTTCCGATCATCAAGTTTTGTGCTTGAACTCCTGGCAACAACTGGAGTCTTGGGTCTTTTGAGCTTTTTATATTTGTCATTCCAAGTTGTCAAAAGCAAGAAAAACGGCAAACACCACAGCAGCAGAACGCTCTTTGTGACCACTCTTGGTATTCTTATCGCTGCATTTCTGCTTCCCTTTTCGTATATCACCTATACATTATTTTTTGTTGTCTTAGGATTATATGCATCGGTGAAAGCATTGCAGAATTCAGATAACTTCTTTGAAGTTGATTTACATCTGGTAGCTGCACGACGGGGACTTTTCAATCTCGTATCAAGTGACCATCAAACAAAACGAAATAGCAAAATATTACCTGTTGGACTCCTTTTGGTTATTATACTTATTGTAGGCTCTTTGGGATTTCAAATTGTCCGATTTGCGATTTCTGACTTCCAGATGCAAAAATCCCTTGTTGCCGCTTCTCAAAACAATGCCCAACAATTGTATGATGAACAAAATAAGGCTATACAGGGATTTCCCTATAGAGATGCTTATTACCGAATATTTTCCCAAACCAATTTCACTCTTGCAAATAACTTTGCTTCTTCTCAACCAAAGAATGCAAGTCCAAGCGCTAAAGTACAACAAGATATTTATACCTTGATCCAACAATCAATCAATTCTGCAAGACGAGCAACCCAAGTTGCACCATTGACCAGTCTCAACTGGACCAACCTTTCAAATATCTATAAAGGACTCATAGGATTTGGACAAAACGCCGAACAATTTGCACTCGTGACTGCTCAACAAGCAGTTGCTCTTGATCCCAATAACCCACAACTCTATATCAATTTAGGCGGAATATTTTATCAACTCAAACAGTGGGATAATGCTCAGAGGCAATTCCAAATTGCGATACAACTCAAACCTGATTTGGCAAATGCCTATTACAATCTTGGCCATGCGTTGGAAGAAAAAGGCGAATTACAAACAGCTCTCACTCAATATCAGACAGTTAAATCACTGGTGAGCAGTGACAAAGATGCATCAAAACGAATAGAAGACGAAATTGCAAAGCTTGAAGGGAGAATTGGAGATGCTGCTCAAAAAGGATCACAAGCTGCATTGTCTCCAACAGATTCAGAACAATCGCCGCTTGAAATAAGTACACCTTCTGCCAAACTACCAGTTCAAAAAGAGCCTGTTAAGATCCCAGCACCTGAGAGTGTATCACCTACACCAACTCCTACAGAAAAAGTGACTGGTACCCCTACCCCACAACCTTAAAATTCCCATAAAAAAACTCGGAAATCGTTTTCTGAATCACTTCTTTGACTATTCTGAGTTTTTTTACGTTTATCTGCTTGGAGACTGTTGTCTAAAGCAGTTTTTGCAAAGAACTGGTCTATTTCCTTTTGGTTGAAATGGAACAGTATCTTTTGCGCCACAATTGGCACATGTGATTTCAAAACTTTGTCGTGGACCTCTATCTCCACCACCGCCGCCAGCTCTGTCACCGTTCATACGCTGTTTTTTCATTTTGCGACAATTAGGACATCTGACTGGTGCGTTTTGGAAACCTTTTTGTTGGTAGAACTCTTGTTCGGAACCTGTCCAAACGAATTCATTCCCGCAGTCTCTGCAGGTTAATGTTTGATCTTGTAAAGCCATTGATATTCACCTCCTCTTTTCATAACTCCCATGTTTCTTTTTACCTCTCTAATGTTATGAGAAGGTGAAAATGATTTTGCTTGGGGTACTTATGACGAAAGTATACGCTACTTCTGTCAAGAATTCAAGTGGCACATACCCAAAAACTATGAGACTTATATATTAAAGAATAAATCCCCCATAGTTAATTACTATATAGCTGTGTCATTTGACAACCCATAGTATGATGTGCTATACTCCCCGATACTCTGAAGGAAGCTTCAGAATTTACCAGTCTTATTCAACTTCTGTCCTGTTGGAAATGCTTTTTTTAGCAGACAGACTGGTTTTTTTGTGCACTCTGGACAGATACTAGTGCGCAATTGAGCTTTTTGATCTATCGATATTTGCATTGAAATGATTGAAAAGTTCGCCCGCCTGCCAGCGCATGAGCGCAGGCGATTGCGGGCAGGCACTTTAACAGGTGAAGATCTAGAAATAAGGTTTTAGGTGTCAGGGATCAGGTTTTAGTTTTTTACTGAAACCTAGAACCTACAACCTCAAACCTAATATACCCTTGCCGGGAGCACGAAGGGTAGGTTTCGGGCAGGAACCTACTCTTCTTGTTCCTGGTACAGGGACAGTCCCGGAAATTCCGGTGACTCAATACCGTCCTAAAGAGGACAAAATGTCGAACGTTAGCTGGGGAATTAAGAAAATCAGCGGTTTTGGCTCCAAAGCTTGTTCATGCTGTGATAATTTTGTTAATGAACAGGAGAAATTCTGTCGCCGGTGTGGTCACAATCTCAACATGCAGTGCCCAAGTTGCCAGGAGGAACTGGTAAACGAGCTCCACAACCCCTTGCAATTCTGCTATAACTGCGGAGTCAATCTCCAAGCGATCGCAGAGCAAGTAGATGCTCTCAGCAAGCCGGGCGGCGACCAAGTTGTGATCGTGAAGGTCACAGTCAAGGAAGTCGAGCTCGAAGTGCAAGCAAACCGTATCGTTTCTCAGGCCAAGTAACCTGAAGCTCACATCGTGAAATAATCGGTGTTGAAGCGAATAACGCGACCCAGCCAGAGATGGTCGTGCTAGCCGTCAGGCAAATGCACTTGAGGTTCGATTCCTCTTTCTCGGCAAGATGCCTTTTTGGAGACAAGAGCTCCTAAGGCACGAAGGAGAACAACATGGCTGTTGTTACCCGCGATATTAAGTCCGCGCGCAAGATTGTCGGTGGGTATGATTCCACCTTCAAGCGCTTCGCTCACCGCGCCGAACGCCGTGACGCGCGCCAGCGCATCCAGCACGCACTATTCATCGCTGAATTCGACGTCCAGCTCCGCACCAAGCCCCGTCTGACCGGATGGGACATCGCCTAGAGAATTCGCTGGAGGATGGTCCGCATCGCCCTCGGGCTTTGCTGAGGTTCAATTCCTCGTCCAGCATGTTGCCTTTTTGTGGGACTTGTCCGTAAGGACCTGAGCCTCTGAGGCACGGAGAAACCCATGAACTCAGATCGTAAGCCAGAGGAGAGCAATCCCCCTCCGCCGGCCTGGCCTAAGTTCCAGATCGACCCCACCCTCCATGAGGACAAGAGTCCCGAATCCCAGGAGCGGATCGAGAAGTTGATGGAAGCTTTGGATGAGCAGCGTGCTCGCCGAGAGGAGACTGCCATCGACAAAGACTAGATAGATCTTCACCCACAAATACGAGGCACAGATTGCCTCATCCCAACCTCCGTACGCGGAGACCATGGGGTGATGTACTCTTCCTGCCTTGTCATAGGCCCGGAGCGGAAAGCTCAACGCGCGCAAGCGCTTTGTAATTTCCACCGGGCCATTTTTTTGCTTGTCCCGCCGAAGCCATGAGCGAAGGAGGAGGAAAAATATTAGTGGACCGGAAGAGATTCGAACTCTCAACCCCCTCCATGCCATGGAGGTGCGCTACCATTACGCTACCGGCCCTTGTTAAGGGTGGACCGTGGCAGAATCGGACTGCCGTGTCTGCAACCTGCCCGCCATAGCTTATGTGGACCTACCGGGAATTGAACCCGAATCTCAGCAATGCGAATGCTGTGTTCTACCGTTGAACCATAGGCCCTGGCAAAGCAGGCGGGTGCGAATGCAGTGTATTACCACTATACTAACGGCCCTAAAAACAGTACGAGTATACAGTATTTAGT
>Ga0163150_10008794_pt1 | contig 11381 bp, 13 predicted proteins | sample OliLakLV19P2IB_FD_148628 | JGI IMG/M metagenome (GOLD analysis project Ga0163150, IMG submission 148628) | Freshwater microbial mat bacterial communities from Lake Vanda, McMurdo Dry Valleys, Antarctica - Oligotrophic Lake LV.19.P2.IB | ecosystem: Environmental > Aquatic > Freshwater > Lake >...
TCTGCACAAGTACGGACTCGCACAGGTAGGATTAAGTCTGTGTTACCAACATTGACTGCACCGTTTTACTGCGACTTAGCATTTCATCCATACGGCTCACGCGCCCTGTAAGGGCGTCGGAAAGTAGCCCAGGGCAAGCGAGGGAAGGAGCTCGGGACCGCCGTCCCCCCTCGCGCCGCCCTGGGTCAGCTGTCAACGCTCATTTAGAATTGACCCACCCTGGGGCAAAAAAAGAGAGAGCGTCAGCTCATGATTTCACCTCCGTGTCAGGGGGTGTGAGGAAGCTGGTCTTGCTGGCTTTGCGCTTTTCCTTGAGGCGATAACTGTCACCGCGGATGTTGATGATGGTGCAGCGGTGCAGGAGGCGGTCCAAGGCAGCCGAGGCCATAATGGGATCGTTGGCGAAGATCTGGCCCCAGTCGCTGAAGGCTTTGTTGGAAGTCAACACGATGGCCTGGCCTTTCTCGTAGCGCTGGCACAGGACCTGGAACAGCAGGCTGGCTTGCGTGGCATCCAGGGTTAAATATCCAACTTCGTCGATGATGAGAAGTTTGGGCCGGGTGAGGTTTTTGATTTCGCGATGGAGACGATTTTCAGCCACGGACTTGGCCAGACGGCGGGCCATGTCGATGGCAGTGGTGAAGTAGACGCGATGGCCGAGTTCGGCTGTCAGCACACCGAGAGCAATAGCCAGGTGAGTTTTGCCCACTCCCGGTGGACCTAACAAGACAACATTGCGGCCATCGTGGAGGAAGCGGCCGGTAGCGAGTTCGTCAATCAGCCGGCGATCCAAACCAGGTTGGGCGGCGAAGTCGAACTCAGCCAGACGCTTCAAATAAGGGAAGCGAGCGAACTGGAGATTGAGTTCGACGGAGCGGCGGTGGCGCTCGGCCAGTTCGGCTTCGAGCAGATAGCCGAGGAAGTGACTGTAAGACCAGCCGGCGGCAGCGGCTTGCTGGCAGGCTTGGTCCAGTTGCTGGCAGGCGACCGACAGGCCTAGCTGCTGGAGGTCCGCGCCCGCTTTTTGTTCGTAGGCCAGACTCATCGGGCCACCTCCTCATAAAGCGCCAGCGGCGGGGCGGCCACGGAATCTTGGAAGGTCCAGTTGGGCAGCGGTTCGGGGTGGCGCTGGAGGGTGAGTTTCCAGACGGCTTCCAGGTGGGCTGGATCGGCCACCGAGGAGCCGCGCCTGGGGGCGGCGGCATGTTCGGCCACGATCAGATCCTGACAGCGGATGAAAATCTTCTGTTCGCGTTGCTCGACCCAGAAGGTCTGGCCCGCCTGCTCGGGGGGGACCGAATAGCGCGATCCGCCGAAGCGGACAAAGCTCTCACTGCTGGCTTTACGTGAGACCGGCTGGGAGAGCCGATAGGGCACTGCCGAAGCCAGGGAAGTCAAGTTTTCTTCGGGCCACAGATCGGTGGGACGTCTGGCGGTGGTGGCGTGCAGGCGCACATTGGCCGTGTGTGAGAGCCAGTGGCGTCCCTGAGCGTTGAGATCGGGGAAGTCAGCAAAGCTCCGTCCATTGAGGAAATTATCTTCACATAGTGGACCATGCGTTCGACTTTGCCCTTGGTACGTGGGCGGCGGATGCGGTGGGTTTTGGGAACAAACCCATAATGATTGGCAAAGTCCACAAACAGGGGATGCCACTGGTCGGGACCGAGTTTGACTTGCTTCATGTTGTCGTAGAGGATCGATTGGGGCCAGCCGCCCAAGAACTCGAACGCCTGCTGGTGGCAGTCGATCAAGCTGGCCAGATTCATCGAGCGGGTGAAGGCGACAAACAGCATGCGCGAGAAACTGAGCACCATGACAAAGACGTAGACGGGAACCGCCGTGCCCTCGGCGTCGGGATGGCGCCCGCAGTAAGCCCAGTCGGCTTGTGCCTGCTGGCCAGGTGGAGTTTCAAAACGGACCGTCAGTTTTTCAAGGGCCGCTTTCTGCGGCTTCAGCGTACCCAGGAAACGACGCAGGGTCACGATCGAGCCGGTGTAACCCATCGGCCGGATCTCCTCCAACAGACGCACGGCCGACAGCCGGCAAGCCCCGAAGCGCTCGGTGAGATAGCCTTTGAATGGATCCAGCCGGGAAGACCGTCGGGGCTTCTGGAAAGGCTGGGGCGTGCTCTGACGCAATAGTTTACGAACCGTGTTACGGGCATGGCCGCTCAATTCGGCAATGGCCCGAATCGAGTGACCTTGTTTGTGAAGAACATGAAGATCCATCCATTGCTCCAATCGCAGCATGCAGGCTCCTTTCGGCCGGATTCGAAAGGAACCCACAGTGAACGAAGATGAGAAAGCGGACAAGCCATCCGGCGACCGGGGGTGGGCTGCCGGCCTCCGCTACCCCCAAAACGCACCGCCTGACGGCGGTGCGGGGCTCCGCTCCAGCCAGCAGCCCACCCCGGTCGGTCCTTCCACCTTCCTAGGAAATCCTCAGAGATTGGCAGCCAGATGGGTCAATTCTTCATGATCGCTACTGGGTCAGTTTTACATGATCGTTGGCACAGCGTCTGACGCCCCGATGGGGCTCTATAGGGAAGAAGCGGCCTCCTGCCGCTTCACAAATGTCCAATCTCGAGGGCCATGGCTTATGGCCAAGGCATTCCCTCCGAGGAGGAGGTGGTTCTCTCGGAACGTCTTCCGGTTATGTCGCTCTGTAAAGAGCCGCCGTCCACCCCATCTCCAATAACCTTGCCTCGTTCTCAAGGTCACGGTTTGCTGACGAGGCGTCGCGCGTTCCCCTCGAATACTGCCTTCTTTTGCTCTTCGGTCAAGCCAGACTCCTGCACTTTGAGTAGTGCTGACTCAAAATAGAACAGAGGGTAATTCGAGCCGAACAGAATTTTCTGAAAAGAAACTTTCTGCGCGAGTCGCTCGACTCCTTCGATTCTTTCCACCATCGAGAAATCAAAGTAGACCTCACCCGAAGAGGAGAGCTTCTTCAGGAGATCCAAGTTCAGCGTCAGATAACTATTCAGCACAACCAATCGGAGTTTCGGTTCACGGGCGACCAGATCGGCTAGCGGAGTGAGGTCCACGGGAGGAATACGCATCAGCGGGTTTTGTGTCCGCTCATCCTCCATGCATAAAGCGAGCTGCACAATGAACCCGCCTGCAGTTGCCAGGCTCAACACCTCCGCAAAGACTGGATCCTGAAGACTGTATCCGTGGTAGTTGGGATGCAGACGAATTCCTGCCATCCGATGCTCTTCCTTGCAGCGCCGCAGATCCTCCTTCCAGTCCGGAAGTTGAGGATTGATCGATCCAAAGGGCAAGAGCATTCCCTGACCATACGCGCGACAGTCTTTGGCGAGTCGAGAGTTTGCGCTCGAAAGATCCTTATGAAAGAGCCCGTCGAAACTGCCTGCCCAAGCCTGCGTCACCTTCCGCTTCCGCAGCCTAGCCACGAGCTCAGCCGGCTCATCTCCAATCAAACGGCGGAAACGCCAGCGGGAGAGATTCACGTTCGTGTCAATGATCACGTCGCGTACCCTTTCGCTTTGAGGATGGGCATCAACATCCTTCTCAGGTTTCCACTCAAGATCAGGCTCCTGGCGGTCTCAGAAATCTCGGCGCCTTTGACCTTCCCCAGTTGCGAAGCAAAACTCCGGCCGCCGGCATCACTGCCGAAAAGGATTCGCTCCGCCCCAAGTTCTCGCACTGCCATCTCGACCAGTCCGGCGGTCGGATCGGATCCTGCCAGCTCAATTGAGACATTCTTTATGCCGCGGACAACCCGGATGCCTTGTTCCCAGTCTCCACCCGCATGACCACAGATCATGGCAGCCTGCGGGTGTCGCCTGGCGAGCTCGACTAAATCGAACGGCGTTGATTCACCCGGCAAATTGCCGCCAATCTTCAGCCAGGTATGCTGCAGGATGGGGGCCTGCAGCGTGGTTGCGCGTTCGACAATAGGATCCAGCTCAGGTGCATTACAACGTTTGGCAACCCACAACTTGACGCCAACCATCGGACCATCACGCACGCAGCGGTTGAACTCTTCCAGGCTGAAGTCAACATGGTTTGGATTCAAATACACGAAACCAAAAGCGCGATCGGGCCAAGGGCGTATGGCTTGCAACACTTCATCATTCTGCTGACGGAGCCGTTCAGGTGAGGGATTTTCATGGAGTGAAGACCCAAGCGAAACCATCACGCGCTGGATTTCCAGGCGGTCCATATCCTTGACCAGGTTTCGCATGCGCTCTTCAGGAGTTTCTCCTGGCACGGAAAGCAGATGACAATGGACGTCCCAGATTGGAGTGTGTAGTTTTTCTTCCGGCCTGCCAGACGATCGCGGTGGGTTCTGAACGAGTACGACAGGCAGCGCACCGCCCAAACCTTTGAGAAGTATCCGTCGAGTCACCATAAGATGCGCTTTCGACAATTGTCAGAGATTTTTAACTACTCAGGTAGACAGGAGTCAGGAGTCAGAATCCAGAATGGCCTGCGAATAGGCCGCCAACAGCTTGGCTGACCTCTGCAAGCAATAGGCCTACCTCGGAAACATCGCCGTATTCGAGGTCCTTGGCGAGAATCAGATCGTATCGGGATTCTTCGACGGCACCTTGTCCGATGGTATGAATGCGGAGTTTGTCTGCTTTTCCGCGTTTTTTGAATCCTTCCGTACTGTTCGCGGCAATGGAGACGGCGGCGCCCGGCCATTGACAGGACAGATCCTAGGTCTCAGATCGGGGGAAGGTCCGAGTCAAACGGTAGGCCGCCAGCACAAACGGGTGAGCCTTTTGCCACACCACCGAATCCTCAAATCTCGTCGCTGGTGCCTTCATTCTGACTCCTGAATTCTGCCTCCTGGCTACCTGAGTAGTTACAGAGATTTTATGGAGAGCCCCAAGCCGGGTGAACGACTGAGGCCGCTCCGACCCCTATCAGACCAAGACCACTAGAGTTTGGACATTCCCGCTCTCCTACAGCTCGTAGACAAGCCTTTGGGGATCATTGCAGGCTTGAGACTTTATCAAAGCCGCACCCTCAAGCGGCGTTTTCCACTGGTTTCACCGGCCAGCCTATTTCAGGAATCGATTAACCACGTTCGCTGTGATTCTTGATATCTGTTCATCAATGACAAGCGCTGCAGGATAACAGATTGAGCCGGCTGAAAAGACCTGTCCCCCGCTTGGCGTTTCAAAATGAACCAGCTCGGCGCCCCCTTCATTCGGATTGGTTCCTTTGGCCAGCAGGTGGATACCCGGCGGGGAGTGTTCGGAAATCTTGTCAGTTTCGTGGCCTGAGGCTCCACCGGGGCAGCGCATGTTGAGCGACTCTTTCCCAAAAAGATCGCCGTTCTTCAGCCCAGTGCCTTCGAACACCCAGTGAGACGCATCGGCAACGCAATAGGGTGCGCCGGTTGCCATACCCGTCAGAGTCGTCACAACTCCGAGCAGGTTAGACTCCTCTTCAACCCGGCGTCCGAAGCGGCTGGGAAATTTAGCGCCTTCTCCGCGGAACGCTAATTTGGCTCTGGCCTCGGAAACATCTCCATTTCGCACGACCATCGTTCGCTCATCCGGCAACTCGACCTCGCAGTTGATCCCATTGCCACCCAGATACATCAGCTTTCCTCCCCGCTCGAAGACCCATGCCTTGACGCGAAGGTACATCTCCCGGGTCCAGTACTCCGGATGAGTACTCAGAATCAACACGCGATACTGATCCAGATCCAAGGCGCCAAAATGCAATTGAGTTTCGGAGTAGAGATCGTAGCAGAACTTCTCGCGCTCCAGCCAACCCAGCAGACGCCACTCTGCAGGTGCCACATGCTCGGCGCCACGCCTCACGATGGGGTCGGTGATCTGTTCATGTTCACCGACGTGGTTGATGATTTCCGGACGGTCGAAGGAGAGAGGAGCATAGTTTTCAACAGACCAATAGTCAGCCCCAGTGGAGCGAAACCAGACCTTCTCCTGATGAGGATTCACCGTCGGTGTCGAGGGAAGGTGAATTGCGGCAATATAGTTGCTCCTGCCTCCGAAATCATTGTACGCATTCCAATTCATGTTAGAGGCGAGCACCGCGATCGGAGCCGTCGGACGCGCTGGGGCGATAACCCAAGGGAACGAAAAGAAATCGCCGGACTGAGTGCGAACGTGAAAATAGTAGAGACTTGAGCGCTCCGGTGCCGTGGCTGTTTGCCTGGCAGCAGGGGGGAATGAGTAACCGAAGTCATTCCAACGCGCGCCCGTTTGCGTAAAGTCCCCGTCAGGAAGGACCTGCCGATTGGCTCCTCGCGGGTGGTCTTCAAAATAACCCAGTTGCCGGACACACTCCTTTTGCCAACCGTAGCGCCATAACTCTAGAAAATACGGTTCCTTGGAGTGCACACAAACCTGGGCGACCTCTCCCGGCCTGGAGTATTTCGGTCGAGCGTATCCGTAGAGGCGTTCGGAGAGCAGGCGGAACTGATAGAGGGCGCCCGGTTCAACCTTCATTTGAACTCGTTTGGCTCCGTAGCCCGTGCGTTGGAGCACGACTTCAAACTCTCCGGGCGTAATGTCGGCATGAACAGCTCCCGAAGCGCGCGAATACGTCTGAACAGACTCCTCACCCCGAATAAACTCGACGAGAACTTCTGGCACGGCAAAATGCATCTCGTCGCTGACATATCCAACTAGCACCTGTCGTTACCTCGTTGATAGAACCTGCGCAGCGTTGGGATTCGTATCTTCATTCAATTGCTCCCATTCCAATCAAGCACAATCCCCAACACCGATTTGTCTTTGCTCAGGACCAGATCAAAAGCGTCCTTCACGCAGGTCATCGGAAAGTGATGAGTGACCAGAGGAGTCAGATCGATCCGGCGACTTGCCATCAAGTCGAGGATGTAGCGGTAAACTCGCTTGCGCGTGAAACGCTGATACTCCGGAGGATAATCATCCGTCGCCATCCACGAAACGGCAATGTACGACAGGCTGCGATTGTAGAAGTCTGCCGGTGCGAAGGGCTCGAAGGAGGGAGATCCTTGCCCCGTGCCCGGAAAGGCAAGAACCGCGATGCGGGTGTTCAGTCGTGAGATCGCGATGGCGGTATGCATGGCATCCCAGGCATCGGTGCAGAGGATCACCAGGTCAACTCCCGCGTCTCCGGTGAAGGCTTTCGCATGGCCTGAGTCGTCGTCCCCGGCAAGCCAAGCCGTGTCCGCGCCCAGTGCCAGGGCCGTGTCCAGTCTGGAAGGCGCATTCCCAATGGCCGCAACCCGAGCCCCCGCTGCGCGTGCCATACACACGGTGCCCAGGCCGACAACACCCAACCCGATCACCACGACGTTTTCGCCGAAGCGGTATTGCCCGCGATGCAAAGCGTTGAATCCCAGCAAAAGCAAATGCGTGAAAACCGCATGGTCCGAAGGAACGTTCTCAGGCACCCGTGCTATTTGATCGTAGGTCCTCGGGATATTGGAAGATCCCGGGCGGCCCGAGTCAGCCGTTGCCTGCTCGGCCACGATGAATTCGCTCAGGTGCGGCATCGAAGTGAAAACCCGCTGGCCTGGAGCGTAACTCTTGACCTTGCTTCCCACCGCAACGACTTTCCCCACATTGTTATACCCCAAAGGAAACGGATAGTTGACGCGGTAGGAAAACCGCTCGATTCCCAACCCAGAATAGATACGAGTTTCGGTTCCCGGACTCAGGGCCGCAAGTTCTGCATGAACGAGAAGCTCAAAGTCGCCCAGCGGCTGTTGAATGGGGGGTATCTCCTCAAGACGAACATCGAACGGGGCGTGAACGATAACTCGTTTGGGCATGAGGTCCCCCGTTGGGATTGCTGGTTTTTGTTGGATTGGCGACGGTTTAATGGATCAGCCGCAGGTCGTTTAAGATAGTCTTCAGCGCCTGCCGATCCTCAGGCAGCAAGGGTGTTAAGGGAAGCCGGCAGGGCCCCGCGGGCAGTCTCATCAGGTTCATGGCTTCTTTCAAGACTGCCGTGGCGTATCCCTTGCGTCGCGCCCGCAGCTGAGCAATGGCTGAGACCTTCGCGGCGACGATCTCGCGCACCGTGGAATAATCTCCGACTTCTGCAGCGCGGTAAATCGACAGCGGAATTTCCGGAGCAAAGTTCGCCATGCCTGTCGTAAAGCTGGTGGCTCCGCAGGCAAAATAAGCGGCAGTCAGGGGTTCGGCCATGCCATTGATCCACGCCATGCGATCGCCCAGCCTCTCAACGGTAGCTACAAAAGTCTTCACGTCACCCACCTCATCCTTCAATCCAACAACGTTGTCGATCCGAGCGAGACGCTCTATCAGTTCAGGGTTGTAGGTAAAGTGACCGGTGCTAAAGATGATTTGGCCCAGGCTGGAAGCTTCGGCCAGGGCTTCATAATGGTGGAACACACCATCCAGATTGGGTTCTACGAAATAGAAGGGGTTGATCATAAGTCCGCTGGCTCCTTCGGATTCAGCAAACTGGGCCAGTTCACACGCAATCTGAGTGCTATGTCCAATTCCTGCCAACACGGGGATGCGCCCCCCCGCAGCTCGCACGGCAGTCTGGATCACCTGTCGATATTCTTCCAGCTTGAGCGAATAAAACTCAGCGACACCCCCCGCACAGACAATCGCGTGGACTCCGGAACGGCTCATGGCCTCGATGTTCTGGCGAAGTCCATCAAGATCCAGTTGAAAATCCTGCCTAAACGGGGTGACAGCGAAGGAGAGAACGCCTCGCAATCGTGCTTTCAACTCGACCGGCTTCATTGAGAAATTCTTTGGCCTTGCAGAATGAGGGTAACCTTAATTCCAATCCGCTCAAGTCAATGGGTATCAGGCCCAGTGGGGAAAGAAGCTCTTCCAGTTTTCATAGATGATCATATCCTGAATGTCCTTCGGGATCTGAGGCAAGCGGGTTCCTTCCACCGGGTTGTTGACGTTGCGCAGACCCTGGATGACGTTATTGATGGTTCCGGACGGAAAGTCCGATGCAGCCAGGATCTTGTGTTCCACACCGTACTCCATCGCTGTCACCATGGCTTGCCAGTAGCGCCAGGGACGATAGTGAACCGCACTGATGTCAGTATAAACATTGGGACACTTGCGAATGAGCACAACCGTATCCTGCTCCCATGGGTGCCCCAGGTGAGCAATGATCATCTTCAAGTCAGGAAAATCCATGGCGATGTCTTCCAGCTGAAGCGGCAATCCCCAGTTGAGCTTGGCGCGACTGGGAAACGTGGTTCCCTGGTGCCACATGATTGGAAGACCCCATTGCTCGCACCTTTTGAACAACGGCCAATGCTTACGGTCTTGCGGATCGAAGTGCTGATAAACGGGCCCCAGCTTGAGTCCTCGCAGACCCAGCACCTTGACGCAGTGTTCCAACTGTTCCACACAGTCAGGCTGGCTGGGATCCACCGAGGCCCAACCTTCCAGCTTCTCGGGATGTTGCTTGACATAGTCGGCAACCACTTCATTAGGGACCCAGATGTCAACCGCTTTGGCCTGCAAACCAAAGACAACCACCTTGTCTGCTGCTTCTGAAGCCTTCCAATGATCCTCAGGTTTTGAATCATAGGAGTGCTTGTCCAATCGGGCTGCGTAAGCCTGGCCACCGGAACGCTTGAGCTTGACCAACTTCGAAGCCAGGGCCTCTTCCGCCGTCCGCTCGCCGATATGGTCGGGATACCACATGACATGAGTATGACAATCAACAATCATGCAAGCCCTCCTTTTCCTTCAGCCGGTCGGCACCGAGAAGCAAAGTTTCCGGGCGACCAAGGCACGAAAAGCAGGTGAACTTTCCCCGAGCGAAAGTTCACCTGGAATGATAAAGACGAATCGTTGAGTTTCACGTGGACGCGGCTCCTCGTTCGCCACAGCCAAACTCGTCCACACTGTATTTGGAAAGACACTTCAAGGTGCCCGATGCAATGGGGAATTATACAGAAGCCATATGGTTTTGCGATGACTTCTTTGGCGTTCCAGAAGACATGACCGAGTGCGACGCCACCACCTGATGGCGCGGCTTCCGCGACTCGGCGGGTCCGATAAGCCTGCTTAGCCTGAGCGATCGCGTAAACACTCCGGGCGATTTGACTCCAATCAGTTCTGGTGTCCCTGGTGTTTGAGGGAGTCCGAGTTGCCCGAAGGATTCATCCGTTGTCGACGGCTCTTGCAGACGGGGGTAGCTTCATTATTTCTTCTCGTTATTCCCAACACTCTTTGTAAGATCTCGGCCAGGAAATTCGGCGACTTCGCAGGGACCGAACAGAAAGACACAGGGGTCAGGAGAACAGGCATGAACGGTTACGACAGGATAAAAAGCAAGTTCGAGCGATCGGAACTCGTCATCGGGATGGGTGTATCGTTGAAGGACGCAATGATCAGTGAGATCATGGCGAGCGCTGGTTTCGATTTTCTCTGGATTGACATGGAGCACTCAAGCCTCACCATCGAGGCTTGCGACGCTCATGTGAGCGCGCTCCGGGGAACCGATACCGCCGCGTGGATCCGAGTGCCCTCCTGCGAACCCACAGTGATCAAGCCGATACTGGACCTCAATCCTGCGGGCATCATTGTCCCGCAGATCAGCAGTGTCGCGGAGGCCAGGAAAGCGGTCTCGGCCTGCCGCTATCCTCCCCAAGGAGTCCGTGGGTTTGGGCCTCGAAGAGGTCTTGGTTATGGCTCGGTTGACATGCAGACCTACCTCAAAAGGGCAGAGGAGGATCCGCTGGTGATTCTCCAGATTGAGCACATCGATGCGGTCAATCAGATTGATGCGATCCTGGATACGCCGGGAATTGGCAGCATCTGCTTCGGTCCGAACGATTTGTCAGGATCATTGGGGCTGATGGGTCAGGCCGGTCACCCACGCGTGGTGGAAGCCATCGAGCGAGTGATTGATGCCTGCAAGAAACGGAAGATGTTGTGCGGAACATCGATTGGGTACTCTCCCGAAATGGTCAGGCAGTGGATCGCCAGAGGCATCAACTGGATTCAATCCAGCATGGATTTCTCAGCCATCCAGCAAACCGCAACTCTGGTAGCCAAAGACTTGAGGCACGTTGGGTCAGCCCTTAATGGCGGCGCGTTGGAGGGCGATTAAGGCGATTAGGCGATTAGGGTCGGCCGTTAAATGTCGATTCTGCTGCAAAACCCCACCCTGCGTGGTTTTACGAGAAATGTGAAAGACTATGTGTCGCACATTTGCCCTAGGCTAAGTTGCATTTTCTTGGGATGGGTAGACCGTTTAGATCCCCCACGAAATCGCTGTTTTCAAGAATGAGGGGGGGTTGCAGCAGAATCCTCTCAATATCAAATATCGGTTGCGAACGTGAGAGTGGAAAGACGGCGATTCCAAGCGCAATCGAATCCAGGTTTGATATTTGATTTTAAAGGGCTGACCCTAATTCCCCTAATTCCC